>Ga0066652_100000030_pt1 | contig 115285 bp, 69 predicted proteins | sample GraSoiAngelo_101_FD_71413 | JGI IMG/M metagenome (GOLD analysis project Ga0066652, IMG submission 71413) | Grasslands soil microbial communities from the Angelo Coastal Reserve, California, USA - 14_0903_02_30cm | ecosystem: Environmental > Terrestrial > Soil > Grasslands | place: USA... | reverse complement strand
TCATACTGTGCGCCGCTTCCTTTTACTTCTGGATCTTGTTCTTTCCCATTAAACCCATACCTGTAGCCTCCATTAGCCGAATACTTCCTTCCAGGCATTTGCATCCCGAAGGGATAGTAATCACTGGCGGTCAGCACATCGGCTTCATAGTAATCGATTGTACCGTCAGCACCAGGGTCAAAAGCCTTCTTTTTATCGCTTATTGTCACCAATACATTCCCCAGGTGATTGCTCAGCTCATAATTCTTTTCCCCTCGTGTAAACGTATGGAAATAAGCAACCCCATAACCGCCTTCCAAATTATCAGGAGCCGGCACAGCAACGGTCATCTCTGTTATTATCCCCAGCCGGCTGCTGCCATAGAGATGAACTTCGGTTTGTTTAATAGCCAACGCTGTTTCCTTTTCATAGATGCTCATCACGTTGCCCGATGCATCTCGTACATATACCGTTGTCTTAGCGGAGGAAGATCCGGAAGGCTGCACCGTTTTGGTGATACGGTTGCCTGCAGCATCATACGTATAGTTGATAACGGTGCCGTTGTCTTTATCAATACGGCTTATTTTCCCATATAACGTCCAGCTGATGCTGATCTGCTCTGCCTCATCACGTATTAAATTGCCGATAGCATCATAGACATAATTGCTAGTATTGGTTTGAGAATTGATATCATTATCCCATTTATCCGCTGTCACAGCATCCGTCACACGCTTCAGCCTATTCGTATTAGGATAGTATTCATAGCTCATCTGGTCCATTGCCACACCGCCGGTAAAGCCCGATGGAGCAGTAACCGTACCTGTTGCGTTTCGGTCATAGGTCAGGATGTTTCCATTAGGATCATACGTGACTGATTCTCCATAATCATTATCGATGGAAAGCGAAGCAGGAACCCATTGATTCGTATTGGACAGTCCTTTGTATGCAGTCATGCTTTTGATCCGGTTCAGCTGATCGTACCGGTAATTATAGAATAATGGCAGCGCATTAGTAGTGGCCGCAGGACCTCTCAGCAGCCCGGCATTATTTACACTCATGGCCCCTATGTTTCCATTGAACAGGGAGACAAATGCTGCATTATTCGGTCTTGCAAACGCACTGGTTCCCCCAATAGGACTGTAATCCATTTCTGATGCGCCGTCATCGAAATAGTGGAGTGCAAAACCGTATACATCCCTTGCCACTTTCACGTTCGCACCGCCGATTTTCCCGTCACCTCCCATATCAAAAGATCCATCTCCTACACTAGTTGAATTGACTCCCTTCAACCAACCCTGTATTGTATAAGCATAGTCGGTACCCTGTACCTGCAATTGCCCGAGCGTGGTACGGCTGAGTGGGCCGTATTTATAATAATTATAGGTAGCGTCGGTTTCCCATTCAAGGCTGTCACGGCTGGTTTTCACTTCAACCAGCCTGTTCTCCGCGTCATACCTGTATTGATGGAAGAACTTGTCAGTGTTATGCTGCCAGCCTTCCGGCGATGCAGTTTTATACCAATCACCCTGGTAAGTCACGCGGTTTACTTTACCGCTTATGAGATCATAATCATACACAACGCGTTTGCGGCTGTTTCCCGTGCTTTGCATGGCATCTACTCCACTGTAATCCTGCAATAGGGTATCTACATTTCCATGTATATCGTATGTGTAGAAGGTTCCTGTATAGAACGGCGGTACCGCGGGATCATTTTCAAAGTTCCGTGTATAGGTATAGCTGACCCGGTTTCGCAGGTTACGCTGGTTGAGCCCCGCTCCGTAGAAGGTACCATTGGGATTGGAAGTCGTTGCCTGGAATGGCACATCATACCCCGTATAGGTTATTTGTTCTTTTATGCCGCCCTGCGCCAGCCATTGTTCCAGCGTGACGGGAGCCGATGGATCGTTTTGGCTTATTAACTGGCTCATCAGTGTCGTCTGTGGCTTTTGACCCACTTCGGCTATACGGCCCAATGCATCGTAGACAGTGTAGCTATATTTATTTCCTAACGCCTGTTGCGCATTCTGGCTCACAACTAATCTTCCCAGTTTATCGTACCAGAATTTTGAAAGGCCCCCATCGGGGGAATTTTGAGCGACAACCTGCCCAAGGCTATTATAGCGGTATTGCGTTACAAAACTGTGAGCGGGAATTTTGGTTGGGTCCAGGGTGCAAACATCATTGTTGCGGCATTCATCCCTTGCTTCCTTTACATCGGCCAAGAATCCGGGATCATGGTTGGGATGCACCCCTTTTGGCGGCACGGTTTTAACCAGGCTGCCTGCCATATCATAGTAGTAAAGCGTGTAATGATATTCTTTGGACGCATAGGTCACCGTAAAGCTCTCGGTATTCTTGGCATCCATACATTTTGCCCTGTACCCGTTTTCAAAATTCGACTGGATAGCCAGCAATTGCTGCTGGTAGATATTCTGACCAAGCGATATCGCCAAAACTCTTATATGATGACAGGGCGTATCAATGACAAACATGCCGGTAGTGTCATCCAATGTTTGTGTGTTGGGACAGATAACAGGCTGCTGTCCGCCGCCGCTATTGGGTTGTAGCAATGTTTCAAACTCATCGTTCACCCCGCTTTCAAACGAAGGCAGGAACGTGATGCTGTTGGAAGCGACGTATTGAAGAGGTGTATTGCCGGTCCGGCTTGTCACCTCGAGATCCGCAACGACGCCACTCGTAATTGCATCACAATTGGATGCGGCCGCCGCTTCTGCATATTGCATCCACGTATACTGGAAGCCTGTACGGTAATTGAGGAAGCGGGCAAATAAAACGTTCTGCTTTATTTGCACATCCGAAAGGTCATTAGTATTAAATACCGGCCCGCCGTTATACGGAGTACTGAAAATTGACTTGAACTGATTCGTGAGACTAACAAGACTGTCGCAAATAAGACATTGAGGCTTGGTGTAGCCGCATTTCAAAAAGTCAGGCAACGGTTGTGGCGTAGATAAATAAAATGGTTTGAATACGTCACGGCAATGAACGGAATCTACACAAAGCACCTGCGTAGTGCATGGCACACAAACATTCAGGGTCTGCCCGCAGGAAGACTGGTAAAGAGCGGCAATCTGGCTCCAGGTAAGACTATCGCCATGCCATTGGTTATAGAAGTAAGTAAAATCGTTCTGGCAAGTAGATGAATCATATGTGTGCGTATCAAAATAGCAGGAAAGGAATGATTGCCATTCACTGCAATTGCCGGGATGGGCAGCGAGAAGGCTGGTGATGGTTTTGCCTCTCTGTCCGGGAGCCTGTCGCAAAGCACAATCAATTGTACAGGGATTGGGATCATAGCAATGTGCAGTGATCGTATGCCCGAATGTATCGCATATGGTTTGATGGTACTGGCTGCAATTCAGCAACGCAGCATGCAATTCTGCGGTCAGGGTATCCTGGTAGTTCAGCTCAAGATAATCGTTGATGGATGACAACGACGCCGGGTTGTAGTTGGCAGCAGTAGCTGCGGTCGAGATGGCGCTGAAATTTGCGCATGCACATGAATCTACAACAGGCGTATATTCCTTAGTAAATTTCGGATTCTTTCCATACGGTTTGGGGAATTCTATTACATAAGGATTACAATCATAGTCCTTGGGTGGAATAATACCATGATCGGAATAGGCTTTGAGAATTACTTCTTCAAAAGAATCCGGTTCGCCGTCGACATGCACTGGCACAGTAGACGAGCCATAAGGATTGGATGCATCGCTGCCTCTTTCGCACACTGAAACCATACCTTCCATTATTTCATCCAGTATCTGGTCTCTCAATGTCGTATTACTCATGCTGGCAAGCGGGCCGCATTGCAGCAACGATTGTTTCCATTGTTCTATATAGCCCTCGCAACGGACGGCATAGGTTTGCGTATTGGTGACAGAAGGTGGCAACCCCGTTGACGGCACACCGGTGGAAGGCACGCCCGGAGGTTGTTGACCAATGGTAGTCGGATACCAGCTTCCGCCAATCTGTGAAGCGGTCTGGGCATTGGTGCCAAATCGTAATTGGTATCCCTGTTGGATCAAAGCAGCATCATCCCCAAGTGGGCGTTGTGTAACTATATAGCCATTCACCTGGTTGTCTCTTGCCGCTGAATAGAGATTCCGAAAATTCTGCCACAACTGGTCCTTGTCTGCGGTTGTAGTGATATCGGCAAAAGGAGGAAGCTTAACGCCACCATTATCATAGCATGCATGAACATCGCTTGCATTTTGACAACGCATTTGCCCGCGTGCTATTTGCCATAAGCTAAAGCCGCTGCCGGCATAGTTGCTGGTGACCCACGTTGCCATATCACCTTTTAACGACGGAGCCACGGTATAGAAGGGATCCGTGATCGTGGCGCTGCTTGTCATAATATAACCATTGCTCGATGCTTCGGCATAGGTATTTTTTGCAGTAAATGAGCTCATCCAGTTATATACGTTTGCCGGCGCCAGTGTATTCTCGGCAAATGTCAACCGGTTGTATTCGGGATGGTGTGGTAATAAAGCCTCTGCCCAGCTATTTACAAATTGAGTCGTGAATTGCTCTTTTGTCAAACTATTAACCAACGTATAATCTGTAGTTCCGCCGGGATGTATTTGCAGGTCCACCTGTCCAATCTCATTTTTATAATAACCTGGTTGCTGATTTGCATCCTGCGGTTTTTGATAAAATGGCTGTCCGGCATTGCCTGTCGAAAAAATATTGTATTTACCATACATCGAAGTGCCATTTGTAGTTGATATCGGCTCTTCGGTTGCGTATTGACCACCATATGGCATCATATCAGCAAGCATCATTTGCCTTTTTATATTCACCAGCTGCGATACATCATTGCAAAGACGGTTACAGTTCTGCACTTGGGTATTAAACGCTGTTTGAATTTCTGCTTCCAGCATTTCCGGCGACTGGCTTGTGTTTCCGAGAGTAGCCACGTAATTGCTGCGGAAATTCTCATAAGTGCCCAATTGCTGGAAGCAGGTTTCGCAGGTTGGCGTCGCCGGCGCATGACAATCGGATCCCACAGATAGTGCTGCAAACACCGAGTCGATTATTTCCTGTTCTGTTTTACAAACCCCTTTGCCGGTTTGGAAAAACAGGTCCTTATATTGTTGTAGTGACGCTTCGCTTAGCTTGAGCGTTTTTCTTATGGAATAAGAACCACGGGGCAATGTCTTAATGATGGTAATTTCATTGTTAACAGGCGCCTGGCATTCAGGGCAGGTTGCGATAAATGCATTATGCGTGTTACAGTTGTCATCCACTTCACCTGACACACTCAAATTTTTATACGTATATATATATGGGGCCTTGTCGCCCGATTCATCGGTTATGGCTATTTCAAGATCGTATAGACACTCGTAACATATCGGCGTGTTGTTACAGGAATTCAGATTCAAACTTTCCGGCGTCAGCTTGTATTTAAATGTATATTCATTATCATCAGGCACGAGCAGGGTGCTTACCGATTCAATGGTATTACCTTTTTCTATATTCGTGGTCGCATCCAGCAGGCTCGTGGTGAGAGGACCAGTGCCGTTTTGCCCCGGGTAATTTACCCCGTCACCAGCGTTTATTGGTAGCAGGTTTCCCGGCGTCGTTTGACCAGCCAGCGCTGTGGCTATAACCCGTCCGTGCATGTCAACATAGCTAACAGACACCTGTCCATTAGCGTCCGTTACCATATTTTTAAAATAGTGACTTTTATAACCTACCTCAGTTCCAAACAGCGCATCCAATTCTTCCTGCGAAGGTGACCCATAATAGTATTTTGTTTCCCTGTGACTTCCCATTTTATGTGAAGCCCCTAACCCGCTTTGCGACATTACACGCCCGGTTGCATCGGGTGTATAGCGTGTTACGGTATAAGGGTAGCCATCTGCCTTAGGTATATTCTTATTTGGCCCAAGGTTCAGGTCTGGGTTAGATGCGCTGTAATACCTGGCAGCCCCTGTATTTTCGGACAAGGATGTTGTTGTATACAGATCATCTCCTGTCGCTGTGTTTAAGCTCAGATCAAAAAAATCAGCCGGGTTAGCATTTGTTGCATTAGGTGCATTAAATAAGTTGAGATTTGCCCGGTATTTAATGATATTATCTGTTCCCGTTATTCCCGGGGTGGGTAGTATCTGTACCGCTGGACGACCTTCGTAGTCATAAAAGGTTTCAGCAGTTACGGTAGTATTGTCTATATTTTCTTTGGTAACGGTTTGCCTGCTTCGCAGCGTACCATCATAATATTCCATCACCGATTTCAGCTTTCCGTCTTCTGCAAAGCTAGTTCTGACCTGCCAGTTGAGATCATTGTTGTGTCCCTGGTACGGACAATTGAGCGGACCGGCCCATTGTCCATCGCTGCGGCTTCCGTCAGCCTTAATATTAACGGGCCTGATACGATAATAAAGCCTTCCAACACCATCGTAAAACAGTGGGATCTTAAATTGATTTACATTAAACGGAAGATCAATACGCGTCGCATTATTCCTGAATAATAGATCATAGTTCATTACTCCATTCACATAATAGTATGGCTGCAACTCATCTTCGAGCCATGTCCATTCCAGTTGTGTGGCATTGTTTCCCGCGTTGCCCGGCCACGACCACGAAATAGAAGCTGCATCTACAGGGTTGGTTAGTGAAGAAGGACCGGTAAACGTAACAGGTGTGACGCCTGGTTGCAGGTCATAATATCGGGTCACACGCATTTCATTCTCCACCATCAATACATCAGTAAGATTTACTCCGCCGGCAGAAGCGGGACTCACATTTCCCATGATGGTTATTCTTACAAATTCAGCACCTTCAAAACTGAGATAGTTCTTTGCATCGTATTTAGCGGCATCCGCCTTATGATAACTTAACGTGAATGTTTTGGTGATCTCATGCAGGGAACTGGAATTAGGACCATATTCAATTTTAACAGGAACAGTAGCTGTAAAATCAGCAGACAGATATTTTGTTGTTTCTTCATATAGGTAAACCCGGACAATATTTACAATTTTACGCGATCCTGTAATTTCTGCACTGTTTCCGGAAGGGCAGGTAACGGAAACCGTAGCTCCCGATTGAAGCGTTATCGGCGACCCTCCCGGGACAGCAACACCAATCGCCGCTCCGTTGTAGTTATCAGGTATCCCGCCATCGGACTGTGCGTGGCTTGTATTCCAAAATGAAACGATGGCTACCAGTAACAATAAAGATGCGCTCTTTACCTTACCAAATGAGCTTTTTATACCGATAAATTGTGTCATAAGCATAGTTCGGTTATAGCCTGTCAGCGATTAATCGTTTATTGAGATCTTGTATGCATTATATTTTCCAGCCGGCTCATATGCTCCTGTTTCGTTCTTCACAATCCTGTCGCCGATGACTACAGGAATCTTGACATCTGGTGCACGTTCGATCTGTTTATACAGGTAAGTCGTTACCTGTTCTTTTACCAGGAAATAATTCCCTTCCAGCGTAAATAATTTATCTGCCATTCCTTTTTCATTTTGCATCAGGGCATATTGTATTGAATCTAATGGTAAAACGGTTCTGTTTGTCGTGATAACCTGTTTGGGGTTATTTTTTGTTGCATCGTATTGCAACTCGATGGTTTCACGGGATAATTTTGTACCATATAAACTGGCACGGCTCTGCAGTTCTACTACGGCAGTTCCAGGCACTAGTTCTTTTTTTATCGAAATATATTTTCGCGAAAGATTGAGGATGGAAGAATCAGGTAATGCGGCTCCCATCATGTTTTTCATTTGTTTGATGATGGCCCCGGCGTTTGGATACAGGATCATTTGCTGAAGCTGATGGCTGACAAGCAACGCCAGCGAATCATTCACTACCTGTTCAAACTCCCCAAAACGTACATAAGAGTTTTCGGTTCCCAGGAAGAATTCCCCGTTAATGTCCGCCGTATCATTTTCACTAGTGACAAAATTGGTGCTGCTCTTCATTTCGAGCTCAAGATGCAGGGGAAGATGTTTGTAGCCGTTGCTGATTGCAACAAACTCACGCAGGGCTGACAATGTATCTGTTTTCTGGGCTGACGCATATTCGTGGGCCAGCGAAACCAGCCAGAAGGATAATAGTGTGACCCGTATCTTATATTTTAATCGCATATACTTTATATAAAGTCAGTTATTGGAAATCGGTTATATTTTTTTGTTTGGCGCTCCTGCTTTCAGTTATTGTTTTTATACCCTGTCTTGTTTCCGCCTTGGTTCGTATAAGGGTGCCTTCTTCATCATACTCATAAAAAGCCGCATAGTTATTTGCATCCAGCTCTGCTGTTAACCGCAAATTCACCGGGTCATATACATAGCTTTTCATATTGGAGTTGAACGGGTGAACGCGGATGTCATCAAAGTAGACCGGCTGTTCACTGTTATTTTTCAGGTGTATTTTCACTTCCGTAGTTCCGGCAGGCGCAGTGAAATATCCTTCGTATCGCTGCCAGCCTTCAATCACTGGTCCTGAAGGGATCAGTGTCGCTGTGGCGCTTGAAGAATTCACAAATTCAATATCAACCTGGTTAGAATTTTCACAGGCGCTTCCGCCATTTGCCGTGCAGTTATCTCTTACCCATCCGCTAAAGACCATTTTTTTATTGGTGCTTACAGCAAATGACGGGTTCATCATTGACTCGGAAGCAGGAATGGGTTTGGTATAGTTACATGACCCACTTACGGATTCGAGTCGTCTATAGATGGCCAATGAAGGATCGGTGTCTATGCCGCACCAGTAAGCCGTATAGCCATTGGGCCATCCATAAAAAACGTAAGAAGGGTTAACAGTATATACCAGGCGAACAACGTAGAATTTGTCAGCGCATAAATACACGTTCGCATAATCATAAACATAATTATATCCCCCCTGGTCCGAGTACGCCCTTTGCGATGTATGAACGACAGTTTCGTTGGATGTCTGCATATCTATCGCAGAGATAGTGAGGGTATATCCGCCACCACTCTCAGTAATAAAAGATGCGAAATTGTAAGTGCCATAACTAGGTGCCTTTATATAGTAAGTCAGCGGAACATCGGCTACACAATAGCCGTTTCCCAGGAAAAAATTGTAATTAAATCCCGTACTGTGAAAATTGGGTTCTGACACGTCGCCGCAATTGTCAATCCTCGCAGCATTTGGTTCCGCGCCAACAGTTGTAGAAATGGTGGTGGGTTGCATCGCTAAACTGAAATCATGACCCGGGATGCTGGTGCTGACGGGTAATGTTAAAACAGATGGTGCTTCCTCGGTCGCAGGATTAACCTTCAGCATGTATTTACCTGTATGGGCATTGAAACCGGCTTGGCCAATATCCGTTATCTGTGTATTACCGATGCCGGAGAGATCTATGTACTTTTTTGCACAACTATTATAACGAGAGGTGTTCAGTAGGTCATTATAATCATAATCTTCAAATCCATCATAAAACATTTCACCGTAATAGCTGTTATTGGCTATGGCAGTGGGCAATGCTTTTTTATATCCGTACTGGGCAGCGGTAAAAATACCAAGCGCATCCTTCGTTTCAAGCTGCATGCCTTTGCTGTTGAAACGCATAGTCTCGTTATTCGCCACCCATTTCTTCATATTGGCGGCACTGTTGTCCGGCACCAGGTTTTTATCGCTGTTAAATATCCAGAATGGAGTGAACTGGGAAAGAAAACCGTATTGGGATAAGTTTGTGTTACCGCTGGGATTTGTCTCAATTCTGTCGCTATAATAAACCCTGCTCAAGTGACTGACAAAATTTCCCAGTAACCCTCTTCTGTAAGGGTTAATTCCTTTTTCAAGATAACCGGCGCAATCAGGCACTTCTGTTACTTCGCAGGTCGTTGTGTTTAATTCGGTCCTGTATTTATAGAATACTTCATTGTCTGTCTGCCATTTCTCCTTGTATTCAACAGCAGAACCGTTAAGGACCCTACTTGAGGGCGTATAAATGAATTTATGTGTAACCGGGTCAATGGGATTTGTCATCAGCGATACGGCGGCTACAGGCGTGCCGAGCATATTACGCCGGCCACTGCGTACTATACGGAATGTAACTCCGTTTCTATAATAAGGTTTGCCATTTTGATCAATGAAAATAAAGTCGGGGTTGATGTCGGTCAATGCGGAATTGCTGCCATTTTTGTTTTTATCAAAAGCCCATATTACTATATGTCCTGCGGGCGAAGCCAGTGAAGGATCGCATTCGGACGCGTCGCCGTCGTCCATAATATATAATTCATCGCCGCTTTCAAATACTTTCTTTATGTCGGCGGGCGATATACCATCAGTAATTTTTCCATCTTCGAATTTTACTCCCCTGTAAATCGCATCAATATTTTTATAAGCCAGGCCCATTCCGCTATAAGCCCAATAAGCAGGATAGCTGACTGAATAAATATGTTTCTCGAACTCATTGTGGGTGCGATTCACAATCACCTGGCCCGTTTCAGCGTCATACACAAGGTTTTTTGTACTTACCTGGCTTCCCTTGTCAATCACAATCACGCTGTCGACTACCGCATGATAATTAATAACCTTTGTCGTAGTTACCGCGCGATAGGTATTTTCACTTTCTGCCGTCACCGGCCATATAAATGGCAGCCAAAGCGGAAAGGGAGGAGGTAGCATCCAGTCAACCTGCGCATGTATATCAAGGCTGGCGGTTTTAACAGTAAACTGCCGGGTATCGGTCATCAGCTCGACATCTATTCCCATATTACCGTCTACCACCTCACCTCCAAGCGAATTGTCAATAAAGCTGAATTTCTCATCCAATCCCTTAGTGCCGGTATTCCGGTAAAAGTTTTCGGTGTAATTCACTACTTGTGCGGGATCGTTCTCTGCAAAAGAAGTTTGGGATTTCATTTTACCATGCATGTCATTTGTCGCAACCAAAAATCCCTGGGATATCGTGCGGCTATCGTAAGCATACTTGTAAAAGAAAAACAACGACGGCTTAATATGCTTTTCCCAATCACTCCCACCATCCAGCGGAGTATTTGTATAATAGACAGGGAAGTCCCTGGCTGTGTAAAACTCGGTAACTTGTCGTCCCACTCCTGATCTTGTTTTTTTGTTCGCAGGATCTGGATTTTGTTTTTTTCCTATTGAAGTCACTGTCACTTTACTATAGCCTACCGAAGGCGCGGGAAAAAACGCATCCATCACTGGCATTTCAATAGCACCATAGGAAGTCGGACCGAGAGGCACTTTATTTTGAAGCTGAACAATGGAATGAAAAGGATTCTCTTCACCGCCGATTGCCGGTTCATACGAAGCCACCCCACTACTGATAGTGCGCTGAACTTTATTAACGACTTCCATTTTAGTATAATCATATTCCTGTCCATATACAGATCCAAACTGCCCGGTCATCCTGTCCCAGTTATCCTTTAATACTATTTTGCGAACACGATTTCCTCCGCCATATTTGTAGCCGCTGACAACGTCCAGCCTTGCAAAAGATTTATTTAACTGTATTGTTTGAGCTTTAAGTAATTCTCTCAGGTACTGAGGGATCCTTGAAAACGTTGTTGATATGCCTTCCATCAGGCCCTTGAACATAGTTTCCAGTTGCTCCAGTGCCGTTCCTTCTGTCACATCATAGGCTTTAAAGGCCTGGGCAGGCAATTTTTCACGGATAAACTCCAGCGCGGTTACCGATAACGGACTATAAAATTTGCCTTTGTCTTCCACTTTTTTCATTCTTATCCAAATACCCGGACCACCTACCCCATCATATTTATTATAATCTTCGATAAGCGCATAAGATGTGATATACTCCTGCCCTTTAGGCATATTTACCAGCATCTTTACCGCCAGTTGATCCATTCCCTTCAAATATTTTTCGAGCACATCGGTTTTACTTGTGCATGCTTCAGGCACTTTGATAAAGATGTAGTCATTCTCTGTTATGGATCCTCCATTTACTGTATAGAGCTTGTTAGAAGGAATGGCACCTGCACTGCTTCCAAAACCTATTATTTCAGACATCACAGCAGCTTTTTTATCCTGTACATATGCATAGTCATCGCTTTCATAGGTTACCTCCAATTGACCACCGGATGGCAGTAATATTTTTTTAAGATTCCAGGCATTCGCATTTTGATCTGCTTTTGTCTTATCCTGAACTGAATAAGAATAGTCCCTGTTTTTCATGATTTGGGGGTTATCAGAAACCGGTTTGTAATTTCCCCATCGATCAGAAGCATTAAATGCATAGGAAGGATTACTGGTGCCGGTGCCGTAGGAAAATACATACTGGTTTTTATTGGTCCTGTTCTGACCGTTATAAGTAAACCATATTTTTTCAAGCGTCAGCTTGCCGCCCGACTGGTTGTCCGGAGTTCCGTTACATAGCGCATAGTCATATTGGAAGTGAACGGTTTTTACTGGTCTTGCCGGGTTGGGTCCACTTAGTCCGTTCTTTTTCAGGTCGGCTTTATTATAGAGATCTATCTGTTTTAATCGCCTGGTTGTATTATCTGAACTGCTAACGTCGCCGAATTCCGCATCAACACCTTTTCCGTCCAGCCTGGCCACATCATCCAAAACAAAAAACGCGATCATGGTCTTTGATTCTATTGAATGCAGGAACCATGATTCCCTTTCTCCATACGATACGATTCCTTTATCGTCCCTTTTTTCTGATAGATTTCCCGGGTTGCTGTTTGCCTGTAGCTCGCCGGTTTGTGACTTCTTCAATGGTGTTCTCCATTTGTGAATACCCACTTTTGTGTAATTGAATTTCACAGCTGTTCCCAGGTCGTCTTCTGTTATCCCATCGCCGTTTACATCCACGTAATCAGGAGACAATAAGCCGGTCAGCAAAAAAGAATGTGCATAGGGCGGTGTAATTGTCGTTTGTACAAATCCATCTTTGCCGCCAACCCCGCTCCCAAGATGAGGTGAACCAAGGGTAGGCTCATCCGCCGTAAAGGGAACAAGATCGCAGTCGCTGCAATCATTACCAACGGTAAACGAAAAATCTTTTTGTACAAGATTGTAAACAGGTAAGCCATATATATAGCGTTTCCCGTCCGCTTCTGTTACGTTGATTTGGGAAATATGATTTTTCTTCCTGTCACCATTGACGGAGAATCTGTCAATCTCTTCCAGCACTTTTAACTTAAGGCCGTCATTCGGGTTATTAATATCAGTATATAAAAAGTTTTGAGGATCCGGGTTATAACTTTTTATCTTTTTGTCCAGTCCGATTTCATTGGCTTCTTCAGCTGTCAGGAAACTGGTAACCTGGGTTCTCTTTTTCCTACCGGGTACACCGATTGACCGTTGAATATCGACCTCTTCTGTAACATTACCGGCAGGAGTTACTTTTTGAAGTTTCGGTTCGATAGTAGGGTCGGATTTTGTACCTCCTAATTTATACCTGACGAGATCCAGGCCGCCAATACTGTCATATTGATGCGGCTGTAACACACTATTTTCACCCGGGTTTCTGAAATAAACATTCTCCCTGTCATCGAGGGCGACGCCAAAGCCGGTTACATTACGCAGCTTATTCCCATCACCCCATTCTTTGATGGCGCTGGGTGTTTTTACAAGATTGAAATTTGCTCCAACATGCCCGGGTATTCCGATATCAACACCAGCAGACCAACTTTTATCTTTTGAGGGAGTATAATTATCTCTTACGTAACCGTTATCATTTCGATATAACCTTATGCTTCCTCCCGTTCCTTCGCCCTGTATCGAAAACACGTCATATGCATATTGAGGAACAGAAATAATAGTCGTAGTCGGTGTGACCTCGTTATCATTGAACCGCGTAAAATCCATCACCGCATCACGATTCTTCTTGGCCTTTTCAGCATACAGGTAACCCACCATAGGCTTTTCCGTTGTCTGGTTAGCGGGTTCGATTTCGGAGACCTGCGCATAACCGTCCGCCTCGAGAGAACCATAGGCGCCAAACATTGCACCGCCTATCTGGAATCGGCCGGCACCCGAAGAATTGGTTATAACAGGCCGGAGGGAAGGAATGTAACTTGGTTTGACAAAACTGATACTTGTTGAATAAAGAGTTCCGCCAAAAGAATGTGGATAGTCATCTTTGCTCTTTTTGTCAGGAGAAAAGCTTAGCTGGGTATTTAACTGTAATGACTTTATACCTGTTCGTGAATTATAGCTTGTTGATGCTCCAACTCCCATGCTGATGTTTGTATTCTCTTCATGAGCGTTTGCGCTTAATGAAACATTTGGCGTGAGCGTCATCCCGCTTCGTGAATTGAGATCTGCACTTAAACCGAGGCTTGCTCCGATAGGACCTTTCTCCGATCCGCTTTTACCTCCTATGCTAAAAGAGGTCGAACCCTTGAGTCCCAATTCAATGGCGGGCCCGAGATAATTATTCAAAGAATAACCGAGTGTAACGTCCAAAGGCAATTTGATGCCCACCAGTTCAAAGTCTCCACCGATGCTTATTCCCCAGGTCTTGTTTCTCTTCATGTTCTGGATCTGTACCAGTTTTTCTTCGCCGCTAAAATCATCCGGAATACCGCGCGTATTGCGATTTACATTTCCCGGGTTGATATTCCACCCCAACCCTACCCAACTGGCTTCCTGTTCCATTCCTATATTTCCGTCGTAAAAAATATTTACCGGGTAGCCTCCCACATCAAGCAAGGGAATATTATAACTGAAATCACCGGTAAACAGGTTTACCATATCATTGGAACCAACCGATTTGAAAGATGACATTTCCGGCTGGCTTGGCCCGTCAATAAATGATTTTTCCGGCGAGAAATCAGTTGGCTTCCTTTCAGCGTCAATATTTCCCTTGTTTGCAGCGTAAGTGAAAGTCTTTTTTTCCGCAGTGTAATTGCTTCTTTCCGCCACACCATATGGGCTAAAATCATAGCTTGGGGTTCTGAAGCTTTTAAAGCTTCTGTAGCTGAATTCCGGATTGCTTGTGATTCCCCGCATTCCATAAGCCGGCAATACCATACTCACGTAAAAAATCAAAGCCGATATATAGGCAATCTGCTTATTGTATCTTGTCGCTAACAACTGGATCATAGTAACTCTGTTGGCTGTGGTTAATTATTGTACACTGAATTTTGAACTGGAAACCCTGTTTTGTTTGTCAGATATTTCGATGATATATACAATTCCTTTCTGAAATTCCTTTCCGAGTTTGAACTTCAGGAAATTATCTCCGTAAACGATCTTTTGATTGACCTGCCTGAGCGGCTTGCCATCAGCAGATAAAAATCTTACCGATGTTTCATGATCATTGTCAGATGAATAGTATTTGACAAGAAGCTCTTCGTTACTTATATAGCTTATCCCCGAAGACTCTTCTCTCGCTCTTAATATGATATACGATGAAGAGATCATTGGGTTACCCGTGTCCGGTTGCTTAATACTAAACGTCCACACCTCCGTCTTTGCCGCATAGTTCAATCCATTACGTGCAGTCACCTGCCAGGCATAGGTCTTGCCGGGCTTCAGGGAAGAGTAAGAGGAAGGAAAGATGTCAACCGGGTTTTTGATATTGCCATTCACATATACCGGTTCATTTTTCATTACCGCTTCAGCAGGAGATTGTCCTTCGGATACTTCTGCTACAACGAGATCATAGTTCAGGTTGTTGAACATTTCGGCTGGCGAGGGAGGCAACCAGGTGAACTGCGGGTAAATAGTTTGCAAAACAGATCTATCGGCCGGTGTATTCAACAAAGGAGGACTCAGCGGGCTGATATTTAAACGTACACATTCATCCGCCAATGGTTCAGGCCCTTTAAGACCATTCCTCATCACCCGGTAACAAGCCACGTACGATCCAAGAGGAATATAGTTAGTAGTAAACTCCGCTGCGATATAATTATACTGTACAGGCTCCACGTCCCTGTAACCAAGTACTTTGATCCCTTTTCCAAGCATAAAACTGCGGGTGCCGCCTGATAAAACCTGTTGCCCGCTTGCAGCATCCTGTAAAGTGATCGATACAGTAGTTTCGAATACATCACTACTATTGTTCATCAGCACTAGGTTCCACAATTGGTCCTTTTGCATCATGCCGGCCTGCGGTAGTTGAACGTTTACGGTTATCTGCGCTACGGCATGCAGGGAAATAAAAGCAGCTATGAAACCGGTCAATCTTTTAATCATATCAGAAATATTTAAACCATGATATTCTCCCCGTTTCCACCGGGAACAATGTTTGGTAAACAGTAGGTAAAAATGATTTTTCGTATTGCATTTGTAATCCGCCCAATTTCTTTATCTCCAACGTCAGTTGTGCTCTTTCACCCCAATACACTTTACCCGATGCGGTGCGGTTGTATTTGCCTCCAATGCCGACTTTAAAAAACGATTTAGGGAAATAATCTGCATTTGCTTCCACGGTGTAGTAGCGGAGCTCTCTCTGGTCAGTATAAATAAAGTTGCCGCCAAGTTGCAGTGTCCGGAACAAAAGAGAATGTGAGATCATATAACTCTTACCCTTGTAACTTATAAAACCTGAATCGGTCCCTTTGCTGTAATACTGGTTATAGATCGCCGAAGACGTCATCCTTGTGCCGCCTGCCGAATAAGTATAAATGAGCGAACCATTCAGTATATAATATACGTTCTCTCTTATCCTGTCCCTATCGATAAAATATAATTGCGAGCCAGGATGATAACCTGCGCTTATAGTTGGCCATTTCGGCACTCGTATGTTCAATTGCACGCTGGTAAATACAGTTTTTGTTTTAAAAGTTTTCTCCGTAAATGGATTGGTGAAATCATTGCGGCGAAGCATCGCAAGCAGGTTGACCCTGTTTTTCAAAAAAGACTGGTCGGCTTTCAATGACCATGCCGTCTGATCCGTGTTATACGTAAAGAGACTAAAGGATTGAAAATTCTCACCAGACTTTCTAAAAAAACCACTTAACCGCGTATTTGTCTCCGGGATGATCGTCTGACCTTTAATGCTGATCGCCTGATTGGAATGATCGGAAAACCTGAACAGGCTGCCTGCTTCTTTTGTATCATTCAATCTCCCGGTTACAGGTCTTGTGGATTTAGCCACTTCAGCCGTTATTCCAACATTCTCATTTTTTTTGATCGTACCTTCTACAGAATAACCGGCCACATTTATATAGCTGCTGACTGTATCGCTTAAGACACTCCCATAATTGTACTTTTTCCCGGTATACGCTGTTACTATCACAGCCATTTTGTCCTTATTCCCCCAACCGATTCTTCCAGCAAGAAGTTGCTGCTTGTTGCTTGTTTTATTTCTTCCCATAAAATCCCTGAACCCATAGTCGATCTTTCCCGCAGCAAATGCAGCGTATAGCTTCGGATTATATTCTATGCTGAGCCCGGTTAAGGAAACACTATTGACGGTAAGTTCTGAGTAATCGATAAATGACCGGCCGATACCAATGCTCTTTACATCCGCCATCACTTTATCCAATTTGTTCTTCTTGTCTTCCGGTATATTATTATCCACCAGCACTTTCTTCAGCTCTCTTGCATTCGTTGCTTTTGCAATTTTTTGTTTCAGTTCACCTGTTTCTTTGTTTACCGAGTTTTTCAGGCTGTCAGCTTTATGCTGAAGCCGGGCTATGCTTTTCTCCAGTGAATCGAGTTGCGTTTTCTTTTCACTTATATAGCGGCTTACCTTATTTTCCGTTGAATCTGCTTTGTCTCGCAGCCTTGCTACTTTATTTTTTGCCGAATCGGTCCCTTCCATTTTTTCACTGACAAAACCTTTTATTTTATTTTCAATGGAGTCCTTTATTTTGGTTTCCACGGCATCTTTTTTTGTATTCAGCTCTTTTTTTAGATCAGGGTCCTGTTTCTTTAAACTATTATAGTAATTCCGTTCTCTTTCTTCAATCAACAGCTGGGTCAGGTCCGGTCCGTTTAAAGAGCGTTTGAGATCATTATATTTTTTTAGTTGCTCTTTCAATGCAGCTTCTGTCATTTCCAGTTCCGGCTTTTCTATTCCCATCCCGGCGACTTTGTTTTCGGCCTCTCGCTTCATTTTTGCCAGCGAAGAGCTTTGATCGAATTGTAATCCCCCATCAAAAAAGTTCCGGAACCAGGGAGAGTTGCTTACCCGGATACCACCGTTAAACCGGAAAACATATTTGTCCTTCACTGAAATGTTTAATGATGTCCGTATGGTATGCTGCCGGAAATCCCGTTGATAATATGGAGTATCCGCGTAAGAGCGGAAAAAGAAATCATAAAATATATTCCCGTGAACAACGATCGACTTATTGCTGGCAGAAGCCTGTTTCAAAACATTATTTTTTCCTATGAGATATTGCGAAACCTTTAGTGTTTTGCAGATGCCGCTGTATACCCAAACCGTATCATGCCTTTGAAACTCCCTTTTGTTGATATCTATCACCCGGATATAGGGTATACTATCGCGGACAGGCTTTGAAGAAATCTCCTGCGCCACAACCACGTCCGCTGCAAGGACAGTAATCATTAAAAGATATGTTACCCGGTTAAAACCCATAAGGAGATCGTCTTTCTCAATTCTTTTGACTTGCCAGTTGTTTTTTCAACGCTTCATTTTCTTCCGCAAGCTTTTCCACTTTCTTATTCAATTCGATCATATAGAGTGTCAGTTCTTCAACCTTTTTGAGCAAGGTTGCCTGGTTTTCGCCAAGATCGAGGCCTTTCTGTTCTACTTCAGCCGCTGTGGGGACCCCGGGCAAATGTTTATTCTTTTCAATAAACTGTTCCACTTCTTTAAGCGTTGGCAATTTGTATCCGGGATGGAAAACATAGTCTGCCCAGCCTGTTTGTGTAACTTTTACTTTCTTGGAATAGACAATGCCTTCTACCGCCAGTCGAAGACCAGATTGATCTTCTGTAGCGACTGTGGGGACTGTCGTTCTCCCAATCAGGACCACACCGCTGGTATTGTTATTATATATATTAGTGCTGACCGTCGTCCAGTTGGTCGAACCCATTGATGAAGCATCTTTCAGGTATAGATTTCCATTTGCATCAGAAGCGACTACATTCGTTAAACTGTTATTTTGAGTAAGACCCTGGAAACGGACGGAACCATTATTATGCAAATGGGCAGAAGGAGCGGTTACGCCGATACCGATGTTGCCATTGTCGCCGTATATCCAATTGCCGATATTTAGCTGGTTGGAACTGGTATTGGATATATTGGGTTGAACAGCCGATCCGATAAAAATATTGTTATTGCCGCTGGTCAAATTGCTGCCTGCACCATTACCTATTGCTGTGTTATAACTGCCGGTTGCATTATTGTAGAGCGCTGTAGAACCCAGGGCGGCGTTATTATTTCCCGATGTGTTATAATAAAGAGCCTGGCTTCCGTGAGCTGAATTACTGGCTCCAGTATTATTATTGTAAAGTGTCAGAGCTCCATCCGCCACATTACTATTGCCTGTTGTATTACTATAAAGGGACCAATAACCGATGCTGGTGTTGCTAGCTCCTGAAGAGTTTGAGCCAAGAGCGATATCTCCCACTGCTGTATTGCCACTGGCCGTATTCGCGGCCAGCGCATTTCTTCCCACTGCAGTATTCTGGGATCCTGTTGAGTTTGTCGGTAGCGAATTGTAACCAATGGCTGTATTATAATTTCCCGTAGTATTACTTTCAAGCGCCCTGTATCCAAGTGCAGCATTGCCTGTGCCTATATTATTAGACAAAAGCGCGTTGGTCCCAATCCCCGTATTGTAGTTTCCGGTTGTGTTTGAACTTAGTGTCCGGTCGCCCACACCCGTATTCATGTTACCGGAGGTATTGGCGATGAGAACCGAATAGCCAAAGGCGCTATTGGCATTATTAGCAGCAGGATTGGTACTGGCAGCCTTCCCAATGGTCATGCTTCTTGCACTGGAAATAAGAACATCCGCACTAAAATAGGCGCCGCCTGTCTGATCTATCCATGCTTTTTCCGTTCCTGTCAGGCGGAAAGAAGCGATCCGGTAAGTAGCGGGTACTGCACTCAAGACATCATTGTCAAATATTACACCGACCCCGGAAGCGGTTCCCGGCCATGATCTCTTAAGCGTTAATGGTTGCTGGTAGGCTACTATGTTCGCCGTATTATAGAACAATAAAGACGAGCTGCCGCTTACGCGCGTATTTCCATCTGAGGCAACCGAAAAATTTTGCGAATCGAAAGTATAAACATGAAGATTACTATTGGATCCGTTGAACACAAAACCCGGATTGAAAGAATTGTTACCGGTGAACTGCACCTGGTTGGTAGCGGTACCATCCACCCTCATCACTCCATTTACATTGAATAGTGTAGAGGGAGAGTTGGTACCAATGCCAATCTTACCATCATTGGCCATAAAAAAGTAATTGGATGTTCCTTTCTTGAACAACAAACTGGAACTGCTGTTACCGCTTCCGAAATCAATAGAAGTAGCCGCGTTATTCAATGTTCCGCCTAATTCCGCATTGGTTCCGTTAACAGACAGCCCGTTAGCCGCTCCATTAACCTGTGCGTTTATGGCCAAACAACTTCCGAAAGAGATTAGCAATAAAATAATCTTGTACATATATCTATTTTTTGAGGATGTGTTTTGTTTACAGATATAGCCTGGCCGGCATTTGTTCTCTTTTATTTTCAGCATAAATAGATGTTGGGTGAAAAAGTATCTGGAAATTTTACAAAATGTCGGACGATACTCGGACGGCCGGGAGATAAAAATTGAATACAACTAATGGAAAGAAATAGCAGTCTGATAAGGTCTGTCATTTTCACAAGTAGTGGTTGTGAAAAACAAGATAGCCCGGTGTTAGTTGCTTTTTATAAGAAGTTCGCAGACGCAGGAAAAAGAGGAACGAAAGTATCTTTTAGAGGAACGAAGGAAAATAGCATGTGTATTGATGAAAAATTAGTTGATGTAAAAGCTATCTGTTTTATCAATGGAAACACTTATTTCGTCCTTTTCGTCATCAGTAATAACAAATAGTCTTTCTTGTAACACACCTTTGTATTGTTTACCGATCGGTAAACCTGTTGTCATATCGTTGACATATACTGTTTCCGCATCAAAATGAGAAGCATGTCTTAATGAAATAATATAGGAACGGTGTATGCGGCAAAATAAATTCCGGGGTAATTTCTTTTCCAGGCAACACATAGATGCCGTGATCAGATACGTTTTACGTGGAGTAATCACCTTCGCATATTTATTCGCTGCTTCTATATACCGGATATCCAACACCGACACCTGGAAAAAAACACCATTGGATTTAAAATAAACAAACTCATTCATGGAAGCTAAATTTTTGACATAAGATTTTTTTGCAGGAACATTTTATTCCCGCATACGCCTTGCTAATCTTTGCCCGTTTAACTTCTTTTTTAGTTAAACTCCTTTATACATTTTCTGAATGAAATAAAACTATTATACCGCCCCGGCAATTCCCAACATTTTTATTTATTTTTTTATTACGCATCTATTGTTGACAGGAATTAATTAATATTTAATACAGACCAGCGTTAACTCCCACTTTATATGTTCACTTCATACGTGTAAATGCTTAGCAACTTTCTTTGAGTCTGTTACCAGTTATGCATAGCTGCTGCCTGGTAGCTCCAGCATTTGTCTTCATTGTTATAAGCGATCGACAAAGTTTTCTAAATATAGGTACAAATGCAACTTCAAGCTTACCCGGCTTTACAATCTTTACAAGCGAGTAATTTTTCACTATAACTGAGTCAAAAACGCATTCTTCTGCAAATCCATTCCTTTTCTAATAACGAAAACATTGGGGAGGCCAAGGCAAATATTAAATCCGTATCATAAAGTCACTCCTGATTCTTTCGTTCTGCAATAGCAGGTGAAAATACAGCGTAGACTCTTTTGGACTTTCTCGTTCAATACTATTTCAGCGAGTCGAATGAATATGCCGGGAATTGAAGCGCCCCGGATAACCGCCAGGTGGTGGTGTTCATGAAGCTGTGGCTCACTTATGAACCACAAGTTTGCAATGAATTTGGATATGTTGAACTGCACGTGTATTCATGGAATCTTCTTCTCTGATGAATCGGAATAAGAGCCGGGCCGCCTCTTCTCCCATTTCATAAGAACTCTCTTCAATGGATGCAACCGGCTTATGATCAAGATGTCGAAAAAGCGGTAGATTTCCAAACCCCGAAAAATCTACTTTATCGATCATCTCGGGAAATTTCTTTTTAAGAAATTCGATAGCATCAAGACTAATATAATTTTTGAAGGCAAAAATTCCGGTTGGCGGAGATTTCATTTTCATAAACTGGCTCATGGCAAAAAAGGTCGATTCCTCTGTAAGGTCTACAACCTTCACAAGGTGAGGATCAAACCCGATCTTATTCTTTTGCAAAGCTGTTTTGTATCCCTGCAATCTTTTTTGACTTATAGCCATGGACTCAGGCCCCATAAGGTGACCAATACGTTTATGTCCCCTTTTTATTAAATATTCAGTTGCCTTAAAGGCTCCGCCTTCATTGTCTGCTGTTACATAATCAAAGGAATCATCCTTAGGAGGACGGGCAAAAAATACAACAGGAATGCCGATGTTTTTCAGGTTCAGAAAAGGTGACATATCCTCCGTCTTTTTTGTAATAACAACTATTAACCCGTCGACCCTGTTTCGTTTCATCAAGTCGACAATTCTCTCTTCATTGAGCGGATCTTCATGCGATTGAGAAATAATAACATTGTATTTTTCCATTGCGGCTATTTTCTCTGCACCATTTATGGCTAATACAAAGAATTGGTCCAGCATATTCGGAATAATGAGCCCGAGTGTAAAAGTCTTACAGAGCTTAAAGTGCCGCGCCGCTTCATTCGGTACATAATTCCAGTCATTTGCAAGCTGCTTGACCCTGTCTTTGGTGGGAATACTTATCGAAAGATCATTATTTAGCGCTTTTGATACAGTTGAGACGGACATATTCAGTTTCAACGCAATATCCTTGATCGTGACGCCTTTTTTCATGAAGCATATCTTTTTCAGAGTGGTCTCTCCAAATTAATAAAAAATCAGGATTCTATGCAATTTCAATCGTTGTAGTAGCCTTTTCTTTCCCAAAGACAGGATATGAGCCACTAGAGTAATTAAATATTGATAAATTTAGTCAGGAATAGCTTTTAGAGGAACGATTTTGCCTGTCAACGATCTAAGAACTGGTTTCGGCATGGGAAAATTAATTGGCTTGCTATGGGAAAGAATTTGTAGCTTGTTTCAGGGCCTACTTTTTGTGATGTGCATCGATGATTGTTGATTTATTTATCCCTTGAATCTTCCTCGTTATTTATTCTGGCTATCGCATTCAGCTTTTTTAGAGCAGTTTTTTCTGTTGAAAGCTGTTTGATAATCCGGCCGTGTGAAATCGAATGATTGTTATAAAGTAAAACCAAAGCTTGCCAATATGCACACACTATTTAATGCCATTCGTGGCCGCCTCCCTATTTATGCCATTCGTGGTAACATCCTCAGGCGAACTGGTTGTTTTCTTTTTGTTTCAATTTGCCTGTCCCTGGTACTAAATGCTAAATCTCCTTCGCTTACCGTCTCCGGAAAGGTTACTGACAGTAAAAAAAACCCGCTCGTCGGGGTAAGTGTTCTTTTAAAAGGAACAAAGAAAGGAACTACTACGAATGCGGATGGCTGGTTTCAGATGACCGATGTTCCTGAAAACGGCGTGCTGGTATTCACCTACACCGGTTTTGAGATCACAGAAATTTCGGTCAAGGGAGGAGGCGTCATTGACATTACAATGACTGAAATTGTTTCTTCTTTGAATGAAGTGGTAGTAACGGGGTATGGCACTTCCAAGAAAAAAGACCTGACAGGAGCAATTGCACAGGTAAAAGGCCCCCGGTATGAAAATGAAAACCCAAGATCGGTACAAGACATGTTGCGGGGTAATGCTGCCGGGTTAGATGTTGGTTTTGACCCGAGTACCAAAGGCCAAAGCGGGACCTTGCAGATCAGAGGCAAGGGTACCTTAACAGCCAGCTCACAACCTTTGATAGTGCTGGACGGGGTTATTTATCCGGGAACACTGGCTGATATTAATCCCAATGATATTGCAACCATCGATATTCTAAAAGATGCCAGTTCAGCTGCCGTATTCGGAGCAAGATCTGCCAACGGCGTTGTACTGATTTCAACTAAAAAAGGAAAACCAGGTAAGCCGGTAATTACGTTGAACAGCAATTTCGGCATGAACAAACTGGTCAATCAACCCCACTTATTAAATGCAACTGAATTTTTACAATTTCGTGCAGATGCCATGTGGGCTAAAGCCAGTTTTGACTCTACCAGCAAACCGGGGATCCAATATCTTTATACCAATCCTTCCAAATTACCATCCAATTTTACCCTGGCCCAGTGGTTAGCGTTGGATGGATCCACGGGCCTCGATCCTGTTGATGTATGGTTCCAACGTGATTTGTTTAAACCTATTGAAAAGGACAATTACAAAGCAGGAAAATCTCTTGACTGGGAAGATTTGATCTATAATGATAACGCCATACAACATGATCATACGATAAGTATTACACAGAGAAGAGAAGATTTTAATTATTATTTTTCATTGGGCTATTTAACCAATGAAGGATTAACCGTGGGTGATAAATATACAACGTACCGTACCCGCCTTAATTTAGAAGCAAAAGCCGCCAAATTTTTCACAGTGGGATTCAATTTTCAATATTCTAACAGGGACGAAAGTTCCGTACCTGTCAGGTTTGGTGATATTGCATCTACTACTCCCTGGGGCTCCTTTTATGCTGCTGATGGCGTAACCGTAAGACAAAGCCCCAACGATGATCCGGGCTCCAATACCCATCCATTTTTAGACCAGGCATATATAAAACGCTTGTATAAATATGATGATTTCTTTGCCAGTGTCTATGCAAAGGGAGATTTGCCATTTGGTTTCTCTTACCAGATCAATTTTTCTCCACGGTATGATGTGTTACGTGAATACCAGCATCAGTCTTCTAAAAAGCCGGATATAGTAGCGAGAAAAGGAGTTGTCAACAGGAGAAATCAAACTGTTTATTCATGGCAGTGGGATAATATCTTACACTGGAATAAAACTTTTGGCAAACATGCTATAGAAGCTACCTTCCTGGTAAACGCGGAAAAACTCCAATCATGGAATACCACTATCCAGGCCGAGAATTTTGCGCCCAATGATAACTTAGGCTACAATGGCATTCAATACGCTACGCTGCCTCCCATAGTTAACAGTGATGACCAATATGAAACGGGTGATGCCCTGATGGGCAGGGTAGTTTATAATTACAACCAACGTTACTTATTAACCGCAACTGTGCGCAGAGATGGTTATTCGGCGTTTGGACAACTAAATCCAAGAGCTACTTTTCCTTCGCTGGCAGTGGCCTGGACACTTACCCAGGAAAAATTCATGAAGCAATTTTCAAAATGGCTGGATTATGCCAAGCTTAGAGTTTCCTACGGTGAAAACGGGAACAGGCAAATTGGTCGTTATGCTGCCTTGTCCAATTTAACTGGCGGGACTTATGAGTTCATAACATCAGGCGGAGCCCGCTATAATACCTCTTATCTGATAGCAACTAATTTAGCCAACCCTAATCTGAAATGGGAAGCAAACAGATCCACAAATTTTGGTTTGGACTATTCTATTTTCAAAGGTAAAGTAAGTGGTTCATTTGATTTCTATAACCGAATCACCAAGTATCTGTTGGTTAACCGCACACTGTCTTCTGTCACTGGAGTTGCCCCTCCCAGTAGTATTTTGACAAACCTTGGAGAAGTAGGAAATAAAGGAGTTGAATTCACGGTGAATACTGTCAACCTGCAGAAGAGAAATTTTTCATGGAATACGAGTTTTGGGATTTGGACAAACAAGAACAAAATTATCCATCTGTATGGAGCCACTCCTGATTATGATCCTCTGACAGGAAAGGAAATTGGCCGGTCAGAAAAGGATGATCTAGTTAATAACTGGTATATCGGAAAATCCATTTCTGCTGTTTACGATTATCCTATCCAGGGAGTTTGGCAAACTGCAGATAAGGCTTTGGCAACTCAATATGGATTTCAACCGGGTGATATGCGCCTGGTTGACGGAAATGGAGACGGCAAGTACACAATTGCAGACAAAAGATTTATTGGTGATTTTTCTCCTAAATATTCATGGAATTTGAGGAACGAATTTAAGATCTATAAAAATTTCGATTTCTCTTTTGTTCTATACGCCAGGATGGGTCAGCTAAGCACATTTAATGAAGCTACCAATGGATCCAGGAATAATAGTAATAATATTTTCTATGATAGGGTTAACTTTTATGAAGTACCCTATTGGACTCCTTACAACCCCACTAATGAATATGGGAAAATTGGTTCTACCAGGGGCGGCGGTATTACCTGGAACGTGTATAAAAAGTCTTCCTTTGTCAGGTTAAGTAATATCAGTCTTGCCTATACCATTCCGGCAGAACTTACCCAAAAATGGAAAATAGGTTCGTTGAAATTTTATGCCAATGTGGTAAATGCTGCTGTATTTTCAAAATGGAATTATTTCGATCCTGAATATCATGGAGCCGATGGTCTTTCGAATATCACTCCAGTTCCAAGGACCTATAATTTTGGATTAAACCTGACATTATAAGATAACCGTTAAATAATAAATACATGAAAAATTTATATAAATTACTTAGCCTGCCAGCCATCATGGTTATTGGCGTGATGCTTTTGGAGGGTTGTAAAAAAGACTGGTTGAAACCCAAACCACTCTCCTTCTTTTCTCCTGAAAATACACTAGTAGACGTGGTGGGATTTAGTTCAGCCTTAAATGGTTGTGCAAAAAATCTAAAAGACGAATGGTATGGTGATGGCGCCCCGATTATTTCCGAAACCATCTTTTCAGAAATAGCCGTAGAAGGAACAGATGATAAAACAGGTCCGGCACAAAACTTAGATGTACAGATTAAACCGGATGCAAATCTGAATAGTGTGGATGCAAATAAAATTGGCTGGTACTGGAACCAGGAATGGGTAGGGATTCGTTTAGCCAATACCATTATTTCCCGGCTTCCGGCCGCAACGGCTATTCCTGATTCTACTAAAAACATGATTAAAGGCAAAGCCTATTTTTTCAGAGCCTATGATTATTACCGTTTAACCAATCAGTTTGGTGATGTCCCCTGTCCTTTAAAAGAATTAACCAGTGCAAAAACAGATTATGCCACGGTAAAAAGAGATGTGATCTTACAGCGGATGAAAAGGGACCTTGACAGCGCTGTTCTTTGGGTACCATGGAAATCCGATAGAGGAGATGTAAACAGGGGCGCCATCTATCATTTACTGGCCAAAATAGATCTGGCATTGGGTCTGTTTGATGATGCGATTGCTGCTGCCAGTGCCGTTATTAATAATGGTACTTATAAATTAATGACGAGCAGGTTTGGCGTGGACGCAGGTATTGCCTCCAAAAATGTTATCTGGGATTTACACCGTCCGGCAAACAAAGCTGCCGCAACCAATACTGAAGTTTTGTTCTTAGTTACTGATGCTTTTGGAAATGCAGGCAGATTTGTTGGTGGCATTCAATCTATGCGCCAGGCAGCCCCCGGTATATCCATTGCAGGTATCAGAACACCAAATGGCGGTACAGGTATATCGGCTCTTGCCAATATTGAGATTGATAATATGCAATTGTATGGCCGTGGCATCGGTCGCTGCCGTTCAACTTCTTACCACTATAATGAGATATGGGATGATGTAAATGATCTCAGGCATGATTCAACATCGGGTAACTGGATGTATATGGAAAACGTACGATATAGTAACCCTGCACTGAAGAATGTCGACCCTTACTATGGTCAAAGATTGCGTTTGTATAGTTCGACAGGAACACTTTTATGCTCAGATACTTTACGCCAATGGTATCCATGGCCGCATTATAAACTTTATATTCCGGACGTTGAAAATACTCCAATGAGGGGTGGAAATACCGATTGGTATGTAATGCGCCTCGCAGAAACTTACCTGATACGTGCAGAAGCCTATGTTTGGAAAAACGATATGGCCAATGCTGCGGCTGATGTAAATAAAGTAAGACAAAGAGCAGGGTGTGCTCCTTATACAGCTGCTAAAATGAGTATCGGTACTATATTAGACGAACGAGCCAGGGAGTTATATTATGAAGAAGGCCGGAAAACAGAGTTGACCCGGATCGCCTACCTGTTTGCAAAAACTGGTCAACCTTACAATGGTAAAACCTATGCTTTGAATAATTTTTCTGTTTCTAATTTTATGGTTGACAGAATATTGGAGAAAAATGGTTTTTATAGGAACAATTTTGTTACTATCCACCAGGATATGTTCAAGATCAGTCAATTTCATGTATTATGGCCCGTTCCTCAATCTGCCATTTCCGCTAATACAGACGGGCGTATCAATCAAAACATTGGATACACTGGTGCAGATTTGAATGTTCCGCCATTGGACGCAATACCAGAGGATTGATTTTTTTGTATAGGAACACATAATAACCATCATCGTTGCGTGAAGATCGATGAACCTATGCTTATGAGGTCACGCACAAGGTTGTTATATGCCAACAGGCAGCTAGACGCATGGCTCAATAATCACTAAATATGTATCATGAAAATGATTGCCAGGCTGGTGTTTGCCCTTTCCTTAGTATTCCATCCAATGGCCCTGCCTATCGGACAGGCAGGTATCGGGTTTGCATTTTTCACGAGTGTATATGCACAGAACAAAGTGAAGCCGATCGTTCCCGATAGCTATCGGGACGAATGGAAAAAAGTAACCGTGCTTGTTTACACAAAAAATGGAAAAGGATATGTGCATGATAATATACCAAGTGCTGTAAGTTGTATTCAGCAACTCGGCAAACAATATGGATTCAAAGTAGACACGTCCAGTAACCCTTCTGTAATGACAGAGGAAAACCTGAAGCGGTATACCCTCCTTATATTCCCAAGCACCAACAACGATGTCTTTGATACGGATGTACAACGCTTGGCTTTCAGGCGTTATATAGAAGCGGGGGGCGGATTTGTAGGAATTCATTCTGTGACGGGGACAGAGCGAAACTGGAAATGGTTTAAGATGATGCTTGGTGGAACCTTTGCATGGCACGCGAAATTTCAAAAATTTACTGTTAAGGTGATTGATCCTTCGCATCCCTCTGTCCAGGGTTTGCCTAAGGTCTGGGAGAAAGAAGATGAATGTTATTTTGCAAAAGAATTATATCCAGGTACAAAAACAATATTAGCCCACGACATTACTACACTGGATATATCGGATACAGTGCAAAGAAATCTCATTATTAAAAATGCAGCCGGTTTTTCTGAATTGTATCCTGCCGCCTGGACAAACGATTTTGATGGAGGACATACATGGTGTACTACTTTGGGTCATGATAAAAAAGATTATACTGAACCCGTTTATGTACAACACCTATTTAAGGGTATTAGTTATATAGCGGGCACCGTTAAAAAATTAGATTATACCATGGCGTACGCTGATTCAAGAGACACTCCCATACGCTATTAAATATCTCGATCTTCGATATCAAAGCTTGCGACATGATGCCTTCAAAGCTTGTCTGAAAATTCCCAAATTTAGCGGGCACGGAAAAATTGCCTGACCAGATCGTCATTGATTCCCGAGCTTTATGGAGTTAAAAAATGGCGATCCTGACAAAATCATTAATCTTCAAATAAAAAGAAACCCGGGAGAGAATTTTGTGTGCTATATGTGGGGAAAAGAATAATTCTGGATGGGATCAATGTACCACAGACCCTGTGTGCCACAAGCTTCGTAGTTTGTGTATTACTTCGTGAAGTAAGTTATATACTGATTGCCTGCTGATGTTCATTAACTCGGCGATTTGGCCATGATCCAGGTATTGATAATATTTCAAATAAATAATTTCTTTTTGTTTTTTGGAAAGAAGTGACAATACATTTCTTAATTTAATGGCTTTTTCCTTAGAAACCTGCTTTTCAGCAATAACCTGTTCAATAGAAAAATCATGAAAAAAATCATACTCACCCTGCAAATCAGCCGATGATATCTTGTCGACATTTTTGTGTATCGCCTTAAGGACTTTGTTTTTGATAGCACGCAGAAAATAATACCTGGGAGATAAAATACTCTCTGCAGTTTCCCTTCGCTGCCACAAGCTGATAAAAACTTCCTGTATGCAATCTTTAATCAATCCATCATCTTTTGTAAATCTTGCACCATAGTTATATAGATTAGCATAATACATCTTCATTAGCGAGGCAAGCGCCTCCTCGTGGTTTTGTTGCAGGCCTTGCAGCAACTCCTTCTCAAGTTTTACTGAACCTTCTTTCATCAGCAGTTAATAAAGAGAAATAACAACAAGTTGTTAGCAATCTGTCCAATCAGATCCCGATAGTTAGAATAAATATATCGATAAAATATTACTTTCTTAAATTCAAAATATTAATAAACGGTAAAGTAACAGAGCACTTCTTACCCGGCTTTTATAAAATTCACCACTGAGTTTTTATGCACAAATACATGACTTTTTAGCATTAATTTTATTTGTAAGTGTTAAAATGACATTTATTTCATGATGTTTTTTGCAGCTTGATCACATCGTCATTTATATAACAAAGGAGTAAACCGATTGCTTTTTAGTTTCATAGTAATGCCTGTGGCTGTTCTCATCAGCAAGCGCTTCATGCATTGTCAGTATCTCATTGCTTTGAGGCCGCTGTACACATTCAAATTATCATTTGAAACATATAACGTTTCGGGTGGGCATACCTGGATGAATTATGAAATATATCTCTCAACAACTTTACAAGAACTGTTCAAATAACATCTAAACTATATAAAACAAAAAAATGAATACTAAATTCCTAACAATTGCTTTAGCTATGATGCTGGTATGCTTTACCGGTTTCGCCCAAACAACACAGCCTGCTGTCATCGAAGATTTTAAACCTTCCGTTCTTAACCAGCCGTTTCAGCAATATCCACAGGTAAATTCCCAGGGGTATGCAAGGTTTAGAATATATGCGCCAAATGCTGATAGTGTCCGGGTAAGCCTTGGCCTTGCCGGCCAGGGAGGAACAAAGCTGACCAAAGCGGATAGTGGTTATTTTACTGGCACCACCGCAGGGCCATTGGATGAAGGATTTCACTATTATCACATTAACGTAGACGGTGGAACCTTTAATGATCCTGGAACAGGAAATTTCTATGGCTCACAACGTTGGGAAAGCGGTATTGAAATACCTGCAAAAGACCAGGATTTTTATGCACTTAAAGATGTTCCGCACGGGCATATGCAGCAAGTGTTATTCCCTTCAAAAAGCACTAACACATCACGGGTTGCATTTGTTTATACTCCCCCGGGGTACGAAAACGGTAAGAGCAAATACCCGGTATTATACCTGCAACACGGATGGGGTGAAAACGAGACTACATGGGGTCTTCAAGGCCGGGCTAACCTGATTATGGATAATATGATCGCAGAAGGTAGAATAAAACCTTTTATCGTTGTAATGACCTATGGTATGACGAATACTGGTGCCAGGCCTGGCTTCGGTCCTCGTACTCCCACCGGCAATTTAGCTCCTGGTAGTGCTCGTCCGGATAGCATAAATCGCAGGGCTCCTGCTGGCGGTGGGATGGCCGGTATGATTGCAAATAATGGCTTTCAAACTGTATTGTTAGATGAGTTGATACCTTATATCGATGCGCATTTCCGGACGATTGCAAAAAGAGATGGACGTGCTATGGCGGGTCTTTCAATGGGTGGCGCAGAAACAAAAGTGATCACATTGGCCAAACCGGAAGTTTTTGGTTACTGGGGATTATTAAGTGGTGGTAACTATACTCCGACAGATTTAGAAGGTAAACAGAAGCCGAAGTTTATATTTATAAGCTACGGTAGCAAAGAAACAGGCGGAGCTAATGGCCTTCCTAAAGTTGAATCCGATTTAAAAGCAGCCGGTTTTAATGTTGCTACTTATGTTTCTCCTGGTACCGCGCATGAGTTTCAATCATGGCGTCGTAGTCTTTATCAAATGGCACCACTTCTTTTTAAATAATAAAACACCATTCAAATAAAATCGCCAAATATGAAAAAAATACTAGCTGCGATAGGAAGTGTGGTGCTTATTAATGTATCTGTTAATTCCCAGGAACCAGTAAAACCGGGGCAGCCGGGTTTTGATGTACCGCATGATAGTATTCCCCATGGAAAAATTGATACCATTACATATAAATCTAAAACGGTTGACACCCTTCGCCGCACATTGATCTACACCCCTCCCGGGTATTCAAAAAAGAAGAAATACCCTGTGCTGTACCTGTTGCATGGCATTGGCGGCGATGAGAAAGAATGGTTGAACGGTGGAAAGCCACAAGTAATATTAGATAATTTGTACGCTCAGGGTAAAATAGAACCTATGATAGTGGTGATGCCCAATGGCAGAGCCATGAAAAATGACCGGGCTACAGGAAATATTATGGCACCCGACAAAGTACAGGCATTCGCAACCTTTGAAAAAGATTTGCTGAATGATTTGATTCCCTTTATTGAAAAAAAATATCCTGTATTTACGGATAGAGAACACCGGGCCATTGCAGGTCTATCAATGGGTGGCGGACAATCACTGAACTTTGGTTTGGGCAATCTCGATAAGTTTGCGTGGATAGGTGGCTTCTCATCTGCCCCTAATACAAAGCCTCCCCAGGAGTTAGTTCCGGATGCAGCTGCTGCAAGAGAAAAAATTAAATTACTTTTTATTTCCTGTGGTGCGAGTGATGGATTGATTTCCTTCAGCAAAAGAACACATGACTACCTGGTACAGAATAATGTCCCACATATTTATTTTATTGAACCGGGTGTACATGATTTTAAAGTATGGAAAGACGGGTTGTTTATGTTTTCCCAATTAATTTTCAAACCTGTTGATGTATCCACTTTTTCAAAATACCCTGTCGCTGGCGCTCCGGCGCCATCTAATATCCCCAATGCCCCTTACCCGCAAATCACTGCTGATAGCCGTGTGATCTTCAATATCAAAGCACCGGACGCTAAAAAAGTACAAATAGATTTAGGCAAAAAATATGATCTTATAAAAGATACAGCCGGTCTTTGGAAAGTAACTACCGACTCCATCAGCGAAGGCTTTCATTATTATTCTTTATTAATAGATGGGGTGGCAGTGGCTGATCCTGCGAGCGAATCTTTTTATGGAATGGGGAGAATGGCCAGCGGGATTGAGATTCCCTTTAGTGGTGGTGCCTATTATGCCTTGCGAAATGTGCCACATGGTGATATCCGCATTAAAAGATATTTTTCGAGGGTCACTAACTCATGGCGACAGTTTTACATTTACACCCCTCCTGCCTATGATTCTGCAGTTAATACCAGCTATCCTGTTTTATACATTTTACATGGGGGTGGTGAAGATGAAAGAGGCTGGGCCACACAAGGAAAAACAGATTTGATCCTTGATAACCTGATCGCCGCTGGCAAAGCAAAACCTATGCTGGTTGTTATGCCAGATGCAAACATTGGAGCAGGTGGCTTTAATGCAAGTGGCATTGAAAGTTCGTTAAAATTATTTCAAAGAGAAATGAAAGAGTCCCTCATTCCTTTCGTTGAAAAAAATTACCGCAGTCTCAATAATGCTGACAACCGTGCAATGGCGGGTTTATCACTTGGTGGCATACATACTTTATATACCGGCATCAACAACACGGATATGTTTTCTTATCTCGGGGTATTCAGTTCTGGTTGGATAGTGCCGATGATGAACGATATCAGCGATGCCCAATATTCATTTTTGAAAAACAACACCGACAAGGTGAATAATAGCATTAAATTATTCTGGATTTCAGAAGGAGGCAAGGATGATATAGCCTGGAAAAATGGCCAGATTATGCTTGGCAAACTTGACGAAATGAAAATCAAATATACCTATAGTGAATACCCCGGTGGACATACCTGGCCGGTGTGGAGAAATAACCTGTACAATTTTGCACAGTTGCTTTTTAAATAAATTATCCTTCTTTTTTGATTAACGATTAAAAAGAGAAAACGTCCGGGCTTGCTGTAATAAGAGTGAGGCAGGGAAAGGTTTAATTTAATACTTGCAGTATGAATCAGAAAAAAGGACCCACCAAAATTACCTGTGCAATTATTGCACTATCATGCCTGTTTGCTTATTTAAGTTGTAATACAGGTTCTTCATCTTACAATCATACTACATGGTCGCAATACGGCGGTGGGCCGGATCAGTCAAAATATTTTGATGCCGCAGAAATCACCAGGCAAAACGTTAGCAAGTTGCAGGTTGCCTGGTCGTATTCAACAGAGGACAATATCCCATACATGTTTCAACCTATTGTAGCAGATACTACCATGTATGTATATGGAAAGAATTCCTCGATCATTGCTTTGAGTATTGTAACCGGGAAAGAAATTTGGATTCATACTAACCTGCAGGGTCTATCCCGAAGAGGTCTTAACTACTGGGAAAGCAAAAACGGAAAAGACAAGCGCCTGGTGTTTACGCTGAATAATTCTCTCCAGGAAATTGATGCCATCACCGGGAAATCTATTAAGAAATTTGGAGATAGCGGGTATGTGGATATGCGGGCTGGCCTGGAACGGGATCCTACTTCGATCCGGAGAATGCAGGCCATGACGCCGGGAGTTATTTATAATGATTTAATAATACTGGGTTCAGCTCCCGGTGAAGGCTACTTTTCGCCCCCGGGCTATATAAGGGCCTATAATATTGTTACCGGAAAACTTGAATGGACATTTCATACTCTGCCACAGCCGGGTGAATTTGGATACGATACCTGGCCCAAAGATGCATATAAGTACGTAGGAGGTGTAAATGTTTGGAGTGAAATGTCAGTAGATGAAAGCAGGGGCATCGTGTTTCTACCGCTGGGTTCTCCAACTTATGATTATTATGGGGCTGATCGCCTGGGAAGCAATCTGTTTGGTAATTCGCTGGTAGCATTGGATGCCCGAACCGGAAAACGTATCTGGCATTATCAAACAGTTCACCACGATATTTGGGATTATGACCTTTCTGCCGCTCCGCAATTGTTAACAGTAAATCGTGATGGTAAAAAAATTGATGCTGTTGCCATAGCCACCAAACATGGTTTCGTGTTTGTTTTCAACCGTGAAAACGGAGAGCCGGTATTCCCAATTGAAGAAAAACCGTTTCCTGCCAGTGAAATGCCCGGGGAAATGGCCTGGCCAACACAACCGGTTCCATCGTTACCGAGTTTTACCCGCCATGAAGTAACAAAGGAAACATTGAATCCTTTCTTTCCTGATAGTATAAAACAGAAATGGTTTAAGAGATTGGACTCTGCTAAATCTGGTCTTTATGTACCCCCGTCAGATAAATATGAAACTATCATGATGCCGGGTGCATTAGGAGGGGCTAATTATGGCAATACAGCTTGCGACCCGAAGAATGGCATCATGTATATACTTACACAGGAATATGCTTCTATTTACAAATTGAACAAAGTAGTACCACCTAAAATTGACCTGTCGGAGAATGACCTGAATAAAGTAAAAATATTTTATACGGCCAATTGTCAAAGTTGCCATGGTGATAAACTGCAAGGATTGGTGGGACCTTCACTGGTAAACATTGGACAGCGTGTCTTCTATGATGAATTCAAAAATATTGTGCAAAATGGCCGCGGCCGTATGCCAGGTCTCATTCATGTGGATGAACAAACGCTGAGTTCACTATTCCGTTATATGGGCGGTATTCCCCGGAGTTTTAATTTTCCCGGCAGAAGAGGCGATAATAAAAAAGCCACCGGTCCAATAGTAGATTCTGGAGGTGCCCGTATTAAACCGGATGCCAGCAAAGGAACTCCTATGTCAGAGTACCCGGAAGGTGTAAGCCATCCTGAAAACCGCTATACAACGGACTATGGTACCGAGTGGATGGGTTTAGCCGCACCACCGTGGTCCTCTATTCTTGCTTATGATTTAAATAACGGAACCATCAAATGGAGAATGCCTATTGGCGAAGACTCAGCTTACGTTAAAGGAGATAAATCCAAAGGAGCTCCGGCGGGTGCGCTAAGGAAAGGCATGGTTATTACTTCGACAGGAGTAGTTTTTGCAACGGCTAAGGGAGGTAAACTCTATGCATTCGATGCGGACACTGGAAAGATATTATGGGAAACCACATTAAGTAATGAAGTGCAGGGGCAGCCAACCATGTACACCTACAAGGGAAAACAATACCTGGTGGTAAATGCCAGCGCAAACTTTAGTCCTGACAGTTATAACCATTCAATAAAGCCTGGTGCAATGAAAAAAGGTTATGTGGTGTATGCCCTTCCTGAAAAAAAATAATGTAATGCCAAATAGAAATGATTTTTAAGGATATCTAAATCTTCTCATCATTATGAAACGATTGACTGCAATATTACTGATGACGTTTTCAATGGTTGTTGCTACGGCACAAACTCTTAAGGATCGTATTGTCCGCAATGATCCGTCTAAATACAGAAATTTGACTGCAGTACATGCGGGAGCGGGACAAATGGCATTCACGCAGTTGATCGGCCGAACTGAACTGTCAACCAACTTTCTCTATTTACATGCAGGTGTCATCAATGCCAAATCAGGCATTGGCCATCATTTTCACCATACAATTGAAGAAATGTATGTTCTTTTAACTGGTGAAGCAGAATTTACCATCAATGGGAGAACATCAAAAATAAAAGCGCCGGCAATTGTCCCCTGTAAGATGGGTGATGCTCATGCAATTTATAATTCATCCAAAGAACCTGTTCGTTGGTTGAATTTTGCCGTTAGTGAAACAAAAGGCCGGGCAGATAATTTCGACCTTGGTGATACCCGTGTAGGTGCAGCGATTGATCTTATTCCGGTGTTTGTATCAGGCCGGTTGGAGCAAAATAAACTTAAACCGGTGAAACTTTCCACGGCAGGTAATAGTGTCCTCTATCGCCGTGTTTTTGGGCCCGATATCTTCAGGACAGATTGGAATCATGTCGATCACCTGGTGATTGCACCCGACAGTACAAGCGGGCCACGTCAGCTCGAAGGTATTGAGGAAGTATATTATGTTATTAAAGGCTCGGGCACTGTTTCAATTAATAATGAAATAGCCGCCGTTAAAGCAGACGATGCCTTTTATGGAAAGCTGGGAGAAAAGATAACCTTAGCCGCCGATAGCAAAGAAGGGCTTGAACTATTAGTAATTGGTATAAATGCGTCTAAGGAAAAAGGTTTGAACATATCAAAACCCCTGCTAAAACCAAAAGCCATCGTATTACAAATGGATTTTATCGTTCCTAAAGAAAATGCTGAGTCTTTTGAAAAGATGTACTATTCTATTTATGTCCCTGCTATGACCGTTCAACAAGGTTATCTTAGTTCTAAACTATTACGCCTTTTCCCGGAAGATATAGCCAAATCGATACAGGCCGAGCCAACAACTTATAACTACCAGATCCAGATTTCGTTTGATACAGAAGAAAACCGTAAAAAATGGGTGGCGAGTGAGCAACATAAGATTGCCTGGCCAAGTGCATCTGGTTTGGCAAAAGAATTTAAGTGGCGTGGCTATGATGTAATGGGTGATGATGATCAGCGATAGCCAATATGAAGAAAATATAAAATTTTTGCTATTTAGTTAATTGAATTTCCCGGCTTGTGTCAAACGCGTACGGGGTCTGCCAATAACACAGGCAGTAATTTGAATAACTTGCTTATTATCTTTCGATACGATAATAGATTTTAAAAAACACAAAAAGCATGAAAAAGAACACATTCAGAAAACACATTTTAAAAATAAGCTTTTTGGCATTGGGGTTATCGGTCTTTGTACATTCTGGCACGAATGCACAAAAGACGACCATAACTTTAGATTTAACCGGACCCGGGGCCAATGTAAGTCCAATGCTTTATGGATTAATGACGGAGGAGATCAATCATTCCTATGACGGTGGTTTGTATGCAGAACTGATTCGAAACCGCGCATTTAAGGATAATCCAACCAAACCTGAAGGATGGAGTCTTGTCCAGGAAGATACCCTCAATTCAAAAGCAACCATGAAGATAATTGCAGCAACACAGGACAACGTTCCTTTTGATGAACGCCGCCATGCTATTAATGGTGCATTGCAAAGCTGTTTACGGCTTACAGTTGAAAAAGCAGGGGGCAGAGTGGGTATTGCAAATGAGGGCTATTGGGGTATACCTGTAAAACCCCGCACGACTTATAAAGCATCTTTCTATCTAAAAGGTACTGGAACTATCCAGCCTTTCCGCCGCCCAGGGTCTCAACAGCCTGCGCAACCAACAGGGCCGGTAATCGAAGACAATACAGCTGGCCCAATAAACGTAACAATTGAAAGTTACGACGGTAAAATAATTTATGCGTCCGGTACAATTGATCTTGTGAAAAGTACATTCTGGAAAAAATATGAGCTGACATTAACCACATCAGCTGATGTGAAGCCTACCTCTGATGCACGGTTTGTGATCTCCACTAACCGGACGGGTCTTTATTATTTCAATCTTGTTTCATTATTTCCGCCCACATATAAAGACGAACCAAATGGCTTCAGACCAGACATTATGCAAATGTTGGTTGATATGAAACCTAAATTTTTGCGCTTTCCAGGGGGTAACTACCTTGAAGGACCATTGATCACAGATGCTTTTCCATGGAAACAAACTTTAGGTCCAATCGAAACCAGGCCGGGCCATAAAGGTTCGTGGGGTTATCGTGCATCGGATGGTTTGGGATACCTCGAGTTTTTAAAATGGTGTGAAGATATTGGAGGGGAGGCAGTGCTGGGAGTATATGCCGGTTATTCTTTAAATGGGGATCATATTGATGCTGGCTCATTGCTTCAACCCTATGTAGATGATGCATTAGATGAAATTGAGTACGCAATAGGAGATGTGACTACTTATTGGGGAGCTAAACGTGCGGCGGACGGCCATCCGAAACCGTTCAAGCTGACTTATGTAGAAATAGGCAATGAAGACTGGTTTGACAGATCAGGTAGTTATGACGGCAGGTTTACACAATTCAGGGAAGCCATAGAAAAAAAATACCCGCAATTGATCTGCATTTCAACTATTGCTGATGCACAATACCCGACTCAAAAAGTAACATCGGGGAAAAAACCGGCGGTACTCGATGAGCATTATTACCGAAACTCATGGGCCATGTGGGAAAACGCCTCTCAGTATGATAAATATGATCGCAACGGACCTAAAATATTTGTTGGAGAATGGGCTACCCGTGAAGGCGCACCCACCACTAATTTAAATGCAGCGTTAGGCGATGCTGCATGGATGACAGGCATGGAACGTAATTCAGACTTGATAATCATGTCATGTTATGCGCCTCTTTTTGTCAATGTCAATACAAATACAGCTACCGCTCCCAAAGCATGGCAATGGGATTCGGACCTGATTGGTTATAACTCAATGAGCAGTTATGGTTCACCGGCCTATTATGTACAGAAATTATTCAGCAATTATTTGGGTAATAAAATTGTGCCGGTGACAGCAGAAAATATTCCCACTCAACCCCGCCCACTCACCCGAAGAGATAGTACAGATGGAATTAAAATTGCCCCACTTGTTCCCACTGTATTTTATTCTGCCACAAAAGATGAAAAAACAGGGATTGTCTATCTCAAAGTTGTAAATACAATGGGCAAAAAGCAATCCATAACTATAAACCTGAAAGGTGCAGCCAAAGTATCGCCAAACGCTACACTGATAGTGGTAAAAGGACAAAAGCCCGAGGATACTAATTCCATCACTGATCCTGAGAAAATAGCGCCGGTAACATCGACGGTAAATGGAATTAAGCCGGTATTTACCAGAACACTTGATCCTTATTCTGTAAACATATTACAAATACAAACCGGACAGTAGGATTTTATGAGTCAATTTTCTGATCATATATACTAGCGACTATAAAAAACAACAGTCTCATTTAGATATGGAATTTTGAACACTTATTTACAAATTCAAAGGCTCATGTACGATTGTTCAACTATCTCAACCAAATATTATGAAGAAAACTTCTTTTTTGCTGATTTTACTTTCAACTGCATTCCCCGGACATACACAAGAAACCAAAGCAGGGACCGGGACCATTGAATTCATTTCAAAAAAACTTTCCAAACTCATAAATAAAGATGCAAAGGTTGAAACAGTTGCGACAGGCTTTCAATTTACAGAAGGTCCGTTGTGGGTTGAAAAAGAGCAAATGCTTTTGTTTTCCGACGTACCCGGTAACATTGTCTACAAGTGGACCGAAGCCAAAGGAAAAGAATTGTACCTGCAACCGGGCGGTTATACGGATACAGTAAAACGTGGAGGGTTCATGGGGCCTAACGGACTTGTTCTTTCACATGATGGGAAATTATTGATTTGCCAACATGGTGATAGAAGAGTAGCAATGATGGATGCACCTCTTAATGCACCAATGATAAGGTTTGTTACCATTGCAGGGGCATATGATGGGAAAAGACTTAACAGTCCGAATGATCTGTTTCTTGCAAAAAATGGTGACCTATATTTTACCGATCCCTCCTACGGTTTTGAAAGAGGCGATCGCGATCCAAAAAAAGAACTGGCTTACCAGGGTGTCTATAAATTAGACAAAGCAGGAAAAATTACTTTGTTAATTGATTCTATAGAGTCGCCAAACGGAATCGGAATTATGCCCGACGGCAAAACGCTGCTTGTTTCCAATTCTGATAACAGGAAGAAAGTATGGTATAGATATGATATTACTTCGAGTGGCACTTTATCAAACGCAACAATTTTTTATAATGCAAGTAGCGAAAAAGCCGCAGGCCTTTGTGATGGTTTTAAGATTGACAATAAAGGCAACATATTTGCCGCTGGCCCTGGTGGGATTTGGATATTTACCAAGACAGGCGAATTAATAGGGAAGATAAAAATTAACGGAGTAACTGCCTCTAATTGTGCACTAACTCCTGATGGGAGTACCATTTATATAACGGCTACCCAATACTTACTTAGAGTGAAAATGCGATAATTTATGATCGTGGTTCTGGACCAGTTCTCAAAACACTAAAAATGGCGCAATCCGAGGTGAACATGAATTGTGGTGCCTAAACAGCTTTGCTGCAGACGATTTAAACATGAAAAAACCGACTGTTCAATAAAAATTCAACAACATTCAACTCAACTGTTATGAAGATTAAATTAATGCTAACCTCTGCTTTTATAATTACGGCAGTGGCATCTTTTTCCCAGGATAAAAAATTTTACATCTTTCTTTGCTTCGGTCAATCAAACATGGAAGGCAATGCAAGAATTCGGCCCCAGGATACCGTTGATGTTGACCCGCGTTTCCGGGTATTGCAAGCAGTTGATTGTCCCGATCTTAAGCGTACGAAAGGCAATTGGTATACTGCTGTACCACCATTGAGCAGGTGTAAAACCGGTCTTACGCCTGCCGATTATTTTGGCAGGACACTGGTAGCTAATCTGCCAAAAGATGTTCGAGTTGGTATTATTAATGTCTCTGTAGGCGGTTGTAAGATTGAATTGTTTGATAAAGACAATTATCGGTCTTATGTAAGTACTGCACCACAATGGATGATAGGTATGATTAATCAATACGATGGCAATCCTTATGGCCGGTTGGTGGAGCTGGCGAAGATTGCACAAAAGGATGGCGTTATTAAAGGCATATTATTACACCAGGGTGAATCAAACCCAAATGATTCTCTCTGGACAAAAAAAGTAAAAGTCGTATATGATAATTTACTAAAAGACCTCCACCTTAAAGCAAAAAAAGTTCCATTGCTTGCAGGTGAGACGGTGAATGCGGACCAGGGCGGTATTTGCGCAGGTATGAATAAGATTATTGCCACCTTGCCGCAAATGATTAAGAATTCTTACGTAATATCATCTGCTGGTTGCCCCGATGCTCCGGATAACCTGCACTTCACTGCAGAAGGTTACAGGATGCTGGGGATAAGGTATGCTGAACAAATGCTTACACTGCTGGGAGTTAGAAAGTAAGCAAATCGATATGAAATGAATTTTCACAATGCCTGGGCCCTTTTTAAAGAATAAGAAGCCAGCGATAAATATTCTTTAGTTGTTACAGGTAATTTGACTGATAAGAATAATAACAGAAGCGAGACACGCTTTTGTTATTTGGTTTAATTATAGCCCCATGTATCCAGGCTTTAACGTTCCAACTCTAACAGGAATTTGGTCTTTTAATAAAGTTATTCAAAGAATGGAACATTGGGTGTTGCATATTTTTTCAACCCTTCTTCGTTGATCTCCACTCCAATTCCTGGCTTGTCTGATACAACCAAAAATCCTTTCTCAATAAAAGGCTTATCGTATTTAACAATATCTTTCCATTTGGGTTCTGTATCGGATGCGCTTTGCCATTCGAGAATATGGAAATTAGGGACTGAAGCGCAAACATGCGCAGTGGCCATCGCTCCAAGAAATGAACCCACCATGTGAGGTGAAAAAGGCGTGTAGTAGGCGTTTGCAATATTTGCAATACGCTGCCCTTCGCCCAGACCACCACATTTCTGAAGATCCGGCATTATTATATCTATTGCTGCCTCTGATAATAAACGTGTATATCCATAAGTCAGATAAAAATTTTCCCCTCCACAAATAGGGGTGCTTGTTTCTTGCGTGATAGTTTTATATACATCGACATTATCGGCAGGAACAGGCTCTTCCAGCCACATGAGATTTAGAGGTTCCATCACTTTTGCCACCTTTCTTCCCGTCGGTGCATCATAACGTCCATGCATGTCCACACAAATATCAATATGAGGACCAACTTCTTTCCGGGCAGCGGCAATGGAATTATACATTCTTTCTATTTCGGCATTGCTGGCAGTCCAGTTCCACCTGTCAAATTTGTTGGGATCGTTTGCTTCGTCAATATCAAATTTTATGGCGGTATATCCCCTGTCAATGGCAGCTCTCGCCACTTTCGCATATTCTTCAGGTTTAGGATTGCGAACGGAATATAACTGGGTATCGCAATAAACTCTCACTTTATCACGAAATTTTCCCCCCAATAATTGATAAATAGGTAAGCCTAGTGCTTTTCCGCACAGATCCCACAGTGCAGCATCAAAAGCGCTTAGCACAGCTACATACATGCCTGATTGTGCACCGCCAAAAAAAGCTTGTTTGCGGAATTGCTCAAAAATGACGTTTGGAGATAAGGGACTTCTCCCGTTTAGTTGCCTGCCAAGACGTTGAACTAAATAATAGGTTCCCCCAATGGCGTCTACGGCTTCGCCATAGCCCACGATATCCTGGTTCGTAGAAATTTTTACAAATAAGCCGCCTCCTGAATAAGCACACCTAACATCAGTGATTTTTAAATCGGAGGGCGGAGAAGGTTTAGGTGTTTTATCAATTGCTTCCGTGAGACCCTGTCCGAAAGTTGACAAAGATGCAAAAGGCGTCATAGCTGCAGCCACAGCTGCTTTTGTTATGAATGATCTTCTTGAATTTTTCATCTTGTTATATTTTATTTTCCCATTATTAAAAAAGTAAAAAATGATAGTTAATTACATTTCATTACCAGGTACGGTCCTTAAGATATTCCTGTATCTGTTCTTTTCCGACAGGCAATTCATTAATATGATCATTAAGCCACTTTGAGAAATCTTTTTCTATTTCATCAGTCCAGCGGGCATCAATTTGACCTGCTGTATATTTTCCTTCCCTCAAACGAAGGTGACCGAACTGGTCTCTTAAACGAACGATCTCAGATGTCTTTACAACCCTTTCTGCTAATTGAGGAGGAATAAAAACAACAACTCCCATTTTTCCTAACACAACATCTCCTGGCATTACAGTTACCGTACGGATACGTGTAGGATGATTAATGCCTACTATCATTGTGGTCAAATCTCTATTCTGTCCACCTCCCGGATTGTGATAAGATGGATCATAACTGGTATAATAAGAGGTGAAACCTCCGATTTCCTTTAATCCCTCCAAATCCCGTAGTGCACCATCGTACACAATTCCGTTACCTGTTCTTGCATAGATGGCATTGCCTACATTATCCCCGATAGTAGGCCCATTTTTTTTTGCTCCGAACTGATCAGCTACATATACATCGCCTTTTACCAACATTTCGACAGTCCAAACATTTTGAGATCTTCTTCCTTCCTTTTTTCCTAATGAATCAATTGCCTTCCATACGTCCGGCCGGCCGGGCATAAATGTTGTAGTTACTGCACGGCCACATAATACACTATCAGGATTGATTACTTCCCATCCTTCAGCAATCTGGTACCTGTATCCCGCATTATTCATGGTGGCCCATGCCTCTTCCACACTTACTGCTTTCATCCTGCGGATAATATCATCCGGTACTTTAGGTCTTCCATCGGGAAAACGTTCGCCTTTCCACTCGGGAGTCAAAGAAATAAGTTCTTCCTTACTTATTTGTACCTGCTGGCTATTAGATGGCCGGCCAATGCTAATAGCTACTAAAAAAAACAACAAATACCTGGTCATAGTTATTATGTTTAAAGTGATAAATGACTTTGTAGTTCATCAGTAGATTTCGTTTCTGCTGGTTCATCGCCGGGTGTCCTGTTATGCCACCAGCTTGCCAATGATGAACCTGTTACGTTCATCATAGTTCCGAATATTACAGAAGCCAGGCCCACGGTGGCTATTTTACCCATGCCTTTAGCAAGTGCAGCGGCAAGCCCGGCATTTTGCATACCCACTTCCAAAGCAATTGTCCGACAATCTCTCTCCGGAAACTTCAATAGACGAGCCGACCAATAACCGAGAAAATAACCAGCCATGTTGTGTATGAACGTGGCTACTATCAATAGGCCTCCCACTTTTAACAAATTATCTCTTCCTGCTGCTGTGATAACGAGTAATACCAATGCGATACCTACCATTGAAATAACCGGCATGGCTTTATCTAACCATTTTATTTTTCCCCGGACGATATAGTGAAATGCCAGTCCTGCTGCGATAGGTATTATCACAATCTTTGTGATATCCCAAACCATTGCCCATAGATCTATTGTTATAAAACTACCCCCAAGTAATTTCATCAGCAATGGAGTTAAGAACGGCGCTAATAGTGTAGAGACTGTTGTAACTGAGACCGATAAGGCAAGATTAGCCTTTGCCAGATAGCACATCACATTAGAGGCAAGACCACTGGGGCAACAGCCAATCAAAATAATTCCTGCCGCAACCTCACTGGGAAAATTAAAAAGACGGGCTACTGAAAAACCTACTAATGGCATAATGGTATAATGACATACGATACCAACAATTACTCCCCTGGGCATTCGCATCACCTTTGCAAAATCTTTAAGGCTTAATTCAGTTCCCATTCCAAACATAATCACCTGCAACAGGATTGGAATAAAAAATGAAGCTTCTTTCCCATTAACTGTTTTAAAGTGCTGCGGAAAATACATTGCTAAGGTAGCCACTGCAAGAATCACTACACTGTACCAGTAGCCCTTAAAAAGCTTACTTCCCCTGAATGCAACGGCAAGACTTACAAAAAATAAAGCCAGTAAACATCCTGACCAGTTATGCATTTTCTGGAAAGCGGCAAAAGCAAAAGCCGCTAAAAAAATTATCGCAGCGATATAACAGGTGCTATAAAATGATTTTTTTAAAGTAGCCATGAGTCAGGGTGGTTTTAGAATAAAAAGTTGTGTGTATGAGCTTTACCCGCAAACACCCGGATATAAGGTGCAGTTTTCGCAATTGATAACCCAATCAAATTTTCTAACAGGAATATAATAAAAGCGAAGACACTTCGACCAGATATCATTAAATGAATTCAACCTTATCGAATTACTCTTTTTTAGCGCAAGTTCATTTGTATGCTGAAAATGTTGTAGCTCAGGCAAATTCTCGTGACGCAATAGAAACTGTCTCATCAAGCAATCATTAGCATTTTATGTTTAAGTATTCAAAGGATAAATATCTGGGAAATCAGTTAGTATTTTGTACAATATCCAACATCGCGTTTTATTGGAAGTTTCTTTTGGCAAAGTTTGGATACTTTGTATAAGTGTAAAATTGACGTTTATTGCTGACGTATAGATTTTTAAACACACAAAACGACTGCTTATATGAAAAAAAAATGCATGCTGGCATTTCCGCCAGGCCTTTCAAGATTTTATTTATTGTTCTGTTTTCTGCTTGTTACTGCTTTTTCATTTGGCCAAACAGTAACGGGAACTGTTACCGATGAAAACGGGAAAAAGCTTTCTGCTGTTTCTGTCACAGTGAAAGGAACAGCAGTAGGCACTTCAACAGATGCTGCAGGTAATTTTTCAGTCACTGCTGCATCCAACGCTGTGCTCGTATTCAGTTCGGTTGGATTTACTATGCAGGAAGTACCAGTGAAAGGACGAAACGTTTTGGCGGTGGTATTGTCTACTAATAACCAGGATCTCGGTGAAGTTGTAGTAACCGCATTGGGTATCAGGCGGGAGACAAAGAAACTGGGCTATTCTACTACATCTGTCAATACAGATGAACTGGTTAAGAATAGAACTACCAACGTAGGCGAATCTCTTGAAGGCAGGGTAGCGGGTCTGAATATAACACCTCCGGCTGCCGGTGCCGGTGCCAGTAACCAGATTCGTTTACGTGGACAAGTTGGTTTTGCAGGAGCTACCAATTCCCCCCTTATAGTAATTAATGGCCTTCCAATAAATCAGGATGCCAGGGGAAACGAAGGAAATAACCCATCACGTGACCGCGGGGATGCTCTGAACAACCTTAACCCTGATGATATTGAAAGTATGACCGTGCTGAAAGGAGCTGCTGCCGCTGCGCTTTATGGAGTAAGAGCTGCCGCCGGTGCAATAATCATTACTACCAAGTCCGGCCAAAAAAATCAGGGCATTGGAGTTGATTTTACTTCCAGCTATACTGCTTCGCAGGCTTTGAATTTTATGGACGAAATCACCCAGACTGAATATGGCCAGGGACAAGGCGGTGTTAAGTTCACAACTGCCGGGCAGGTTCAAGGTAATGGTCAGTTTGGCTGGGGTGCAAAATTGGATGGTCAGCCTACCATTAATTTTGATGGGGAAATGAGACCTTATTCTGCTTACCCTAACCAGCTTTATGACTACCTGCAAACGGGAACAAATTTTACCAACACACTTGGATTATCAGGTGGTGGCGCTAACGGAAGTTTCAGGGCATCCATCGGAAACACCGACGCTAAAGGTATTGTACCAGGTAATGAATACAAGAGGACGATCTTTAATATAGGGGTCAGTCAAACCATCGCTAAAAAACTTAAGTTACAGGTGAATGTTAACTATGCAGATGAGGATTATATTAACCCCCCTCAGATAGGTACACAGGGTGATGGCGTTGTAAACTTCTTTAACAGGATGCCTATTTCCGTACCGCTCTCGGCCTATAGAGATCACGCAAAAAATCCGGCTACGGGAGCAGAATGGCAAACTAACGGGTTCATCGGTACAGTTAACAACCCCTACTATCCTTTGCAAAACGGACAAAAATTTAAAGACGACAGAAACCGTCTTCTTGGAACCACTACGTTACGTTGGGACATAACATCCTGGCTCTATTTACAGGGGAGATTCAACTATGACCGTGGTACTAATTACAGCGAGTCTTTTGCGCTGAATGGTACAGGTTCCAACACGGTAATTGCCACGACTACTCCCACCGTTACATACAGGGGTAATTATAATATAAGCCAAACTACCAACACCGATATAAATGCAGACTTTCTCGTTGGCGGCAGCAAACAGTTTGGTAAGTTCTCTGCTGACGCCAGTTTTGGTGGAAATACTTACAGAACAGAGTTCAGGCAGATGGTTCAAAGCGCTACTAATTTTACCGTTCCTAATTTGTATTCCTATAGAAATGGCACTGTCAAGGGCGCAGGAGATGGCTATAATTATAACCAAACCCGCATTAATTCACTCTATGGCCTGGCTGAAATAGGATACAATGGGCTTTTATTCATCAACGCTACAGCAAGAAATGATTGGTTTTCTATACTGAACCCCGCCTATAATAGTAAATTTTATCCCTCTGTATCCGGTAGTTTCGTTTTCTCGGAGTTATTAAAGAATCTGACATGGCTTTCTTATGGTAAACTGAGAGCTTCCTGGGCAGAGGTAGGAGGTGTAGCAGGTGTGGGCCCTTATGATGGCGTTCTTACTTATGGCCTGGGTGCAAATCTATTTAATAGTCAGACTACAGCAAGTGTTAATGGTACAGGGGCCCCTAATCCATCGTTGTCGCCATTTACCGTAACTGAAAAAGAAATAGGATTGGAAACGAGATTGTTCAAAAACAGGTTGCTGGTGGATATTTCCGTATATGATAAAGTAACAACGGACCAAATAGTAGATGTTCCTATTTCCAGTGCATCAGGGTATACCAGTTCAAAACAAAACCTGGCCTCATTAAAGAACAGCGGTTTGGAAACCCTGTTGGAATATAGAGCTGTACAAAACAGAAATTTTAGCTGGACCACTTCCTGGAATAATGCATATTTGAAAACACAGGTCCTCGATGTGGGCAATCCAAGCGGAACAATACTGTTGCTTTATTTTAATGGTACCGGTAATGAGTTTCTCGGAGAAATAAGGTACACAGAAGGTATGGCAATGAACCAATTATATACAAGAACATACAGGAGAAATGTTAAAGGTGAAATTCTCGTAAGTGGCGCTGGTACTACCATTGGTCGCCCGCTTGCATCAAATACAAATCCGCCAGGAATTACAACTGGTTATAATCCTGTGGGAAGTTCTATCCCTAAGTTCACCGGTGGATGGAATAATACTTTCACCTATAAGAATCTGAGTTTGGGAATACTTATTGACTACAAATTTGGAGGTACGGTATTAAGTTCTACGCTTTTGAACATGACAAGACAGGGACATAGTAAATTGTCATTGCAGGGTCGTGAAGGTGGTTATGTATTCCCTGGGATTAATGAAGTCACGGGCCAGCCCAACACTACTGTGATTACTGTTGCAGGTAATGGTTTGCAGAATTTTTGGACAGACTACAGAAACAACCAGATAGGCGATCCTTTTACATTCAAGTCTGATTTCATCAAACTTAGAAACATTTCTTTAGCGTATAATTTTACGGGCCTTATAAACAAGATCGCTTTCCTGAACTTCGTCAAAGGAGTATCATTGTCGGCTGCTTGTCGTAATGTGGCCATAATTCATAAAGATCTTCCGGGTCTTGATCCTGAAGCTATCCAGTCATCCGGGGACATCAGGTCTGGTTATGAGAATTCCTCATTACCCACCACACGTAACTACAATCTTACTTTAAATGTTAAATTCTAACATATGATAAAGATATTTAAACGACTAATCTTTGTGTGCTCCGTTGTCCTTCTTGCGGGATGCGATAAAGATTTTGAAAAAATAAACACCAATCCTTATGCTGTAACGGCAATCGATCCTGCGCTCCTGCTTGCGGGAGCCCAACGAAGCCATATCGGCACATGGAATGCAGAGCATATTATTGTTCAACAATTCGTGGTCCCTTACAACACCGGAGCTAATGACGGTTTTAGCTTCAATTCGAATATTGATGCAAATAGCAATCCCAAATGGGATCAATCATATGCCGGCGGATCAAATGGCAATTCACCGCCAGTCAAAAACCTTATCCAGGCATTGCAACTATTGGGACCCAATACACCCCGTGTTAATTTGAGGAGCATGATCCGGATCTGGAAAGCACAGGTATTTATGGGTTTGGTTGATAACTATGGAGACGTTCCTTACTCTGAGGCTGGAAGGGCGGTTTCAGATGTTATATTTTATCCAAAATATGATGATGATGCGACCATTTACGATGATTTGTACAAAGAGCTCAAAGAATCAGTAGCTGCATTGAGCACTAGTGGTGAATTTATTTCTGCTGATCTTTTTTATGGTGCAAATGCGCAGCCATCAACCAAAACCGGGAATGCTACGGACCAGGTAGCTAAATGGAAAAAATTAGGTAATTCATTATTGTTACGATTGGGAATGCGGTACTCCAAAGTTAATCCTACAAAAGCTGCGACCATTGTAGCAGAAGCATTTGCCGGTGGAGTGATGACTTCAAATGCAGATAATGCGTTTGTCAAAAATGACGGAACAGTCTTTGCACAAGCTGATAATGCGGCATTGCGAAACTTCTCTCATTTTAATTACGCGGCAGAACCTTTTGTCAACCAATTAAAGTCAACCAACGATCCGCGTGGTAAGTTCATGATAGCCCAATATGCGAATCCGGGTTCTATTGCATCCGATCTTAATCCCGATGTTGTTCTGGCCAATCAATATGGCGTTCCTATTGGTGTAACCAGTGACCAGATCCTGGCGCCTGGCAGCCCTTACAGAGGCGGCAGGGGAACAGGGCTTAATTATTCACAGTTTAATGTAAACATAGTTGCCGCACCGGGAGTGCCCGAGTTTTGGGTCACTTATGCGCAAACATCTTTATTGCTGGCAGAAGCAGCAAAGAGAGGCTGGATCCCCGGCGGTGATGTTCAGGCCAAGATATATTACGAAAACGCGATTACTGCTGACATGGCAGCGTATTCACTTTATTCAGGGACCACTCCTATTACTGCCGCTGAAATAACTGCATACCTGACTAACCCAGCAGTAGTGTATACTCCTGTTGATGCACTTAAGCTGATCAACACGCAATACTGGATCGTTAATATCAGGAATGGGACAGAAGCATTTGCGAACTTTAGAAGAAGCGGGTTTCCTGCTTTAACTCCCAATCCTGTTGCTGGAGCTCTTGGCAGTCCTGGTTTTGTAAGGAGGCTTTCTTATCCTGATATCGAAGCATCTGCAAATACAGCAAATTATAATGCTGCTGCTGCTGCCATGGGTGGTGATAAATTAACTTCCAGGGTATTTTGGGATACGCCTTAATTAAGAATTTTAGTAATGCAGAACGGCGTATAAATAAGATGTTTTAAAACCCTTGTCACCGCAAGGGTTTTTACAACTGTATTCATAAAAAAGATCAGAGCGGATTAATAAGTTTAAATGAAGGGTACGATGGGATACATTAACGAATGCATAATTGAAATGGAATAGGTACAACAATTCTTAACGGCTAAAGCAGCATTTATTTCATAAGCAGAAAGACCTTTTGTATCTACATCAGGTCTTTTTTAAAAAAAGTACAATAAATATCTTTTTGCAAGATCAAATAAAAACATCATTTAAGTCCTGTAAAATGAAGCAATAAATTTAAAAACTATCATCAGATGAAAAAAAAATTAAGGAGTCACGATTGGTTTGGCAAAGATGATAAGATGGGATTTGTGCATCGGTCATGGTTCCGCAACCAGGGCTATCCCGATGATTATTTTCGTGGGCGTCCCGTTATTGGTATTTGCAATACCTGGAGTGAATTGACTCCGTGCAATGGGCATCTCCGCGATTTTGCAGAAATAGTAAAGCGGGGTGTAATAGAAGCTGGTGGCTTTCCATTGGAGTTTCCGGTTACCTCGCTGGGCGAAACAATCATGAAGCCCACCACTATGTTATTCAGAAATCTTGCCAGCATGGATACAGAAGAAAACATCCGTGCCAATCCTATTGATGGTGTGGTGTTATTGACTGGTTGCGACAAAACAACACCGAGCACAGTAATGGGTGCCTGCAGTGTCGATTTGCCAACCATTGTTGTCCCGGGCGGCCCCATGCTAAATGGGAGATTCAAAGGTGAATGTTTAGGCTCAGGCTCATTCACCTGGATGGTAAAGGAAAAAACATTGAATGAAAATTATACAGCAGAAGATATTTTAGAAGCGGAAATAGGCTCCGCCAGGAGCCAGGGCCATTGCATGAGTATGGGCACTGCGTCTACCATGGCTTGCATGGTAGAATCTCTAGGACTAACGTTACCTGGCGCGGCTACTATACCTGCGGTTGACGCGAGAAAGAAAGTAATGGCGCAACTGAGTGGCAGAAGAATTGTAGAAATGGTAAAAGAAGATTTGAGGCTGTCAAAAATTCTTACCCGAAAAGCTTTTGAAAATTCGATCGTTGTAAATGCGGCAGTTGGGGGCTCTACAAATTTTCTTATTCATCTACTGGCTATAGCCGGAAGAATTGGTGTGGAATTAAACCTGGAAGACTTCGATAAAATTGGTAGCAGGATTCCATTGTTGGTTAACCTAAAGCCATCAGGCGAATTTTTAATGGAAGATTTCTATTATGCTGGCGGATTACCAGTGGTCATAAATGAAATAAAAAAATATTTACACACCGAAGCAATTACAGTTAATGGAAAATCAATTGATGAGAATTATAATAATTTAGTTTGCTATAACCGGGAGGTAATTGCTACTATTGAGCAACCATTACAACATAATGCCGGGATTGCTGTGCTAAAAGGGAATCTATGTGTGGACGGTGCCATTATTAAGCCATCGGCAGCATCGAAAGAATTGATGAAACACCGTGGTCGGGCAGTGGTATTTGAAACAATGGAAGATTATCACGCACGGATTGATGACCCCGATCTTGATGTTGACGAAACCTGTGTAATCGTTTTGAAAACAGTAGGCCCGGTCGGGTATCCCGGAATGCCGGAAGTTGGTAATGTGGATCTACCCGAAAAATTATTGCGCAAAGGAATAAAAGACATGATAAGGATATCTGATGGAAGAATGAGTGGTACTGCTGCCGGCACAGTAGTTCTACATGTGTCTCCCGAATCCGCCATCGGCGGTACGTTAGCACTGGTAAAAGATGGTGATATGATTGAACTTGATGTGGAAAAAAGAAAGTTGCATCTTGACATCAACGATGAAGAATTACAAAAAAGAAAAGCAGCTTGGATAGCACCATCACCAATGACCGCAAGAGGGTATGTAAGATTATATATTAACCATGTACAGCAGGCACACCTTGGTGCAGATCTCGATATTTTACAGGGCGGTTCAGGCGATGTGGTAACAAGGGACCTGCATTAATCGTTTAAAACGATTGTTGAAACAAATGCGTGGATCATTAAGAAAAGATAGAATTGATTAGGGAATAAATAATTATAAAGAGAAAGTTTTACCCAGAAATGAAACCAGTTTTCATAATAATTTTTTTCATCATCGCTGTTAGCTTCAGTGGTAAAGCACAAACATGGCAAAAAACAAATACGGGTATAAAAACAAGTATAAATAACGTGGATGTTGAAATTCAATTTTACACCGCTTCAACAGTAAGAATAATCAAGTCTCCCGGTGGAACTTCTTTTACTAAAAAAAGCCTGTCCGTTATTGCGATGCCCGAAAAAGTAAATTTTAGTGCAAAACAGAAATCGGATGTGCTTATACTAAAAACTGAAAATCTAAGTGTCCAATATTACCTTACATCAGGAGAAATACATTTTCTTGATAAGGCTGGCATCGTTCTTTTAAACGAAAAAGAAAATGGTACCTTCTTCAAACCTTTTAATGATGCAGGCACCAGCACCTACAGCGTTTTCCAGGCATATGCTTTAGATCCGGATGAGGCCATCTATGGTTTGGGCCAGCAACAGGCAGGAAAAATGGTGCAACGAAACCTCAAGCTGAATATGATACAAAGCAATACCAGCGATTATGTTCCTTTTTTTCAGTCGGTTAAAGGTTACGGGGTATTCTGGGATAACTATTCGCCAACTCAATTTATCGATAGCGTCGCAAGTACCTCTTTTAAATCCGATGTTGGAGATTGCATTGATTATTATTTTATGTACGGGGGTAATGCAGATGGAGTGATTGCATGTATGCGTGAGCTGACAGGCCAGGTTCCTATGTTTCCTTTATGGACTTATGGTTTCTTTCAAAGCAAGGAACGTTATAAAAGCCAGGACGAGTTATTGGATGTGGTTAAAAAATATCGTGAATTAAAAGTACCGCTTGATGGAATCATACAGGACTGGCAATACTGGGGCAACAACTACCTCTGGAATGCCATGGAGTTTCTGAATGTCGAATTTCCTAATCCGCAAAAGTGGGTGAATGATATACACAATCTGAAAGCTCATCTCACTATTTCTATTTGGAATTCATTTGGACCTCAAACAAAACAATACAGGGAGCTGGATAAAATTGGAGCATTAATGAATTTCAGCACGTGGCCGCAATCGGGCTCGGAAAAATGGCCGCCTATCCGCGATTATCCTTCGGGTGTAAAAGTGTATGACCCTTATAATCCTGCAGCCCGTGATATTTACTGGAAATATTTGAAAGCTCTTCTATCCTACGGCATAGATGGATGGTGGATCGATTCTTCTGAACCAGACCATCTTGATTTTAAACCTGCGGACCTGGATAATAAAACTTATCTCGGATCATTCCGGAAAGTACGGAATGCTTTTCCGTTGATGACTGTTGGCGGTGTGTTTCAGCACCAGCGCGCCGTTGATTCCAGTAAAAGAATTTTTATTCTTACACGCTCTGCCTTTGCTGGTCAGCAGCGTTATGGCGCCAATACCTGGTCGGGCGACGTTACATCATCATGGACTGCGCTGCGAAATCAAATTTCCGCGGGGCTAAATTTTTCATTGACTGGCATTCCCTATTGGAATGCTGATATTGGGGGGTTCTTTCTTTCGCGCTTCCGCAGAAAATTGGAAGACCCTGAATACCGTGAATTGTACACCCGCTGGTTGGAATTTGGCACTTTCACTCCTTTGATGCGTTCGCATGGCGCTGACGCTCCCCGGGAAATTTACCAGTTTGGTACAAAAGGAACTAAATATTATGATGCAATTGAAAAGTATATCACCCTGCGTTACCATTTATTACCTTATATCTATTCTACTTCCTGGGATGTTACGGCTAATCAATCCAGCATGATGCGGGCATTGATGATGGATTTTTCCCATGATAAAAATGCCTTGGACATTAACGATGAGTATATGTTTGGTAAATCGGTTTTGGTAAGCCCTGTTGCGACTGCTATGTATATAAAGCCTGCTGTTAATGGAAGAGATACAATACAAGTGGAAGATTTCAGCGCCGTTAAATCAAAGGAAACTTATTTGCCGGCCGGCGGCGACTGGTACGATTTCTGGACCGGCGAAAAATTATTGGGGGGAACTAAAGTAAGAAGACAAACCCCCCTTGATATTATACCTCTTTATATAAAAGCAGGTTCCATTATCCCAGTTGGGCCTAATGTTCAATATGCCGAAGAGAAAAAGTGGGATATTCTTGAGATACGAATCTATCCCGGAGCTAACGGAAGATTTGTGTTGTACGAGGATGAAAATGACAACTACAACTACGAAAAAGGAATATACTCCACTATTACTTTTAGTTGGGATGATAAAAAGAAAATGTTGACGATTGGGGATAGGAATGGTTCGTTTCCGGGAATGCTGGATAGTAGGAAATTTAATATTGTTGTAGTCAGCGCAACCAAAGGTGGCGGAGAAAATATGATCGCACAACCTGATAAGGAAATAACTTACACAGGAAAAAAATTAGCAATAAAATTTTAGTAGAATTTTTAAGAACAAATATTAAGAACATGCTAAATAAAAATAAAGTCTGTAATAGATTATTAATATCGTCATTGCTGATAGGTAGCAATTTTATTTCGATAGCACAGGTGGATACTATCTCGTTAAAGAAGACCTTGCCAAAGGAAGGAAAAATGGAGCACAATAAACCGAAAGGAAAAGGATGGGTTAACCTGTTACAGTCACCGACAGAATGGAATTTTGAAAATAATTTCTGGCAGTTTACCGATTCATCCTTTCATGGAGAAATGGGAAGGGAAACGGAGCATCATTACAGTTATACCAAAAAAACGTACAGAGATTTTGAATTAAATGTGATGATAAGAATGGTCGGAGATTCCAATGCCAACTCCGGTGTATGTGTTCGTATCAATCCAACAAATTACGATAATGCTCCCGGCTACCAGGTCGATATGGGTAAAGGATATTGGGGGTCACTTTGGGAAGAACGCCGGGCAAGTATGGTGCAGAAATATCCGGATGCCCTGGTAAAAAACCTGGTTCACCAAAATGGCTGGAACCACTACTACATTATTGTGAAAGGACATCACATACAGGCATGGCTGAATGGAGTAAAGACAATTGATATTGTTCATGACGCAGGCTTTTTAGAAGGTAGTATTGGCTTCCAGCTTTGTCATTATCATAGCCAGACTGCGGTAGATATAAAGTCTTTATATATCCGGGAATTGTAGCAAATCAGCGACGCTGCTAAAACAGTTTATCTGCCTGGTATAAATTGGAACAAATAATAACAATAAAATGAAATTAAAACTATTTCTTGTAGTTACCGCATTAAGCAGTTTTTCAGTAAATATAACAACGGCGCAAAATCCGATCATTAAAGACATTTTTACTGCAGACCCTGCACCAATTGTATATCATGATACCGTTTTTTTATACACAGGACATGATACTGCTTCCGTAACGGCAACCAATTACAAGATGCCCGACTGGCATGTGTTTTCTTCGACCGATATGGTAAACTGGAAAGACTATGGCGCACTGCTTTCGCCGCACACTTTTTCCTGGGCTACAGGAGATGCATATGCCGCACAGTGTATTGAAAGAAACGGAAAATTCTACTGGTTTGTGTCGACGTTTCATAAAAAAGATAGTATCAGTAATGGAGGAGCTGCCATAGGCGTAGCAGTTTCTGACAGGCCAACCGGTCCATTTGTTGATGCTATCGGCAAGGCACTTACGATAAATGAAATGACCACTGATATGAAATATGGCTGGGATGATATTGATCCAACAGTATTTATTGACGATGATGGGCAGGCTTATTTGTTCTGGGGCAATGGTAGCTGCAAATGGGTAAAGCTGAAAAAAAATATGATTGAACTGGATGGCCCTATTACTACTTTCAAGCCGCTTCATTATATAGAAGGACCCTGGGTTTATAAACGCAAAGGATTGTATTACCTGGTATATGCGAGCGCTGGAACAAAACCAGAAATGATTGAATATTGCGTGGCGACAAATCCGGCTGGTCCGTGGGAATACAAAGGGATCATCCAGGAGAATGTACCTAACAGTTTTACTACCCATCCCGGCATAGTCGATTATAAAGGCAAATCGTATTTCTTTTATCATAATGGCTCTTTACCAACCGGTGGCAGCTACCGCCGTTCCATTTGCATAGATTATATGTACTACAATCCCGATGGTACCATTCAAAAAATCATTCAAACGACTACGGGGGTAGAACCGGTAGCGACAGGTAAAAAAAAGAAGAAGAAAAATAAAGGATAATGAAAGTGAAACTAAAAGTGGTCAGCCATGTCTTGACACTGTTGCCCTTTTTGATCTTATCAGCGACAGTTGTTCATGCGCAAAATAATACAGCACTAAAATTATGGTATAATAAACCTTCCGGAAGAGTGTGGGAAAATGCATTGCCCATTGGCAACGGCAGACTAGGTGCAATGATTTACGGCAATGTCGACACTGAGACCATACAGTTAAATGAGCACACTTTATGGAGTGGAGGACCTAACCGTAATGATAATCCTTTGGCATTGGATTCTCTTACTTTGATCAGGCGGCTAATATTTGAAGGAAAGAGAAAAGAAGCAGAAAGAGTTGTCAATAATGCAATCATTACTAAAAAATCTCATGGTCAAAAATTTGAACCCTTAGGCAGCCTTCGACTTGCATTCGATGGGCACGCTAACTTTTCGGATTATTATAGAGAACTGGATATTGAAAGAGCTACTACTAAAACGTCTTATACCGTTAATGATATAACCTATACACGTGAAGCATTGGCTTCTTTTCCTGATCGTGTAGTTGTTATGCGGCTCACGGCGAGTAAACCGGGCAATATTTCTTTCACAGCTTTTTTTACAACACCTCAAAAAAGAGCAACTATTAAAACAATCCCGGTTGCTACCGGGACGAAAGAACTGACAATCTTCGGAACCAGTTCCGATCATGAGACCGTAAAAGGCATGGTGAATTATAAAGGTATTGTACGCATGAAACTTGAAGGTGGCACACTAACTGCAAACGATACTTCTCTTTTCATTAAAAATGCCGACGCCGTAACAATCTATATTTCGATTGCTACCAATTTTAATAACTATCACGATATTAGTGGCGATGAAAATAAAAGAGCTGCGGATTATTTGAATAAAGCTTATCCAAAATCTTTTGATGCAATTTTATCTGCTCATGTTACTGCTTACCAAAAGTATTTTAATCGTGTAAAATTGGATTTGGGAATAACTAATGCAGCCAATCTTCCAACAGATGAACGGTTAAAAAATTTTAACTCAACCAATGACCCTTCATTTGTAACATTGTATTATCAATTTGGCCGCTATCTATTAATTTCTTCATCGCAACCTGGGGGGCAGGCTGCAAACCTACAGGGAATATGGAATGATAAGATCAATCCGCCATGGGATAGTAAATACACCATTAACATCAACGCGGAAATGAATTATTGGCCGGCTGAAAAAACAAATCTCGCGGAACTTCATGAGCCGTTTATTCAAATGGTAAAAGATATGGCCGTAACAGGACAACAAACTGCAAAAGATATGTATGGTGCAAGGGGCTGGGTAGCCCATCATAACACAGATATATGGCGGGCTACCGGAGCCATTGATGGCGCCAACTGGGGTGCATTTAGTGCATCCGGTGGATGGATGAGCCAACATCTTTGGGAGCATTATTTATATAGCGGCGATAAAAATTTCCTTGCTTCCATTTATCCTTTACTAAAAGGTGCATCAATTTTTTATGTTGATTATTTGGTTGTACATCCCCAATATCACTGGTTGGTGGTTAACCCTGACGAGTCTCCCGAAAATACCCCAAAAGCGCACCAGGGTTCCGCTCTTGATGCAGGTGTAACCATGACGAACCAAATTCTCTTTGAATTATTCAGTTCAACTATAAAGGCAGCAAAAATTTTAAAAAAAGATGCTGCGTTTGCTGATACATTAATGCAAGTTCGAAGCCGTTTGGCACCAATGCATATTGGCCAATATGGCCAATTGCAGGAGTGGCTGGATGACATTGACGATCCAAAAGATAATCATCGCCACATTTCTCATCTCTATGGCCTGTTTCCTTCCAATCAAATATCACCATACCGCACTCCCCAATTATACAATGCAGCAAAAACTACATTAATACAACGTGGTGATGTATCAACAGGTTGGAGTATGGGTTGGAAAGTAAACTGGTGGGCAAGATTGTTGGATGGTAATCACGCATACAAATTGATACGAAACCAGCTCTCCCCGGTAAATACAACCGGTACACGATATGATGCTGGTGGCGGCACGTATAATAATCTTTTTGATGCGCATCCGCCTTTTCAAATTGATGGCAACTTTGGTTGTACTTCGGGCATCACCGAAATGTTGATGCAGAGTGCTGACGGCGATATTCATTTACTTCCTGCTATTCCTGACGAATGGTCAACTGGTAGCGTTAAAGGATTACGGGCAATAGGCGGTTTTGAAATTGTATGCATGGAATGGAAAGATTTCAAAGTGACAAAGCTTATAATAAAATCAAACCTGGGCGGCAACCTCCGGTTGAGAACACCGAATGCACTTAAACTGACCAACGGTATTTTGAAAAATGCGACAGGTGAAAATTCAAACCCATTTTACCAGGTAACAGCAACGCCCGATCCAATTGTTTCGTCAAAAGCAATGTCATCAAAGCCTGAACTGAAAAAAACTATCGTGGTTGACTTACTAACAATGCCAGGAAGAACATACACACTAGTAATTAAGTAATGAAAAAATATATTATACGATCCATAACTTTTGCGGCTATCCTTTTTGTTGGCTTTCTACATGGCCAGGAAAACCAAACAGCAAAAAACCCGGTAATTTTTGCTGATGTTCCCGACATGTCTATGATCCGTGTGGGTAATACCTATTATATGAGCAGCACCACTATGCATATGAGTCCGGGTGTACCAATTATGAAGTCAAACGATTTAGTAAACTGGAAACTGGTTAGTTATGCTTACGACACATTGATTGCTAATGATGCAATGAATCTTACCAATGGTAAAAGCGCATATGGCAGAGGTTCATGGGCAAGTTGTATCCGCTATCACAAAGGCACTTTCTACGTTAGCACGTTTGCCCAAACTTCCGGCAAAACGCATATATATACAACAAAAAATATTGAAAAAGGGCCCTGGAAAGAGGTTTCGTTTGCCCCCGCATATCATGATCATTCTTTGTTCTTTGACGATGATGGCCGTGTTTATTTGATCTATGGGGTAGGCAAACTTAAGTTAGTTGAATTAAACGAAGACGTCACCAAAGTAAAACCGGGTACAACTGAACAAATTATTATTGAAAATGCAAGTGCGCCTGCAGGAACTAATATTAATCTTCAGGCAGAAGGCTCGCAGCTTTTCAAAATCAATGGTAAATATTATTTATTCAACATCACATGGCCACGTGGTGGCATGCGTACAGTTGTCATTCACCGTGCGGACAAAATTACCGGACCCTGGGAAGGCAAACTTGGTCTTCAGGATTTAGGTGTGGCACAAGGTGGATTAATCAATATGCCCAATGGGAATTGGTATGCTTATCTCTTTCGTGACTATGGGGCAGTTGGCCGCATACCTTATTTAGTGCCTGTTAAGTGGGAAGATGGCTGGCCAGTATTAGGCACAAATGGTAAAGTGCCGGAAACTCTTGATTTACCCGCAGGCAAAGGATTAATCCCGGGCATCGTGGCACCAGATGAATTTACACGGAAAAAAGGACGACCCGCTTTACCATTGGTTTGGCAGTGGAATCATAACCCTGATAATAATTTATGGTCGCTGAAAGAAAGAAAAGGTTTTCTACGATTAAAAACAGGAAGGCTTGATACTTCGTTCTTATTCGCCAGGAATTCATTAACCCAACGTACCATCGGACCATTGTGTACTGGCTCAACCTCGTTGGATGTATCCAGCATGAAAGATGGGGATTTTGCCGGGCTCGGACTTCTCCAAAAAAATTATGGATTGGCAGGAGTTAGGATAAATGGAAATAGCAGGACAATTGTAATGATTAATGCCAGCACAGGAAAAGGTGAAGAGGTGGCGGCCATTCCGCTTACCCAAAACATTGTTTTCTTTAAAGCGGAATGCAATTTCACGAATAAAAAAGATACAGCTAATTTCTTTTACAGCCTGGATGGCAACAACTGGACGGCACTGGGGACACCGCTAAAAATGGCCTATACCATTCCGCAATTCATGGGTTACCGTTTTGCATTATTTAATTACGCTACTAAAAATACAGGAGGCTTTGCTGATTTTGATTATTTCCATATCAACGCAAACATTTCAGGGCAAAAATAAAAATTAAAAAAAATACGAATCTATTTCCATTGCTGTTAATAATTCAACACAGTTTTTATAACTAATTTTTTCAACAGATAAAATAAATACCAGACAAACCATATGATTAAAAAAATATATCAGAATTGCCTGTTACCTGTTATGGTAGTTGCGCTTTTGGTAAACTACACATCGGCGCAAAATCCCATTATAAGAAACCAGTTTACTGCTGATCCGTCAGCGCGGGTATTTGGAGACAGGGTCTATGTGTACCCATCGCATGATATCCTTGCTACAGAAGGTAAAGGTCGTGTAGGCTGGTTTTGCATGGAAGATTACCATGTATTTTCGTCCTCCAATCTTTCTGACTGGACAGATCATGGTATGATTGTTACCCAAAACACAGTACCATGGGTAAGACCAAATAGCTACAGCATGTGGGCACCGGACTGTATCGAACGGAATGGTAAATATTATTTCTATTTTCCCACTGCCGCAAAAGATACTGTTACTTATGGACGGGGATTTACAATAGGTGTTGCAGTGGCCGACAAACCGGAAGGCCCTTTTACGCCCGAGGCAACACCTATCAAAGGAGTTCGGGGTATTGATCCCAATGTATTTTTAGATAAGGACGGGCAGGCCTATCTCTATTGGTCGGCAGGAAATATTTATGTGGCAAAATTGAAATCAAATATGCTGGAACTTGATTCAGAAGTTAAAACGCTGGGTGATCTGCCGTCAAAGGGACTGAAAGAAGGACCTTATATGTTTGAAAGGAACGGCATCTATTATTTAACCTATCCTCATGTAGAGAACAAAACTGAACGCCTGGAGTATGCCATAGGAAATAATCCATTGGGACCGTTTAAAGTAACCGGTGTTATTATGGATGAATCTGAATCGGGTTGCTGGACGAATCACCATTCAGTTATTCAATTCAGGAATCAATGGTATTTGTTTTATCATAATAAAGATTATTCTCCACGGTTTGATAAAGCCCGTTCAATACGAGCCGATAGTTTATCATTCAATGCAGATGGTACGATCAAAAAAGTAATACCAACATTGAGGGGAATTGGAGTAACCAATCCAGGCAAAGAAATACAGATTGATCGCTATAGCGCAATTAGCCCTGAGGGAACTTCTACCGACTTTATTGATACTACCAACAGGTTCCTGGGTTGGAAAACTGTTTTTAATAAGCCAGGTGCATGGGTTCAATATAACACGGTTGATTTTGGAAAAACAGCATTTAAAAATTTATTGGTAAGCGCTATATCGGAAACCGGCGGTACTTTACAAATACGCACCGGCAGCGTCGATGGAACTGTTGTTGCCCAAGTGAAGATCCCAAAAACCAGTGAATGGAAACAGGTAAAGGCAACGGTGCTGAAGTTTCCGAAGGGAGTTCAAAATTTGTTTGTATTGCTGAAGGACGACAAGCAGGTAGCGGTGGACTGGATACGGTTTGAGTAAATATCAACAGCAAATACATCAACCGAAATAATAGTCAGCCAATTTTAAGTAACCAGTAAATTGCTCTTTATGAAAAAAATATTTTTCTGTTTGTTAATGGCGCTTCCGGGCTTCATTCATGCTCAAAATGCAAAAATTAAAATTGATGTCGAAAGAGCAATCGGCGAAATCGACCCGAAAATTTACGGGGTATTTATGGAGCCGATCCAGATCAGTGGCCGGAGAGGATTACCTGATTCTCCCCAGGTTAATACACTCTACGGAAACCTCTACGATCCAACTTCTCCGTTAGCGGATGAGAATGGTTTTAAGAAAAATTATATTGACGCAATGAAAGAATTAAAAATTACCAATATCCGCTGGCCCGGTGGCAATTTTTTAATGGGGTATAACTGGCAGGATGGAATAGGACCGAAAGATAAACGGCCAGTGCGTATTAATATGGCCTGGGGAGGCATAGATAATAATCATGTGGGCACAGATGAATGGTTTGCCTTAAACAAAGCCATCGGTAGTGAAAACATAGTAGCCGTCAATCTTGGGTTGGGTACAATACAGGATGCTGCATATTGGCTGGAATATTGTAATTATCCCAAGGGAACTTATTATTCTGACCTGCGGGCAAAAAACGGCCATCCTGCCCCTTATAACGTAAAGATCTGGGACCTTGGAAATGAAGTGGATGGAAAGCCATGGGAACTGGGTCATAAAAATGCAGAAGACTATATTGAAGTGGCAAGAGAAGCTGCCAAAGCGATGAGTGCAGTTGATAAGAACATTGAATTGGTGGGTTGCGGTTCATCCTGGTATAGTAAAAATGAATGGGACAACTGGAACAGAAAAATATTAATGGGTATTGGAGATAAAATAAAATACCTGTCGATACACAGTTACTGGGAAAGTTCACCGGACTATTACACACATATGGGGGATGGAGCCATGATTTTTGATGACAGGATAAAAATTACCGCCGGGGAAATTGAAGCCGTGTCCAATACGCAGGGGTTTAAAAACCCGATCTATCTTTCAGTAGATGAGTGGGGATCTTTTGGAAGAAATTTCATGAACATTTTGCCCGTAGCGCAATCGTTCAATTCTTTCATACGCCATGCCGATGTGGTGAAAATGGGTAATTTCACCATGCTCACTTCTCTACTTTCCAGTGATTCAAAGAAAAACACGTTTAAATCGCCTTTGTTTTACCTTTTCAAAGCCTATTCTACCAATTGCCGCGGAACTTCTGTTGATACGTATGTAAATTGTGACACTTTTAATACGGAGAAATATAAGGGCATCCCTTATCTTGATGTAGCAACAACTTATTCCAAAGAAACCAATACAGTATTTATTAATGTTGTAAACAGGCATAAAGAAAAAGCTATTACAACAGACATTGTGAATGCATCGGGTGACTTTTCAGGTAAAGCCGAAGTCACTCTTATAACCACCAAGAATTTACAGGAAGCGTTTACAATAGAAAAACAGAACGAATACATACCAGCAAAGAGCGATGTTGAAACGAAAAATAATAAGTTCGTTTATACTTTTCCACCGCACTCGTTTACGCAGATAAAAGTTATAGTAAAATAAAAACAATTCAGCTGACCTAAACCTTTGAAATAAGATACCGGCATACAATGACCCTCGTTATTGACGGATAGTCGGCCAAATACATGGCGCGGTACCGGATATAAAAAGGTTCATCAATAACAATTGACCCTTATAATTATTAATTCGTTTAATTTAAATAACAATGATCAGGAAATTTTTATTGTGTTCTATATTCAGCGTATTGTTGTTAGGAGCTACAGCACAAACGTTTAACAACCCTATACTGGCTGGGTTTTATCCTGATCCAAGCATATGTCGGGTTGGCAATGATTATTATATCACCAATTCTACTTTTGCATATTTTCCCGGGTTACCCATTTTTCATAGTACAGATTTGGTCAATTGGAAACAGATCGGTAATGCGATGGATAGAGAGGAGCAATTAGACCAAACTAATGCGGGAGTATCAAGAGGTTTGTTTGCTCCAACTATTCGATATCACAAAGGAACTTTTTATATTCTATGTACCCTGATTGATAAGAAAGGAAATTTCATTATTACAGCCAAAGATCCTAAAGGACCATGGAGCAATCCTGTCTGGTTGCCGGAGGTAAAAGGAATAGATCCTTCAATTGATTTCATAGACGACAAAGCCTATGTGGTATATAACAATGATGCACCTGATAATAAACCATTATACAATGGCCACCGCACTATTCGCATGTATGAGTTTGACATCAATACTATGAAAGTAGTAGGGAAGGAAAAATTACTGGTAAATGGCGGCACTGATTTGTCTAAAAAACCAATCTGGATAGAGGCGCCACATATTTTTAAAAAAGATGCCTGGTATTACCTTATCTGTGCAGAAGGCGGTACCGGGTACAATCATTCAGAAGTTGTTTTCAGAAGTAAATCGGTGGATGGTCCTTACGATTCTTACGAAAATAATCCTATACTTACACAACGTCACCTGGATAAACAACGGAAAAATCCGGTTACCACAACAGGTCATGCCGATTTTGTAGAAACACCCGATGGCAAATGGTATGCTGTTTTTCTTGCCTGCCGTCCTTACGGCGATGATTTGTATAATACAGGAAGAGAAACTTTCCTGTTACCAGTTAAATGGAAAGACGGGTGGCCACATATATTGGATGGAAACGAGGAGGTTTCTTATACACTACCTGTTCCTTTGCCCGCATTAACCAAAAAAGTAAACAATCCTTTTGGCGGTAATGTAACTTTTAGAGATGATTTCAACAGCAAGAAGTTTAACGATCGTTACTTGTTCCTTAGAAACCCTGAAACGAATGCTTATAGTTTAACGGCAAAAAGTGGATTTCTTCAATTGTCGCTCCGGCCACAAACAGCATCTGAAAGAAAAAGCCCCTCCTTTCTCGGGTACCGGCAGCAAAATTTAAAAGGCTATGCAGCCACAGCTATTGATTTCACACCTGCTTCTGAAAAAGAAAAAGCGGGGCTAATGATTTTTCAAAGTGAAAACAATTACTACTTTTTATGCAAATCAACTGAAAACGGTAAGCCAGTTATTCAGTTGTATAAATCTCCCTCCCGGGGTAATAAAATTGCAGACTTGTTAGCATCTCGACCACTCGCTTCGGGAAAATTGCTGTACTTGAAGATTGAAGCGAAAGGGTCAACTTATGCATTCTATTTTGCAGAGAAAAAAAATAAATGGAAGCTATTAATCGATGGAGTGGATGCATCATTCCTCAGCACAAAGGTAGCAGGCGGATTTGTTGGGAGTTTGTTTGCGTTGTATGGCACTTCTAATGGGGAGCCAGCCACCTCTGTTGCTACCTACGATTGGTTTGAGTATAAAGGCAATGATGACGGGATAAAAAAATAAGCTGGTTTTTTAAATTTAAAGACGCCGTAAAACTAACGGCTGCAATGAAACGATTACAGGTCATCCAGGAATACTCTTGTTTAATATTCCTCACCGGCTTCTATTGGTAGCTTTTACTTCCAAAAGTAAATAGTTTTCCTTTCAATGCAGAATTCTGCACATTGACCAATTGTTATCGTCCTTATTTCAAACTTAAAATTGTTTGTTAGTATGAAAAAGAAAATGATTTTTTTCCTGGGTGTGGTATGCACCATAGGGCTTTTTTCCTGTACAAAAAGCATGCTTCGTTCTGATCGGGGGAAAGATGATACTAATGAAGTAGAATTTGAAACAACAGCTCGTAATTGCGACTGTACGCCAATACCAGGCAGCACCTTTTTTGACCCCAATTGTCTTGTGTCAGCAAGCCAGCACGGAGTGTTAGATACTATTCAAAAAGGATTTGGTTTTACAGAAGGGCCAGCCGTTGATAAACACGGGAATGTATTTTTTACCGACCAACCCAATGATAAAATTTATAAATGGAAAGCATCGACCGGGCAGATCACTACATTTTTAACTGGAACTGGTCGTGCTAATGGCATGGCTATGGACAAAGACGGATACCTCATTGCTTGTGCGGATATGCATGGCGAACTGTGGAGGATAGCTCCGAATGGCACACATACAGTATTGGTAAATAACTACAATGGAAAATTATTAAATGGTCCCAATGATGTATGGATCAATCCAAAAACCGGGGGGATCTATATTACTGACCCAATATTTCCGAGAGATTATTGGGATGCATCAGACCCCCGCAAGCAAAATTGGGAACCAACACACTCCGAACAGGCTGTAACGGGCAAAGGTGGTCACGTTTATTATCTGGCGCCAGGAAGTCACACACTGGTTAGGGTAACGACAATGAGCGGATGGAACGCTGATACATGGCCAAACGGTGTTACCGGAACTCCAGATGGCAAAAAGCTGTATGTAAACAATTGGACCTATGATGGTACAGGTCAAATCAAGGTTTTTAATATTAATTCAAATGGGACCCTTTCCAACATGCAGACGCTTGTTAATAATTTAAACTTCTGCGATGGGATGTCATTGGATGAAGATGGAAATATCTATGTAAGCGGTGGAGTAGGATTAAACGCTTATGATAAAAATGGAAATAAGATACTAACAATTCCTGCCGCCGGGGGTACCAACAATGTTTTTGCAGGAGAAAATAATAAAATACTATTTATGACAAGCCCTGATAGGGTTACTTCAGTAAAGATGAATGTTAAAGGTGTAGAAAGATTTTAGAAACATAGGTTAACTGTAGATAGAGCTAAAAAAACGGCACACAACATAACGAATAGCACACCGACACTTGCCAGGTCTGATATGAATAGTTACTATACCAGGTGGAATTTTAAAGCTCACAAACAGAACCCATTCGTAAAAAAGAAAGACACATGTTGACTGAGCATGCGTCTTTCTTTTTTTAACTTCGTTTTGCAGGGTTTACATATAGTATGCTCGATTTAGAAACAATCATTACAAAAGAAATCTACCATGAAGAATAAACACAAGTCCTTGTTGCCAGTTATGGCTTTTGCGGTTTTGTTCGAATTACAATCAGCCATCATCACAGTAGCGGGACAGGCTCCGCCGCAACAACAAAGACCATCCCTGCCTCCCATACCCATAAAAGGCGATACCACGCATACCCTATCTAGACACTTTACGCCGGCCACCAGCGTAAAAAAGTTACCCAACGACAAGGGATTCATTCAGCGTTGGCTGGTGCTGGAACCTGTTAAGAAAGACATTGCTAGAAATAATATATTCACCGACAATTACCTCAGAACAACTTTTTCAACCGACAATTTTTCCAACGATTACACCACAGTTCCCAAAAATGGCGAAACCATTAAAGTGGGAAATCAAGAACTAAAATGGTATGCCCTGGACAGTAAGTCATTCAACTTCAATTTACACCATTTTACTTACGCAATAAACAAGCCGCTATATGGCGTCCTCTTTTGGCTTGTCACGGTCATCAATTGCCCGGAAGAAATCAAAAATGTAAGGATAGCAGCCGGATGTAATTCTGGAAGCATGTGGTGGTTGAATGGCAGGGAAGCGCTTATGCTTTCCGGTGACAGGGATATGATTGTAGATAATGGTACCTCTTCCCTCTTAACTCTTAAAAAAGGAAAGAACATCATACGTGGGGCTGTAATAAATGGACCGGGTATGTGTAACTTCTGTGTTCGTTTTTTAGATGAAAAAGGATTGCCAGTAAAAAACTTCAGTATCAGTTACGAATAAAATCTATTAGTCTATTTAAAGTATCAATTATTTCGAAATGGAATTTATTATGAAAAGAATGAAAATAATCTGCCTGGCTGCCTTATTAGCGGTATCGATAACACAAACATCAATAGCACAGGTAGGAAAACCATTTATCCATGACCCATCAACCATCGTTGAATGTGACGGAAAGTATTACACATTTGGCACAGGTGGTGGTGGATTGATATCCCAGGATGGCTGGACATGGAATGGCGGTGCTGTGAGACCGGGCGGTGGAGCTGCTCCCGATGCCATCAAAATTGGCAGCCGCTATCTTGTAGCGTATGGAGCAACCGGTGGCGGCGGCGCACACAAAGGCGCTATTCTTACGATGTGGAACAAAACACTCGATCCGAAATCCTCCGACTTTAAATATTCGGAGCCGGTTGTTGTTGCTACATCGGATGGCTATGAAGAGAATGACGCCATTGACCCGGGTCTTATGTTGGATCCTACTACCGGACGCCTCTGGCTAACATATGGTACCTATTTTGGATTCAGTCGCATTGTAGAATTGGACCCCAGGACAGGAAAGCTCAAAGAAGGTAGTAAACCGGTCGATATAGCCATTGTGTGTGAAGCTACAGATTTGATATATCGTGATGGTTGGTACTACTTGCTTGCTACGCATGGTAGTTGTTGCGATGGTGCAAACTCTACCTACAACGTAGTGGTAGGTCGTTCAAAAAAAATAACAGGTCCTTATCTCGATAACGTAGGAAGAAACATGTTGGAAGGTGGAGGCAAAATGGTTGTTGCTACTCGCGGAGGATTAATAGGCCCGGGGCATTTTGGACATATGATTCTTGAAAAAGGAGTGGAGAAAATGTCTTTGCATTATGAAGCAGATTTAGAACAAGGTGGTCGCAGCGTATTGGGCATACTTCCACTGCTTTGGAAAGATGGATGGCCTGTTGCAGGAGACAAGTTTAAAGAAGGCACTTATGAAATTGAATCGGAGAGAAGAGGATATGCTTTAGAGCTGGCAGTTGATTTTATACGAATGGCAGGTGGACCCCGGGGATTTGGTCGGCCCAACGATGAACCAATAAAACCTGTTCCTCCCCAGGAATTAGTAGATGTAATTAAGACCTGGCCGACAGGCAACATTGCTGCAAGAATAGGAGATTACATGGGCCGCCCCCATCAAAAATGGACGATCACGGATGCGCCTGATACAACAGGATATTTAGGAGGACCGTATTATAAAATTGTGATAGCAGGAACAGATCGGGCATTAGCAGCAACTGCCGATGCAGAAGTAATAACAGTAGTGGCATTTACCGGCGCACCAGAACAATTATGGCGAATCGATCAATTGACTGATGGAACCTATAGAATAATGCCTAAAGTAGTTCCGGCTTCAGGTAGGAAACTAGCACTGGTATCTTCAGGAGACAGTACACCAACACTTGCAGAATTTGATTTTAAAAGTGACAATTCCAAATGGAATTTTAAGGCGCAATAAATTATATTCTTGTTGGATGCAGTTTCCGCCCGACCCGGCTCGTCAACTATCATTTCTCCTTGTTGTTCGATAGGATGTTTCGGTTTTCCATAGCCTGAGTTGCCGTATTTTTTGCTGTTGCCGGCCTCTGCCTTTTCGATTTTGGAGTAAAAAATTGCCGTGCTCTTTTTAAACCTGTAGCGATAGCAATTCCTTCTGGCATTCCTTCATTAAGTAATGTATTAGCAATTTCTGTAGCCTTTGCTCGCAAACGCGGAGGCTGATTTTTATAGGAAGGCGGATAGTCGCCGTTATACCAGGGCATATTCACTCATTATAAAAACGTTAAACAAATGACGTGCCCGCAATAAGGTTTTTCAATAAAATATTCACACGGAAAAACTGCGCAACAATTCCGGTCATCCGGCGTGCAAGCAAAACAAATGGGTCCCCATCGGGCCCCATGCTTAGTATTACTTTCTTAATGCCAAATACATTCCATCCAGGGGAATGCAGATTTACAGATTTTGTTTTTGAATTCTGAGACTGTGAGTAATTCCACCGGTATATGCCTTAAAAAATTCACAACCACAAAATCGCTGACAGAATTGTGGTAAAATTTCTACAAGGCCGGTGTCACATCATACTTTGTAAATTAGAACCGCAATGGCATACTTTTTTCAAGAATGATTGTGTACGATTTAATAACTATAAAATTTATTTTATGGCAGAGAATCAAAAAAATCAAGGTCAACAGGGCCAGGGCGATCAGGGTCGCCAAAGCGGCAACCAAGGTGGCAGTGGATCATCTCAGAAAGGAAGTCAACAAGGTAACCAGGGTAGTCAGCAAGGGAACCAGGGCAGTCGCCAGAACACAGGTGATTCCTCTCAGAGCGAGAAGGACAAGAACCGCTCCGACTCAGGAAGTAATAAAAGGTAATGCTTGCCTTTTTATAAAGATACCTCTGGTCAACACCAGGGGTGTTTTTATTTTAGCTCTTTCAGGTATTGATACATTCCTTTTTACCAGGCATCTTCATAAACTTTTCGGGCATGCTCGTTGTGGTTGAACACATTCAGCGTGATCCATCTTGCATTTTTCTTCCTCGCCCGGTTGCCGGCAGTATCCATCAATGTTTAGCGGTCCCTCCTCTCCCTGGAAATTTTGGCGGCGGCATGTCGGAGATGGGCGTGATCCTCCCTGACATGAATGCAATCGACAAAGAAACATTCGAACTTATCTTTTTCGCAGGTGCTCGATATCAATAGTCACTGACCATTTATTAATTCGCACAAATGATTTCATTTTGCCGCGAAGAAGCGCCTAACTGTCAATTTATCATCTCGTTATGCCTGGGTGGTTTATATCCCATTATCTCCTAATTGGACGAAACACAGATAGCGTTTCTTATATTAATAAATGCAATAAGATACGCGTAATCAACTTTAAAGGTTTTTTACGGAAACGTTTTCGAAATTTACCATCTTTGACTCAGAACAATAGGCTGCCACATGGATAACGTGAATCTAAAAAAGCTTGCTGGAGAACTTAATCTTGCCGTGTCCACCGTTTCGCGTGCCCTACGAGACAACCACGAGATAAGCCAGGAAACAAGGGACCGGGTAAAAGCGCTGGCTGCTAAACTCGGCTTCCAACCTAACCCCCATGCCAGCAGTTTGCGGCAGAATAAAAGCAGGACTATCGCAGTCGTTGTTCCGGAGATACAAAACAATTTTTTTTCCCAGGTACTGAATGGTGTAGAAGATGTGGCGCAACAAAAAGGGTATCACGTATTGATCTACCTGACCCATGAGGACCACAATCGCGAGAAAGATATTTTGAAAGTGCTGCGTAACGGCCGGGTTGACGGGCTGATGATATCTGTATCCAACACCACCACTAATTTTGATCACCTGGAAGCTTACCGGCAGACAGGGATGCCCCTTGTTTTTTTTGACCGGGTTTGTGAAGAGATGGATGTGCCGCATATCACTACTGACGATTCGAAAGCCTCCTACAAGGCAACTGAGCATTTATTGAAAATGGGTTGTAAGAACATCGCATTTCTTTCCCTTGCCTGTAATCTTTCCATCAGCAATGGCCGCAGGTCAGGTTACCTGCAGGCACTTGCAAAGCACGGGCTTGGCAATAAAATGATCGTTGAATGTGGCACAGATGATGAAGTAAACCGCCAGAAGATCCGCAAGCTTTTGCAAAGCGAACAAAGACCCGATGGCATCTTCGCAGCTATAGAAAAATTTGCCGTCAATACTTACGAGGTCTGCTACGAATTGAACATCTGCATTCCCCAACAGCTGAAGGTGGTCAGTTTTTCTAACCTGGCTGCAGCGGCATTATTCAATCCGCCTCTGTCTACCGTTATTCAGCCGGCCTATGAGATCGGTAAGGAAGCTGCTACTATTCTTTTTAAGGTCGTAGAAAAAAAGATGTTGTTGCCGAATGAAAAAAAAGTAACAATAGCTTCGCAAATCGTAGAAAGAAAATCGACGGGAAGATCATAATGACACCCCTCTTTTCCAGGGAATAAAATCATCCTGTGCTAACTGGACAGCCTTGGGAATTATTTCGCCACTTGCCACTTTGATACAGAAATCCAGGATCTCTTCGCCCATCTTTTCAATGGTCTTTTCACCGGAAATGATGGGGCCGGTATCTATATCAATTATATCACTCATTTTCTTTGCTAACCTTGTGTTGGTCGATATTTTGATGGTCGGAGCCACCGGGTTGCCAGTTGGCGTGCCCAATCCTGTTGTAAAAAGAATGAGCGTTGCTCCAGAAGCCGCTTTTCCCGTTGTTGATTCCACATCATTGCCCGGTGTGCATACGAGGCTGAGACCCGGTTCAGTAGCCGGCTCAGTATAATCCAGCACTGAGACCACGGGAGATGTGCCTCCTTTTCTTGCAGCCCCCGTTGATTTGATAGCATCGGTGATCAAGCCATCTTTTATATTTCCTGGTGATGGATTCATATAGAACCCCGAACCTACATTGCGGGCCTGTTCATCATATGTCTCCATAAGACGAATAAACTTATTGGCGGTTTCTTCATTTACACAGCGGTCTATGAGATTCTGTTCTGCGCCGCACAGTTCAGGAAATTCTGCCAGCAACACTTTTCCTCCCAGGGCAACAAGAATATCTGATGCCTGTCCGACTGCAGGATTGGCCGAAATGCCACTAAAGCCATCACTTCCGCCGCATTTTACACCAATACATAAAGCGCTGAGTGGAGCCGGCTCTCTATCCTGTTTATTGATCTCTACAAGACCTTTGAATGTTTGCCGGATCGCATCTGCAATGAGTTGCTCTTCACTTTGTATTTGTTGCTGTTCAAAAACGTATAATGGCTTATCAAAAAAAGGGTTGCGCTGTTTCAGGTCATTCAAAAAATTATTTACCTGCAGATGCTGGCATCCCAAACTCAGGATCGTAACGCCCCCAACATTGGGATGATCCGCATAGGCCGTAAGCAACGAACTGAGAGTGGCGGCATCCTGGCGAGTGCCGCCGCAACCGCCTGCATGATTGAGGAATTTGATGCCGTCTACATTTTTAAAGAACCGGTCCTTGTTAGCGGCATTCACCGGGTTTAGACTGACCGTATCAATATCCTCACCGGCTTTATAAGTTTCGAATAATTTTCTTGTAAAACTTTTATAGCGGTCAGTAACGGCATAACCCAATTCATTCCACATCGCTTCCTTAATTACGTCCAGATTCCTGTTTTCACAAAATACAGTAGGAATAAATAACCAGTAGTTGGCTGTTCCCACCCTTCCATCACTTCTCTTATATCCGTTGAATGTTTTGTCGACGAATTTGGACACATCCGGTGGTGTCCATTTAAACTGGTTAGCCCGGTAACTATATTTTCCTGCTGCATGCCGAGTATTATGAGTGGTCATCACCTGGCCTTTGAGCACATCACACTGTACTTTTCCCACGAGTGTACCATACATGATCACATCAGCATTTGCGCTCAAATCATTCAAAAAGAATTTATGCTTGGCCTTTACATCGTCGCATAACTGAAATGAATCCTGGTTAACTAAAACGGGGGAACCTGAGGGCAGATCTTTCAGCGCCACTAACACATTATCATCCGGGTGGATTTTCAGAAAAACCCATTCCGCTTCTCCTGCTTTTGTCTTTTTCGCTATTTCCTTTTCCATTAAAAAAAATTTCAACAGCAGCTATTCGCCGGCTATATGCAATACAGGGAGATAATTAATAGAGGATAAATGAATTTTAAGCAGCCGATCGCTTAAACAAATAAATAAATAATGATGGTAAGCCTGCTTTAGCTGATTGCCTGATCATTCAGCAATTTTAGCATGGATCGTTCAAAAAAAAGCCCAAAGCAGTGGTAGATATTACCAATGACTATCCCCTGGCGGTAGTCATCAGCTTTTCCGTGAAAGGGCCCGTGAACGGATATCTTATTTAGCCAATGATTCCGGGCCGATTAGAAATTCCTTAGAGCTTCTGCCTGAAAATCCTCACACTATTTCCAGGGGTCGGCGTCGAAAACGTTTCCGCAGTATTTTTATTTAGCTGGGCTTTTATTAAGCTAAATTGGCATCACGAGACCGCTTTTCCGCCTTTTGAGGAATAAATAGCTTAATAATAACGAAAACTTGCTTGTATGAGACCCCAACTACTAAAAGTTTCTAAAGAGCCTCTTTATTCCTTCAGTGTACGCCAGGACCTAGTTCCATACATTAACAACCGATGGCATTACCACGCTGAAATCGAATTGATCCATTTTAAAAAAGGTGAGGGCACTCAATTCATCGGCGACAGTATCAGGCAATTTAAAACCGGCGATGTGGTCCTTGTCGGTTCCAACCTGCCGCATTACTGGAGATTTGACGACGCCTATTTCGAGGAAAGCGCTCCCGTCACAGCGGATGTACGGGTAGCCCATTTTTGTGAAGATTTCTGGGGAAGCCAGTTTCTCCAGCTCCCGGAAAACGTTCATATCCGAAGTTTGCTTGATAGGGCAAAGCGGGGTTTGCAGATCACAGGCAAAACAAAACAAAAAGTAGCTGAGATACTTGAGTCATTGTTACATACTACAGATAATCATCGTATTATTTTATTAATGGAAGCGCTCAATATCATCGCGAGCTGCAAACAACCAGAGATGTTGTCATCGATAGGATTTAAATATGACCTCGTAGAAGACGAAAAAGACAGGATCAATGCGATTTATGAGTACAGTCTCAAAAACTTTAAACGTCCTATCCAATTGGAAGAAATTGCCGGCATTGCCAATATCAGCCCAAGCTCTTTCTGCCGCTATTTCAAATCAAGGACAAGGAAAACCTACTCACAATTCCTGATTGAAATACGTGTAGGCCATGCCTGCAAATTGCTTATTGAAAATCACCTGAGCATTAAACAGCTATGTTACGAAAGCGGCTTTAATAACTTCAGCAGTTTCCATAAATATTTCAAACTCATCACCAGCAAAAGCCCGCTGACTTATCAGAAGGAGTTTATGGGACAGCTGACAGCGTGAGCCGCCTGCGGCTGGCAGGTTGTGACTACTGAACCGGGAGTTGTTAGTCGTTAGTCAATAGTGAGGAATCTTACTCACCGCAATCAGCCACCGTCAAAATCGCTGAATAAACAGGCAACCTGCGAGCAAGCTGTTTTGTTTTAAACACATTTCTTTGTTGTAATGAAAAGATGTGTTATTCTACCGGGCATTCTTCTGTTTACCGCTTTAGCGAGTGCCCAATCTCCTTCCGTTCTTGTTATGAACGCAAGCCGGTTGTCGGAACTGAAAAAGATACAACAACAACCGGGTAGTGAAATAAGACAAATAGTCTCCACATTACAAATGCGGGCTGACTCTATTCTATCAATGAGACCTTTATCGGTGATGGATAAGGAGTTCATGCCGGTGAGTGGCAACAAACATGATTATATGAGCCAGGCACCGTATTTCTGGTATGATAGTTCGAAACCCAATGGCTTGCCGTATCTGCGAAGGGATGGTGTTCGCAACCCGGAAATCAACAAGATTACTGATCGCACTTATTTAGGCAGGCTGGAAAATGCTACTCGAACACTTTCTCTCGTATGGTATCTCACCGGCGAAGAAAAATATGCGCAGAAATCGGCTGAGCTATTGCGGACATGGTTTTTGAATGAAACCACAAAAATGAATCCCCATCTTGAATATGGCCAGGCCATTCCCGGTGTGAATACCGGCAGGGGCATCGGCATCATTGAAACGGTGGCGTTGACCAATATTGCAGATGCAGCCAGTCTTCTTGTTGGCTCGAAATCATGGACCGAAGCTGATCACAAAGCTTTGCAGGCATGGTATTCCCAATACTTAAACTGGTTGCTGACCAGTAAGAATGGAAAGGATGAGCATGCAGCAAAAAACAATCACGGCACCTGGTATTATGCACAGGCAATAGATTTTGCCTTGTTTACTGGTGACAAGGTAAAAGCAAAACAACTGGCCGAAGAAAGCAAGAAACGACTCGATAGTCAATTGACCAAAGAAGGACAACAGCCATTGGAATTGGCAAGAACGAATGCACTTGGTTATAGCACGATGAATCTGCGGGGGTGGTTTACAGTAGCGACGCTGGCAGAAAAAACAGGCGTTGACCTGTGGAATTTCAAAACATCACATGCTGTGGGCATCCGCGGTGCATTTGACTGGTTGTTACCCTATGCGCTGGGGGAAAAACCATGGACCTGGCAGCAGATCAGTAAATACAATAAGAATGAGATCTATCCCCTGCTGCTGCAGGCGGCGGACGTTTTTAATGATCCAAAATATCTTAGCACTGCCGCGGGTCTAAAAAGTGAAGACCTGGGATTTAATGATTTGTTGTATCGGAAAATAGAATAGTTATTCCCAGTGGACGGTGTGGTTAAATTTTTTCGCCGGGTTTCGCCATGGACATTGAACGTTTATAGTTTTATGTTTACAGTTCTTCCCTCCTTTATCGTGTATTTCTTTTCCTCGTTATCTTTCTTAACTATTATATCCAGCTTGTCCTTCCCCATCCTTTTTATTTCCAGGTCAAATACATTTCCAAATGAATGGATATTTCGTAGCGCCATATTATTCCACTTTGCGGGCAAACGCGGTGTACAGGCAAAACTATTAAAACCCGTGGGGCGAATGCCAAACATTCCTTCTGTGTAAATGCGGCAATACAGCCCGCTCTCGGCGGAGAGATGACGCTGGTTGCCTTCGGGATATGCCTCCACTGCATATGGCACATGTTCGCCCAGTAATCTTCTTCTAGAATAATATTGCAGGAAACTTAATGCCTTCTCTGTTTCGCCCGCAGCAAAAGCGCCACGCAATCCATACAAGGTAGAACGGTCCCAAAAAGTTTTATTTCCTGCAAGTGAAGCAAGACCATCTTCGGTCCAGAGACGGGAAGAAAATAAAGCTGCAATAGTTCCGTTCTTCCGGTCAAAAATGTCTACCGTCAGTGGTGTTGTAATCCATGCACGTAATGTATCGTTGCCCTTATAATAACGATAAGTAGAAAATCCTTCGACGGTTGCACCGAAATATTTTTCAATGTTTATTTTCATCTGCCCTGCCTGATGTTCATATGTTTTGACCTGTTCGGCCGGACTCCCTAATACTTTGCCAAGATAAACCGCAGAGCGCAATGCATCATAGTACAACGAACTTGTGTTCAAATTGGCTTTACCCGCGGGAAACCGGTTTTCCAGTTCATCACTGTCTGAATACACAACACCATCTTCATTGATTTTTCTTCGCAAATATTCAAGGCACCATTCGATCAGTGGCCATAAGACCTTTGCCGAATCGATATTCCCGTAAGCCAACGCAAACCGGCCGGCGCCATAAGCGATCATCGCCATATCGCCCCTGTCTTTAGCGCCATTCCACGTACCATCACCCTGGTCAATGATCGAACTGGGTATTGGTTTGTAATCGGGATTCATATACCGGGCGAATAAACGAAAAGCATTCATCGCTGACCTGTTGCCGGTTTGATCTCCCAAAAAAGCAAAGAAGGGGTTGATATATTCCGCCTGGTCATTGGCCCAGATGGCGGCGTAATAACGAAGACCACCCGGCCCATGCATCAATCCAGCCTTGGTATTATAGATACTCTCTGTTCCCCTGATCTTGGCAAAATCAAACATCGTATTCAATACCGGGTCGGGTGTCTCCAGTCTTAACAATTCCAGGATATCGCTGACCCGCGTTTTTCTTTTCTCTTGCTCCATCGCGATATCGGCCGCTATTGCCTTCTCCTCGGCCCTTGTAGCCTGGTAAATGATGCCGAATATAACGGAGTCTCCCGGCTGCACATTTTTCTCTCCATGATTGCTGGTAGATATGATGAAATGATGAGGGCCTTCTTTGCTGCGATTGATACCCGGTGAGGTTTCCCTTTGTAGATATTCCATTTCAATTTTTGCCGGCTGGATACCCGTATTGATAAAAACGAGCTTCTCGATCGCCATCGCTTTGTCAACCGATGGAAAAAAACTTCTTTTCAACCGGATCGTCCTGTCCCTGCCTATATCGCTTTGCACTTCCATTATCCCCTTATGATGAACGCTGATAACTTTTTCAGGTTGGTCTGTCGCCACTGCTGCATTGAACACACCTGCTTTTAGTAAACGATCGTTGATAAAAAAACGGGGAAGATCACGGTCGGTCACGTCATACATCATGTGCGCGGTGGTGCGCGCAGGTAGGAGACGATGGGTAGGAAACACGATAGTTCTCACAAAACTGGATGCCCCGCTGGTATCTACTTCATATTGTATCCACAATGACACTTTTTGACCGCTCATCTCAATATGATCCCTCTGAGGGAGACGGCTATCGATCTTCCATTCGATGCTACCATCAGGCTGTATTGACCAGCGGTCATTTTGCTGAGCCTGGGCGTAGGACTGGGCAAATAAGCAGCCACAAAACAATGGTGAACCGAATAGAAAAAATAACCTCATCGTCTTCATATAATGGTACAATTCTAAGTGTCAGTCAGCGGGATACAAGAGGTTTATTTGGCAAATTATTGAGCTATTCTTGCATACTAGTCACAGTGGTTTAAAAAAATCGGATATTATACCGGTAATACTTCATAAATAAGATTGTTTGCTATGAAATTTAATATAGCCCGACAAACAATGGCCTTTTTACTGGCAATTGTTATCCTTTCTTTTCAAAGTCCATCGCCATACTGGGAATCCAAATTCATCAGGGTAAATAAAGACGGGTCCCTGAAATATATTCCAGATGAAAAAGGAAATATCATTCCAGATTTCAGTCGCGTGGGATATTATGGGGCCGATAAAGACATTCCCCGTGTAGCCGTTGTAAAAACAATCGAACCGGCAGCAAACGGTACGAGTGAAGCTATCATTCAGGCCGCAATCGATGAAGTTTCCAAAAAGATGCCGGGTAAAGACGGATTCCGCGGAGCGATCCTATTAAAAAAAGGGATTTATAAAATACCCGAAGAAATCCACGTCGGGGCCAGCGGTATCGTTTTACGTGGTGAAGGTGACAATATCAATGGAACACGGCTTATTGCGCTATCAAAAAAACAAGTATCCCTCATCCACGTTTCAGGGAAAGGCAATATCACCGAAATTAAAAGAACAAGAGTAAAAGTTACGGACGAATATGTCCCGGTTGGATCTTTCTCATTTAACGTTGCTTCCGCGAGTAGTTTCACCAAAGGAGATAGGATCATAGTTTTTCGCCCAGGCACGGAGCAATGGATCAAAGACCTGCAGATGGATAAGATCGAAGAAAGAGATGGAACCAAACAATGGCAGGCCGGGGAATACGATTTCCGGTTTGAAAGAGTGATCACAAAGATTGAGGGTAATAAAATCTTTATTGACAACCCGGTTGTAATGGCGATGGAAACCAAGTATGGCGGCGCCGAAATATATAAATACAGTTTTGACGGACGTATATCACATGTGGGAATTGAAAACCTGTATTGTGAATCTGAGTTCGAATCGGACACTGCGGAGAACCATGCCTGGAACGCCATCACTTTTGACAAGATCGAACAGGGGTGGATCCTTAATGTGACCGCCAGGTATTTTGGTAACAGTTGTGTGAATCTGGAGAGCGGCGCAAAAAATATTTCTGTTTTTGCCAGCAACTGCTTTGACCATAAATCCATCATTACCGGGGGCCGGCGCTATTCTTTCAACAACACCGGGCAACTCAATTTATTTATCAACTGTCATGCTTCCGACGGCCGTCATGATTTTGTAACAGGTGCAAGAGTATGTGGCCCAAATGTCTTTTATAACTGTACAGCTCAAACAACACATGCAGATATCGGCCCCCATCATCGTTGGACAATGGGTACCCTATATGATAATATTGTAACCGATGGTGAGATCAATGTGCAGGACCGGGGCAATTGGGGCAGCGGACATGGCTGGGCGGGTGTGACACAGGTAGTATGGAATTGTACGGTAAAACGGGCGGCGATTCAAAACCCATGGACATCGGGAGTGAATTATTGTATCGGTCTCAAAGGCGGAAAATATGAAGGGCGACTCAAAGGCAGACCTGACGCCGAATGGGAAGGACAAAACCAGGAGGGATTAGAACCTGGTTCTTTGTATATGGCGCAGTTGAAAGCAAGAGGAAAATAGTCTTTAACCTCCCTGCCGGCCTTGCTTCGCCGCAGCTACGCGACGGCGCAGTAAGCAGGTCGATAGTAGGTCTTCATACAAGCACTTTCACTAATTGTATAAGTTGGATAAATATGGAAGAAAATAATTCTCTTTCCCGCAGGCAATGGCTGGGAAAAGTTACTGTGCCTGCACTGGCTGCAAGCGCCACGATGGTTGGGATCGAAGCCAATGCATCACCGGATCATAAAGGCAAAGACGACAGGTTGGAAGGTGCACGTATCTATAATGTACGGGATCATGGTGCCAAAGGTGACGGTAAAATACTGGATACCGCCCCGATCCAGTCAGCGATTGATAAATGTTCTAATGAAAAAGGAGGAATAGTACTAATTCCTGCCGGTGATTTTCTTTCGGGCACAATCGAATTAAAATCAAATGTCACACTGCATATCGCTGCATCCGGAAAATTGTTGGGCAGTCCAAAAAGAGAAGATTATACAGCAGGCAAGAGAGTTCCTCCCGGCAATGGTAATATCGTCTTGTTGTATGCCGTTAATGCACAAAATGTTTCCATCGAAGGAATGGGAACAGTTGACGGAAATGGTTTGGCGTTTTATAATGGTAAAGGTGATAATACCGGTCCGGGACAAAATGGTGTCGGCGGAAATTTCGATCGCCCTCACCTCGCTATCTTTTACCAGTGCAGCAATCTTCGTTTGACCAATGCTTTCTTCACGGCCAGCGCTTATCATTGTTTTCGGATACTGGGTTGCAAACGGGTGTATATCGACGGTGTAAAGATCTATAACCGGGTAAACAGGAATAACGATGGTTTTCATTTTAACGACAGCGAATACGTACACATAACCAATTGTGATGTGCAATGCCAGGACGATGCCTGTGCTTTGTTTGGCAGCAATAAGTTTGTGACGATCACTAATTGTAGCTTCAGTACACGGTGGTCGGTCTTTCGTTTTGGTGGTGGCGAATCGCAAAACATTGCTGTCACCAATTGCCTGATCTATGAAACCTATGGTTGCCCGATCAAGATCAGTGCCGGGAGAGCCAGCATTGAGAACTTTACTTTTTCGAATATCATCATGCGAAATGTGACAGGGCCGATCGGGATTGGTTTCAGTGGACCATCGAATAACAATGCAAACAACAACACACCCAACACTGCCAAACCTTTTATTCGCAATATTGTGTTCAACGCGATACGGGCCACAGTAGTTGCAAAGCCGGTGGATCATCCCGATATTCATTTTGGCGTATCAGTAAGAGAAGGCGAAAAGAATTCCTGTATTACTTTAAATGCAATGGGTGATTATTATTTAGAGAACATAAGTTTTACAGATGTACACGTACAATACGCCGGTGGCGGAACTAAAGAACAGGCTGCCAAAGTTGTCCCGAATATAGCGGCAGAATATTTTGGTGTATGGGATCCCGCGCCTGGCGGACCTCCGGCATATGGCATGTATGCACGCAACGTAAAAGGCCTGACTTTACAAAATGTCCGTTTGGAGTATGATGAGCCGGATGCAAGACCGGCGGTTATTTTGGATAATGTGCAGGATGTTACGATCAATGGGTTGAGTGCGAAGGGAAGCGAAGGAACCGAGTTGTTACGGATTATTAATTCAAAAGATATTTTGTTAACGGCGACAAGGGTGCTGACACCTGCACTGGCCTTCCTTCGTGTAGGAGGAGCAAAAAGCAATAATATTATAGTGGACGGCGGCGCATTATCCAATGCGGGTAAGCCTGTTGTTTTTGAAAATGATGCGATAAAAGAATCGGTAACACTTCGGGTGTGATAATTAAAAAGTACAACGGTTTCCCGATGTACTTTATCTGACTGCTATACGAAAAAAAACTGCCGGGTTGCTACCAGTGTAATTCTCCCTTCTTTCCCTTGTCGCCATGCCATATAAAAACTTAGCATCGAAAAAAACAGGACCAGCAATGAGAACATTACCGGTCCTTATTGCTTAATAAAACCTGCGTACTTGCTGTACGAGATACATATGTCTAAACCCTCTTACTATCCGGTTTTTGAGGATAATCGTCAATAACACAAGTAAATATTATTTAATAGCGCAAATTCGCAATGCATTTGCAAAGCGTTGAGCAATTTTAGCAGGAGCAAGATGAGCCATTATCGCATTATCATTTACTATATTTCCGATTGCAAAACAGTGAGCAATCTTAACAGGCAAAAAATACCGGGTGTTTAAACCCGGTGTAAAATTTATTTGAGTGTTGTTAAATGGAAACTAAGATTATCATCATTTCAGCAGGGCTGTGGCACACCACAACACCGGCGCCTGTCCATGCAGATCACCAATATTGCGTTTCCGGTCAAGGTAATACTGCCGGTCATTTTTTTTATTGGTGCCTTCACATACTTCGGTGATATCGTTATTCTCGTTGATGTAAGTGATCAGTTTCAGCCATGCTTTCCGCGCAGCCGGAGCATAAGTCTTTTTATCAAGCCATCCATTTTTTACACCGGTAATAAAAGCAAACGTGAACATGCCCGTGCAGGAAGTTTCGGCCCACGACGCAGGGTCGTCAATTAACTGGTGCCACATCCCATCTTCACCCTGGTGTTTCAATAACGAAGCCATCATTAATTTATATCCTTTCATGATCCTGCCGTAGTTGGGATTCGTTTTAGGCAATGAGCGCAACAATTCACTCATGCCAACCGCCACCCATCCATCGCCACGTCCCCAGAAAAAGGGAACATCCGGCGCATGATAAAACAACCCGTTAGGCATTTGCAATGAATCCAGGTAAACGACCATTTCTCTTGCAGCCCTATTGATGTATACAGTATCTCCTGTTGCACGGTATGCCTGTGCCTGTACAGCGGTAATCATGAACATATCATCAATCCACATCCTTGTTTGCCAGGTGAGGCCTTTATTATACAGTGCCCACGATTCAGGTTTTGCTCTCGGGCCTTCCGGCGGTCCCCATTGCTTGTCTGCGATGTATTTACCCAATTTCAGGTACCGGTCATCTTTTGTTTGCATATATAGTTCCAGTGGAACAGAACCAAACACAGAAAGGTCAACATGATCGGGTTTGGGTATTAGTGTATCGCGGCTGCCAAATAAAGGCTCAAAGCGTTGCGCCAGTTGCTCCACCAGTTTTTTATTCTTTGTTGCTTTGGCAAATGTCAAAGCGCCATACCATGTACATGTTTCAGGATATGTAATGGTCCTCGGGGGTGTGGGACGATTAAAATTCGTATGCGGCGTTTCTATAAAATGATCCGCAATACGCTGACCTATTTCTTCTGGCGAAGAACCTTTGGGCCATTTTTTAAATTCGGCGATATCAGTCTGTGCATTAACTATACCATGAATAATAACAGCGGTAACTATCAAACAGTGTCTGGCAGAAATTATCTTCATGTATGTATGTTTTATAAATAGGCTTAGTTAAAATTTGCCTGCCTGGTCATTACTGTAATCTTTATAACCAATGTTCACTAATGCCTGTTTTCCCAGTCTTTCATTTAATTGCGCTAAATAAAGACTCGATGGTATTACCGGCACACCGGGTGAATCGTAAATACCTTCCGGCAATAACACAGAATCATAAGCTATGTTGCCGCTTTCATTTGAACCAGGTATGGCTTTTCGCTGGTGTTCACCCGAGCCCCCGATCACCCAATTCGCGGAACCGGGCGGCATCTGGTTCAGGTACGATTTTGCCTTGCAATTCCAGGCAATCGCCCACCCAATCGCCCATCCGTGTCCTGAGCCCATTACGCCGCGGTTCATGAAATCAATACCTCCATCCGGAACTTCACACCCGTCAATCAACAGCCCGGTCGCCCATCGTTGATGTGGTTGTATCCATCCATTGCCGCGAAAAACACAGTTTAATAATACCACCGGCCCTGTTACTTTGGCCCCCGTCGCCAGGAAAAAAACATTGTCACCGGTAATCCTGCATCGATTGAATAATACCTGCTGACCGCTTCCGTTCAAATCAGCCGGTTTTGCCGCGCCGATAGTAGGCACATCATGAATGATGCTTATGTTGTCAATCGTTATTCGCTTACCGGTAACACTGATACTGTTGACCGTGTTGAATATTTCAAGATTTCTTGCCCAACCATCAGAAAGGCCACTCATGTTAAACGCCCGGTGATGACCTTCATTGATGGTAACAGATTGTGCCGGTGAAACGATCCTGAAATTTTCTATCCCTATTTGTGATAACAAACCCGAAGTAATGATCTTTTGAACAGTTACAGCACCAGTATACTTTGCATCATAAGAATCGTTCAAAGGCACATCAACTATTATTCTATTCCTTTCAATTTTGCGGATCACACGTTCGGTTTGTATATCGCCGCTCACCCAGGTTTGTTTCTGCCCATTGCGCACCAGCTTATCCATTCCCATAAACCGGACCCATTCATCTGTCACAGGTCTTGTGATACGAATGGTGTCCCCCGCTGATAATCCGGAAGCGTTGGTAATAGTAAATGAACTTGTGCCGGAAGGAACATAACTGTCTGCAATAGCTGCAGGCTGACCGACAGGCTTTGACGTCACTGTTCCCCGCATTTCAATACATGCATGAGGCTTACCGGTCATGTTTAGAATTGTACCATTGATACCCGAACCGCTGCCACGCAATACCACACCGCTCGCATTTATCTTCAGCGTCTTTTCACAATCATAGGAACCGGGCTTGAGAAGAATCGCTCCCCTGAACCCATTTATTAATGGCATCTTTGAAACTCCATCTATCGCTTGTTGAATATGATCTGAATTATCACCAGCCGATGGGTTCAATGTGATCTTTACCGGAACATTGGGCAGGGCGACGCCTCCACCCATATAACCTGCATAAGAAAAGTCCATGATCTTGTCCCCGGTCTCCAGTGTTTTGTAAACCAATTTTCCTTTTGTGTCCGGGTATACCCATTGGCTTTTGAGCGAAGACTGAGCAATGCAAATGCTGCCATTTGTCAATACCGAAAAAAAAATAAGTAGGATTTGACCAAATATTTTCTTCATATCAATAGCCTTGTAAGATTATTTTGTTACGTCGGCCGCGGGTTCAACTGGTCTTCGTTATTCGGCCGGTTTAACTTTATCAGTCGGTTTTGCCGGAACGGGTTCTACATTGCCTTTTACCTCGAGCCGGATAACAGTTGCTACCGGGTCCGGGGCTTGCTCGGGTAAATTAATAACTGCAGCTTCATTGGTAGTTGAAGTTTTTAATACCATTCCGTTGGCAAGCAATTTCGCCGAGGTTATTTCATTTGGCAATCCGGGTATTAACAACTTGCCATCTTTAGGCCAGTCAAATACCGATATGTAAAGTATTGCGTGTTTTCCATCCGGATAGCTATCGGGATCCTTTTTCGTACAACGACCCCAGGTAAACAATCCAAAGGGACTAGCTTTGGTACCATAGATAGCTTCTCCGTTTACCTTCATCCATGCGCCCATTCCTTTGAGGATGTCAATGCTTTCCTGGGGAAATGTTCCATCTGCCTTCGGACCGACATTCAATAAATAATTACCGCCTTTTGATGCTATATCAATCAAATTGCGGATCAGTGTCTGCGTGCTTTTCCAGTTGTTTGCATAACTTTTATATCCCCACGTTTCATTCATGGTCATACAGGTTTCCCAGTCTTTACCATCCAACTCACTCAGGTTCGGGATCCGCTGTTCCGGAGTTTTATAATCACCGGGATAATTTGGGCGCTTGAGGCGATCGTTTGTGATAATATTGGGTTGAAGGGTAAGCAATGCATTGAGCTTCTCTGCATATTCGTCGGTCATACCTGTTGGAGTATCCCACCATAATATGGCAACATCACCATAGTTAGTAAGCAACTCCTTTACCTGCGGCACGGCAACATCATTTATATACTGTGACATAGTTTTTGTTTCCTGCGCAGGATCCCAATGTCCGTTGTGTTTTTCCGTGTAAGCATCAATGGCAGCAGAATCAGGATTAGCCCATCCTTCGCTCGCTACCTTCCTGGCAGCAGCGCCGCCGGGATTATTCCAATCCTGCGCCTGCGAATAATAAAACCCGAGCCTGATGCCTTGCTTGCGACAGGCCTCCGCCAGTTGTTTCAATATATCTTTTCCATAGGGAGTCGCATCCACGATATTCCACTTACTAGCCTTTGAATCAAACATTGCAAAGCCATCGTGATGCTTGGAAGTGATCACGATATATTTCATGCCTGCATTTTTGGCCATTCGCACCCATTCATCGGCATCAAATTTTACCGGGTTGAATTCTTTTGCGAACTGCTGGTAATCAGCAACAGGGATTTTTCCCCTATTCATGATCCATTCCCCGATCCGGTTGATCCTTTGCCCCTTATACATTCCAGCGGGAACCGAATATACTCCCCAATGAATGAACATGCCAAAGCGAGCCTCCCGCCACCATTCCATACGCTTATCATTGGCGTTTGTCTGCGCATTCAATGATTGCAATAAATAACATAAGATCACCGGGAACAACAATGTTTTTTTCATATGATGTGTAATCTTTCCAGGTTAAATAAAGATGATATCACCTGCAACTAACCAATTATTGCCATCAATTTTCTCTCGTCAAATCGCTTTCTATTCAATTATTTTGGCATGATATCGCTTGATAACGAGCAATCGGGCCGAACCTTATTTCTTTTTTAATCTCTCTGATCGCAACAACGCTTCCAGGTAATAATAATCGGCATAGGCCAACGGAACATCCACTTCACTGTTGGATGGTTTTGATCCTGTGCTGTGCAGTAAAATAAATCCTTTGTTTTGTCCCACTGGCGACCGATAATTATTGGTCAAACTTTGCAATATGGCATCGGCCGTTTTCGTATAGGCTACGCCATTTTTACTGTAAAGACTCAACTCGTATAAAGCAGAAGCTATCACTGCCGCCGCAGAAGCATCCTTTGGCACATTTGGAATAGCAGGGTCATTATAATCATAATACGGCACAAAGTCCTTCGGAAAGTTTTTATGCCCTGTTATAAACACTGCAATTTTTTCCGCTTGCTGAAGATATCGCTTGTCCCTGGTAAACCGGTAACACATCGTAAATCCATAAAGACCCCATGCCTGTCCTCTCGACCATGCCGATGCATCCGAATAGCCCTGGTGCGTGGTTTTTTGCAATACTGTCCCGGTTGCAGTGTCATAATCTACTACATGAAAAGAGCTGAAGTCACTACGGAAATGGTTTTTCATTGTGGTATTGGCATGGCTTACCGCTATTTTATAAAAAGAAGAATCTCCGCTAAGTTTTGTAGCCTCAAAAAGCAATTCGAGATTCATCATGTTATCGATTATTACGGGATATTTCCATTTGGTATGGTTATCCCATGATTTGATCACCCCAGCTGTTGGATTAAACCGCGTGGCCAATGTTTTTGCTGATTGTATAATCACGTCTTTATAATGCGGGTCTTTTGTAAGACGATACCCATTCCCAAAACTGCAATACACTTTAAAACCCATATCATGTGTGCCGCCATTCGTTTTCTCCCTCTCCATTTTTGCCGTATACTGTTCGGCATCCCTTCTCCATTCCGGGTTACCCGTATAGTCATATAAAAACCATAATTCGCCGGCCAAAAAACCGCTGGTCCAGTCTCTTGAGGATACAAGTTTTAATTTCCCACTATCTAATGTGCGGGCAGAAACAAGTTCCTGTCCTTCACTGCCAGGTGTAACTGCCGTGGCTTCCGACCGTGCTGCTTTTGCTTTCGGAACCTCTGCCAGCATTACATGCATTTGCTGTTCCACTTCGGCAAAAACACCAGGCAACTTAATAGACTGGCCAGAGTTTTTGCTTGCGCAACACAGTCCAATTAAAATACTACCTAAAATTTTTCGTTTCATTCTTATTGATTATTTATCCAGATCAATGGATTTCTTACAGGTAAGTTCCTGATCACCTCATCCTCTTTGGGCGAATGATCCAGTTTCCTCCATGTATCAAACCATTGCTTATTATTAAAGGCATCAGCTCCAAACAATAAAAAAGGTTGGGCTACCGGCCAGTTTTCCCAATACATGACATCCTGTTTATGCGGCCATTTGGTTTTGTCGGCAATAAACGGGTAAAGGTATTCGATTGCTTTCCTGATGGATCGTCCATCGGGTGTTTGCCAGGTCCAAAGGTTGTCTTTATCAGATGAAAGCAGTTGGCAGATGGTTGCCATGGCATCCAGGTTAAAAATGGAATACCCATATGGTTTTGTTCTGCGTAGTTCCTGTGGAAAGCTTCCCTCAGCCGCCATTTGACTGGGCAACAAAACTTTTTTATATCGATCCCTGCAAAAGGCGGTCAATGATTGATTGCCGGTAAATTTTGCAAAAGCCGCTACCTGCATCACCCAGCAGGTACCATGATTATTGGCCGCATTCATTTCATCTTTGCCATATTGATGCGTGGTGAGCCATTGAAGGAACTGGTCGAACCAATTCTTTATTTCTGACAACAATATTTTATCCATCGCCGCTGAATTCTCCATAGCTCTTAAGCCCTGCGTTACTTCCATTAGCTGGATCGCATCAATAATACCGATTCCACGACCGGTGAATCTTCCCTTTATAGCCTGAGCATACAGCATATTCGGGTTCATCCTGGTTGCAGTATCTATAAACCAGGCTTTACAGTGCAACAAAGCATGTCGCACATATTTATCATCGTTCGTGATCGTATATGCAGAAGCTAATGCGCCAACGATCTTACTGAAACGTATCATTGCATGACGATGCGCCACAAAATTATCCGGGTTGGTCATTCCGTCTTTCTGAACATAAGGGCTATCAGCGCTTACTGGATTAGGCCACCAATAATCGCCTTCACTGAAAAAATCATGTTTGCTCCCGGCGCTCCTCGGAGAAACCTGGGCAGTAACTGTTACCGGCTGCTCGTTCAAAGCCAGGGCAGCTTCAGCAAGTACATGCTGTCCAAGTGTTTTTATTGCTTCTTTTTTAAATAAAGAAGGCACCGGTTTTGCAGGAACCGACATGAACTTCCACGTAACATTCCCGGTTGTGTTCGGCTTACCTTTTTCCGGTGCTGAAATAGTTCCTTTCCAAACCCCTTTTTTATCCTTTTCGACCGTTATAATTCGCCAGCTAAATAACCCTTTTTCATAGTCGAACGTTTCTCCGTCGTCATCATACAGAAGATATTTTCCCGGTTTTTCACCGTAATGCCTTATTTCGATATCGACCTTCTCACCGGTTTTCGGTGCATGGAGCATAGGAGGCATCATCGGGATAACTCCACCGTCTTTTACATAAACCGGGATCTTATCCAGCCCCGGAGTCACGGTCAACACTTCACCATCACCTGCATATTCACCGGTATAGAAGTCGTACCATTTGCCTTTGGGCAAAACAACTTTGCGAGTTGTTTGCCCGGTAAACAAAGGCGCAACCAATAAATATTCCCCGGCCATGTACTGGTCCTTGATCTCTTTAGTTGTTGCTTCGGCATAAGGGTTTTCTTCCAGGTTAGTGGCTCCGGTTTCCTTTTTGGATTCCTGCCTGAATCCATCTTCCAAACTCATTCCGCGGAATACAGGTGTTCCTTCAAAATGATACTTCGCGAATTCCGAATACCAATAAGGCATCATTTGCATACGCAACAACGCCAGTTGTTTTATTTGTTCCGCTACTTCAGGATACGACCACGGTTTTGTTCCGCTTGCCCAGGCATTGATCATCGCCATGGGCGAAAAGATAACAGTTTGAAAACGTCGCAACCACTCTTCTGCTGTTTTAGATGCTCTTGCCTCTGGCGTCCATAACACGCCGATGTACCCGCTATTGATGAGGGCCGTGATAAAATCCTCATGATTGTAATAGTCGTTGTAAATAACAAATGGCAAAGAAACACCGCCCCCATTGTTTGCACGGGCCAGGCCATATGTTCGCTGATTCTTCTGATGAAATAATTCAGCCGTATAACGAATAGCCAGCAGCCCGTAAGTTTGACGCAACTGCTCCGCACTTGTGCCTGATGGAAACGTAGCAACATCCGGCCAGAGATAGTGATCGTATCCATCTACTTCATCAATCTTGTAGCCACTTACCCCAATATCGACCTGGTCTTTTTTTAATTGTCCAAAAAATATCTTTCTTGCTTCGGGCAAAGTGAGATCCGGCACTTCCCCTACCCACACTGTATGCGACCCCGTGTATGGAGAAATATCCTTATAAAAAGAAGCTTGCTTGGAAACATAAGGATTGATCCACAAATTCAACCGTATGTTTTTATCCAACATTTCCTTTACAAACTTTTCCGGTTCGGGATATCTTGTTCTATCCCATTCAAACGTTCCCGGGTAGGCCTTGCTTTGCCAGCCGGGTTCCAGCCCGATAAAATCAAGGGGATACCCTTTTTGTAAAAATGCTTCGGCTTCTTTCTTTACACTATCAGCAGTAAATAAAGATCTCACTCTTTGGGTAAATCCTAAACCCCAGCGCGGAGGCAATGGACCGCCCCCGTTGAACAAATTGAACCGGCGTACTGCATCCAGTGAAGTTGGGCCAGCAAATACATAAACCTCCACTCCCTCCGCTGGAACTAAAATCTCTACCGCATCCGAATAAGGACGGGAGTCCCAACTTTTATTTGTGTTGCGATCCTTTTCTGGCGGTAAATTCTTGCTGTCTTTACGCACACCGGTACCTGCATATACATCAATATACCTGGCTGAATTGATAAACACCCCGTAGCCTTTTGATGAAACATAAAATGGTACAGGAGCATGCGTACGTCCGTTGTCTCTGCCACCATAGTGGTCCATGTGCAGTTGCAATATTTTTCCCCGCTGATGTACCGTTTGAAAATTCAATCCAAAACCATAAAGCTGTTCTTCTCTTTCCAATGGAAATCGCAAATAGGTTTTACCATCGCTGATCGTAGCTGCGATATCGTTTTGGGGAAGAGGAAAGATCACTGTAGCCATTTTCGTCAATGCATCTTTGTTGATAACAGCCCCGGATGCTTTTAGCAGATCATACGATTCAGGCGTTCCGGCTACTCCTTTCCATACTCCAGGAGCTACTTCTGTCCAGGTCAGTGGTGATCCGGTAGACAGGCCCTGGGTAGCCGCTACCGTTTTCTGGCCGGCAGCCACAATCAATCTTGTTTTTTGCTGGGCTGGCAATGCCTGGCTGAGCAACAATAAAAGATATGAAAGTTTTAATTTCATCGGGACTGCACTTTAACGGGAAAGAAAATGATCGCAGGATAAAGGCATCCTGCGATCATCTTATCAAATACAACTTACGCTATTTAATGTTTCTGAAAAAAAACTACCCTGTCTACGACATGTATTGGTCCGTTGGTCGATAAAATACCGGCCGTCCGGGCCTGGAGCCCTGGGGTAGCGAGATTGGGAGTTGGATAGTCGCTCCCGGGAAAATCATTGATCCGTAATCTCGAGTCCCTGTCATTGATCACCCGGAAAGCAATTAGACTTTCAGGATTCAACGGATCATAACCTAATGGCATAAGGGTTTTATCAAATTCCGGATCAGGTGTTATGTTTTCAAAAGTATGTTCACCTTCCACGATCAACGAAAGAAGGTGATTCTTTACCTGTAACGGAGGATAATCCTCCCATTTTGTAGCTGCAACGCCAGGAGCCGGTCCGACTTTATATTTTCCAAAATAACAGTCGGTGGTGGTAGTAGTACCGCTTTTTCTTAAAATCGCATCGTTGTGATAAAAAATAAAGGTTCTACCTGGCTTTGTATATTCATTGGTGTCGATGCCTGAATAAATAATTCCCTGGTAAAACCTTTTGAAAATCGTATCATTCGGACTGGAGCCTAATGCCCGTTCTTTCAAATACGTCCAGGCATTTTTATAAATATGCGGGTCAATCGTAGTTGTGGGATGATCGACATTTTTTTGATTCTCCAGCCCGAAAAGTTTCCGGCAGCCTGCAAACGTCATTGCCAGGATACAGCCGCAGATGCTATAGTATAATAATTTATATTTTATTGCTTTCATAATTCTTGTTTTGAAAAGATGATCAATCTGAATACGGGGGATTCTGGATCAACAGGGGATCTTTATTCAACGCATCTCTTGATATCGGCCAAAGTATTTTTCGCGCATCGGAAAACCCCGTTTGACCAACACCGAGCATTTGCTGTCTTCTCTTTACAAGTGGATCCATTACTGCCAGCACTCTTCCAGTTCTCACCAGGTCGAACCAGCGTTTTCCCTCGGCAAAAAGTTCCAGTTGCCGTTCATCGAGTATAGCCGTTTCCATATCCAGTTGCGTAGCAAGATTATTATAAAGAGCAGGGTTTAAGTTTCCTGCCTTTGCCCTGGTACGGATTTGATTGACAATGGCAGTCGCTCCCGTTTTATCGTTATTAGCCCAGTTCAACGCTTCTGCACGCATTAATAAAATATCTGCCCAACGATATAAAAGCAATTTTACCTGGTTTTGTGCGCGACTGGGAACTACAGGTTTCCCGGTATTATCCAAAGGATAGAATTTCCATACCTGTATTATTCTTTGAAGTGCGTTTGCTATCGTTGTATCGTAAGTGATACCGCGCCGTATATCCTGTTTATTGGTTTCCCATTTCATCGAAACGATGCTATCAATATAATAGTTAGAGGTTTGATCGGACGATCCAATCTTTCCGCCAATTCCATTTCCTCCATCAACAAGAAAGTCCCAGTTCAATGTCCATATATTCTCTTTTGTGTTACCTGTTACGATCATATCCTTATAAGAGGTAAAAACAGGAGTTGAAGGTGTAAGTGCGTAGCGGTTCAGCGCAATCAGTTTATCGATCGTACTCAAGACATTTGCATAATCTTTTTTCCATAGGTAGACATCGGCAAGTATAGCGAGAATGCCTCCATAGTTCAATTCATATACATTCGTTGACGATCTGTCTACAAGGTCAGCTGCCTTATTGAGATCGGGAAGGATCACATTATTCATGACAGAATCAGCCGGGCTCCTGGCAAGGTTGGGACTCTCTTCAATATTCTCGTATGGAATCAGCCTTACGGGTGCCGCACCCCATAATCTTACTACCCAGAAGTACATGTATGCCCTGATGCCATATGCCTGTGCGAGATAGTTATTTCGCTGAAGCTCGCTTAGTGCAGTTATCCCCGGCAGGTATTTGATTGCAAAATTTGCTCTTGATATTGCAACATATAAATTATCCCAGTTTGCAGTTGGAGTTGTGGCATTCAAACCGTTTAAGACGATGTTTTGCTGGTTTTCACCGGTTCCCCCAAAAGTAAAATTATCCGATCTTGCATCGCCCCATTCGGTAAAACTGCCTCCGCTGCTGAATGTCTTTTGTATTTCATCATATATTGCTGCAACACCCAATTGCGCATGCTCGGGTGTTTTCCAGAATAATGATGCCGACAACTCAGAAATCGGTTGTTGATCCAGTTTCTTTTTACATCCTGTTGCCAGTACGACAGACAAAATGATTAGTATATATGCTGATCTTTTCATTTTCCGGAATTTAAAAGTTAATGTTTATGCCCCCGCCAAACTCTCTTTTTCTTGGGAAACGTCCGCTATCCTGTCCGGGCGTAAGTGCTCCGCCCAAAGAAATTTCCGGATCATACCATTTATAGTTGGTCCATGTCACCAGGTTATTTCCAAACACAAATACGCTGACTGCCTGCAGCTTCACTTTCGAGATAATTTTCTTTGGCACCTCATAAGAGAGGCGAACATTCCGCAAACGGATGAAGGATCCATCTTCAATATAAAGACTGCTTCCCGCTCTGCCATTGCTGACCGCATTGTTCTTTGCAATCGGCCAAATCGTGACATCACCCGGATGCCACCAGGCACCGTGTATATACACTGGCTCGGGTGTTACATTAGTCGTTGCATTCAGGTTGAGTTGAACACGGGCATTATTATATATCTCTGAGCCCCAACTTACATAATAGGTAAACGATAAAGTGAATCCCTTATAGTTGATAGTGTTTGTCAATCCCGCTATCCAGTCGGGGAAAGCATTACCTAAAATGAGCCGGTCGTTATCGTCTATTACACTATCCAGGTTGTTATTTTGCCAGATCATATCACCCCCTTTCGACACAAGACCGTTTGTACTCAACTGTTTTACCACGCCGGTATAAGGTTTGCCATCAAGGGTATATCCTGTAAATACATTATTCACAAATACAGGTGTAAGCTGGCGCTGGTAGTCAGGTGTCCAGGCATTGGATTCATCGTAAGCATACACACCTAGTGCCCTGTATCCATAGAAATCACCGAGGCGGCCGCCTTCTGAAACTTTCCATACTGCACCGGGAAGAAGGTCGGTGCCCTGGTACAGCTCCTTAACCGTATTCTTGTTGAATGACATGTTAAGCGATGCATTCCAGGAAACATTTTTACTACGGATCGGGTAACCGCTCAATACAAATTCGAATCCCTTATTTTGAATAGATCCTACATTGACCTTTACAGTACCAAACCCGGTATTGGAAGGCAGCGGTGCACTGTATAAAAGTCTTTCCGTTGTTTTATTGTAATAATCGGCAGTAAAAAAAAGTCTGCCTTTTAATAATGTCAGGTCCGCTCCCACATCAAATTGTTTGACGGATTCCCAGGCGAGCTTATTATTGCCAAACAGTGAAGCTGTCGCTACACCTGAAAGCCCGTTATAATAATTATTTCCAAACTGGTATCGCAAAATAGCATCATAGGCGCCAATCCTGTCATTACCTATAGCGCCATAACTTATCCTGAACTTGCCGTCGGCAAGATACTTCCTTGACCAATTCATAAAACTCTCTTCAGAAAAACGCCAGCCGAGGGAGGCCGATGGAAAATATCCCCACTTACTGTCTTTACCAAAACGTGAAGAGCCGTCGGCACGGAAATTACTGTTGAACAGATATCTGCCTTTATAAGAATAACCCAGTCGTGCAAAGTAAGAATGCTTGAAGAATCTTTCTTCACTGGTAGTGGCTGGATTCTTTACCTGGGCTGAATTCATTGTAAGAACCGTTTCAGTCACCAGGTTGGTCCCCGATTGTTCAGCATGATGATTGAATCCCTGCTCAGAACTTAGTCCCAGTACGCCGGTTATAGTATGATCTCTTCCAAACGTTTTATTATAATTAAAATATCCCTGCGCCATCCAATACGTGGTATAATCTGAATTGTCATCCAGCTCATTATTCAATGGGTTGGCACTGCTATTCAGTTTGGCAAGGAAAACCAGGTTGTGGGTATTGTTAACGCTTACATTGGCATCAACTGTAAATTTCAGCTCCTTAAGAATATTATAGCTGATATAATTATACAAGCTTACATCATAGATGTCATAGTTGTTTTTGTTCAATAATGCTTCCGCCACAGGGTTTCTTCTTCCACCAATCAATCCTGCCAGGCTTCCATCCTGAAAATACACTCTGAAGTTGGGCGGTCGCTGAATAGCTTGTTGCAACGTGCGGCCTTCATCTATCCTGTTTTCGGTTTGATATAAAGCCTGAATGCGTGTGCCGAATGCAAACCGGTCACTAGGTTTAAAATCCATATTGAACCTTGCCCTGGCAATATTTGCCCAGCTGTTTATAATAAGGCCTTTGTCTTTTATCAGACCAATACTTCCATAATAATTCATAGTCCTGCTGGCCCCGCTTACACCCAGGTCAATTTGGTTCCTCATCGCCGTTTGGGTAAGCATGTCCTGGTAATCGTTGTCGGCATTGTAACCAGGATTTAAAGAGTCGGAAGGTATGCTGGTCGTGCCGCTGCTGCTTCGTTTCAAGTCCAGCAATCTCCTGTCAGCAGCGTTAGCCTGTGGCACTTTACGTGACAACTCGCCGAAACTCGTAAAATAACGGAGGTCTATTTTTGCTCTTCCTTCCTTTCCTTTTTTCGTTGTAATAATTACGACGCCATTGCCGCCGGCAGACCCATAAATAGCTGCAGATGCCGCATCTCTTAATATTTCAATAGATTCGATGTCAGCGGGATTGATACCATCTATGTTTACACCTTGCGCACCATCAACAATATAAAGAGGAGTAGTTCCTCCCTCCAATGTCCCCATCCCGCGGATGATAAGCAAGTTCCCTGCACCCGGTCTGCCGGATTCCTGCGTTACTAACACGCCGGGGACCTGCCCTTGTATTGCTTCGAATACATTCTGCGGTACCCGCTCAGCAATTTGTTTACTTTGTATTGACGATATCGCGCCGGTAACATCTCTCTTTTTCTGTGTGCCATAACCAACTACAACAACTTCATCAAGATTACTTGCCGATTCGGTCAGCGTTAAATCAAGGGCCCTCCTGCTACCTACAACTTCTTCCCGGTCAGCGTGCCCGATCAGGGAAAACACCAGCACCGAACGTTGATTAGGAACATCAATTGTAAATTTCCCATCCGGATCGGTGGTAGTGCCGTTTGTTGTTCCTTTTACAATCACGCTTACGCCGGGCAAAGCTTTTCCTTCTGCGTTTTTGACCGTTCCGGACACACGTATTTCTTGAGCCAACACTGGCAACACCGCCGCAAATTGTAATGTAAAAAAGAAGAAAAGAATGTGAATGGTCGACCTGGTAACGCTCCCGCAGTTTTTTGCAGGCAAAGGTTTCTTTTCCATTTGGCAGTTTTAGGTTTTAGCAATCGTTGATTCATGCTATGCATGCAAGCATCATTCCCTGCTTTATTCCATGCAAATAAGTAATATTTTAGTGCTCTCAGTTTCTGAGAATTGCCTTTATACTAAGTTATTTTAACATTTGAATCCGTTGGATACCGGTCAAATTTAGGAGAGCGGTTGAGCTAAAAACGCTGCTTGAAATTGAAAAAAAACGCATGGTAGAAAAGACTGCAACACGTCAGGGAGGTTCTAAATTCTCAAAAGACGAAACCCGTTCCCAATGTTGTTTCGAAAATTAAGCCCGGCGGAAGTTCGAACAGGTATATTTCCGATCATCAATTCATTTTATGATAGCCCTTCATTCACGGTTAAGAATAAGAAACAACGCTGATTCTTATTCAGGCGGGGAACGAGGAAAGGAAAATAAGGACATAAGAAAAATATCCGGGTCAGCATTCGGTTAAGGCTATTTTTTTCGTTGATAAATAGGTTATCTTTAATTACTATCTGTTCTCACCAATCTGCACCGACTTATCCGCACTCACTACGTAAATCACGAATTGAAAAAAGTTATTCACAGGTAGATATCGGATAACAATTTGTTAAACAGAAAGGCATGTTTATTGTTAAAAATAAGGTATGAAACAGAGATTACGGAAACTTATCCCAAAAGCAACTAAAAGCGAAACAACCGTTTTTTCACAGCTTCCCTCACAACCAAAGGAAGAAACTGCCAAGAGTGACTCCAAAGCTGAATTAAGCGCAACTGCATTGTTTTCTTTTTTTACTGCCAATATTATAAAGGAGGAGAAAATATTTACACGGTGACTACCAGTTATCAAATGTTAGTCCAAAACTTTCCTCATTTAGTATATCTTTCCAGTCTTCGATCAATTTCTTATAGGCCTCACCGACCGGCATAATATTGCGGTCCAGATCAAAAAGCCCAAGTTCGTTCACATGTCCGGCATCATCGCGAAGGGCAGAATCCCAGTCGACCTGGTGTTGAAGGCTATACCACGTAAATCCAATAATTGGGATGCCATCGTGCTTTAACCTATGAACATTCGCCCATTGCTTTAATAACCATTCTTTACATGCTGGCATTTTTATGTTCGTTTCAGTATGCATGATCGGTAACTTATAGCGCTTATAATATTGGTGTGTTATAACGTAATAGCCAAATATTTCACCGGCTGCCTGCGTATGTCCATCCGGAAAAACCAAATGCTCATTTGTTACATAATAGTCATTGCCCATTATGCATTTCGCCTTTACCTGGTTTTTGATAAACCATTCATAATCCTGCCTTGTCATCCCATTTTGTAACAAATATTCATACATTGCAACATTCAGCGGATACCCGTAAGTAAGATCAAGGGATAGAAATCTTTTTTGATTTAAAAATCTTGCAAGAGGAACGGCCCGTGGATCCATGGCATGAAAATATTCAGAAGACTCGCTTTGAATAAATGTAGCCTCAGGCTGAACTTTTAAAATGGCCTTCATCGCCATTACATTCGCCTTTGCCAAATGTTTTAAAGCGGTAACAAATGATCTGTCAGTGTTCAATCGCTCATTCCACCACCCATATTTTGCCGAAAACATGGCAGTAATAAAAATTTCATTGATCGGCGTATACAATTGCAATTCAGGAAAGCGCTGAGCAAAACTCAACGCATACTCAGCAAAAAGTTCAGGGAAGTCGGGATTTTGAAAATTTTCAATCCAATCAGGTACTCCAAAATGACATAGGTCGACAATAGGTGTAATGTGCAGTTCTTTTAATTTATTAAAAGTTTCATCCGTAAAAGACCAATCATATTTTCCAGGAGCCAGATGCGTAGAATAATAAGGCGGTCCATATCTTAAAAATTCAATTCCCAGGTCTTTTGTAAGACAGAAATCCTTTTCCCAGTTAGTATAATGAAATGTTTTTTCCATTTCATCAACCCGTTTTATGGTACCATCCGGTAACTGAATTGTGGGATAACTATTTTCAATACCGGTCGAGAACATAAATTTATTTCCAGCCATAATTCATTCAGTCGGGTTTCAATTCAAAATATCTTTCTAATGCGTTTTCGAACCGTGGCAGCTCTATTCCCTTTTTACTTACCAAAGCACTATAATGGGGCCGTTTTGCAAACCACTTCATTTCATTTAAAGGCTTTGCCACGAGATTATATTTTTTATAGCGCGCTTGTACAGCTACAAGATTTGCAAAGTCAAACCAGGTCACTGAGCCGCTATTGCTGATATGCCAAATCCCTTTTTCTTCATCGATTAAAAGATCCAATGCTGCGTTTAAAAGATCTGGCGTATAAGCAGGGGAAAACTCAACGTCAGAAGGCACAACAAACATTTTCCGTTCTTTTAGGGCTTCCAATATACTGCTCACAAAATTTAGTTTGGCGCCGGGGCCAAAAAAAGGTCCCGTACGAATGATCAGCGAATCTGAGTAATTCTTAAGCACCATTTCCTCCGCTTTTGCCTTACTTTGCCCGAAGACATTTAACGGCATTATTGCATCCATTTCATTATAAGGATTGTTTTTCTCCCCGTTAAAAACCATATCGGAAGAGAATGTCAGAAATTGAATGCCAGATTTGCGACAACAACCCGACCATAAACCAGGCGCCGTAACATTTGCTTTAAAGCACTCTTTTGCATTTTGCTCAGCCCTGTCTACGTCGTGATAGCCTCCGGCATTTAATACTGCCCAGGGCTTATTCTCTTTGATTATATCATCAATACGCTCCGAATTCAGGGTCACATAGTTTTCATTTAAGTGTGCATAGGGTATAAAACGCTGCTGGCAGACCTTCACCAGTGCACTGCCCAATACACTTGTTGAACCGATAATAAGTAATGGTCTTTTTCCAGTTTTTTTAATGTAACTACGATTCGGTATTATGGTTAGATCCCTGTTCCACCATCCTCTTTCTGATAACAAGGGGTGGTAATAATTTTGCTTTTGTGAAAAAGCACGGATCATTTTACCCAGTGATGTTGACCGGAGATTATTGCTTCTTACATCGAACACGCCGGTTTCATAGTGTTTATTACATTTTGTGAGAAGTGTATCCCAGTCATGCGACCCGAGCAAAGCCCAGGCAGTAACGGCTTTCAGGGGAATACCTTCCTGGGCTAATGCAAGACAATCATTCCATGTTTCTTTTAACCAACGCATTTGTTCTTCTCTGGTGCAATTAAGATGACATTCAGTTATTGCCAGCGTCTTTCCATATCGCTGCCATGCTTCACGTATCAAGGCTTTTAAGCCCACTGCATTTCCTGATCTCACCGCCTCGGAATCAGCATAAATATCTTTGTTATTGCCGCCATGCGTGCATACAGGATATTTTTCTATTTTTTCATCCAACCATCTCTCTGAAGTCACATAATAATTGAAACCCATAATATCCGGAAGGCAACTGTTGTCAAGAAAAAACTGTAAGTCTGCCTCGCCTATTCCGATCGAGGTAAGATATTTCCAGAAAAAGTGCCGCTCATTCACCTTACCGCACAATAAATCATAAGTCAACCACCGCCTTTTGTTTTCGAAGCGAGCCTGGTATTGTAATTTTACTGTTGCATGGGTCTTTGCCAGGTCCTCAGTTTGCACAAGTTTAGCATGGGGATTTATACTGCGAATAGCTTTCATGGAAAGGATAATTGCTTTTACCTGGTTAAGCAACATTTTTATGAAGCTCAATTCATTCTGGTAATGCGGATACCAAAAGCCATATAACCCGCTGAATCTTGCAGTCGTTAGCGGTTCATTTACCGGTGTGTAAAATTCCAGCCATGGAAATTTTATCGCCACCTGTTCTGCATAACCAGCAAGTTTACTGGGAAAATCATCATCAAGCAAATCGGTAAACGTTGGCCCGCTGCCATGATGAACTAAGCCTACGATTGGCGTAATATTATTTTTCCGGATCCTCTCCAGTTGATGTTCTGCCCATTTCCAGTCTATATCTTTGCCCGGCTTCGATACATGACGTTCCCACAATATGGGATAACGAAGCTTACTGATACCTAGCTCTGAAAACTTATCTATATCATTTGTTCTCAAATAATGTCCGGCATATTCAAACTGATCGCGGTACTTGTTTCCAACGCGGTTGATTGTGCCCTCGATGCCTCCCCAAATCTCAGGCATGCTGTTTTGCAGGCAGTTTTTGACCGTTGACATGCTTTTTTATTTCGTTAGGGGGATATAGCTTTTTGAATAACGCCAATGATTGGCCGACCACCTGGTCCATATTATAATATTTATATGTAGCGAGCCGGCCCGTGAAATAAACATTTGCTAATCCCATGGTCAACCGCTGATATTTTTTATACAACTCGGCATTTTCAGGTCGTGGTACCGGGTAATAAGGGTCGCCCTCGGCTTTAGGGTATTCATATACAATACTTGTTTTTGGATGTTTTTGTCCTGTCAGGTACTTAAATTCAGTTACCCGTGTATAAGCATGTTCATTTGGATAATTAACAGTGCCTGTCGGTTGAAAAACCTCCGCCTCAATCGTATCAAATTTAAATTCTATTGAACGGTAAGGCAGTTTACCGAAACAATAATCGAAATAATAATCGATTGGACCTGTATAGATCATTTCCCGGAATGGGATTTTGTCGACGATATCTTTATAATCTGTGTTCAACAGTATACTGATATTGGGGTGCGATAACATATTTTCAAACATCCTTGTATATCCACGTAAGGGCATTGCCTGGTACATATCGGTGAAGTAACGATTGTCTTTGTTATTTCTTGTGGGAATCCGGGCTGCCACAGCAGCGTCAAGTTCCGAAGGATCCAGTGCCCATTGCTTTTTCGTATAGTGTTTAAAAAATTTCTCATAAAGCTCGCGTCCGACCTTACTCACCACAGAGTCTTCAGAAGTGATGATCCTTTCTTTCTTTTCCGCCTTTGTTTTAAAAAATTCATCTACTTCGGTCGAAGAAAGATTAAGCCCATAAAGAGTATTGATCGTGTTCAGGTTGATCGGAATCGGAACAAGCATTCCGTCTACACTGGCTAATACCCGGTGTTCGTAAGGCCGCCATTTCGTAAACTGTCCCAGATATTCAAATATTTCAAGACAGTTTGTGTGAAATATATGTGGTCCATATTTATGAACGAGAACTCCAGCCTCATCATAATGATCATATGTATTACCTCCAATATGGTTACGTTTATCCATTATCAATATTTTCTTTCCGGCAACTGACGCCAGCCGTTCAGCCAGCACAGCCCCGGCAAAACCTGCTCCCACAATTAAAAAATCAAACATAATAGTCCTCCTTTTGTCTTGGCACATTATTCGGTTTACCTTCAGTGAAAAGTGCTGTATTAATGTGTTGCATCATTTTTTCACACGTCAGGTCCCAGGAATCTTTTTCAAGATATTCATCCACTCTTTTCAACCACCCGTCATTATGCTGCATCTCAATACATCTTTGTAGTGCATTGATAAAATCGTTGGTGTTGCCGGCGATACTTACAAGACCATCCTTCGCATAGGTTTTTACAACATCGTGAATCGGCGTGGAAACGACAGGTTTGCCGGCAGCCAGATATTCCGGTGTTTTGGTCGGACTTATATAACGAGTGGACTCGTTCATTGCAAAGGGCATTATTGCCACATCCCATCCGGCGATATATTCCGGAAGCTCTTTATAGGGTTTAGGTCCCAAATAATAAATATTGGAATAAGAGGGCAATGTGGCCGGGTCAATTTTTACGATCGGACCGATGAAAATGAAATTCCAGCCCGGTCTTTCTAATGCGATGTCATTAAGTAACCGAATGTCCATTCTTTCATCAATTACCCCAAAAAATCCAATGCGGGGATGCGAAATGTTTTGTTGATCGATATGATCTTTGCCTATCGATCTTGCTTTATTAAAATGTTTTCGGTCAATACTACTTGGAAAGAGGTGGATATTAGGATGCCTGTTTTTCTTGGCTTGATAAAGACTATAGCCCCCGGTAAAAACTATATCCGCCAGCTTTAATAATTCCTTCTCCCTTTGTATGAGTTCGGGCGGCGCATACTTAAATGCTGATAACTCATCCATGCAATCGAACACAATGAGCTTTGGTTCAAAGGATGCTTTGAGACTCAAGGCCATGGGCGTATAGTACCAGGCAATTGCTTCTTTAACTTTAAAAAAACTAAAAAGATCCTTGAGAAGCCTTACTTGTTCTTCGCTAACTTCTGCAGAAGAAAGGCCAGTTTGCAAATGAGGCTGAATGATCCAGATATTGGTTTCTTTATTACTCGTGTCAAGAAAATTTGTATCGCTGTCATAAATCGGCTCTTCAATAAAAAAAATACGACAGTACTCAGCGATCCTGCTTAAAATGTGTTGAGGCCTCTGGTATACAAAATCCCATCGTAAATGGCAAAAGCATACAATATCCATAGGGACAAAAGTTTAAAAATCTAGAAATGTATTACTGGGTTAACAAGGATAGCGAGACTAACAGTAAAACAAAAAATCTGCCAGTAATATAAGAGCCAACTTCGTATAATGGCTGAAACAGTATGGATCTTAGCCGCTATATTGATTGGTCAACTATATTATTTTTCAAATTTAGCCGCCAATACTTACTCCTGTCCGACGCTTTTTGACCGATTTATAGTTGACCAATATTATCGGGTAGTTCGATCGCAATTTGTATTACCAACTATTATCGTTTGATCGATAGAGTCGATTGGCTTAGCAATTTTTCGGTAACGTGTGGAATTAATTACACCATTCTTTTAGTAATGAAATAACGAAAGATTTATTTCCACAGCGTGATTGTTTTGGCAATTAAAGCCTAAATTTGATTACCGCACAGCACTTGATGCGTTGATTTTATACTTACGTTTTAGGTACAATCCAAAACAAAATCTTCATAGCCTTACGGCCTTCGTAACATTCTGCATTGAAAAGTCCTTTTGGCTTAAGGATCGGCAACAGCAACTTTTATTAATTGCACGAAACACAATTAGGTAAATCTAATATTAAAGCAATATACCCGTTTGCTTACGTCCGGCATTTAATGTATTAGTTTGTTGTGCAGCATTACCCATCAGCTAAAGCGCTAAAAAGGAAATTTTCATGGACAAAAGAGAAGACTCGCTTAATATGTTGCCTGACCTTATTGGCAGTTCGCTACACGCGACAATTATAGCCGTTGCGTTACCCGACAAGCAAGGCAAAATAAATGATTTTAGATATGAATTTGCAAACGGGCAAGAGCTGCGATCAATTCCAAGCGCAGATTTCAAAAATAAACTCATTGTTGAACAATTCGCGCAGGCAAAAAGTAATGGTCTTTTTGAGCGATGTATAAACGTAATTGAAACGGGTAGATACTGGCAGAATGACTTCCAGTACAATCGAGATGGCCTTGACGTGTGGGTCCGGGTAAGTATAGATAAATTCCAGAAAGGGTGCATTCTAAGCTTTACAGACATCAGCCGGCAAAAAAGAAGCGAGCTAGATCTAATAAATAAGTTTGAGTCACTCACTAAAATCCTGCAAACACTTTCGATTACAACCAGTATAATGGAACTGAAAAATGGTTTGTTTAATTTTTTCGACTGCCAAACCGGCTTCGATTCTGAAAAAATGAAATGCGTTAGCCACGAAGTATTTTTGGGATCTGTTTATCCTCCAGATCGTGAAATTGTGGAAAAGTATTTCAACTTCTTCATTACCGCAAAAGATGACCAAGTTTTTGATGTAGAGTACCGATCTATGAAGGATTCAGAAAACTGGGATTGGCATCATGCGTGCGGCAAGGTGTTGCAGCGCAGTCATGATGGTATTTCCACCCATATACTAAATGTTACCCAAACTATCAACGGGCTCAAAAGAACGGAGGAACAAATAAACAAGTTAAACACTGCCTTATTCTTAAAGGATCGTGAGCTTGAATCGATGAACTCTGAAATGAAAACGTTTCATCATATTACGGCGAAGGACTATAGCGAAACGCTGAGAAATTTATATACAAATCTTGAATTTATTATTACAAATGATGCGAGAAACCTTTCAAATCCAGGCAGGGCAAACATACGACGGGCACAATCGGCCATCCAGAAAATGAAACTGCTTACTGATGATTTAACATCCTATACTGCATTGAATGAAACAAAGAGCCGCCAACAAAATATTCGCCTATCCGCTGTGTGGCAGGAAGCAATCAGGGATTTTTCGACAACAATTGAAGAACTTAACATCAGTATCTCGGTAGAAGAAATGCCTTCCATAAGCGGTTTCCCATTGCTCTTATCTGTCGCATTTCATCATTTACTGGAAAATGCCATAAAGTTCAGGAAACAAGACACTGGCCATGCTGTCACTATTGGTTATCGCCAAATAGTGACCGAAACAACAGTCCAATCGACATTCAGCCAAAATGATGTGATGTATGATGTGGTTTCCATTACAGACAATGGTGTTGGGATTCCCAAAGAAAATTTGGATAACATATTTGATCTCTTTTTCAGGCTTCATGATAAAACGAAGTATAAAGGATCTGGTATCGGCCTTGCTGTCGTTAAAAAAGTTATGATCATACATGGCGGCTTTGTGACGGTAGACAGTGAACCGGGTATTGGATCTTCTTTTCATTGCTTTTTCCCGCATAGAAACGAATAGATAATGTAACAGTCCTTTGATTTCAATATGGCCGAGTTTTTGAGCGGTAATACAACGTTACATCAACAATTAATTTTAAAATAAGTTATTGTAGAAGATGAGTAGCACGTCCCCGGTTAATTATTTTGAAACACTCTTCAGAAACGGCCGAGAAAATATTGTCCTAATAATGAATGGCAAAGGAATCGTTATTGCCATCAGCCCATCTTTCACGGCACATTTTGGCTATACACAACAGGATATAATCGGCATGAATGCGTCAATTCTTTTTACTGAGGAGGACCGGGAAAAAAATCTGCCCCAGCGGGAACTTGAGGCCGTTTTAGGTACGGGCTATTCTTCTGACAACAACTACCTCGTCAATGTTGATCGGCGCCAAAGATGGGTCTCAGGCGAATCTCTTTTACTGCAAAACGAAAATGGCGAAAACATAATCATTAAAATAATCCAGGACATTCATGAAAAAAAAATATTGGAAAATGAGATCCGGGCATCGAACCAGTTTAATGAAAGTATCCTTGGATCTATTAGGGACCCCATATTTGTCCTAAACGAACAGCAGGAGGTTATTAAAACAAATGAGGCGTGTAATATATTATTTAAAACCCATGTTGCAGCAAGCACTCCCTTGAACTTTGAAGCTGTTATTGGTCCTTTTGACAGGAGTGAGCTTCTGAATAAGACCGTTACTGAAGCCATTCAAACCCGGAAAGAGTTTTCTTGTCGCGAGGTTGAAATGTTTACAGTGAACATGGATAAGAAGGTATTCGAGGTAAGTAATAGTTTTGTCTATAACCAGGGCAGCGAAGTCATGCTGGTGTACATGCATGATGTAACAGCCAGTAAACAGATAGAGCGGGAAAGGGAAGATGTCATAGGATTTATTGGCCATGAATTGAGAAACCCGCTGGCAAATGTAGTGTTGTGTAACGAAATTATGGCCGAAGCGGTAAAAAAAAATAATATGGAAGAAGTGAAAGATATGTTGCAACGCAGTAAAAACAATGTGATGCGGCTGAATAAGATGATCACCGAGCTGTATGATTTAACAAAGGCGAATGCCGGTAATATGAAGCTGCAGGTATCCTCTTTTCAATTCGGCGAAGTAATAAAAGAAGCTATCGATATGGTGCACGCCTTACAACCGGCATATAACATAATTGTTGAAGGACAAACAAACGTGGCGGTCGAGGCTGACAAATACAGGCTGGTGCAGGTAATTGTAAATTATCTGAGTAACGGCATTAAATATTCCAATGGGAAAACCGAGGTGACGATACATGTCAAACCTGAGGACGATCATATCATAGTCGCTGTTAAAGACGAGGGACTTGGTATTTCAAAAGAAAATCTGCCATATATTTTTGAAAAATTTTTCAGAGCCGAGAAAACAAAGGGAATGGAAGGAATTGGGTTAGGATTGTATTTGTGCCGCCAGATAATTAACGCACATAGTGGAATGGTATGGGCAGAAAGTGAAGAAGGCAGGGGATCGGTGTTTTATTTTTCTATTCCTGTCAAGTTTTACTCTAAACCTTAAATTAACGGGATGGCTAAGATCTTAGTGGTAAATAACGATGTAGATACGATGAGCCTTTTAAAGAAATGGCTTGAAAAAAGACAACATGAAGTGACATATACAGGCAACGAAGACCAGATCATGAATATGATAAAAGAATTCGATCCGGATTTGATGCTGGTGGACGTACTTCAAAAGGATGTTGTGTACAGAGTAAAAAATGATAGAACCACAACTCATATTCCTATACTCCTGATGACGGGGCATACGCTCCGCCAGGAAACAATAGATGTCCCAGCCGATGACGTTATCGAAAAACCTTTTAACCCCCATTTGCTGGAAAGTAAAATTGAGCGCCTGACCCTGTAAATTCATTTGCCATAATTTGCTTTATAGGTTGAAATCTTCCGGAATAATATTTAGGATTTCAAAAAAGTGAAAAAAGGAAAGATATATATTGGAACTTCAGGCTGGTCTTATAAACATTGGGAGGGAACCTTTTACCCTGCCGGCATAAAATCGAATGATCAGTTCAAGCGATACTCTGAATCTTTTCAAACAGTTGAACTCAATAATTCTTTTTACAAACTTCCTTCAGCGTCAACATTTCTATCATGGAAGAACTCGTCAAGACCGGGATTCATATTTTCCGTAAAAGCGAGCCGCTTTATAACCCATATGAAAAAACTAAATATGGGCAAGTTGGAACTAAGGAAGTTTTTCAGAAGTGTAAGTAAACTTGGTAACAAGCTTGGTCCAATACTATTTCAGCTTCCCCCGAGATGGAAGTTGAACTTTGAGCGACTGAAAAACTTTTTATCGGTTCTTCCCCCCGGTTTTCTATACACTTTTGAATTCAGGAACCATAGCTGGTATAATAAAGCGATATACGATCTACTGGCTGATTATAATTGTGCCTTTTGTATTTATGAACTCGAAGGACATACCTCCCCAATGATGCTAACAGCCAGCTTTATTTATATACGACTTCACGGTCCTGGCGGTAAATACCAGGGAAATTATACAGATACCAGCTTGAAATGTTGGGCGGAGAGGTGTAAAAAGTGGAGCGAAATTGGCAAACCCGTTTACATATATTTCGATAATGACCAGCTTGGTTATGCCGCGCTTAATGCAGTCCGTTTAAAACAATTAGTTGAAAAATGATTTGCCTTGTCAATAAACGACAAAGCCATGGATGTACGGGAACAATAAGCAGAAATACTTAGCGAAATATAAACAGGTTTTATATTCTATTATTATGCGACGACTGTAATTTGCCCACGCACTTGATTGATCAAAATTTGACCGGACCTTTAACCCGCTGTTACCTGTTTGTAGACCTGCTTAATAATGTCACTTGCCTCGTCGTCGCCTTTAATCAGAGCTTTGAAAAACGATTTTATTTGTTTTGCGCTCATATGCGGCGGCAATATAGGCACATTGGCGTCGCCTAAGGCTTCAACTACTACCGGCCTGTCCAAAGCAAATGCCCTGTCGAGAGTGTCTTCAATTTGCCCTGGTTTTTCGATTCTGTATCCTTCAAGACCAATACTTCTCGCGAAAGATGCAAAAGAAACATCAGGTATCGATTGAGAGTCCTCGAACTTCGGGTAACCTCCAAGCGCTCTTTGCTCCCAGCTTACCATGTTTAGATCCATATTATTTATTACTATGACCATTAACCGGGGATCATTCCATTGCTTATAATATTTGGAAATAGTGATGAGCTCATTCATTCCAAGCATCTGCATAGCGCCGTCACCACTAATCGCAATAGACAATCTCGCAGGATAGGCAAATTTGGCTGCAATAGCATATGGCACTGCCGAACACATAGTAGCCAGCGATCCTGTAACAGAGGCTTTCATTCCTTTCCTGATCAGGAGATTTCGCGCATACCAGAACGTAGTTGACCCTGAATCGGCAGCCAGCATACAATCATTTGGTAACCGCTTATTTAATTCATGAAACACAAGCTGTGGATTGATAGGGTCGGCGCTTGCGATCGCACGTTCTTCAACAATTTTATTCCATTCTTTATTATTTTCCCGAATTTGTCTTTGCCAGACCTGGTCTTTTTTCTGTTTTAATAATGGTATCAACAATTGCAATGTTTGACGGGCATGCCCCTGCAGCATCACATCCATTGCATATCGTATTCCCAGCATTTTTCCATCAACATCTATCTGAACGGCTTTTGCTTGTCCCGGTTTTGGTAAAAATTCAGAATAAGGAAAGGAAGAGCCAATCATAAAAAGTGTATCACATTCCGTCATCAGGTCCCAGCTTGGCTTTGTTCCAAGTAGTCCGATAGTTCCTGTAACGTAGGGCAGGTCATCCGGCAAAGCTGCCTTACCAAGCAAAGCCTTTGCAACACCCGCTCCTAATAATTCTGCAACCGTCATCAACTCATTTTCCGCACCTATCGCACCGGCACCGATAAGCATCGCCACTTTCTTTCCATTGTTCAAAATATCCGCCGCCTGTTGTAGTTGATCGTTCGATGGCAATACGATCGCAGGATCATATCCTGCCGATGAAACAATAGAACCATGTTCTCTTGGAGGTGGCTCATAAGGCATTTCCTGGATGTCATTCGGAACGATAATACATGTTACCGTTCTTTCCACCAGTGCGATACGAAATGCCCGATCGATCAAATGCCTTATCTGTGACGGCTCCATGCAAACCTGTACAAATGCGGAAGCAACATCTTTAAACAGGGAAAGTAAGTCAACTTCTTGCTGGTAATTGCCACCAAGCGACATTCGTTTTTGTTGACCTATGATCGCAACTACGGGCTGATGATCCATCTTTGCATCATACAGGCCATTCAACAAATGAATGGCACCAGGTCCCGATGTTGCCATACAAACCCCTAGCTCCCCGGAAAATTTTGAATGACCACATGCCATCAGAGCGGCCATCTCTTCATGCCTGGACTGAATGAACTTTATCCGGCCCTTCGAAGACTGCAACGCTGACAATATTCCATTTATGCCGTCTCCGGGATAGCCAAAAACTCTTTTGATTCCCCAGCCTTGCAAACGCTCAACAAGGAATTCAGCTACTGTTTGTGCCATTGCGAATTTTTTAATCGATATAAATAAGTCAATAAATAATATGATGTTGCTATTTTCTATGCAGAATTCGGCTAATAATTCTGCGGTTATTCGCCATGAGCCTTGTCCACGAGTTTATTTTGCTTAAAGTGGACTTATTTCCACAATTTTTATTCTTTTCCGCAATTTGAAATAATGCATCGAAACCTTATTTAGCGACACCACTTTGTATAGTAAAACGTTTCTCCTTGGCGCATTTACCAACTCCAACATTGACGTATCGAGGATATTGGTTATAGCAGGCAAATCGTCAATTTCAGCTTCAATTATAAAGCCACGTAGATGGATGTTTATAAGTTTAGGTCGATGTATAATTCAGGACCACAATAAGCTATGGCACGATATAGGATATTAAAAATTAAAACTCTTTTATGGCTAAGTATTCAAAAGGTGCACAGAAAAAAGTAAAAAGAGCCATGCATGAAAAAAAACATGGCAAGCTAAAAAGCGGCCGTAGCGGCAAAAAAGTAAAGAGCCGCAAGCAAGCTATAGCGATCGCCCTTTCCGAAGCAAGGAAATCTGGCGCCAAAGCCCCAAAGAAGAAATCATCATCACGAAAAAGTTCCGGTGGAAAAAAGAAGCCAGGGCCAAAGAAAGGATCGCGCAAGAGTAAATAGTCTTACAGATCAAACCAACCACGTGGTGAGGTTCATTTTTGTCTGAGCAGACAGAGTGTTCTCTTCCCTGTCATTTATGGAAAACAAATTTTTAAAATTTCCATGTGACCACCGCGTACCCCCGGCAATTTATCCCCGATCGTATCCCCAAACATGATCTATAACAGTTGCAAAAAATAAACGGGGATTATGCTTGCTCATCATAAGTATGTTGAACTGGCCGTGGCACGCAATCTTTACATGAGAGCTTATTGCAGACTGCCTGATAGAAAAATTATTATCGCCTGTAAACGGATAATAAAGAGTTTTCATTCACATTCCATCAAATAAAAAACGGAATTTGGCTTAACAAATTCCGTTTAGCGTGATCGGGTTCCGATAGCCATCGGAATGAACCCAGGGGTCCGCCGCGTGGCGGATATGAATCCAATGCTCAGTGAGAGTGGTTTCATAAAAAAGTTCTTTCAATTCTAAATTATAAAAGGCTCCTGTAAAGAGCATTTGTAGCGCGATCGGGTTCCGATAGCCATCGGAATGAACCCGGGTCCGCCGCGTGGCGGATATGAATCCAACGCTCAGTGAGAGTGGTTTCATAAAAAAGTTCTTTCAATTCTAAATTATGAAAGGCTCCTGTCAAGAGCCTTTGTAGCGCGATCGGGAGTTGAACCCGAGACCTTTGGGTTATGAATCCAACGCTCTAACCACCTGAGCTACCGCGCCTTAGTTAATTATCTCCTAAATCAGCCGCAACGGATAGAAATCCAACGCCCTAGCCATCTGAACTAGTGCATTTTCTTACTAAATCGATAAGATTTACGGGCGGCAAAGATAATAGATTTACCGAAAAAATTGGAATTGGATGACATTGAATACAGTCGGGACCCTTTTTTTGAGCTCACCAAGCCCCCACTCAAAAAGGGCCTTTAGTTGCTGTTAATTTACTTACAGACATGGTCGAAAATGTCATTACAATGGTCCGGAAACCGGCATAATTCTTATATATTATTTTCATGCCTTCCAACCAGGAGATAAGACGAATGCTGCAGCTCTATGCCGAGCTACTAACACTACATGACCAATATCCTAAGCTATCTGGCGAGTTAGCCAGTGCCGCTTACTACACGAGAAGATTCAGTGATAATATTATCGGGCTGGATGAAACCACGATCAATAAATTATTCCGGCCATCGATCGCCAAAATATTAAAAGAACTAAAGCAGACAGATACGATTGAAGCGTTGGACGAGTTAATACAACTTACACCGGCAGGGCTGTTCGAGATGATGCGAATTAAGGGTCTCGGTGGAAAGAAATTAGCCTGGATCTGGAAGGAGGCAAAGATCGATACAATAGAAGGCTTGTTAAAAGCTTGTAAGAAAAATCAGCTCAGTGAACTTCCGGGTTTTGGTAAAAAGACAGAATCCAATATTATAAAGGCAATTGAAACCTATACTGTCAGCCAAAATCATTTTCATTATGGCAGAATTGCCCCTATTGCCGAAAGACTGGTTACCAAAATTCAACAAGCTACCGGATCCAAATTGGTAAGTCTTTGCGGCGACATTCGGCGGCAAGCCCTTACGATACCGGGAATTGAAATTATTACCACGGCAACTACAAAAGACCTGTCTCCCGCAACTTTGAAAAAATTGATGATCGTTAAAAAGCAAACCCCGAACAAGACTACCGGTATCACCCAGGACGAAATTCCTGTCACCATCCATCACAGCAAAAAACAGAATTTTTATTTTGATCTCTTCCGATTAACGGGAAATGAATCACATGCAAACCAGGTATTGAAAAAAATAAAGAATAAAGCAGGTTTTACTTCAGAAGACGAGATATACAAGGCGGCGAAGATGAATTACATCGTGCCTGAAATGAGAGAAGACCTGGCCGAATGGGATTTTTTCCAAAAACCGGAAAACCTTGTTGAACTAAAAGACATCAAAGGCGTGGTACATAATCATACAACCTGGAGTGACGGAGTAGACACTCTTAAGGATTTTGTAGAGGCCTGCATTGAAAAGGGATATGAGTATACCGTTATCTCCGATCATTCGAAAAATGCACACTACGCGGGTGGGCTTAAAGAAGAGAAAGTCTTGCGGCAAATGAAAGAAATCGATGCGCTGAATAAAAAGGTAAAACCATTTAAAATATTCAAAAGCATCGAATGCGATATTCGTGTAAATGGAGACCTGGATTATGAAGAAGGACTGCTCGGGCAGTTTGATCTCGTGATCGTATCTATCCACCAGCTGCTAAAAATGGATGAAGAAAAGGCTACACGGCGCCTCATAAAAGCCATTGAAAACCCTTATACAACCATTCTTGGACATATGACCGGCAGGCTACTACTCATCCGTCCAGGTTATCCTGTCAATTATAAAAAAGTTATTGATGCCTGTGCTGCCAATAACGTAGTCATTGAGATAAACGCAAACCCATACCGGTTAGATATGGACTGGGCACAGATACCCTATGCCCTCAAAAAAGGAGTAATGATCTCCGTTAATCCTGACGCGCATAGTATAAAGGAAATTGACAATATCCAGTGGGGAGTGAGCGCAGCCCGGAAGGGCGGACTGCTTAGAGATAAAACATGGAACGCAATGCCACTTAAAAAAATTGAACAGTGGATAAAAAATAAACATTTGCAGGCTTCCGCTGTTGTCTCGTAGATTCTTTTAATAATTTAATCCAAAAGGCTGCTGGCTTATTCAATACTGCCCATTACAAATTATTACTACAATGCAAAGTTTTATAAAAGCTTGCCAGAAAAATTGGCCCAAAGTTGGAACCAAAAGACAGCCGTTATTTATCGTCAGGCGATTTTAATTTTAGTACGCACATATCCATTATTTCTTGGCGAACTCATCGGGGGGTCATGCAAAAACCTTTGCAACTTTGCCGGGAGGATTTTTAATCAGAAATGTGTTCCTTCAATTAATTAAATAGTCCCCCATGAAAAAATATCCGTCTATTAAGCTTGCGCAATCAATATTGGTTTTTTCGACTTTATTAACCGCAAATGCAGTTATTGCTCAAACAGACAAAGAGAAAAAAATAATTGTTGATTGTGATACTGCCAAAGCAGAATTTCTTCGTACAGATCCCTCGTTGAAAAATGTGTTTGCAAAAGCCTACGGTTATTTGATTCTGCCCAACGTTGGTAAGGGTGCTGTGGGTATTGGGGGAGCCTCAGGGAATGGTGCTGTTTATGAACAAGGCAGGCTTGTGGGAAAAGCGAAGATGTCGCAGGTAACTGTAGGTTTCCAACTTGGCGGCCAGGCATACAGGGAGCTCATATTCTTTGAAACCAAGACAGCGCTGGATCATTTCAAGGCCAACAAGGTTGAATTCTCCGCGCAGGCTTCAGCCGTTGCTGCCACCGCTGGCGCTTCTGCCAATGCAAAATATACAGACGGGATCATGATATACACCCAGCAAAAAGGTGGTTTGATGTACGAAGCATCGGTAGGTGGGCAAAAATTTAAGTATGCCGCATTTTGAAATCTCGTTGGCCTTGGATCAACCCTGCTTACTTACAAAACGATAACCAACTCCTGACTCCGTTAGAAGGTATTCAGGCCTGTTGGGATCATCCTCAATTTTTTTCCGGATTTGTGCGATGAATACCCTGAGATATTGCGATTGATGAATAAACCCCGGACCCCATATCGCACGCAAAAGAAATTGATGCGTCAAAACCTTACCTTCATTCTTTGCAAACAAAGCCAGTAAACTGTACTCCGTAGATGTCAGTTTAACCAGGTCCCCATTTTTCTTTACTTTCCTTGACTGGAGATCAATTTGCAGATCTTCTGAATTAATGATCGGTTCAATATCTTCTTGTGCTGAACTTCGCAAAGCAGATCGAATTCTCGCGAGCAACTCGCCGGTTCGCCAGGGT
>Ga0066652_100000029_pt1 | contig 115421 bp, 104 predicted proteins | sample GraSoiAngelo_101_FD_71413 | JGI IMG/M metagenome (GOLD analysis project Ga0066652, IMG submission 71413) | Grasslands soil microbial communities from the Angelo Coastal Reserve, California, USA - 14_0903_02_30cm | ecosystem: Environmental > Terrestrial > Soil > Grasslands | place: USA... | reverse complement strand
CCAGGTCAGGTGATCGGAGAGGTTCGGCGGACGCGTGAGCGTGTTCTCGATGGGGAACTCTTCGTGCTCCTCCCCCATCCCGCGCGGGTTGTAGCCGTATTCGATGTAGTCCTGGAAGTACGCGTCGTAGTCGATTTCTTCGAAGGAGTCTTTCTTCTCCTCCTCGGTCTTCGTCTCGACTTTCGGCGGCTCTTCGGTGTTGTTCTTCGCCGCGTCCGACTCCTCGGCCGGCGTCTCTTCGGCTTTCGCCTCTTCGGCCGTCTCTTCGAGGAGCGGATTCTCGAGCAGCTCCTGGTTCAGCACTTCCGAGAGCTCGAGCTTGGACAGCTGCAGCAGCTTGATCGCCTGCTGCAGCGACGGAGTCATGATCAGCTTTTGGCTGAGCTTGAGATGAAGCTTTTGTTCGAGTGCCATAGTCAGTTCAGGTTGAACGTCTCTCCGAGGTAAATTCGCCGCACCTCCGCGTCGGCCGAGAGACTTTCCGGCACTCCCTGCCGGAAGATTTCGCCCTCTTTGATGATATAGGCGCGATCGGTGATCTTCAATGTTTCCCGCACGTTATGATCCGTGATCAGGATTCCGATTCCTCGGGAGCGAAGCTGCGAAACAATACGTTGAATTTCGAACACTGCAATTGGATCGATTCCTGCAAACGGCTCATCTAGCAATATGAATGCCGGGTTGATGGCGAGGCTTCTGGCGATCTCGACGCGCCGTCTTTCACCCCCCGAAAGCGCGTAAGCGCGGCTCCGCGCGATGTGCGTGATTCCGAATTCTTCGAGCAGTTGCTGCGTCCTTCGCTCGCGCTCCGCGCGCGGAAGGCTCATCGTCTCGAAGACCGAGAGTAAATTTTCTTCGACGGTGAGCTTGCGGAACACCGACGGCTCCTGCGGCAGGTAGCTGATGCCGCGTTGCGCGCGCAGATACATCGGCAGCTCGGTGATGTCTTCGTCGCCGAACATCACCGTGCCGCCGTCCGGCCGCACGAGGCCGACCATCATGTAGAACGTCGTGGTCTTGCCCGCGCCGTTCGGACCGAGCAGTCCGACGATCTCGCCCTGCAGGATCTCGATCGAAACGTCGCGCACGACTTTACGACGCTTGTAAACCTTGAGGAGATGCGAGGCGGAAAGGCGCAGACGCGCCGGGTCGGTCATTCGATGCGGGAGCGTATCAGAACGCGAGCGAGTGGAACGCAGAACGCGGGCGGGTGGAACGCAGAACGCAGAATGCAGAATTTAGAACGAAGAAGTTTCTAACTCTTCATTCTGCGTTCTGCGTTCTGCGTTCACCCACTATGCTTGTACGTTCCCTTCGTCTCCTCGCTGGGACTCACGACCTGCACGCGGTTGCGCGTCAAATCGAAAACGATCTGCTGTCCGGCGATCGATCCGCTCGGATCGGTCATCGTCGCCGGTGAGCCGCTGACGTAGATCATTTTCTTGTCGACCTGGTACACGGCTTTGTCGCCGGTTCCCTTGCGCTGCGTCGTCCCATCGGCGACGTTGACGTTGTTCTCCGCTTCGATGCGCTGGATCTTTTTGTTGTCGTCGAAGAAGAACGCGGCCTTCTCCGATTTCAGCGTGCGCGGCGTGTCGACGATGGAGACGTTGCCGGTGAGGTCGATGCGGCGATCGTTCTTGCGCGCGATCATCTGGTCGCTCGTCGACTTCACCGGCACGGTGCGTTTCGGATCGCCGGTGTTGTACAGCAGCGTGCGCACGTTGCCTTTCGCCGTGATCTGATCGCCGCCGCCCGTCACCTGCATTTCGTTCGCGAGCAGCGTGTTCGACTCCTGCCACGCGCGCACGTTGCCGGTGAAGACCGCGACGCGATTGGCCTGCCGCATCATCAGCTCGTCGGAGTTGACGTAGACCGGCTTGCCGGCGGGAAAGAGATTCGTCGCGTCGGCGGAAACCGTCGGCTGCTTCCCTTTCGACGCGAGCTCCGCGATGACGGAGCCGGTCGCGCGCGCGGTCTGCGCACGCGGCGAGAACTCGATCTGTTTCGCCTTCAGCACGTTTCCGTCGGAGACGACCGTCGCCTGCCAGCCGGGATCGGTGGTGAGCAGAATGCGATCGCCGTCGATGTCGTAGTTCGCGCGGAATGCGGAGGCGGTGTTCTTCGGATCGGTGTAGTGGAATCCGCCTTCGAGATACGCGGAGCTCGCGCGATGCGTCGCCGGATTGAAGTTGACGGTCACGTGCTCGGCCTTCACATCGCGCGGCGCGGGACCGAGCTCTTTCATCACGACTTGCGTGTCGGCTTTCAGTTCGTGCACGGCGCGATTCGCGAGCGCGACGCGGAACGTCCACGCGACGATGTCGCGTTTCGGCGGACCGTCGAGGATCGCGTGCGCCTGCGTCGCCGCGCCGCGCGCATTGATCGCGGCGATTTGCCCGTCCGGCCCGACCTCGGTGTTGAAGTTGTCGCAGAAAATCTCTTTGCGTCCGCCGAGGTCTTCGCCGGGCGCGGGATTTCCCGACATCACGATGTTCACGTTGCCGTTGCCGTCGAGTCCGATCAGGCGGCTGTGGTCCTGCGTGAAGCGGCCGATCACGAAGTCGGCTTTCACATGTTCCGGTCCGCGATTCATCTCGACGGCATTGTTGAACGTGACGGTGTTCTCGCGCCGATGGAAGATGCTCTCCGCTCCCTGGAGCGTCATCGGCACTTCGTTCGGCTGCGCGGGCGTCATCGCCGCGGTGACTTGCTTGGAGAGCTTCAGCGTCTCGCCCGCGACGTCGAGGTCGAGCGCGCCGGCGTTTCCGTTCCAGCGATCGATGCGGAACTGGACGGGGATGTCGTTCGTGAGCCGGTTGCCGTCGAAGTGAATCTCCGCGGTGTGAATCTCGACGCCGTCGCTCGACACGAGCTTCACGCCCCCTTTCGCATTCGATTCTTTCGTGTCGCTGTTGAACTCCGCGTTCGGACACGACAGCTGGTACGTGAGTCCGTTCGCGCGATAGATCGTCATGCTCACGCCTTCGAGCGTGTTCCATCGCGACTCGAACGCCACGACGCGCGTCGCCGCGATCTCCATCACCACGCGGCCGCCGATCGTCTGCACGTCGTGAAACTTCTCGGACTTCGCCACGCTCTTGTCGCCCGGCCGCGCCGACGTCTCGCCGTCGGCCGGCTCTTTGCGGTGCGGCGTCTTCGCGTGATTGAAGCTCAGGTAGATGTAGCCGAGGAACGCGACGATGAGAATCGGCAGCACGACCTTTAAAATCTTGACGACGCGCTGCATGCCGATGCGACGTAACACGTTTGTTTTCCGTTTCGTTCCGGCAGCATCGTAGGATCACGCTATGACCACGCGCTTCCTCGTTGCTTCACTCCTCGTGCTCTTCGCGACCGGTGCCATCTCCGAAACGCCGAAGGAGAATCCCAAAGTCACGGAACTGCTCGCCTCGATCAAAGGGAAAGAAAACCTGCCCGCCGGAGAGGTCTTCAAGAACGTCAAACTGCTGAAGGACGTCCCCGCCGCGCGCCTGCTGCGCATCATGGACATGGGCTACAGCCGCGCCCTCGGCGTCGACTGCGATCACTGCCACGTCGAGGACCGCTGGGAAGCCGACGAGAAACGCCCCAAACTCGCCGCGCGCGAGATGATGAACATGACGGGACAGATCAACGACATGCTCGTGAAGATGCAAAACATCGACAACACGGAACCGGCGGTGAACTGCACGACGTGTCATCGCGGGTATGTGAAGCCGGCGCTGCAGATGAAGTGAGACGCTCCTCGATTGCAGTCGGCGTGCTCGCGGCGCTCAGCCCGATTCTCGTGCTGGCGGCGTTAGTGCTCACCAATGTGACCGACATGCAGGCGGCGTGGAAGGCATCTTCGCCGTATCCAGTCACGGACCGGCCGATCGCACTCGCTAGAAGTTTTCGCGCGGCGCTCGCCGGACGATCGGAAGCGCGGCGCGACATCCGTGACGGACACCTCGGGCTGAAGGCATGGGGATTGCCGATGCCGGCGGTGAGGGTGTATCGCGACATCCTCGCGAAGCGATATGCGATCGATTACCACGGCGTCGCAGGTTGCGTCGTCGACGCAACGGAGGAAGCAGGCTGGATCACGTACAACGAAGTGATGGAAACCGAGATCGCGCGACGCTTCGGTCCCGATCTGCTCGAGCGGACGTGGAGAGAATCGGAGCAAACGTACGCAGCGCAGCGGCGGGCCAAGTGAAGAGACCGTGACGCGGCGGCGGGACGCCACCGGATCAGCCGGCGCTTCGATTCACGTCGCTCTGGAGAAAATCCCGCAGTTCCGCATGCCCGCCCTGATCCGCCCACCCCGCCGGCGTTGCGCTCACCTTCGGATCGCGGATGGTCGGGTCCGCGCCGTTCGCGAGCAGGAACTCCACCATCGCGCGGTGTCCATTCAGCGCGGCGTAGTGCAACGCCGTGCCTGAGAAGTCGAAGCCGTCCGCGATCGCATTGATGTGCGCGCCTTTCTTCAGAAGGTACTCCGCCGCGGCGATGTGATCGTGCATGCAGGCGTAGAGCAGTGCATTGTCGATGACGCTCTGACGGTCGTGCGTCCAGGCACTGACCTTCGATGCGAGCTGCCGCCGGACGTCGCTGTCGAGATTGCTGTGCTCGATCTCGCGCGCTCCTTGCCAGGGCCAGTTGATCCCGCCCGCTTCGGGTTTCAGCGAGCCGTCGGCATTGAAAAACGTTTCCATCACATCGACGCGGCCGAGTCCCGCGGCGATGCGGAGATTGTGCAGCGACGCTCCGCGGCGCAGCAGGAGATCGGCGGCGCGCAGGTTGCGCCAGTAGAGCGCCTCTTCGAGCGGCGACCAGCCGCCGGTGCCGTCGATCGCGGCGCCGGCGTCCAACAGCATTTCGGCGGCGTCGACGTTGTCCATGCTGCAGCTTGCGACGAGAGGCTCGTCGATCTCCGCGCCGGCATCGATGAGCGCGGCGACCATCTCGCGCAGCGCGGGAGAATCGATCGCGTCCAGCACGACGCACTGGAGCAGCGTGGGATGGCTTTTCGAGGATCGCGACGTCGCCAGCTTCGGATCGCGACGCAGGATCTCGCGAAAGCGGGCGGCGTCGCTCGCCTTCATCGCAACGATCGCTTCTTCGAATTTTTTGTCCATCGGTCAGATACCCTCCACCGCCCGCACGTCCACCACCTCCACCCGCCCTCCCCCGTTCCACTTGTCGGGCTCGACGCGCACAAGCAAATCGACGGCGCGCACGAGCTGCGGCGCGAGCTCTTTTGCGCTCGGCCACAACACGCCCACTCCGCGGCCGGTCGCGTCTTCCAGCGACAGCTCGCTGCAGTCCTCGGCGAACATGCGCGTGCCGGTGATCGTGACGTCGCGGATCATGAACAGCGGCTGCGGATTGCCCGCGCCGAACGGCTGGAGCAGTTCGTGCGCGGCGATGAAATTGTGATCGATGCCGGCGAGCGTGAGGACTGCGTCGACGCGCGCCTCGCGGCGGAACAGTGACTCGTCGAGCAACTCGAAGCGCGCGTGGAGACGCTCGCGCAATGCGGAGAGATTGCTCGTGGCGAGCGAGAAGCCGCAGGCGAATTCATGGCCGCCGAAGTGGAGGAAGAGATCGTCGACATTCGACAGCTCTTCATGAAGATTGATCGTCGGAATGCTGCGTCCCGATCCGATGCAGAGATCGCCTTCGATCGTCATCGCCAGCGTCGGACGGTGATAACGCTGCGCGATGCGGCCTGCGGTCAATCCAAGGACGCCGCGATGCCACCCTTCGCCGGCGAGAACCAGAATGCGCTCGACATCGTTGGCGACCTCCCGGTCGCGCGCAATCTGCTGCTCCGCGCATTCGCGCACCTGGAGCTCGATCGCCTGCCGTTCGGAGTTCATCCGATCGAGCTCCGCGCAGAGTTGCCACGCTGCGTCTTCGTCCGTCGCCGCGAACAAATCGATCGCCGTGTTCGCGGAGGCGAGACGTCCCGCCGCGTTGATGCGCGGTCCGATTTTGAATCCGACATCTACCGCTCGTAGAGCACGGCCGTTGAGTCCAAGGCGCTTCAGCAGCGCGCGAAGGCCGGGGTTGCGGACGTCGGCGAGCGCGTGCAGTCCGAGGGAAGCGATCGTGCGGTTCTCGCCGACGAGCGGCGCGACGTCGGCGATCGTACCGATCGCGGCGATCTTGAGCAGCGACTCGATCGAGATCTTCTTGCCGCCGCGCTTGATCAACTCGCAGCACAGTTTGAACGCCACGCCGACGCCCGCCAGCTCTTTGAACGGATACTCGCAGCCGGGCTGCTTCGGATTCAGCACCGCGGCCGCCTCGGGCAGCACGCCCGGCGGCAGATGATGATCGGTGATGATGACGTCGATGCCGCGCTCGATCGCGCGCTGCACCGGCTCGACGCTGGTGATGCCGCAGTCGACCGTGATCACGAGCCGCACGTTGCGCTCGTGCAGCACGCGGTCGAGCACTTCCATCTTGAGACCGTAGCCGTCGACGAGGCGATGCGGCACGACGAAGTCGACGTCGGCGCCGAGCGTGCGCAACACCGTGCGCAGCATCACGATCGACGTCACGCCGTCGACGTCGTAGTCGCCGTAGATGACGATCGCTTCCTTGTCGCGAATTGCACGCGTGATGCGCTCGCACGCGTGATCCATTCCGTGAATCGAAGACGGATCGTGCAAATCGCCGAGCGCCGGCGCGGTGAAGCGGCGGAACGAATCGTCATCGACGATGCCGCGTCGAATTAGCAGCGCGCGCAGCGTCGGATTCGTAACGGGGATGTGAGCAGTGTCGGGCGGTGGCGGGAGGACGCTCCAGAGGTCGTGGATCAACGTGACACGAGCTTAGCGCAGCATGCCGGTTCCACGAAGAGAAGAGGCTCCCGGGCGCCTAGGCTCACGGGCTCACAGCACCTCTATGAGCCTATGCGCCTATGAGCCTATGCGCCTATGAGCCCATGAGCCTATGCGCCCATGAGCCTATTTCTCAAACACGCCCATCTTCCGAAACTTCTTGTACCGCTCGTCCACCAACTGCGCGGGCTTGAGCTTCTGCAGTTCTTTCAGCGCGCGCTCGAGGTACGGTCCGAGCGTGTCCGCGGCCGCGGCGGGATCGGCGTGTGCGCCGCCGTCGGGCTCCGCGACGATCTCGTCGATCACGCCGAGCTTCTTCAAATCCTCGGCCGTGATCTTCATCGCTTGCGCAGCGTCCGGCGCCGCCGACGAGTTCTTCCACAAAATTGCCGCGCATCCCTCGGGTGAGATGACGGAGTAGACCGCGTGCTGCAGCATGAGCACGCGATCGCCAACTCCAAGAGCGAGAGCCCCGCCGCTGCCGCCCTCACCGATCACGACGATGATCAACGGCACGGTGAGCCCCGCCATCTCGCGCAGGTTGACGGCGATCGCTTCGGCTTGTCCGCGCTCTTCCGCGCCGAGGCCGGGATATGCGCCCTGCGTGTCGATGAAACTGAAGATCGGCAGCTTGAACTTCTCCGCGAGCTTCATCACGCGAAGTGCTTTACGAAAACCCTCGGGGCGCGGCTGTCCGAAGTTGCGGAAGATCTTTTCCTTCGTATTGCGGCCCTTCTGATGACCGACGACGCAGCAGGGATGTCCGCGGAAGCGCGCGAACCCGGCCACGATCGCCGCGTCGTCGCCGAATTTGCGGTCGCCGTGAATCTCCGTCCAGTCCTCGAACAGCAGCGCGATGAAGTCGAGCGTATACGGCCGCTGCGGGTGGCGCGCGACGAGCGTCTTCTGCCACGGCGTAAGGTTCGAATAGATTTCGTGGGCGACTTTGGTAAGCTTCGTCTCGAGCTCGGCAATCTCCGCATCGCGCGCAGGCTCTGGTTCGATTGCGGAGAGCTCCTCGATTCGACGGCGGATCCGAAGGATCGGCTCGTCGAATTGCGTGGGGTCGGCGCTCATTGGGCGTGACCCTAACAAAGAACGATGACGCTGGCAACTGAACCACCCGACACCCCCGCAACCGAAGAACACGCGCACGCTTCTCCGCACGAACGATGGGCGGAGAACGAGCGGATGCGCCACGTCCCGGCGCTGTCGTGGATCGTGCCGAAGCTCGACTCCGATCTGCGACGGCGCATCGATCTGTTGTGGAACGCGTGCGCGAACGTCGCGCCCGAGCATCCGCTGCACAACACGATCGATCACGAATTTCGTGGACTCTGCCGCTCGATCGAGCGCATCGGCGACGTCGTGCGCCGCGCGCGCTTGAACCATCATCATCCACCCGCCGAGATCGGCGCGCGCCTGCGCTGGACGATGAATCACACGATCTCGATGCTGAGCTCCGTCGACAGCGCGACGTTCGGACATCGCTTCCCGTTCCAGACGTTCGAGCGCTCGAATGCGGAGCCGTTGTGGGCGTCCGTGCTCGCGGTCATCGATCACGTGCATCGCCTGACCGATCTGGTGCGCCCGATCGATCCGTCGATCGACGAGCGGATGTACGAGGGCCTGGTGACGCTGCAAACACCGCTCGACGCGCGGCCGATGGCGTAGCGATGTCCGAGCCGTTTTCGAAGACGCTGTACGCGCGTTGGGGCGACATGGACTTCAACGGTCACATGAAGAACACCGCGTACCTCGACGCGTCGGCGGACGTGCGGATGTTCTTCTTCGAGGAGTACGGCTTCTCGATGCGCGAGTTCGAGTCGCGACGATTCGGTCCCGTCATCCTGCGCGACGATCTCGAATACTTTCGCGAGCTGCGCCTCCTCGAGCCCGTGCGCGTGACGCTCGAGTCATCCGGATTCTCGGAGGACTACGGCCGCTACCGCCTCGTCAATCAATTCTTCAAACTCGACGGCACGCGCGTCGCGCGCGTGACGACGCACGGGCTGTGGCTGAACCTCGACACGCGCAAGCCGCTGGTGCCGCCCGACGATCTGCGGAAAGTGATCGAGCAGATTTTCCGGACGGAGGATTACGAAGTGTTGTCGCAGCGGCGCTAGCCGCCACGGGCGGCTGCGTGGATCTGAAGCTCAAGAACGCTAGTTCTCTTCAACTGCGAGTCTGTGGAGCGGCGGCCGCTCTCGGCCGCCGGATTCTCGCGAGAGCTCGGCGGCCGAAGCGGCCGCCGCTCCACCAGTCGTCCCTCGTCGCCTGAGGAGCGCGGGCGAGACGCCCGACGCGTGCGGCCGGGACGGCCGCTCTCCTCCGTCGAAGGATCTCAAACGACGAGCATCGTATTTTGAGCGCTAACGCGCGCACGCCACCGGCTTGGCCTTCAACGCGTCGAGCGGCTCGAGCGGCAGCCACGCGATGCGCTGTTCCTCGAGCATCCTCCGCAACTCCTCGGTCGCCGTGATCAGTTTCGGAATCGAGGTGATTTCCGTGATCTTGCCCCACGCCGCCGTCATTTCCGGTGTGATGTCGACGAGCGACCAGACGCGGAGCGGGACGCCGATGCGCTCGAGGTAGCGGCGCACGACACCGGAATCGTGGCGGCTGTCATCGTGCTCGCCGTTGAGGACGAGCACGACCGCGCGCCGCTTGGCGTCGACCAATGCCGTCACCGCGGCGACGGAGACGGCGTCGGCGTAGCGCTGATCGGTTCGCGTCGGACCGCCGACGTTCGCGAGGATCCGATGCGTGCCGAACAATCCGTCGAACGCCTCGGAGCGGTCGAAGAGATTCACCGTCGTCGCCATGTCGCCTTCGATCTGCCGCGACGTCGGCCAGAAGATGCGCAGGCTTGCGTTGGGCAGCATGAACGGTTTGTGCAGCGCGTTCGTTGCTTCGCGGCTCGCGCCGGTCGCCATCGGCAGCTTCGATCGCGCCATCGCGGCGCTGCTGTCGCGAACGAAAATCACCGTCGCCTGCGGATTCTCGATCGCCGCGGCGCGCACCCTCGCGTCTCCGCTTTGAAAGCACTGATCGTGCTCGGTCGCGATCACGCCGGTCAGCTCCGCCGGCATCTGTTCGCTGTACATCCCGCCGAAGACCATTTCTTTCGTCGCGGTAAACCCGTCGAATTTCACGTCGGCGTGCAGCATGTGCAATGTGTACGGCTCGAGCGCGGGCAGCAGCGTCGTCGCCTTTTTGCCGATCACTTTTCCGTCGAGCCGCAACTCGATCTTGTTCGGCTTCTCGAATGCGATGTGCTGCCATCGCACCGTCGCGCGCAGTCGCCCGCTATCCGGATCGCGCACCAGCGCAATCGCCGCCTCGGCCGCCGGCCGGGCGAGATTCACCAGCTGCGTGTCCTTCCCCACTTCGTTCCCGTGCTCGTCGTAAGCGATCGCGGTGATCTCGTGCGGAATCAACTCGCCGCCGAAGCTGACGTTGAGCCGCCACGGCGCGCGTAGCGTGGCCTTGCGCTCGCCGTCGATGAGAATGCCGACAGCCTTCACGCTGGGATCGACCTGCACTGCGACTTGCTGCTGACCGGTGACGAGTCCGAGGAGGCGGGTGACGAAGACGAGCTCGGGGAGCATGGGCTTTTCAATAGTAGGCGTTCGCGGTGTTGGAGCGTGATGGCGGATGGCGGATGGCAGAGAACGAGGCTAAATCACGCCATCCGCCATCTGCCATCCGCCATCGTTAAAGAATATTCAACGGGTCCACATCGACCGCGATATCCACACCTTTCCACTTCCGCGGCAGCATGACGGCTTCGACGGCGCGACGCAATGCCGTTCGCTGCGCGGAGCGCAAAAGAATTTGAAAACGCCACACGCCTTTGATGCGCGCGAGCGGCGCGGGCGCGGGTCCCTGGATGCGCGTGCCGGCGACCGGCTGCACGGCTTCTTCGAGCATGCGTCCGCATTCGGTGGCTGCACGCTCGACGGCGTCGAGTTGTTCGCCGCGAAAGAGGATCGCGATCATCGACGTGACGGGCGGATAGTGAAACGTCTTGCGGAAGCCGATCTCCTCTTCGTAGAACGCTTCGTAGTCGTGTTGGAGCGCGTGCTGGATCGCGTAGTGCGTCGGAAAGGCGGTCTGGATCATCACCTTTCCGCGCAGTTCGCCACGGCCCGCGCGACCGGCGACTTGCGTCAGAAGGTAGAACGTTTTTTCGGCGGAGCGGAAGTCGGGATAGCCGAGGATCGAGTCGGCGTTGAGGACGCCGGTGAGCGTGACGTTCGGGAAGTGATGCCCCTTGCTGAGCATCTGCGTGCCGATGAGCGCGCGCGTCTCTCCGCGGCGAAAGCGATCGAGGATCGCAACGAGCGCGCCTTTCTTGCGCGTCGAGTCGCGGTCTAGCACTTCCACGGAAACATCAGGAAATTCGCGAAAAAAGCGCTCTTCGACTTTCTCCGTGCCGAAGCCGATCGGCTGCAGGACTTCGCCGCCGCAGAGCGGACACTTCGATGGGATCGGCTTGCGCAGTCCGCAGTAGTGGCAGATGAGCTGTCCCGCGCGGCGATGTACGGTGAGCGTGACGCTGCAGTCGCGGCAGCGGAATTCATGTCCGCATTCGCGGCAGAGAAGATACGGCGCATACCCACGTCGATTGATGAGCAGGATCGCCTGCTCGCCGGCGTCAAACGTCGCGCGCAGCGCGCTCTTCAACGTTTGGCTGAAGATGACGAATCCTTTGTCGTCTTTCTCCCCGCGCTCCTGCCGCAAGTCAACGATTTCCACGTCGGGCAGCGGACGCGCTTCGACGCGCTTGGTCATGCGCAGCAGCGTGTACTTGCCGCGCGCGGCGTTCTCGCGCGACTCGAGCGACGGCGTGGCCGATCCGAGGACGATCGGGATTTTGCGGAGCTGCGCGCGCACGACGGCGAGGTCGCGCGCGTTGTAGCGCGGCGACTCTTCCTGCTTGTACGCGCCGTCGCCTTCTTCGTCGACGACGAGGAGTCCGAGGCGCTGGAACGGAGTGAAGAGCGCGGAGCGCGGACCGATCGCCACGTCGACTTCACCGCGTCGCGCGCGCCACCACTGATCGAAGCGCTCACTCGCCGACAAATTGCTGTGCAGGATCGCGATGCGATCGCCGAAGCGTTGCTTCAATCGCGCCGCAAACACCGGCGTGAGCGAGATCTCCGGCACGAGCAGAATCGCCTGCTCTCCCCGCTTCACCACGTCTCTCATCAGCTCGATGTACACCTCGGTCTTCCCGCTGCCGGTGACTCCTTCGAGCAGAAACGGCGCGAACGTGCCGAGCGTCGCGCGCACCGCTTCGATCGCGGCGCGCTGTTCCGCGGAATAGCGGATCTCCCCTGCTGCGGCATCGTCGAGTCCCGCGAGAAATGCATCGAGTGTGTGTCGTCGCGCGCGGCGCTCGATGCGGATCACGCCTTTCTTCGCCAGCGCGGAGAGCACCGCGGCACTCGCGCCGGCGTGCTCCATCGCGCGCACCGACAACTCACCGCCGCGCGACTGCAGCACGTCGACCGCGGCCTGCTGCCTCGGCGTCAATCCGCCCGGCATCGTTTCGAGCACGACGAAGCGGTCGTAGCGCACGCCTTCGGCGTCGCGAAATCGTTCATGCAGAGCGATCACGCCTGCATCGCGCAGGCGCGCGACAGCAGATCGCGAGATGTTCAAATCGTCGAAGATCGCGGAGAGCGGAAGCGGACGGCGTTGCAGTTCTTCGATGAGCGTGCGATCGGAGTCGAGGATCTGATCGGAATCCGGATCGACGAGGACGGCCTGCCGTTTTCCGCGCGAGGCCATGTTTGCTGGAAGCGAGACACGCAGCATCTCGCCGAGCGGCGCGATGTAGTACTCCGCGGCCCAGCGGCACAGCTCGATGATCTCGGGAATGAGCGCGGGCTCTTCGTCATCGAGCACCGCGCGGATATTTTTGAGTTTGGATTGTTCGACCGTGACTTCGTCGAGCAGGCCGACGACGAAACCGGTCGTCAGCTTCGATGCGAGCGGAACTTCGACGCGCGAGCCGAGGCGGACCGAGTCGCGCAGCGCGTCCGGAATGCGATACGTGAGCGTTTCCTGAATCGCGACGGGAAGCGCGATTTGCGCGAATTCGGAGAGGCCGGGCATTGCGGTTACGCGGTTGCGCAGTCGCGCGGTTGCGCGGCTTCGAGAAATTGCTGCGAGACCGCGCGACCGCGTAACCGCGCAACCATCACAACCCCAGCTCCGCCATCACCTTCTTCATGTCCGCCCACACTTCTTTTTTCGCGGCGGGATTGCGAAGGAGATACGCGGGGTGATACGTCGGCATCACCTTCACGCCGTTGTACTCGAGCCACTGCCCGCGCACGGCGGTGATGCCGTACGCCTTTTCGGTGAGGCTCTGCAGCGCGAAACGGCCGAGGGTGACGATCACTTTCGGCTGGATCAACTCGACTTGCCGGCGAATGAACGGACGACACGCGTCGAGCTCGTCGGGCTCGGGATTGCGATTCTCCGGCGGACGGCACTTGATCACGTTCGCGATGTAGACGTCGTCGCGCGTCAGCTTCATCGCCTTGACGATGTCGGTGAGCAACTGCCCCGCGCGACCGACGAACGGCTCGCCTTGAATGTCTTCATCGCGACCGGGAGCCTCGCCGATGAACATCAAGTCTGCATTCGGATTGCCGACGCCGAAGACGACGTTCGTGCGCGTGCCGGCGAGGCGGCATTTCGTGCAGTCGTGCGCGAGCGTGCGCAGTTCGTCGAACGTTTGCTCGGTCGCGCGGTCGCTCGGTTGTGCGGCGTCCGCGGCTGCGAAACCGCGCGACTGCGCAACCGGGGAACCCTGCAGATCCAGATGCGTGTACCCAAACTCCCTCAACAACGCGAGCTCGCCGCGGACGTCCATGCGCGTGATTATCCTCTATACTCGAACGGGTCCAGGGGTTCAGCAGAGAAAGGAAGTACCTATGAAACGACTGCCGCTTTTTGCGCTCGCGCTCCTCGTGTCTCTTCCGCTCGTCGCAGCTCCAAAGTCGTCCGTGAAGATCATCAACGGAAGCAAGTGGGACATCCATCATCTCTTCGTCTCGGCGGCTTCCGAGAATCACTGGGGAAAGGATCAGCTGGGCGACAACATCATTCAGGCGGGAGAGTCGTTCACGCTGAACAACATCCCGTGCGACGACTACGACGTCAAAGTCGTCGATGAAGACGGCGACGAGTGCGTCGTCGAGAACGTGCACCTCTGCTCGGACCACTACTGGAAGCTGACGGACGACGAGCTGCTGAACTGCGAAGGCTACGGCGACGACGACAACAACAACTGAGCCGGCACGGCCGGCAGCGCTGGTTGGCCCAGCCTTCTTGTGAGGTAGTCGCAGCTCGGCGCGCGTCCCGCGAAAGCTAAATCGGCGTGAGCTGACGCACCACGAGATCCAGGACGCGGTTGGCGATGACGCTCTTCGGTGCTTTCGCCAGCCGCGTCACCGTTCCGTCGCGCGCGATCACGAGCACTTCGTTCTGATCGGAGTCGAAGCCGATCGACTCATTCGCGACGTCGTTCGCGACGATGAGGTCCGCGCCCTTCCGCTGCATTTTGTCGCGAGCATTCGCTTCGACGTCGTTCGTCTCCGCCGCGAAGGCGACGATGAACGGACGCGGCGAGAGTTTCGCGACGTCGGCGAGGATGTCGGGCGTCCTGCGCAGCTTGATCGTCAGCTCGTCGACGCCTTCGCGTTTCTTGATCTTGCGATCGGCGACTTCCGCCGGCGCGAAGTCGGCAACCGCCGCGGCCTTGATCACGATTTGATGTTGCGCCGCTGCGGCCATCACCGCTGCATGCATTTCATCGGCGGTGCGCACGCGCGTGATCGCGACACCCGGCGGCTCCTGACGCGCAGTCGGTCCCGAGATCAGCGTCACCGTCGCGCCGCGACGTCGTGCCGCGTCCGCGATCGCGTATCCCATTTTTCCTGACGAGCGATTCGAAAGGTAACGCACCGGATCGAGCGGCTCGCGCGTCGGTCCCGCGGTGACGAGCACGCTCTTGCCGCTGAGGTCGCGCTGCGCGAAATGCGACTTCACGATCTCGACGAGCTCGGGTACGTCGGGCATGCGTCCCGATCCTTCGTCGCCGCACGCGAGGAGTCCGCTGTCGGGATCGAGCACTTCCACTCCGCGCGCGCGCAGCGTGGCCATGCTCTGCTGCACGGTCGGGTGCTGCAGCATGAACGTGTTCATCGCCGGCGCGACGATCATCGCCGCGCGATGCGCGAGCGCGTACGTCGTCAGCGCGTCGTCGGCGATACCGATGGCGAGCTTCGCGAGAATGTTCGCCGTTGCGGGCGCGATGAGCAGCAGCTCCGCCCAGCGCGCGAGCTCGATGTGATCGACGCCGCCGGTGGACGCGTCGCCCCACTGATCGATGATCACGCCGTGGTTCGAAACCGCCGCAAGCGAAAGCGGCGAGACGAATCTCGCCGCGTTGGGTGTGAGCACGACGCGAACATCGGCGCCGGCGTCCTGCAATCGACGGACGAGCTCCGGCGCTTTGTACGCCGCGATCCCGCCGGAAACGCCGAGTACGATGTTCATCACGTCTCTCTAGTGGAGCGGCGGCCGCCCTCGGCCGCCGGATTTTCGCGAGGGGTCGGCGGCCGAGGCGGCCGCCGCTTCACAGCTATTCGTTATCCAGCGACGTCGTCTCTTCCACCGGCGCGGAGAGCTGCCACTTGATCACGTTCTTCTCGACTTCTTCCATCGCCACGCGCGTCGGCTTGGCGTGGCGGCTCCTGATGCGCGCCTGCGCTCCCTGAATCAGCTGTTCCGCGCGCTTCGACACCAGCAGCACGTAGCGGAACTTGCTGTCAATTCCTTCGGGCATTCCTTCCATTGCGGTCCTCTTCTTTCAATCGCTCGGCCATTTCGTGAATGGCTTCGAGCGCGGTTTTGGTCTGCAACTTTTTCGCGATGATCGCCGCCTTCAAACACTCCGTGGCGACGTCGAGATTGTCGTTGATGATGATGTAGTCGTAGAAGTCCTTGCCTTCGTCGATCTCGTCGATCGCTTTGCGCAGCCGCAGCTGGATCTCCTCTTCGCTGTTGAGGCCGCGCTGCCGCAGCCGCTGTTCGAGAATCTCCAGCGACGGCGGAAAGATGAAGATGTTCAACGATCGCGGCTCTAAATCAGGATCGTTCGCGATCTGCTTCGCACCCTGATAGTCGATATCGAGGATGACATCCTGACCGTCCTGGAGCCGTCCCAGCACCTCGGTTCGCGAAGTACCGTATTCGTGCGCGTGAACGTGGGCATGTTCCAGAAATTCCCCGCCCTGCACCATCGCCTCGAAGGCTTCGTTCGAGACGAAGTAGTAACTCTTCCCCTCGGCCTCGCCGATGCGAATCTTTCGCGTGGTGTGCGAAACGGAAAAATAAAGCTCAATGCCGATCGGCAGGAGCGCCTCGCGCGCATGATTGATGAGCGTCGTCTTGCCCGCGCCCGAGGGACCAGAGACGATGAATAACGTCCCGTCGGGATGAAAATTACTCGACATTCTGGACCTGTTCGCGGATGCGCTCGACCTCGGTTTTCAATTCTACAACCACGGTCCGGATGGCCGCCGAGCGCGACTTCGAGCCCATCGTGTTGATCTCGCGCAGCATTTCCTGCGAGAGAAAATCGAGCTTCTTCCCCGCCGCTTCTTTTCCGCCGATCGCCTTCTCGATCTGATCGAGGTGATGCGCGAGCCGCGTCAGCTCCTCGGCGATGTCGCCCTTCTCGACCATGATCACGACTTCCTGCGCGATGCGGTCCTGCGCGACGTCGACGCCGGCCGCGGACGCGAGCTCCTGCACGCGCTGTTGATACGTCGCGAGCACTTCCGCGCGGACTTCGTCGCGATGCGCGGCGATCTCTTCGCGCAGCTTGCGAATCGACGCGGCCCGGGCGGCGATGTCGTTCCGCAGCGAGACGCCTTCGCGCTCGCGCATCGTCGTCATCTGCGTGAATGCTTCGCGCACGAGCGCGGTCAGCGCGTCGCGTTCTTCATCGATGATCTCCGCGTCGATCGCTTCGACTTGCAGGAAATCAGGGACGCGCATCAGGTCGCTGCCGGTGAGCGACGCGCCGAGGCCGAGCTCTTCGGCGATCGAGCGGAGCTGCGGGATCACGGTGTTGGCGATCTGCGTGTTGATGCGAACGTTGTACTCGGGCTGTTGCGTGCGTTGGATGCGGATGGAGAGATCGAGCTTGCCGCGCGAGAAAAACTCGGACGCGAGCGCGCGCAGCGGCGCCTCCATGTCCCACATGTACTCGGGCAGCCGCACGCTCGCTTCGAGGAAGCGATGGTTGACACTCTTCGCGGTGACGGTCGCGAAGTAGCGCGGCGAGAGCGCGCCGGACGCGCGGCCGAAACCGGTCATTGACTGAATCATTCGTTCACCATCTTCTCCGCTTCGTCCACCAGCGTGTTCAACGCGTCTTCGAGACGCTTCCGCCATTCTTCCACGTCTCCGTCGCGCGGAACCGTGATCGGCGCACCATACACGTACGTCAGCTTCGAGAACGGCAGTGGAATCAGCGTCCCGTCCCACGATCGCAGACGCTTCTTCCGCTTCCCATCGAGGGCCATCGGCACGATCGGCAGACCGGTCATTTTCGCGGCGTAGATCACGCCGTCCTTTGCGATGAGCGGCGGGCCCTTCGGGCCGTCGGGCGTGAATGTGAAGTTCGTTCCACGGCTGGCTTCGCGGATGACCGCCCTGATCGCGCTGCTTCCGCCGCGCGTCGACGATCCGCGCACCGAAGTCGCGCCGAACCAGCGAACGCAGCGCGCGATCAGCTCGCCGTCCTTCGACCTCGAGAGCAACACCGTCATCGGGTTCCGCCAGTACGAGAAAAACGCGGAAATGATGTGCATGTGCCAGAACGCGAGGATGTACTGCTTCGTGTCGAGGATGTGTTCGGGGTTCACGTGGCGCTTGCGAACCGTTACGTGAAGAGCCTTGATGAACATCGCGCCTAAGAATGCGATCAGGCCTTCCTTCATACGGCGGCCCCCGCGGGCCGCTCATCATCGACGAACTGAAGGTCGTACAGTTTCCGATAGACACCGCGCCGCGCCAGCAGCTCTTCGTGTTTTCCCGACTCGACGATCTCGCCGCGATCGAGGACGACGATCTTGTGCGCGCTGCGGATCGTCGAGAGACGATGTGCGATGACGAGCGTCGTGCGGCCGCGCATCAGGTTGTTGAGCGCCTGCTGCACGAGCCGCTCGGACTCCGTGTCGAGTGCGGACGTCGCCTCGTCGAGGATCAGGATCGGCGGATCCTTGAACAACGCGCGCGCGATCGCGAGGCGCTGGCGCTGGCCGCCGGAGAGCAGCACGCCGCTCTCGCCGATCACGCTGTCGTAGCCGCGCGGCAGATTCGTGATGAAGTCGTGGGCGTTCGCGGCTTTCGCGGCGTCGATGACCTGCTGCTCGTCGACGTCGGAGCGGCCATAGGCGATGTTGTTGCGGACGGTGTCGTTGAAGAGGATCACTTCCTGCGTCACGAATCCCATCAAACTGCGGACGGACTTCAACGTCGCGTCGCGGAGATCGACGTTGTCGATCGTGACGCGGCCTTCGTTCACGTCGTAGAAGCGCGGCAGCAAATTGACGAGCGTCGATTTGCCAGCGCCGCTGCCGCCGACGATCGCGACGATCTCGCCGGGCGCGACATCGAGCTTCACATGGTGGAGGACCGGCAATCTTGCCTGTCCCGAGGAAGATGAGACAGGCAGGATTGCCTGTGCTCCACTGTCGTACCTGAACGTCACGTCGTCGTAGCGAATCCCGCTGCCGACCGACGTCAGCGCGACGGCGTCCGGCTTCTCCTGCACTTCATTCGGGACGTCGAGCATCGAGAACACGCGCTCGGCCGCCGACAGCGCGGTGTTCAGCGACAAGTTCACTTTGTTCAGCTTCTTGATCGGCGCGTACATCAGCGCGAGCGCGGTGAGGAAGCTCGCGAACTCGCCGCCGGTCAAGCGTCCCGCGGCGATGCGCGACTGCGCGTAGACGAACAGCGCGACCATGCACACGCCGGCGAGCAATTCCATCACCGGCGACGTCAGCGCCTGCACGCGTTGCGCGCGCAGGTTCCAGCGCAGATGTTTGCGCGATGCCTCGTGAAAGCGCCCGATCTCGAACGGCTCCATCGTGAACGCCTTCACGATGCGCACGCCGCGGATCGTTTCCTCGAGCAGCGTCGCGATCTCGGCCATCCGTTCCTGCGACTTGTGCGTCGTCTTGCGCAAACGCTTTCCGAACTGCACGACCGGCGCGATGATGAGCGGCGCGCCGACGAAGCTGACCAGCGCGAGCACCGGGTTCTTGATGAAGACGTAGATGATCAGGCTGAGGAGCGTGATCGATTCCTGAAGGAGATCGCCCATGCGCGTCGATACCGCGGCCTGGATCGCGTCGGCGTCCGACACCACGCGGCTCACCATTTCGCCGGTCGAGCGCTCGGAAAAAAAGCGATGGCTCTGATGGATGATGCGCTCGTACAACTGATTGCGCAGATCGCGCACCGTCGAGAGTCCGACTTTCTGAAACGAGTACTCCGACAGAAATGACGTGAACGCGCGGACGACGAAGACGAGCAGCAGGATGGTCAGGACGCGCCGCCACTTCTTCGCGGGATTGCCGCTCCACCACGCAGTAAAATTTTTCTTCGCGCGAAGGACCGGCTCAGGAATCGGAAGTGGTGCGCGCCTCAGGCGCGCCTCTGCGTCTCCCGAAGGCGCGCCGGAGGCGCGCACCACTCGATGCACGCCCGGCGGCGTGAGCACGTCGTCGACGATCGGCTGCACGAGCGCCGCGAGCACGGTCTGCGTCAGCGCGAAGATGATCATCGAGCCGAAGGCGAGAAACGCCCACGCTTTGTATTGGTTCAGATAGCGGTAGAGCCGCCGCAGGACCTTCATCGTTCGACCGTTCGCGCGTCATCCTGAGCGCAGCGAAGGATCCCCCGCCGACCGAGCGAGCAGCGCCCGGACGCCGGGGATCCTTCGCCGTCTACGCGGCTCAGGATGACACTGTGGCAATTCATCCCGCCACCATCTTATGAATTTCCTCGGCGACTCGCCTGCTCGCTCCCGGCTCGCCGAGTTTCTCGCGCACTTTCGCGAGCTCCGCGCGAATGCGCTCGTAGTTTTCCGGCGCCACGATTCTCCGCACCTCGGACGCGATGCGCTCGCCGTTCACTTCGCTCTGCATCAGTTCCGGTACGACTTCTTTTTCGGCGACGATGTTGACGAGGCTGAAGTTCGGTAGCTTCACCACAGCTTTGCCGAGGAGATATGTGGCGCGGCTGAGGCGATACATCACGACAACGGGCGTGCCGAGGACCGCCGACTCGAGCGTGGCGGTGCCGGAGGCGGAGAGCGCGACGTCGGCGGCGGCAACGCCTTCGCCCCGATCGTGCGGAAGGATCGGCACGTCGATGTCCTTCGTCTTCACGATCGCGAGCAGCTCGTCGTAATCGATCGTCGGCGCTTGGATGATGTACGCGTTCACTTTGCGCTCGCGCCGCAGAATCGCCACCGCATCGAGCATCGCGGGAAGCAGTCCGTTGATCTCCTGCCGCCGCGATCCAGGCAACAACGCGAGGCGCAGCTCATCGCCGCGCGACGGACGCTTCACGTGCGCGAGCTGTTCGATGAGCGGATGTCCGACGTACGTCACCGGCACTTCGTGCTCGCGATAGAACTGTTCCTCGAACGGAAAGAGGACGATCATGCGGTCGACGTACTTTGCGATGTGCCGCACGCGTCCCTTCCGCCACGCCCACACCTGCGGAGAGATGTAGTAGACGACACGCAGGCCGAGCTCTTTCGCACGTTTCGCGACGCGGAGATTGAACCCCGGGTAGTCGACGAGCAGCACCGCGTCCGGCTTCTCGATCTCGAGGCGCTCGATCAGCTCGCGAAAAATGCGGCGGAACATCGGCAGATGGCGCAGGACGTTGAAAATCCCGATGAATCCGAGCTCGCTGGCGTGATGCATCAGCTGCATCCCTTCGCGCGCGAGGAGATCGCCGCCAATGCCGAACATCTCCAGCGCCGGACCGAGTTGCTTCAGCTCGCGCACGACCTCGGACGCATGCAGATCGCCGGATGCTTCGCCGGCGACAATGGCGAGTTTCATCGCATCTCCTTGTCATCCCGAGCGGAGCGAGGGACCTGGGCGGGCGGGGCGCCAGGATCATGCCTCCCTGCCCCGCCCGCCCAGGTCCCTCGCTCACGCTCGGGATGACAAGGGGCGAGTTTCATTTGTACGGCGCCGGGAACATCAGCCAACCGATGAGGATCCCGCCGAAGAAGAGCGAGCAGAAGATGATGAGGAAGAGTCGGACGCGCTCGCGTTTTTCGTGGCGCCATAAGAGCGCGAAGAAGAGGCCGGCCAGCACGGCGTAGAGGAACATCAGCACCATGTGGCTGCGCAGGAGGCTCACTCTTTCCTCCCCCTCGCGATGTCGTAGCAGTCGAGGACGAGCAGGAGGTTCATCAAACCCGCGGTGAGCGTGAACGCGGTGCCGTATTCGTAGGTCGACGAGGTGATGTCGCCGTGCGGGCCTTTTGCGCGGGCGATGAAGTACATCGCGCCGCCGCCCATCGAGCCGATGCTCGCGAGCTTGCGCAGCACGGAATCATGCGCCTCGGCGAGCGTGTAGATCGTGCCGTCGATGGAGAGGCCGAGGACGAAGAGGACGACGACGATGGCGAAGAAGGCGATGGCGCGCTCGCGTTTGCCGAGATAGAAATGGCCGGCGCCCGGGACGACGTAGGCCAGCAGCATCGACGTGATCGCGCGCGCGTTCATTCGGGAAGCGCGATCTCCTGAAAGCGCGGCGTTAGCTTGTCGAACGTCACGTCGAGGTCTTCGGGAACGAGTCGCGTCTGCGCGGTGACGGTCATGAAATTCGAGTCGCCGTTCCAGCGCGGCACGATGTGCACGTGATAGTGATCGGCGACGCCCGCGCCCGCGACCTGTCCGAAATTCATCCCGACGTTGAAGCCGTGCGGCGCATACACGTCCGACAAAATCCGCTGCGCTTCCGCCGTAAGACGAATGAGCGCGCGCAGCGACGCATCCGTGCTGTCGAACAATCGCGCCTCATGCGCGATCGGCGCGACCATCACGTGGCCGTTGGTGTAGGGATAGCGATTCAACATCACGAGCGCCGTCGCATTGCGGAACAGCGTGAGCGTGTCCCGCGGATTCGCCGAGACGGCAGCGTTACAGAAAATGCAACCGGACTCGGATTTGGGTGCCGTCAAGTAGGGGTATCTCCAGGGGGTGAAGAGGATGTGCATGAGAAGCGAATTGAGAATTGGGAATTGAAATTGTGAGTTGAGACCGGGCCGCGAAGCCCATTCCCAATTCTCAATTCACAATTCTCAATTAATCGCTCGCACCAACAGCGCCGGGCGCCTCCCCTTCCCCCAACGTCTTGTTGATCAACTCCTTCAACTCTTTCCCCGGCTTGAAGTACGGAATCTTCTTCGACGGCACTTCTACTTTCTCGCCGGTCTTGGGGTTGCGGCCGGTGCGGGATTTGCGGCTGCGGAGGCGGAAGCTGCCGAAGCCGCGGAGCTCGATTTTCTGGCCGGAGCGGAGGGAGTCGACGATGGAGTCGAACACGATGTTGACGATCGTCTCGGCCTGCTTCTTCGTCAGCTGGACGACGCGCGCGACTTCGTCGACCAGCTCGGCCTTGGTCATCACGCCGGCGCCGGGATGCTCTTCTTCGCCGTCTTCCGGTTCGAGCTCATGGTCGTTGTCGAGTTGTTCGTCCAAGTTGTGCCTCCTAGAACAGATAGCGGATGGCGGACGGCGGATGGCGGAGCATGAGCCCCGTTTCTTCCGCCATCCGCCATCTGTCATCTGCCATCTTCAATTTCACCACCTGTACAGGAACTGCGGCAGTCTGCGGCTGACGACTTTCTGGATCAGGCTCTCGGCGTCGCTGCTGCCGGTCAGGAGATCGAACAGAGATGCTTCGCGGCGCTTCGGCCAGATCTTCGCCGGCTCGCCTTTGATGCCCGCGGACTTTGCGGCGTCGTGCACCGCGTCATCGATGGTTCCAAGCTCGTCGATCAGTTTCAGCTCGAGCGCTTCTTCGCCGGTGAACACGCGGCCGTCGGCAATTTTGCTGACGTCCGCGACCGTCAACTTTCCGCTGCGTCCTTCGGCCACCGCGCGAATGAATTGCGAGTGCAGCTGCGTGACGATGTGCTGAAAGTACGCGCGCTCCTGATCGGTGAGATCGCGGTACGGCGAGCCCGCGGCTTTCATCGCGCCGCTGGTGATCGTCTCCGGCTTCAACTTCGCCCACTGCACGAGGTCCTTCGTGTTGAACCACTGCATGATCACGCCAATCGAGCCGGTGATCGATCCCGGATTCGCGACGATGCGATCGCACGCCGCGGCGATGTAGAAGCCGCCCGACGCGGCGACGCTGTCCATCGACGCCACGATCGGCTTCCTGCTCTTCGCGCGAATGGCGCGAATCGCCGCGTAGATCTCCTGCGACGGCGCGATCGCGCCGCCGGGGCTGTTGATGCGGACGACGATCGCCTTCACCGTCGAGTTGTTCGCGTATTTGTGCAGGAGGTCGAGCGTCTCGCGCGCGTCGAGGATCTCGCCCTCGATCGGCACGATCGCGATTTTCTCGTTGCCGAACGAGAAGTCGCCTTCGTCCTTCGCGTAGACGGCGATCATCACGAAGAGGAACACGAATGCCGCGACGACGACCGCGCAGCCGGTCAACGCACCGGCAAAGAACATCGGCGCTCGCGATTTCCGCGGCGGCGGTGGCGGTGCGGCGGGCGTCGGCGTGGAAGGCTCGGACATCCGTGGCTCAGCTCTGTTGCGGTTCCGAGGAGTCCGGCGCGGGCTCGTCGTGAGGTTCTTCGGGATGCTCTTTGGAAGGCTCTTCGTGAGGTTCTTCGGGATGCTCTTTGGGATGCTCTTCGAGAGGCTCTTCGAGAGGCTCTTCGTGCCCTTCGTCGTGATGCGGCTGTTCTTCCGGCGACAACGGCTCGACGTCACGTGTGGTGAGGCCGATCTTCCGCTCCGTCGAATCGATCTTGATGATCCGCGAGCGGATTCCGTCGCCGGGATGGAACAGCTTGTCGAGCTTCTGCCGCGCGTCGCGCTGCACTTCGGAAACGTGCGCGAGTCCTTCGACGCCGTCGGCGAGACGGATGAACAAACCGAAGTCGGTGATCTTCGAGATCTGTCCCACGACTTCGTCGCCGACGTTGTGGATCTTCGCGAAGTTGTCCCATTCGTTCGGCAGGAACTCGCGGATCGAGAGCGACAGCCGCTGGTTCTCGCCGTCGACGTTGATCACGCGCGCCTTCACGACGTCGCCCTTCTTCAGCACCTCGCTCGGATGTTTGAGCCGGCGGTGCCACGACATGTCGGAGATGTGAATCAGTCCGTCGATGCCTTCCTCGACTTCGACGAACGCGCCGAAGTCCGTCAGGTTGCGCACGCGTCCGTCGATCACGCTGCCGACCGGAAAGCGCTGCGAGATCGTGTCCCACGGATTCTGCTCGAGCGCTTTCAACGAAAGCGAGATGCGGCGATTCGGAATGTTGACGTCGGAGACGACGGCTTCGACTTCGTCGCCGATGTTGAGCATCTTCGCGGGATGGCGAATCTTTTTCGTCCACGACATCTCGCTGACGTGGATCAACCCTTCGACGCCTTCTTCGAGCTCGAGGAACGCGCCGTAGTCGGTCAGCGAAACGACGCGCCCTTTCACGCGGCTGCCGAGCGGATAGCGATCGGCGACGTCGGACCACGGATCGGGAGACTTCTGTTTGTATCCGAGGGAGACGCGCTCCGAGTCGGCATCGAACTTGAGGACGACGACTTCGATCTCGTCGCCGACGTTGAAGTATTCGGAGGGATGAGCGACGCGGCCCCAGGAAATGTCGGTGATGTGCAGCAAGCCGTCGACGCCGCCGAGGTCGACGAAGACGCCGTACTCGGTGATGTTCTTCACGACGCCGTGCGTGAGCTCCCCTTCTTTGAGGCGGCCGAACGTCGTCTTCTTGGCCGCGGCCTGCTCGACTTCGAGGATCGCGCGGCGCGACAGCACGACGTTGCTGCGCTTCTTGTCGAACGAGACGATCTTGAACTGCATCTCGTGTCCGCGCAGCGCATCGAGATTTTTGACCGGCTTGGTGTCGATCAATGAGCCCGGCAGAAATGCCTTGATGCCGCCGACATCGACCTGCAGTCCGCCTTTCACGCGATCGATCACGCGTCCGCTGATCGCCTGGTCGGCTTTGAACGCGGCCTCGATGTCGTCCCACACGCGCATGCGCGCGGCTTTCTCGCGCGACAGTGCGACGTAGCCGGACGAGTCTTCGAAGCGCTCGATGAAGACTTCGATCTCATCGCCGCGCTTGACGCGCACCTGGCCGTCGTAGCCGGTCACTTCATTGACCGGAAGGAGGCCTTCGGACTTGTAGCCGATGTCGACGACGACATCGGAGGGGGTGATCTTGATGACCCGCCCTTTGACGATCTCGCCTTCTGCCAGAGTCGGCCTTGTGTAAAGGTCGAGAAGCTCGTCCATGCCGAGATTCTCCAGATTGGTGCTGCTGTCCGCCTGGCGCGGCTGGAGTGGTTTCGTTTTCTCGTCATTGGACGCCATTGAGCGGGGAACCCCCTGTTAAATAATTCCGGGTTGCGCGGCATCGCGCAGCCGAGCCTAACTTCGTCGCTAAGTTGTTATGCACGCCGGATTTGGCAGTGTAGCGGGGGGCTATAAGGGAGTCAAGAAATGGCCGCCACAATTCGTGCCACAACCTCAGAGATTGTCAGGTCCGAAGTGTCGATGACTTTGTAGGACTCGTCGTACATGAGCGGCGAATCGGCGCGCGTCGAGTCCTGCTCGTCGCGCTTCACGCTCTCGGCGAGCACGGCATTGAAGTCGACATTCTCCCCCCTGGAGATCAGCTCGTCATAGCGCCGCCGCGCCCGCACCTCGGCGCGCGCAGTCAGAAAAAACTTGTGCGGCGTTTCGGGAAAAACCTTCGTGCCGATGTCTCGCCCCTCCAGCACGCCGCCGTGTTTCCGCCCTAACGCCTGTTGTAATCGGACGAGCACGCGGCGCACGGCGGGAATCGCGGAGACGTGACTCGCGGCCATGCTGATCTCGGGCGTGCGAATGAGGCCGGTGATGTCGTCGCCGTCGAGCAGCACGCGCGGCGGATCGCCGGGGAGGAACTCGATCTGCGCGTTGCCGGCGAGCTGTTCGAGTTTGTCCGCGTCGCGAACATCAATGTTGTTGCGCAGCGCGGCGAGTCCGATCGCGCGATACATCGCGCCGGTGTCGATGTGCGGAAGGTTGAGCGCGCGCGCGACGAGTTTGCTGACCGTGCTCTTGCCGACGCCGGACGGGCCGTCGATGGCAACGATGGTCGTCATCGCGCGCGGCGGGCCTGACGCTTCGGAGGAGCAGCTTTCTTGCGCGTGGTCTTGCCGCGCGTGGTGCGCGCCTCCGGCGCGCCTTTTTTCCGGGACGCGCCGGCAGCGCGTACCACTCGCTTCGGTTTCGGCTTCGCCTTCGGCGCCTCCTGCATCGTCGCGAGCATCTTCACTTCATGCTTCGTGAGCTCGCGCCAGGACCCGGGCGTCAGCTTCGGATCGGAGATCGGTCCGATGGCGACGCGGCGCAGTTTCGAGACCGGATGTCCGACGGCCTTGAACATTTTTCGGATCTGCTGATTGCGCCCTTCGCGCAGCCGCACTTCGTACCAGCTGTTGCCTTCGTCCTCGCCCCGGCCTGTCGAGCGTCCGGTCGTCTTCATGCGCTGGATCTCGCACGGCACGGTGCGCTTGCCGTCGATGGTGATGCCGCGCTCCAGCTTGCCGACGATGCGCTCGTCGGGGATGCCGCGCACCTTCACGTGATACGTCTTCACCGATCCATGCTTCGGATGCGAGACCTTGAACGCGAGGTCGCCGTCGTTGGTGAGCAGCAGCAATCCTTCCGATTGATAGTCGAGACGGCCGACCGGATAGATGCGCTCGCGCACGCCTTTGACGAGATCGACGACGGTCTTGCGTCCTTCCGGATCGTTGACCGTCGACGTCACTTCTCTCGGTTTGTACAGGAGGATGTAGCGATGGGTCTCGGCGCGCGTGATCAGCTTGCCGTCGACTTTGATGTGATCGCGATCGGCATCCGCTTTCGTTCCAAGCGCGGTCACGACACGGCCATTCACCGTGACCCGTCCCTCCCGAATCATCGCCTCGGCTTCACGGCGGGACGCGAAACCCGCATGGGCGATGATCTTCTGCAGCCTGTCGAGTTGCATCACTCTTCTTCTGCTGAGTCGCTCGCAAAAGATTCTAACTGAGTTTCTTCGACTGCAACGGCGATCGGTTGTTCTTCTTCGACTCTTTCTTCGACCGCCTCTTCAACATTCTCCTCCACGATCTCCGCGTTCTCGATGTTCGTCTCCGCGGTTTGAATCGCGGTCACGAGATCTTCGTTGATGTTCTCGCCGATGAGATCTCCGAATTCTTCGAGGCGCGGCAGATCGCGAATGTCGTTGAGTCCGAAATGCACGAGGAACTCTTTCGTCGTGCGATAGAGAAACGGACTGCCGACGACGTTCTTGCGTCCGGACACGCGAATCATGCGGCGCTCGAGCAGCGTGCGAATGACAGCCGTCGAGTTCACTCCGCGGATCTCCGAGACTTCCGGCGCGGTGATCGGCTGCCGGTACGCGACGATCGCCAATGTTTCCAGCGCAGCGATCGACATCCGGTTCTCGCCTTTTTTCGCGAAGTGCTTCTTCAGAATCGAATCGTGCTCCGGTCGCGTGGCGAGACGCCATCCACCGGCTGTCTGCTCGAGCATGAATCCGCCGGCATGCTCGTCGAGAAATCGCTTGATCTCATCGAGCTGCGTCGCGACGGCGTCCTTGCTTTCGTCGAAAGAGTCCGCGAGCTCGTCAATCTTGATCGGATCGGAGCTGATAAAGAGCACAGCTTCGATCGCAGCTCGTAGTTCGTTGGGTTCCATCGTTTCCTTTGCTTTCGCTCTCCGCCGACCTTGTAGGACGTCCTAGAAGTCCTATACGTCCTATCTGTCCTAAGCCGTCCTAGTCGTACATCTTGAACGCCTCTTCATCGATCTCGCGCTCCATCCGCGACACCACGATCTCCGAAAACGTTCCTTTCTGTTGCAGCGAGATGCCGCCGAGGCGGACCAGCTCGAGCATGCCGAGAAATATGGCGATCAGTTCGTCGCGGTCGCGGCCTTCGAGAAACCACTGCAGGCGGATCGGCGATTTTTCTTTCAGCTTCGCGTAGAGCTCGGACATCTTCTCCGAGACTTTGTGAACCGTCCGCTGCAGCGAGATCGACTGCGGATGGTTTTGTTTGTAGCGGACGAGCGCGGTGCGGAACGCGTCGATGAGGTCGAAGAGACCGACCTCGCTCATGTCCATCTCCTGCGGCTCTTCGCCGGGCAGCGGCACGCGCGGGCGCGACCACATTCCCATCCGCACGAGATCGAGTTCCGCGAACGTCTCCGCGACGGCTTTGAAGCGCTGATATTCGAGGAGCCGGTCGACGAGCTCTTTGCGCGGATCCTCGATCTGATCGTCCGCGCTCTCGTCGCGCGGCAGCAACATGCGCGACTTGATGTTGATCAGGAGCGCCGCCATGTAGATGTAGTCCGCGGCGATGTCGAGATCGAGCTCCGTCATCGCGTCGAGGTACGCGTTGTACTGCTCGACGACGAGCATGATCGGAATGTCGTAGATGTCGATCTCGTGCTTCCTGATGAGATGCAGCAGAAGATCGAGCGGTCCGTGAAAGGACGGCAGCGTGACCTGGTACGACGACTCGTCCTGCTCTTCTTCTTCGTGGAGCGGCGCACTCTTAGTGCGCCGTTCGTCTTCGGCGGGCTGAGAGCCCGCCGCTCCACTCATTTCTTCTTCGCTCATCGAAGCTCCGGGTAATCGATCTTCATCGCCTTGCGCACCAGCTCCAGCGTCTCGCCCGTGCGCTCGCGCGCCTTGCGATTTCCGTCGCGCAGCACGTCCCACACGATCGACGGATCGCGGTCGATCTCTTCGCGGCGCGCGCGGATCGGGCGCAGCGCCTCGATGATGATGTCGGCGAGCAATTTCTTGTCCTGCACGCAGCCGATCTGTGCCGTGCGGCATTCGTGATCGACGCGCGCGATCGTCTCCGCGTTGGAGAAGAGTTTGTGGAACTGGAAGAGATTGCAGATGTCGGGATTGCCGGGATCGCTGCGGCGCACGCGATTCGGATCGGTGAACATCGTCATCACCAGCGCGCGTACTTCATCGGCCGATGCCGTCAACGGAATCGTGTTGTTGTACGACTTCGACATCTTGCGGCCGTCGAGTCCCGGCACTTTCGGCGTCGGCGTGAAGAGCGCCTGCGGCTCGGGGAAAACGGGGCCGTAGAAGTTGTTGAAGCGCCGCACGATCTCGCGCGACAGTTCGAGGTGCGAGGCTTGGTCTTCGCCGACCGGCACGAACGCCGCGCGATAGACGATGATGTCCGCGGTCTGCAACAGCGGATACCCGAGGAAGCCGTAGGTGTTGAGATCCTTGTCTTCGAGCTGCTGCTGCTGGTCCTTGAACGTCGGCACGCGCTCGAGCCAGCCGAGCGGCGTGATCATCGACAGCAAGAGATGCAGCTCCGCGTGCTCTTTCACTTCCGACTGCAGAAAGAGAACGCTGCGCTGCGGATCGATGCCCGCGGCGAGGAGATCGGCGGTCGCCTCGAACGTCGACGTGCGCACGCGCGACGTGTCGGCGTAGTCGGACGTCAGCGCGTGCCAGTCGGCGATGAAGATGTTGCAGGGATAACGGTCCTGCAGCTCCACCCAGTTTTTGACTGCGCCGAAATAGTTGCCGAGGTGCACGCGGCCCGTCGGACGGAGTCCGCTGAGGACAAGTTGGGGTGATGAAGTCAAAGGAAACTCTCGGGTTTGGATGGCGGATGGCAGATGGCGGATGGCAGAAGCTCTACGCCATCCGCGATCTGCCATCCGCCATCGGCTTCAAAATGACGGCGCAGTGTAGCAAATTCACCGGATCGCGAACGCGGGTCTTTTCTCCTCCTTCGCGCACGCCGTGTCGAGACTCTTCGTCGAGCCGGAGAGCACGAACTTCGTGACGACGTCGCGCACGCATCGCGGGCGTCCCGAATGCGCCATCCCTTCGACGATCATGTGCACGCTGCCGGGAAACAGACGCTGCATTTCCGCGCCCCATCGCGGCGGCGTGTCTGGGTCGAGCGTTCCGGAGATGATCAGCGCCGGCACATTCGCTTTCTTCTCCATGTCACGCGGAATCCGCGCGGATGGCCATTGCCTGCACACGCGCGACAGCGAGAGCGGCAAGGTCGCGCCGCTGAACGTTCCGCGCGCCGCTTCGATCGCCTCGGCGTCAGTGAAGCGCGCGACGTCTTCCGCGCAGGTGACGCTGAGGAACAAACCTACATTGAGCACGCGATCGATCGCCTCGCCTGCCGACAGCAGCGGTTGCAGCGGCGCGAAGTCGCCGCGCGCCGCCGATGCGATCACGAACGGAAGCGAACGTTGCGTGTCGACGCTGTAGAGCATGCGGCGAATCGCGCCTGCGAAGATGTCGCGCGTCAATTCGATCGGTCCGCTCTTTAAGGTCAACGTGACGGGCTGCTTCGCAAGAGCATCGAGCACGCTCGCGAACTGTGCCGCGAGGTCGGGATACTTCTCGCGGCACGCGGCCTCGGCCGCGCAGTCTGCGAAGACGCGATCGAGTGATGCCTGCGCCGCCTCCGCGACGTGCAGCGGATTGCGAATCGCGAACGGCGTGACGGCTTTCATCGTGACCGTGCGCACGTGTTTCGAATAGCGCCGCGCATACACCATCGCCAGCCGCGCGGTGTACGAGCTGCCGTAGATGTGAATGCGCTCGTATCCGAGCCAGCGGCGCACGGCGTCCATGTCGTCGGCGGCCGCGGCGGTGGTGTACGCCGTGAGATCGGCGCGCTGCGCGAGTTGCTCGCGACAGGCCGTGATCACGTCCGCGGGCAAGTCGCCGCCGAGAAATCCGCGGATGGCCGCGTTCGCGCTTCCGAGCGGACAGTCGAGCGCGTTCGAGTCGCCGGTTCCGCGCATGTCGAAGAAGACGACGTCGCGCGTCGCCGCGATCTCCGGAAAGTCGGCGATCCACGAGCTCGCCTCCGGGATCGCCGCGATGCCCGGTCCGCCGCCGGTCAGAGCGAACATCGGTTCCGCTGCTGCTTTGTCATCGCTCGCCGGAATCACCATCACCCGAATTGGAATCGTCCGGCCGTTTTTCCGCGCGCGATTTTCGGGGACTTCGATCGTGCCGCAGAGCGCTGGCTTGTTCGCCTCGCACGGCTGCAGCATCGGCAGGCGCGCGGCGTTCGCACTACACGCGAGTAATAGACAGATGAAGAGAATGAGTCGTTGCATCGTTTCCTCCGCCACCTCATCACGGAAGAACGACGCGAGAGTTGCCCGGAATCGCGATTCCGGACGTCTTCGCCGTCAATCCGGACGACGGCGGCGGTACGCGGACGGCGTCATCGACGTTTCTTTGCGAAACGCGGAGTTGAACGTCGATTTCGAGCGAAAGCCTGCCGCCTCGCCGATCGCGACGATCGACAAGTGACTCGACTTCCGGTCGATGAGCCGCCGCTTCACCTCTTCGATGCGCCAGGTGTTGATCCAGTCGTTGAAGTTGCGGCCGAGCTGCTGATTGATGATCTGCGAGAGGTGCTTCGACGGAATCGCCAGCTGCTGCGCGAGCGCGTCGAGCGACAGCTCGGGATCGAGATACGGTTTCTCGCGCTCGATGTGCTCGAGCAGCTTCCGCAGCATCGAGCCGGCGCGCTCATCGGTCAGCGTCGAGCGCACGTACCGACGCTCCGCGAGCCGGCCGCGAAGCAGCGCGCCGGTGACGAGCACCGCGCCGCACGCGAGCAGCGACGGAATCACGCGCGGCGAGATCGCGCCGGTGAGCCGCGCCGCCGCGCCGATCCAGATCGCCGCAAACGTCCACGCGGCAATCCAGAGCGTGCGATCGGCGCGATCGTGGAGCATCAGCATCCGGAACATGAGGAAGAGATACGCGCCGCCTTGAATGACGAGCGCGACGAGCAGCAGCATGCGTGACGGGTGCGAAGCAGCGAGAGCGACCGCGCACGCGGCGGCGGGAATCGCGTGCATCCACGCGTGCCGGCCCGCTTCTCCCGTGAGCGTCGCTCGCACGAAGAGAAACAACAACGGACCGACGAGATAGTTGAACGGAACGTGCGTGCGCGAGAGCTGCGGCACCGAGTCCATCAACGTCGAGCCGGCGATGATCACGCCGAGGTTGGCGGCGAATGCGGCGAAGAAGCGTTGCGAAAGAGAGTGCGACGGCGAGAAAACGACCGCCATCACGAACAGTTGCGCGGCTCCGATGATGCAAAGCAACGTCAGCACGTCGACCGTCATCACGTTTCCTCCCGTCAGCGGATCGCCAGCACCGCCGCGATGATGATCACCAGCGGCGTGATCCCGACGATCACGAGCGTCCCAAATCCCTTCCACGCCGAAAATCGATGCGCCTCGGCCAACGTCCTGCTGCTGACCACGACATACGCGACTATCATCGCCAGCTCGAGCAATCCGAAAATCAGCGCCAGCGCGCAGCTGCCGCCGATCAGTGCCGGACGGAGGCGGAACGCGACGTCGCCCGCTTTGATCACTTCGGTCTCGGGCGAAGCGAAGAGCGCGATCGGAATCCGATAGAGCATCGCCCAGATGATCGGCGCGAATCCCCACGCCAGCGCGGAGCGGACCGCGGATTGACTCCCCTGCCCGTCGAGAAATCGTCCGGCCATGTACGCGATCCAGGAGAAGAGATAGAACGCGAGAAACACCACCAGCGCGGAGACGATCAGCGCGCAGATGACGATGAGCCACGCGTACGGTGTCGCGGCGAGGCCTTTGCGCACATTGTTGTTCGGGTCGCCGGCGAACGCGGCGAGCGTCGCGAGCAGAAGCAGCGGCACGATCATCCGATCGCGCGGCTCGTCGAGAATCTCGCGCATCGTCGTGCGCGGCCGGATCACCACGCGAGCGAGTCGACGGAAAAACGTGAGCATCCTGACATTGTGATACGGCAAAGGCGCGCGCGAGTTCAATCCTTCGCGGTCGCGGCCGGCACGGGGACGCCGAGGAGCTTCTGCGCGATATCTTCGGCGCGCGGTAATCCTTCGTCGATCGTTGTGATCGCGAGGTCGCGCGCCTTTTCCATCAGGTCGTAGTCGCGGAGGATGTTGCCCATGCGGAAGCGCAGCGCGCCCGACTGCCGCGTGCCGAGAAATTCGCCGGGACCGCGGATCTGCAGATCGTGCTCGGCGACTTCGAAGCCGTCGCGCGATCGTTCGAAGAGTCGCAGACGATCGAGCGCGTCCGCCGCGGCACGCTCGTCGTGCAGAAGGATGCAGTACGACTTGCGCGTGCCGCGTCCGACGCGTCCGCGCAGCTGATGCAGTTGCGAGAGGCCGAAGCGGTCGGCGTCGACGATCAGCATGATCGACGCGTTCGCCACGTCGATGCCGACTTCGATCACGGTCGTGGCGACGAGGATGTCGATCTCGCCGCGCTTGAAGCGCTGCATCGTCTCTTCTTTTTCGTCCGACTTCATCCGGCCGTGCATCATCGCGACGCGGCGTTTCGGAAAACGCTCGCGCGTCTTCTCGAAGCCCAACGTCAGCGGTTTGAGGTTCGACTTCTCCGACTCCTCGATGATCGGATAGACGATGTAGATCTGCGCGCCTTTCGCGATCTCGCCGTCGATGAAGTCGTACACGCGATCGACTTCGTGCGCGGCGCGGATGGCGGTCTTGATGCGCTGGCGACCAGGCGGCAGCTCGTCGATCACCGACAGCTCGAGGTCGCCGTAGATCGCGAGCGCGAGCGAGCGCGGGATCGGCGTGGCGGTCATGACCAGGATGTCCGGCATTTCGCCTTTGGCAAAAAGCTTCTGCCGCTGCTCGACGCCGAAGCGATGCTGCTCGTCGACGATCGCCAGTCCGAGGGATTGAAACTTCACACGCTCTTCGAGCAGCGCGTGCGTGCCGATGACGAGTTGGATGTAGCCCTCGCGCAAACCGGAAATCAGCGTGCGCCGCTCGCCGGCGCCCATCGAGCCGGTGGCGCGCGCGACCGCGACGGAGTGGTCAAGTAGTTGACGGATGCGCTGGTAATGCTGCTCGACGAGGATCTCCGTCGGCGCGAGCAGCGCGACCTGCTGCTTGTTGCGGATCATCAGCATCGCCGCGATCAACGCCACGATCGTCTTTCCCGATCCGACGTCGCCCTGCAGCAGGCGGTACATCGGCTTCGATGACTGCAGGTCGGTCGCGATTTCGCGTAGCACACGTTTCTGTGCAGTCGTCAGCTTGAACGGAAGGATGCGTTTGACTTCGTCGCGCATGCGGTCGTCGATCACGATCGTGCGCGTCTTCGCCTGCACTTCGTCGTTCGCGCGGCGGACGCGCAGCGCGAGTTGGAGCGTGAAGAACTCCTGCAGGATCACGCGCAGGTGCGCGGGCGACCGCTGCCGGAGAAATTCGTCGTTCAATTCCGTCGGCTGATGAATCGCGCGAATGGCGGTGTGCAGATCGATCACCCCCAGTTTTTCGCGAAGGTCGTCGGGCAGCGGATCGTCGACGAGCGGCAGGGCGTCGAGTGAGGTGAAGATCAGCCGCCGCAGCGCCTTCGGCGCGATGTTGCCGATCTTCGAATAGATCGGGACGATCGACCCTTCCTCCTCCTCCGCGCCTTCGAATTTTTCCCAGTCCGGACTCTCGATCGTCAGCGCGCCGCCGTAGCCGGTGACCCGCGGGATGCCGTAGACCGCGAGCTTGTCGCCGCGCTTGATTTGATCGGCGAGGAACCGCTGGTTGAACCAGATCAACTTGACGGAGCCGCTGCCGTCGTCGAGCACGGCCTCGAAGAGCTGCATGTGCTTGCGCGGCGAGACGCGCGCCTGCGCGGAGTTGACGCGGCCGCGCAGCAGCACCGGCGTGTCGATCAGCTTGCCGAGGTCCTGGACGCGGGAGGGATGGCGGCGATCTTCGTAGCGGAAGGGAAAGAAGAAGATGAGATCGCGAACGGTCTCGATACCGGCGCCGGCGAGGAGCTGCGCGCGGCCTTCGCCGACGCCTTTGAGAAACTGGACGTGGGTGTCTGGTTGGATGGGCGCCACGATCTCAATTGTGCGCGAACTTCAACGTTCTACGTCTTGTGGAGCGGCGGCCGCCCTCGGCCGCCGGATTTTCGCGAGGGGTCGGCGGCCGAGAGCGGCCGCCGCTCCACCTAGTCGAAAACGACCTTCATGGCGATCAATCCGATCTTCAACAGATCGCCGTTGTGCAACATGACCGGCACGCCGGTCGGGATGCGCTGGTCATTCACGTAGGTGCCGTTCACGGTGCCGACTTCCTCGAGCACGTGATAGTCGTCGCCGGTCTTGACGATCTTGGCGTGGCGGCGGGAGACCGAGCGGTTCGTGTCGACCGAAGTGAGATCGATGTCGGGAAGGATGCCGGTGACAGGATCGGCGCGGCCGATGGTCGTCTCGTCGCCGTTGCTGAAGTGGAACGCCGTGCCCGACGCCTCGTCGATGACGCGGTGCCGTTTCGCCTTCGGCTGCGGCGCCATCCGCGTCGCGTCCATCGAGACGTGGTCGACGTCGACTTCGCGTCCGGCGAGTTTCTCGAGCAGCGTGTTCGCCTCGCGGAGCCGCTTCGAGTATTTGCGGATGATGCGTACCGCGACTTCGGGATTCTTGCGGAGCATCTCGTCGAAGCGGGAGCCGTTGATGGCGACGACTTTGACGTCGGTGACGGCGACGGCGTCCGCGCTCCGCGGCAGCGCCTCGAGCAGCGCCATCTCGCCGAAGAAGTCGCCCTTCTCCAGATGGGAGAGGAGATGCGACTCGCCGCCGATGTGTTTGATGATGTCGACGGCGCCTTCCTGGATGATGAACATCTCCGTGCCGAGGTCGCCCTGCTGGAAGATGTACTCCCCGGAGGCGAAGGCCAGCTGAGAATCCCTGACCGGATCCTTGCCGCCGCCACCGCCGCCCGTCGTTTTGAAGACCGCTTTCATCGGTTACCGAACAGCTTTCTCCATTACCGAGAATGTGCGATCGCCGGTACTCACGCGCACGCGCGTACCAATGGGCATCAGGAGATTGTTGCCATGATGGCCAAAGGGCAGGTTCTGCACGACCGGAATGTCGAAGGGCTGGAAAAATTCGCGCAGAAGAGTACGAGTTTCCCCGCCGTCTCCGCAGTTTTTCAGCGCTCCAATGATCACACCTCGGATTTTTTTCATTCTGCCAGACAGCCGTAGGTGGGTCAACATGCGGTCGATGCGATAGGCCGGCTCGTCGACGTCTTCCCAGAACCAGATTCCATCTTCGATCCAGAAGTCGTACGGCGTTCCGGTGAGCGCCGTCGTGAGCGAGAGGCAGCCGCCGAAGAGAGCTCCTTCGGCCTCGCCTTCCTGCACAACATCTTGTGCATCGAAGACGCGGGTCAGCGGTGCTGCGCCGGCGAGCATCGACCAGAACCACTCTTCATTTTCGGGCGACAGCCCGTCGTGAAAATCGAGATTGAGCATCGGTCCGTGAAATCCGCCGACGCCGGCGTGAATCGCGATCGCCTGATGAAGGGCGGTGACGTCGCTGAATCCGACGACCGGGCGCGGGTCATTCGCAATCGCGGAGTAGTCGATGCGGTCGAGAATCCGCATCGCGCCGTATCCGCCGCGCGCGAAGAAGAATGCATCGAATTCGGAAGACCTAAAGAAACGGTTTAACTCTTCGGCGCGCTCGTCGTCATCGCCGGCGAGATAGCCGCGATAGCGATGGTCGATGTTCGGCGCAAAGGTGACGCGATGGCCGCGCTGCTCGATCGACCGCGCGGCGTCACGGATGCGCGACAGCTCGCTCGGACCGGAGGCGGCGAGGACGGCGATGTGGGCATGCGACGGCAGCGCGCGAGGCTTGGTCAGTTGAATTGTGAATTGTGAATTGAGGATTGTGGATTGAGAGCTCACTCGAACATTCTCAATCCTCAATTCACAATTCTCAATTCAAAATGCGTGAAGTGACCCTGTAAGCCGAATCCTGTTTCCCTTCTCCTCGCTTGCGCTCGGAGTCGGGACGAGAATCATTCATCTGCCGCTCGCGTTGCCGCGGCGGTCGAGCAACCTACCCGGACGCTGATAACGGAAACGGGCGGTTCCATCACGTCCCTATTTGGTCTTGCTCCGCAGGGGGTTTGCCATGCCGTCGCCGCTCACGCGGGACGCGGTGCGCTCTTACCGCACCGTTTCACCCTTACCTCACGACTCTTGCGAATCGTGATCGGCGGTTTATTTTCTGTTGCACTTTCCGTCGCGTCGCCGCGCCTGGCCGTTAGCCAGCCTGCTGCCCGTGGGAGTTCGGACTTTCCTCGGAGCCTTGCGACTCCGCGATTCTCCGGGTCACTTCACGCGGGCAGAATAACATCGCCTGCCGCGCCGAAATTCTTTCAGCTAAATCACTGCTGATTTAAATAGTTAGAATGAATGTCGGCGCGCCGACATCAAAAATCGATGCGGTTTTTCGGATCGGAAAAGTACGCCGCCCAGTCATCCTCCCCCGCTTCGCTCCCGCTCGCCGCGAGCTCCATCTCTCGAATGAGTGTTGCGGGCTGAACGACACGCACCTGACGCCGTTCGACGCGCGATGCGAGCGCGCGATCGGACGTCACGACATTCCAGCCGCGCCCGCTCGACGCGCGCTCGATGATCAGCTCATCCGCAGTGCGCGGCGCGCTGAACACGGTCATGACTGATCCGAGGTGACGCGCGAAGCTCGGCGGCTCGGGACCGTCGAAGATGCAGGTGACGCGCGTTTGCTTCGCACGCGCGAATGCGCCGAGGAGACGGATGAGGCCGCGCTTCGCCTCGTCGCTGTGGCGATCGACGCGCATCGCTCCAAGAACGTTGCTCCCGTCAATCAGCCAGGGCATGGGCGCTACGCGGATGGCGGATGGCAGATGGCGGATGGCGATTCAGCACGTCGCCGCTTCTGCCATCTGCCGTCCGCCATCTGCCATCACCCTTTCGGCACCGGCTTCACCGCTGCGCTCGGATCGCGCAACGTGGCGGGAATCGCCGACATCGCGCGCTGCGCTTCATCGCGCGTGTTGTAGTGGCCCCAGAACACGCGGTAGCAGGAGCGCGTTTTGATCTGCTGCGGGACGAACCAGATGTTGCTGCCTCCCGCGCTCAACACCTTCGCGATGTTCGACGGCTCGCAGAGGATTTGGATCTGCACCGTGAAGTTGCCCGATGCATTCGCCGCGAAGTCGCGCGCCATCGCGTCGTAACGCGTGCGCACGGCGTCCGTTGATACGGCGGTGGTCGACGCGATGACGGGAGCCGGCTTCGGAATGATGCGCGGCAATGCCGCGGTCTCGGGCGGTGGTGCGGGAGCCGGTGCCGGCGCGGGTGCCTGCGTAGTCGTCGTCGGTTGCGTCGCGGTCGCCATGGTTTCGACTACTGCGGTCGTCGTAGTGACCGGCGGCGTCACGGGAGCGGGCGTCACCACGGGCCCGCGCGCCGGACGCCGCATCACGACCTCAGTCGGCGGCTCTTGCTGCTTCTGCCAATACACGAAGCCCGCGTATCCCGCTCCCGCGAGAATGAAGATCGCGAGCAACGCGACGATCAAGCCGTACCGCCGGCCGCTCTTCGCCGGCGCACTCGGCTTCGGCGTCGATGTCGTCGTCGACGCACGCCGCACGGTCTCGAGCTGCGCCTCGTCGAATCCCCACTGCTCTTCTTCCGCTTCCGCCGCCGGCGGCACGGGAGCCGGAATCGGCGCGGGCGCCGGAGTGCGCGGCGGCACATCCCACGCCGGCATCTTCTCCACCGAAATCGGTGCAGGTGCAGGCGTCGCCACCACATGCGTCGCTTCTTCTTCTTCATCCCACGCCGAGGCACCGCTCGCCTGCTCCGCTTCCGGCGGCGCCTGGATCTCGAGCGTCGGCTGATGCAGTGCTTCCGCTTCGTCGAGCTCGAACGTCGGCGACGGCTGCGCCTCCGCGGGTTCGCTCCAGCTGAAACTCGCGCCGCTCTCTTCGTCGTCGAGCGTGAAGTCGGGCTGTGCGGCCGCGCTGTCGACGCGATTCAACACGCGCAGCGTCGCCAGCGCGTTCAGCAGTTTGTAGACGTTGAACGAATCGCCGCCCGACGCCGTCGCAACCTGCGCGACGGACTTCTCTCCATCGATGTGTTTGACGATCCCCTCGGCCTGCTCATTCAGTCCGAGCTTGCGGAAGACGTCGTCGAATTCCGCGGTCTTCGCGAACACCGCGTCGCCGCCGTCCATCGCGCGCTCGAACTTCTGCCGGTCCTGATCCGTGACGATCAACTCGACGAGCACCTGCGGCAGCGGGAACAGCGTGCCCTCGTCGCGCTTCGGCAGATAGTCCGCGACGATCGTGAACTGGCCGGCCGGCCACGCGGTGATCGAGCGGATCACGCCGACGACCTGGACGCGCCGCGCCCACGTCAGCTCCTTGCGCGTGATGAAGCCGAGGTTCAGGAGCGCGTCGCCGAGCGTCTCGTTTTCTTTGCGCTTCGCGAGCGCCTGCTTCACGTGCTCGCGCGACACCTTGCCGGCGCGCATCAGAATCTCGTCGACGGAATCGGCGCGATCGTTCGTACTCGCGGACAGCACGTCGCCGCCTTTGAAGTAGAGGATCTTGATGATCCCGTCGTTCTCGAAGCGGATCGCGCCGGTGAACTGCTCGCGCCACAACTCCACGAGCCGCTCGACTAAGTTGATTTCGTTGATTTCGCCTTCCAGCATTGCGGCGGGATTATCGCACGTGGTACAGGCTCAAAGGCGCACAGGCGCAAAGGCTCAAAGAAAAGCTATGAGCCCATGCCTGTGCGCCCATGCGCCCGTGCGCCTATGAGCCCATGAGCCTATGCGCCTCCCCATGCAGTTCGTCCCACAACGTCTGCCCCACCTTCCGCCCCAGCACATTCATCAAGTCCTGCGCCGACGCCTGGCGGATCGCCGACACGCTGCCGAATCGCTCGAACAGCAATCGCTTGCGTTTCTCGCCGATGCCCGGCAGATCATCGAGCTCGCTGTGCAGCGTGCGTTTCGCGCGGCGGCGACGGTGGGACGACACCGCAAAACGATGTGTTTCGTCGCGCACCATCTGCAGGAGCTGCAGTGCCGGATCGTGGCGATCGAGGCGGATCGTGTCCACGCGATCGGGAACGTAAATCTCTTCCTCGCGTTTCGCCAGTCCCGCGATCGGCAGCTCTTCGATGCCGAGTTTCGTGAGCGCCGCACGCGCGGCGTTGAGCTGTCCGCGGCCGCCGTCGATCAGGATCATGTCCGGCAGCGGCTTCGCCTCATCGACCAGGCGTCGATACCGCCGATCGACCGCCTCGGCCATGGATCGGAAGTCGTCCGCGCCGACGACCGTGCGGATGTTGAAGACGCGATACTGGTTCTTGTCGAACTTCCCGCGGTCGAGAACGACCATTCCGGCGACCGAGTCGCTGCCCTGAATGTTCGAAATGTCGAACGACTCGATCTTCTGGATGTCGCGATCCTGATAGCCGAGGATCTGCGCGAGCCGCGAGGCGGCGATCTGCAGACGATCCTGCTGCGATTTTCGAAAACGCGACTCGTGCGAGAGGCGCGCGTTGCGATTCGCGAGCTCGACGCGGTCCACGCCCCTGCCGCGCTGCGGCACGCGCACGGAAATCTTGCGGCGCGACTGCGTCGACAGCCAGTCGGTGATCAGTTCCTTCTCCTCGACGTCGAACGGAAGCAGGATCTCGGGCGGGATGAAGAGATTGTCCTGATAGTAGCGCTGCAGGATCTCGCTGAGAAAATATCCCGGCCGGTAGTCGGCGACTTTCTCCCAGAACAGCTCGCGGCGATCGACGACGTTGCCGTCGCGGATGACGAAGAGCTGCACCGCGACGTCGCCGCCTTCTTCGTACAGTCCCCACACATCCATCTCTTCGTCTTGCGCCGACGCGACCTGCTGCTCGGCCTGGATGCGCTCGACCGTGCGAATGATGTCGCGATAGTACGTCGCCAGCTCGAAGCTCTCCTCCTCGGCCGCGCGATACATGCGCGCGCTGAGCCGGTCCTGCAGCTCCTTCGACTTGCCGCTGAGGAACAGCACGACGTCGTCGACCATCTCGTGGTACTCCTCCGAGGTCGTGAGGCCGACGATGCACGGACCGAGGCATTGGTGCATGTCGTAGTAGAGACAGGGACGCGTGAGCGCGCTCTTCCCTTCGGCGATGTCGAGGTCGCAGCTGCGTAGCTTGAACTGATCGGCGACCAATTTGAGGATGCGCCGTGCGGTGCCGGCGAAAAACGGACCGAAAAAGAGATCGCCTTTCTTCCGATCGACGCGCCGCGTGAAGACGACGCGCGGGTAGTCCTCGGACATCGTGACTTTGATGTACGGGTACGTTTTGTCGTCGCGAAGCAGGACGTTGTAACGCGGCTGGTGCGTCTTGATGAGATTGTTCTCGAGGAGGATCGCTTCCAGCTCGTTGTTCGTCGTGACGAAGTCGATGTCGTCGATCTCCGGGATCAGCGCGTTCGTCAGCGGATGCGCGCGCGTGCCTTTCCCAACCACGTACGAAGTGACGCGGTTCTTCAGATTGCGCGCTTTCCCGACGTAAATGACCTGCCCCTCGGCGTTCTTGTGCAGGTAGACGCCGGGGCGGTCGGGGATCTCCTTGAGGCGCGCTTTCAGGCGGTCCAGGCGGGACGACATTCGGAGACAGAGAACGCAGAACGCAGAGCGAAGAATTCAGAACGAAGAACTTCTACCTCTTCATCCTGCGCTCTGCGTTCTGCGTTCCTCGATCCCGCGAAGAAACTCGGTGGCCGCGGCGCGAAACGCGTCACTCCACTCGTGTCCACCTTCGAAGACGAGCGGCTGCGCCCGGTTACCGACAAAGCTCAAGTCTTTCTTGAACTTTTCGTCCGTGTACCAGTCGTCCCTCGTGCCGCGCGAGAGAAGCATCGGCGGCAACTCCTCGGCATTCACGTCGGGAGGGACGTCGCCGCCGAGCATCATCAATCCATCGCATCTCATCGCCGCCGCCGCACGGGCGGCCATCGACGCACCCTGCGAGAACCCGATGAACACGAGCGTCTTCGCCGGCGGCAGCGCAGCGATCACGCGATGCACATATTCAATGTTGTCGGAGACCGCCTGCTCGCGATCGAGCTTTGTCATCCAGTTCCCCACCACCTCACCCGCCCGCGTGTAGAAGCGATTCAGCGACTGCACGGCCGCGAGCGACCAAGTCGAAGAGCCCTCGATCTTGTGCAGTTCGGCAATGTGCGTTTCCGCCAGTTCGGCATAGCCATGGAAGCCGACGAGCAGGCGCTCCGGCGCGCGCGGCTCGTACAAGACTCGGCCATGGGTGGGTGTCTCGATCGAGAGAACGTTCATGAGTCAGCGCGGTGACTGGTCAAGTTGTTGACGAGTCAGTGCTCTATAGTTTATCCCGCGCGAAGACGCGGGATCTATGGTTATCCCGACAGGGTTTGTCCCTACAACGCAACCACGCGCGGTGCCGCCGGAGATCCCGCGTCTGCGCGCGGGATAAACTGCAAGCCCGACTAGAATGCGCGCCGTGCATTTGATCCTGGTCGTTCCCTGCTACAACGAAGAGCATCGTCTGCCGGTCGACGCGCTGCGCAACTTCGATGTCGCCGCGCATCGCATCGAGATGCTCCTCGTCAACGACGGAAGCCGCGACCACACGCTTCGTCTTCTCGAGTCGCTGCGCGACCAGAATCCGTCGCGGTTCTCCATTCTCGATCTCGATCGCAATCGCGGCAAAGCGGAAGCGGTGCGGCTCGGCATCCTCGCTGCGCTCGACCGCAAGCCCGACTTCGTCGGGTTCTGGGACGCCGATCTCGCGACGCCGCTCGGCGAGCTGCCCGAGTTTCTCGACGTGTTCGCGACCAGGCCGGAGATCGAGATGGTCTTCGCTGCGCGCGTCCGTCTTCTCGGCCGCTCGATCAGCCGCAATCCGTCGCGTCACTACTTCGGCCGCGTCGGCGCCACGCTCATCTCCTCCTCCCTCGGACTCGCCGTGTACGACACCCAATGCGGCGCGAAGCTCTTTCGCGCGAGCGTGCCGATGCGCGAGATCTTCGGCGAGCCGTTTCTCTCGCGCTGGATCTTCGACGTCGAGATCATTGCCCGCTTCGTGCGGCAGCGCGGCCGCGACGCCGCCGCGAAGGCGATTTACGAGCTGCCGATCAAGACGTGGCACGACGTCAAGGGATCGAAGGTGAAATCAACCGACTTCCTCCGCGCGTTGCGCGACCTCTGGAAGATTCATCGCGCGTACAATCGCGGCCGAGGTAATCGATGACTGACACGTTGACCCAGGCGACCGTCGGATCGCTCTCCAGCCTCGCGCAGGGACTGATCGGATCCGAAGTGTTGAAGATCGCGAGCGAAGTGCGCGCGCTGACCGCGGCCGGACGCTCCGTCGTCAACCTCACCGTCGGCGACTTCTCGCCGAGCGAGTTTCGCATCCCTCGCCTGCTCGAGTCGCTGATCGGCGACGCGCTCGCGAGCGGACAGACGAACTACCCGCCGTCGGACGGCACGCTCGAATTGCGAAAAGCAGTCATCGATTTGTACCGCGAGGAATTGCATCTCGAGTATCCGCTCGAGTCGACGCTCATCGCCGGCGGCTCGCGTCCCGTCATCTACGCCGCGTACGCCTCGGTCGTCGATCCCGGCGACAAAGTCATCTATCCGACGCCGTCGTGGAACAACAATCACTACACCTACCTGATGCGCGGCGTGCCGGTGGAGCTGGTCGTCGGCGCCGACACGAACTTCATGCCGACCGCGGAGATGATCCGCCCGCACGTGAAGGACGCGCGCCTCATCGCCGTCTGCACGCCGCTCAATCCGACCGGCACGGTGATGGCGAAGCACGAAGTCGAAGCGATCGCGCGTCTCGTCGTCGAAGAAAACGAGCGCCGCGCGACGACCGGCCAGCGCCCGCTGTTTCTGATGTGGGACCAGGTCTACTGGATGCTGACCTTCGGCGACAACCATCACTACACACCGCCGCAGCTCGTCCCCGAGTCGGCAGCGTGGACCATCTTCATCGACGGAATCTCGAAGGCCTTCGCCGCGACCGGACTCCGCGTCGGCTGGACCGTCGCGCCGCCCGCCGTCGCATCGCGCATGCGCGACATCATCGGCCACATGGGAGCGTGGGCACCGAAGCCCGAACAGATCGCCGTCGCCGCGTTCCTCAAACAGAAAGACGAGATCGCAGCCTTTCACGACCACATGATCCGCGAGCTGCGACTCCGCCTCGACGCCCTCTACGACGGCCTCCTGGCCATGCGCCGCGAAGGACTGCCCGTCAACGCGATCGAGCCGCAAGGCGCGATCTACCTCTCCGCGCAGTTCGACCTCATTGATCGATTCGGCACGAACGAAGCGATCCGCAAATTCCTCCTCGAGAAAGCCGGCTTCGCCGTCGTTCCCTTCCAGGCCTTCGGCAACAAGGAAGAGGACGGCTGGTTCCGCCTCAGCGCGGGAGCAGTGTCGCTGCGCGATATTGAAGAAGGACTGACGCGCGTGCGGGAAGCGCTGCGCGACGTGCACTAAGGGAGACTCTGCACAAGTGTCATCCTGAGCCGCGAAGACGGCGAAGGATCCCCCGCCGACGGAGCGCTGGTCGTGCTTCGCCGGGGATTCCTCGCCGTCTTCGCGGCTCGGAATGACACGAGACAATTGTGTAGAGCTTCACTTAGTGGTGCGTCATTGTGCGGACTTGCCGCGCTCGTCCGAACGCAAGTCATTGAGCAACCGAATACAAAAAGAGCGAGCTTATAGCCCGCTCTTTGCTGACGGTATAAAAAATATGTTCAGGGCTGCGGCGTAATCAGCGTGACGTGCTGCGTCACATTATGCGTGATGCTCACAAATGCCCAGTATTCCTGTGCTCCGTCCAGCGGCTCGACTTCTATCCGGATGCGGTTATGCTTCAGAAGTTCCTGATCAAGCCATAGAGGTATTTCCGCCGACGCCGGGAACGCCTCGATCTGTCCCGGCAACGGCATCGAAAATGATGGCTCCACCTCGGCGACCAGTTCATCCGCCACCGCCGCCGTACCGAGCGGATGTACTTCATAGTAACGAACCCGAACCCGCGGCGGCGTGGCCGCGTTCACGTCGTAAATTCTGAGAGTCGCGCGGAACTGCGTTTCCATCGGGATGTCCGAGAGACCGAAGGTTCGCGAAAAGAGATCGTTCGGTGCGACGACCGGAATCGAAGTGCCCCACGTTTCCGACTGCCGGGAAGTGTCCCGCGATCGTAGCGTCATCGCGACGTCGGCGAGCCGCCCTTTTTCAACCATTGCGAGCTGACCGATGAGGTTCGACGCCGGCACCAGATTCGGGACGAATACCGTCGCCTTCCCGGGGAGCGGGTCGGGTACGCAGATCGGAAAACAGTTCGGCAATCGCGACACTCGGATTGGAGTGGTGCTCAGGTTGGTGATTGCGAGCTCTGTGACCCACGCCGATCCGAACGCGCCTTCCACGCGCTGCGGAGCGATCGGTAGAAGCACTTTGTCGAATTCCTGCGCACCGGCGTGCAGTGCGACGGCGGCGAGCAGGCTCAACGCAATTCGAATGTTCATGGCAGTTTCCTGTAGTCGTTATTCAAACGGAGACATATAGAGCAGCTTATTGTTGAAGACGGTACTCAAGGGATCGAAGTCCGGCGGATTGACGCGTTGATTCGCACGATTCACGAGCTCGGTCCAGATCTGTTGAGGGGTTAGCGTCGGATACCACTGCAGCAACCTGGCCACCGCACCCGTGACGAGCGGTGTCGCGAAAGAAGTTCCCGTACTCGGCTTACCCGGGCTGCGGTAGCTCGTCGAACTGCCTGCGCCTGCAACTTTCACCTTCCAGCCGGGCGCCCAGATGCTCACGCAGCGGCCGTAGTTCGATCCCGGATCCGAGGACGTATCCCACGGTTGGGGACATTGCGCGGGCGTATCGATGCAACTCCACCGCTGGTCGGTGTTCGTTGACGGATCGAACGCGGTTGCGCCTACCGTGATCGTGCGGTACGTGCTCGCGATGCCAGCGACGAGATTGCCGTTCTGGTCATAGACCGGTTCGTTGCCATACCCGAGGCGCGACGGCGTCATAGTACAGTTGTGATCATTCTGGTTGCCGACCGCAACCACGACCGGGATGTTTCCTCCGATAAGCGTATTCACCTCATGCTCGATCGAAGAGATACACAAGCTGTACCCTATCGGGCTGTTGGTTGTATTGTGAGGATCTTCACAATAGATATTCGCGAGATTCGAAGTGAAAAGCACGCTCATATTCACTACAGCGCGGTTGCTGCGTGCTTGGCATTGCGAGTCACTGTCGGGATCGTCATTCACGGGCGTCTTGTTGGGACACTTCATGTCCTTGTAGATCCAATCGAGGCCGCGCGCCATCGCAAGCATAGATCCCGCGCCCGCACAGTTCACGACTTTGACCGGAACGATGGTCACATTCTTCGCCACACCGGTCGTATTGCCGCCGATTACAGACGCCACCGCCGTTCCATGTCCGATTCCCGCGTCATCGCCACCCGCCACCCAACCGCCGCACGGGTTCGTCTCTAGCGCATAATCGAGGGCGATCGCGCTTTCTTCAGAATCGCCGAGCTCTGGACTATCAGCGATATCGGGATCGACCATCATGTTCGCACCCGAAACCACACGGCCCTCGAACTCCTGGTGTGCGGCGTAGACGCCCGAATCGACGACATACGCTCGGACACTCGTACCCATCGAGTTATACGCGTACGCCTTCGTTCCGTAGAGCTGCCCCGTGTTGTCGATCCGGTCCAGATTCCAGTAAACATCGTTTGCATACCCGTTCATGCAGACGTAATAGCCTGCCGCATTCCACGGGCAGCTTGACGTTGACGTCTCGATGGGTTTCCGCGGCACCATCGTGCCCCTGAAGTCGAACTGCCGCCTCTCGTGCTCACGCGGCGCCGTGGGAGTCTCTCCCGCGCTCATTTCGAGAAACTGATCTTCCTCGATGAGCTTGATGAGCGGGTTGTGACTCAACCCGAAGACCGCACCCTCCGGCAGTTCCACGCCGAAGCCTCGTACGGCGTACTTCATCGTCGCCAGAAGTCGCCCGCCGTGCTGATGCGAAAGTGCTTTCGCGAGCTGATCAACCTGCTTTGCGGAAACATCATCCTTGAATGTTACGACGTAGCGATTTCTGAGCGGCTTCGCGCCGTGGTGACCGGCGCTTCCGCGAACGCCGGGAGAACGCCGGCGCTCATAAAACACAGTAGTATCATGAGGTTACGAACCATTTAGGAGGCCTTTTCTTTTAGGTGATTAGTGTTGCGCGACGGTGTGGAAATCCGCCTGAGCGCATGGTACGGGAAAGAACTTATTTGCGTCTAGTTACATTATTTGCAGTTCCGCTCGCGTCCTCATGCCCTCTCCGATATGCCACCGGAGTAACGCCCTTCGCGCGCCTGAAGGCCCGGAAAAACGTGGTGCGTGTACCGAACCCCGAGCGATACCCGACTGCGTTCAGCGGGAGATCCGTGGTCCTCAGCAGGTGTTCAGCACGGGCAATGGTCGCCGCCTTCAGGTACGCGGACGGGGCGAGGCCCGTTTGCCGGGCGAACGCTCTACTGAACTGAGGTGCCGTCATGCCAAGGCGTGCAGCGAGCTCGTTCACATGCGGCGCCGTTTCCTTCGAAAAGCATTCGTCAAGATACGCGTCCGCCGCGCGTTCTAACGGGTGTTCCGACGCGAGTTCTTTGCGGCCCATACTTAAGGAGAGGTCGCCGCCTGAAAAGCCCTACCTCTCCATGAGAAGGCCCTATCTGTCACCGGCCGACGTGGCGGCCCATCGCTGCTCCTGATGTATCTGTTTCTGCGAGCGAACGAAGCGAGATGAACGTCGTGGACCGCGCATCCATCCGCGCTCTTGGTCAGCCCGTCGAGCTGGGTGCATGCTGAGATCCGTTCCAGTTGATCGCTGCAATCCAGCCGGTCGGTCTGCCGCTCCTCAATCCCCCGCCGCCCTCTCCCCCGGCTGCCGCGGCTTCCCGATGTCGGCATAGTCGCGCATGAACACCTTCAGCCCGTAGTCCGGCTGGTTGCGCACGAAGCCTTCGACGAGTTGGTTGTTGTAGTAGTCGACGAAGAAGTCGAACGGGTCGCGCGGGTCGGTGTCGACGACTTGCATGTCGGCGCGGACGAAATACAGCTTGCCCATGCGCAGCGTGCCGCCCTCGTAGAACATCCAATTCTTTTCCTGCGGGTCGGGTGGGTCGAGGGCGGCGGCGTGGACGTTGCTGTCGAAGAGTTGCACGAGCTCGCCTTCGTGCAGTTCGATGTCGCGCAGTTGTCCCTGGATCACCGGCGGCGGGAGGATCGCGGTGGCGTTGATGAGCAAGTCGTTCTTCTCGACCTTCACTCCGTTCGGCAGTTTCTTGAGGATCTTGTCGAGCGAGATGCCGAAGGCTTTCATCAGCAGCTCGCCGTTGAGATTGCAGATCTTGATGTCGATCGGGTGGATGCGCATCCAGCCGTCGTCCGTCACCGACACGTCGGCCGTCATCTCGAACGGGATGTCGAGGATCTTGTGCATGATCCCGCGCTGCACGAGCCTCCCCTCGTGCACCTCGATGAACAGCTGTTTGAGCGGCGTGCCTTCGTAGTTGAAGACGTAGTGATTCAGAAGATCGGTGAGTGCGCGTCCGCTCACGCCGATGCGCGCCTTGAAGATCTTGACGATGAACGACTTCTTGTCGTCGAAGTTCAGCGGCTGGCCTTCGACCTTGTCGAAGAATTCGCCGCGCAGCGAATGGATGTTGAGGACGATCGTGCGGTCGACGTGAAAGAGGACGTTGTGCATTTCCGCCTGCGTGTGCGCGGCGGGAAGGGCGTCCTTCGGCACATCGAAATGCGCGACGCCGATGGGCGGCGACGGCACCGGCTCCGCCCCCTGATCGCGCGCCAGTTTTCCGGGACAGCAGCACGCGAACAGAGTGAGCGCGACCACGACGCCCGTGATGAACGGGATCAGGACCACGCCGGTCCGCCGGGCGATTGCCTTCCAATGCACAGCCAACGAACTGTGCGGAAGCAAGTGCTTCGCCATGTGCGATAATCTGCCGGTGAACAACGAGGAAATCGACCGCCGCGTCCGCGCCGCCGTCTACGACGTCACGATGCGCGAGGGCTTCCCTCCGCTATCCACGCGCGTCGCGAACGAGCTGCAGATCGACGCGTCCGAGTCTCTCGCGTCGTTCCGCCGCCTCGCCGATGCGCGCATGCTCGTCGTGCAGCGCGACAGCGGCGAGATCCTGATGGCGAATCCGTTCTCGGCCGTTCCGACGCCGTTCGCCGTCAACGCGAATGGTCTCTCCTGCTACGGCAACTGCATCTGGGACGCCCTCGGCATCCCCGCGATGTTGAACTGCGACGCCGACGTCGACACGAGCTGCGCCGACTGCGGCACGTCCGCGCGCGTCCGCGTCCAGGACGGCCGCGTGATCGGCGAAGGGCTCATGCACTTCGCGATTCCCGCGCGCTCGTGGTGGAAAGACATCGTCTTCAACTGAAAGACGATGCTCTTCTTCCGGTCGGAAGAACACGTCGATCGATGGTGCGAGTCGTGGCAGATGCCGCGCGGCGAGATCATTTCGCTCGACAAAGGATGGGAGCTCGCGCGCATCTGGTACGGCGAAGACCGCCGCGCACCGGATTGGCGCCGGCGCACGCTCGAGGAAACCGAAGCGGTGTTCGCGTCGCTCGGGTTCACCTCCGAGTTCTGGAACTTGCGCTGATGTGGTTCGGCCACCGGATCGATCTGGTCGCCCCACTGGAAAGATGTAATCGCCCGACTAGATCGAGCTCGTCACCCGACTAGAAAAATCCCGTCGCTCTCCTGGAAAGATTCAGTCACCCGACTACGGCGATGGCAGAACGCGGGTGGCGAGGCCATCTGCCATCCGCCATCTGCCATCGGGCGAAAGCCCGCGCGGCGCAGCCGCCCTACGCCGTCGCCTGCAGCTCCGCGAGCGCCATCTCCAGCGCTGCGGTCTTGAGCTGTTCCTGCTCCTGCAGCTCTTCGACTTCGGCCTGCCGTGTCGATGACGCGTCGATCTCACGCAGGCTCATGAGGCACATCCAGACGAGGAACACGTCCTCGAATGCGACCCACCCCGCGTGCTCGAGGAAGCGCCACCACTCCGGATTGGCGATGCCGTACACCGACTCCGGCCAGAGGATTCCGCGCGCGAAGTGATCGGCGGCGACGACGGTCGTCGCGGTGAGCAGTACTTTCCAGTCGAGATAGAACGCCAGGAACGCGAGCGACCCGAAGACGTGAAAGTGCGTCTCGATGCGGCCGCCGGTGAGATGAATCAGCAGCGCCGACATGAGCATCTGCGACGCGGCGATGACGTGACGGGTGACTGCTTTGCCGGGCTCGAAGAACGCGAGCAGGATCGGCAGAACGACGATGCCGGCGCCGGCGAGGACCGCGATCAGCACGTGGATGTGCAGCACGCGCTCCTTCCCCGCCCACGCGTACGGCGATACGACGAACGCCGCGACGATCCCGGCGACATATTGAATCGCGAGGAGCATCGCAAACATCTTGTCGACTTTTTTTCGACGCTCGCTGACTTGCAGGTCACGCAAACTCACCGCACGCGCTGCGACTCGCTCGTTGCCGTTCATTTCGTCTCCTTCGCGGTAGTGCTCGTGATCGCGCAGCCGAACACGGGATGCGTGGCGCGCGCGGAACGCGAGCGGATGAGATCGATGACGCCGGTGCGGCCGCGGTTGATGCCCGCGTGTCCGCGCAGCGACGTGATGCCGCCCGAAAAGCGCAGCTTCCCGTCGCGGTCGTACAGAAAGGTTTGCCCCGAGGTGAACCCGCCGAAGAGACGCGCCTCGCGGCCGTCGTCGTCGATCAGAACGCGCGTGCGCTGCAGATGCGACGCGGCCTTCACCACTTCGGTCTGTTCCCATCCGCGAGGGAAATCGCTCGGGCGATAAACGAGAACCGTCGGCCGCAACGCCGGCACGCTCTCGATCACCGCCTCGAGCTCCTCGACGCTGGCCCGGCTGCACGAGCAGTGCGGATGGATGAGCATCACCAGCGTCCAGCCGGATGCGCGCTGCACGCGGCTCGACGTCGGCCAGGCCCGCGGCGCGATCGCCGCGCGTCCCGGCGTCGTCTCGAAATTGCGGATCGCCTGGAACGCCGCGCCGATCGTCGCGATCCAGATCAACGCGGCGGCGAACAGCGCAGCGAGGATGAACGACCGGCGCTTCATGCTTTTTTCCTGAGCGCGTCGAGCGGCGAGATCAGTTGATTGTCGCGCTCGAACTTGATGCGGCTCGAGGTCAACAGCTCGATCCGCTCGCCCAGCGGGATCGAGTAGAACTCGTTCGGCGGCAGGCGCGCAACGCGGCCGTCCGGATAGTTGATCATTGCCCAGTGGAAATTCATCCGGGCACCTCTCTCTCAAATTTTTTGGCGGGTTTGGGGTCTGCGCGAAAAGTGTACGCTAAGTTTTCCGCTCAGAGAACACAATTGCGTAACCGTTCGGGTCGCGGACGACGAACTCCACCTGCCCGTACGGCTGCTCGCACAACGGCTCGAGCAACGTGACGCCGGGACGCTGCGAGACCTGCTCGTACAGCTCGCGCACGCCTTCCATCCGCACGTACACGTGCCACACGCCGCCCTCGCGCTTTTCGTAGACGTCGGGCTTCTCGTAGCCGTCGAGCTGCTGCAGCATGATCTCGACGTCGTCGCGCGTCATGATCCCGAAGAAGTGCGGCGGATGTTCGGGAAACGGCAAGCCGTCGAAGCCGAGGTTCTCGCGATACCAGGAGATCGTCGCGGCGACGTCGGCGACGAGAAACACCGGTGAGGTGGTGTGCAGTCTCATACGAAGATCCTGACTTCCTTCAGCTCCCGGACCTTGTCGCGAATCTCCGCTGCGCGCTCGAAGTCAAGGTTCTTCGCCGCCTCTTTCATCTCTTTCGTCAGACGGCTGATCGCCTTGTCGATGTCTTCGTTCTCTTCGAGGCCGAGCTTCGCGCGGTGTCCCGGCAGCGGCACGTCGTAGTAGTCGAGATTCGCCATCCGCACGAGATCGGAGTCGATCGACTTGATGATCGTCGCCGGCTCGATGCCGTGCTCCTCGTTGTATTTCCGCTGCAATGCGCGGCGGCGATTCGTCTCGTCGATCGCCCAGCGCAACGAATCCGTGATCTTGTCGGCGTAGAGGATCGCCACGCCGTTGACGTTGCGCGCGGCGCGTCCGATCGTCTGGATGAGCGACGTCTGCGAGCGGAGAAATCCTTCCTTGTCCGCATCGAGGATCGCGACGCATGAACATTCCGGAATGTCGAGGCCTTCCCGCAAGAGGTTGATGCCGACCAGCACGTCGAACGTGCCGATGCGGAAGTCGCGGATGATCGCGATGCGCTCCAGCGTCTCGACGTCGGAGTGCAGGTAGTTCACCTTGATGCCCAGCTCCATCAAGTACCGCGTCAGGTCCTCGGACATCCGCTTCGTCAGCGTCGTCACCATCACGCGCTCGCCCTTGGTGGTGCGCTCGCGGATCACGCCGATCAGATCGTCGACCTGCCCCTTCACCGGCCGGATGATCACTTCCGGATCGAGGAGGCCCGTCGGACGAATCACCTGCTCCGCGAACAGTCCGCCCGTTTTCTCCAGCTCGTACGCAGCGGGAGTCGCGGAGACGTAGATGATCTGCTGCAGCTTGCCGTCGAATTCGTCGAACGACAGCGGACGGTTGTCGATCGCGCTCGGCAGACGGAACCCGTACTCGACCAGCGTCGTTTTTCGCGAGCGGTCACCGCCCCACATGCCGCGGACCTGGGGCATCGTCTGATGCGACTCATCTACGACGAGTAGAAAGTCATCCGGGAAGTAATCGATCAGTGTAGGAGGCGGCTCGCCCGGCTTTCGGCCGCTCAAATGGCGCGAGTAATTCTCGATTCCGTTGCAGTATCCGAGCTCCGCGATCATTTCCAGATCGAACATCGTCCGCTGCGAGAGCCGCTGCGCTTCGAGCAGCCGATCGTTCGCGCGCAGCTCCGTGACGCGCTGATCGAGCTCGACGCGGATGTTCTCCATCGCCTCCATCAGCCGCTCGCGCGGCGTGACGTAGTGCGTGCGCGGATAAATCGCCAGTCGATCGTAGGTGCGATCCGACGTGCGGCCGGTGACCGGATCGATGCGCGTGATCTTGTCGATCTCGTCGCCGAAAAACTCGATGCGCACGGCGTCGTCCTCGTACGCCGGCCAGAGCTCGAGCACGTCGCCGCGCACGCGGAAGTTGCCGCGCGCGAGATCGTACGGCGTCCGTTCGTACTGCATTTCCGTGAGCCGCCGCAGGTACTGCGTCATCGGCTTTTCCACGCCGCGCTCGAAGAAAAGCAGCATTCCGAAGTAGAGATCCGGATCGCCGATGCCGTAGATGCACGACACCGAGGCGACGATGATCACGTCGCGCCGCTCGAACAGCGACTTCGTCGCCGCGAGCCGCAGCTTGTCGATCTCGTCGTTCTTCGTCATCTCTTTTTCGATGTAGAGATCGGTCTGCGGGATGTACGCCTCGGGCTGGTAATAGTCGTAGTACGAGACGAAATACTCGACCGCGTTGTCGGGAAAGAAATTGCGGAACTCCTGGTACAGCTGCGCGGCGAGCGTCTTGTTGTGACTGAGAACCAGCGTCGGCCGATTGATCGCCTCGATCACCTTCGCGACCGTGAATGTTTTTCCGGAGCCGGTGACGCCGAGGAGGACCTGGTGTCGTTCGTTGGCCCGGATCGACTCGATGAGCTGGCGGATCGCCTCGGGTTGATCGCCCTGCGGCTCGAAGGGAGAAATGAGACGGAACTCGGACATGCGGTCGTTATCTTATCGAGTTGCACGCAAGCGGGCCGAGAGGCCACCGCTCCCGCGCCCGAGCCCGCTTCCGCGCCCGGGGTGGGGGAACCAAGCGACTGTGTTCCCTCACCCCGGACATGCGGTCGTTATCTGATCGAGTTGCAACCCCATTTCCATTTTTCATCACTAGGCGCCTTTCTTCTGTCTAGGTATCGTTGCGTGATAGATCTGCAGCGCGCTGCGGTCTGCGGCGCCCGTCGAAGGATGCGATGCTTTGTACGTTCTGCCGCCGTGAACGCAATTCAGTGGCTTTGGGACCCGACGTCTCCATCTGCGACGTCTGTCTTTCGGAAATTCGTTCGACGACCACGAGTTCAGCGGCTGGAAATTGCTCGTTTTGTGGAAAGCCGGAACGCCGATCGCGATTTTCATTTCGGAACAGAGCGATCGTTGCGACGAGCGCCGATCAACACGCACGTATCTGTTCGCGTTGCATACCGATCGCTTTGGAAGTGATCGAGTACCACCGCCGCCAAGCCCGCGAAGACAGCCGCGTCGTGTGATCGGAGAAGGAGGCGCGCGGTCGTTATCTTATCGATTTGCAACCGCGCTTCCATTCCGCTACGCACATCTTTCTGTGGACCGCATTGCGTCGCGTGCCCGGTAGAAACCCTCCATGGCAAGGTAGCCCGCAAGAAACTCTTGCCATGCCTCCTTCGAACCGACGATCAAGCGCGAACGAACGAGCCAACGGTAGCCGGCTCGCGCCTCGGCGAACAGGCGCGCGTCCGCGGCCGCTTGATTCATGCTTCTCATTTTCTGACCTCACGAAAGACTCCCGGCGGCATGCCGTACGCCTCTTTGAAGCAGCGATAGAAGGTCGAAGTGGTCCCGAATCCGGCATGGAGGGCAATCTCGCGCATCGGGAGCGGCGTCTCGAGGATCAGGCGCTCCGCCTCTTCGAGTTGCTTGCGGCGCAGGTATTCGCGCAGCGTCATGCCCGCGATCGAGGCCGTCGTGCGCGTCAGGTACTCGGGGCTCCGCTTGAGGAAGGCCGCGAGCTCGGAGACCCGCGCGGCGGTCTTCTTCACGTAACAGTCCTCGAGATAATGAGTTACCGCGCGATCGAGCCTCTGGCGGTGGACGTGGGTGAAGGTTCGCGGTTTCCGCTGCTTGCGCCTGGTCGTCATCGCTGAACGGACAGACGTGACGACGGCCCGGAGAACCGGCCGGCGTGAGAGAGTGCCGGTGCGCTGTTGCGGCGCGGCGGCAGGAGCCATCGTCACTTCCTCCTCATTTGGGAGTGACGAGGGCAAAGCTCCCCCTACCGTCGACTTGACGGGGAAAGACGGCTTTTTCGCGTGGCGGGTTCAGGTTGGACCCACCCATTGGCGGTCGTATCCGCACGCTCGGCTGCCACCGGCATGTTCACTCTTATTTTCGAACCGGTGGCAGTTCTTTGCTCATACGGCTACGCATTTCGATATCCTGGCGCCGCTTCTCAGTGAGCATTCGGGCCAGATATCTCTGACGCGCAACGATGGAGATCCCAAACGCCGCGCAAAGGACAAGGGCTCCGAGAAGCCAATAGCCTCGTCCGGTTAATCTACCCGTGGTCGTACTACGGAAATTGCCCAACAGTCCGATGACGCCAAGCATGGCGGTGATCAGCAGTAGGACGAGAGAGGTGCCGGCCATCACGGATCGAGTGTAGCAATTCCCGCAGCAAAGATTTCAACGTTCCACGAAAAATACGTCGTAGTAAGGCTGCTTACCGTTTTTCATGGAAACGACGCCCATGTAGCGAAGCAGGTTTCCACTCTGATCGTGCCGCCGAATGCTTCTATATCGAACCCCGAGGCCGACGATGTCGGTCGAACTGACGGCGCTCAGCTCCGCAGCCTGGGACCTCCCATCGTGATTGGCGTCAATCCAAAGCAGGAGACGCGGCCACGCAGCGTCCGATTGGTCGATCACCGCATCATTGTTCGAGTCGTACTGCTCCAAAGCCACAAAGCCGTCAGGAGCTTCGGAGTGATTCGGCAGCAGCGTATGGTTGCCAAAAAGCTCACGTGCGTCGTCGATTCTGCCGTTCCCGTTGAGGTCAAGCGCGATAAAAGCAAGCCGTGAGCCCCGAGCAGTCCAACCGATCGTGTCGGGATTCCCATCCGCGTCGATATCGAAAGCAACCGGATTCTCGAGGCCCGTGAGCCTCCATGGTCCTTTGTCGAGGTTAACGATGAGCGGGCAATTCTCCGGTGGCCCATCACAGTCTGACCATTCGCACGGAGGCTCGACATCGACATCAATGCATCTTCTCGGGCTGCCCATGCCTTGTTCCACGTCGGGATCGTCCGTTGCATAGGCCGTATCCTGTGCACGGTAGCAGAAACCGGACTGGCCGCCACACGTAAGATCACCTGCCCATTCCGTCGTTGTGCGCCATGTTGTATAGGAACAAGCAGGATACGGCCAGGGCGAAATGATGATGTGGTCGCCGTCCATTTCATGATTCACGTAATTACCGGAGCCGTTCATGTATCTCGCCGTGCCGTGCGAATTCAAAAAATCGTGGCTGCTCTTCGTCAGAGTACAAGTCATCGAAATGCTGGCGGCGTATGACGGAATACCGGCAAGAGCGACGGTGGCGACAACGAACCTCGCAAATGTGCGGAGCGGCTTCATTTGCAACCGCCCTCGAGGAAGAGAAGATGCTGCGCAGACGATTCACCGGGCGTGTCGGAGCCAACGCGCAGCGTAGGCGCTACCACCGTGTAAAGAAATCGATCGAATGCCTCCGTTCCGAAGTGCCGCCGCGCATCGGCTAATGCGGCAACGCGAGCTGCACACACGTCCTTATCCAGTTGTTCGACGTATTCTTTTGACACCGATGAGCTCTCGTCAGCCAGATTCGGCTCCGCCGGAAGGTCGACACGCTTTCGGGAAAGGGTGAGATAGGTCGAGCAGAGGGTCTCCAGCTCTCGCCAGAACCTCGCGTCATCCCAACCGAATGCGCGAATTCCCTCCTGCAGAATCAATCGCGAGGTTTCGCGGAAGTGGTCACTCCCCTCCAAACCACCCAATAGGGAGCTGAAAAGCTCATTGGGCATCAGCAATTCCGGTGTCTCGCTACCGTCAACCCCACCGAACAGCCGCTGACGGACTGATACAGAATGGCGCGCCGAGGTATCTTCAGCCGCCGCGCGCTTCGCATCAAAGCGGCGCGCGAGGCGCTCTTCGAGGGTCCACTGCCAAGCTGCTTTCTCTCTCGTTCCCGGCTGTTGGCGTAATTCCTCGCTCAATAGCGGAAGCGCAAACAGTCCGCAGAAGATCAATAGTGATACGGATCGCATGTTCCTTCTCCTGGGCCGTATAACCGGCGCTATGGTCTTACGGGGACACGAATTGTAATCTAACTGGCCGACAAGTAGGTTGTCTAGTGACATTAAATTCAGTGATGATGGACCTGTTAGGCGTTAGTTCTCGCTTCCCACGCCGGTCGCAGCGCTCGACGGCGAGGTTATGGACGAAGCGGCGATCTCACCACACCCCAAAGACGACAAAACTCGAGCTGAGCGCGTTTACGGCATTTGGACGATCGAGCGAGACGCTGAACGGACAGACGTGACGACGGCCCGGAGAACCGGCCGGCGTGAGAGAGTGCCGGTGCGCTGGTGAATCGCGGCGGCAGGGGCCCATCGTCACGTCCTCCTGATCTGGGAGTGACCGAGGCAAAGCTGCCCCTACCGTCAACTTGAAAGGAAAAGATGCTTTTTCGGCAGTGGGTTCAGGCTGGACCACGGCAATTTGTGGAGCGGCGGCCGCTTCGGCCGCCGGTATGTGGATCAGATGGGTCAATCGTTTTGAATCACCAATCAAAGCGTCTGCCTGCCGAGTGAACAGCTTTGATGGGCGAGACAAGACCCCTTGCCTCTCGTGACATAGGTGCTTGATTGTCGCGACATGATCTTTGATTGGCGCGGCAAGTCGTTTGATGCGCGAGACCAGCCCCATTGCCTCGTGAGACAAGATTCCTTGCCTGGCGTGACAAGAAGCCAGCCTCGCACGTCGAATTGCAAGGCGCGAGGGGCCAAACCTTTTGCCTCGCGAGGCAAGGGTGCTGTCGCGACAATCAATTGTCATTTCGCGACAATCAAGCCTCCATGTCGCGACAATCAAGCTCCATTGCCTCACCAATCAAAGTCGATGGATCGCCGATCAAACTTGCTGTCGTGTGAATCAAGCCCCTTTGCCGTGCGAAGCGAGCTCGCTGCCGCGCCAAGCAGGCCTGTTGTCGCGCGGAGCGAGCTTGGTGTCGGGCGAATCAAGCACCTTGTTTCGCGGGGCAGGTCGTTTGACGCGTGAATCAAACCACTTGATTCGCGTGTCAAAGTCGACGCAGCGCAGCGATGTTCGTCTCAGCCGATCGGCGGCCCGATGCGCACCTGCAACCAGACCCAGAACAGCTCGAAGAAGTCCTGATCCATCAGGCCGCCCGGAGGCGCGATCCGCACGCTTGGCGGTTCTGGTGCAGGCGCCGCCGAGGTCACACCGGTCGGTGGCGTGATCCGCACACCCGGCGGATCGGGCACAGGCTCCGCCGAGGTCACGCCGGTTGGCGGTGCGATCCGCACGCCCGGCGGATCGTTCAGCGGGGGCGGGTCGTCCGCGTAGAGCGCGGGTGCCGCGAAGATGACGATGAGCGCAAGGACAGCTCCGCCTTTGAAGACACGTCGCATAAACCCTCCTTCGCCGGTCTGCCGGCCGGCCGTTCGGGAGGGCACCCTCGCAGGAGGAGTGGCCGAGGGAGGCGGACTTTATATGGAATCTTCGTCTGGGATTCGCCGCCGTCGCGCACTGGTGCTCGAGATAGCGTCGCTATGTGGCGACCGCAATCTGGTGGAGCGGCGGCCGCTCTCGGCCGCCGAATTCTCGCGAGAGGCCGGCGGCCGAAGCGGCCGCCGCTCCACCAGATTCATTGTTGAACCCTCGGATTAGCTAGAGGGCGGACGGGGCGGAACGAACTGCAAGGAGGGTTGGAGCTCGACGCGGCGGAGGAACACGCGGACGTGCTCGATGCCGGCCTTCGTCAGCCGCTTCGCGGCGGCGGCCTCCTTCAAGTAGGCGATGGCGGCGAGCGCGCCCGTAAGCATTCCGGCGTTCGTGAAGACCGCGAACATATGCTGCGCGAGGACCACGATCTCCTTATGGCGGTCGAGCGCGAGCAGCCCTTCGCAGATGTCGAGCCCGACGTACGCTGCGTACGTAACCATGCCTCCGGCTTCCAATTCGGCAGCGATGTCCCGCATGCGGCGGATCGCCTCTGCGAGCTTGCCTCCCTGAAAGACCACGCGAGCAATGCCCCACTCGGTTAAGAGCCGCTCACATTTCGGTCCGCGCTCGCGGAAGATGACGATCGCGCGGTGAAAAAGCAAGCTCGCTTCGGCGAGATTGCCGCGGTCCACTTCGCAGTTGCCCGCGGCGTAAGAGCCGAGGGCGATCCAGTGAGCGTTCTGCGTGTTCTCACCGTGCTCGATGAGGCGGCGGAAGACGGGGAGCGCGCCGTTGGGGTTTCCGGCCTCGAACATGATGCTGGCCCGCAGAAATATCGCGTCCATGCGCCGTTTCTCGTCGCCCGCGTGCGAAAACCCGAGTTCGGCATGCTCCGCGATCGCCATAGCTTCATCAAAGCGAAGTTGAGCGTACAAAACGCCTGCGCGCAGGAGCGCAATGATGGCGAGGCCGAGACCGTTGTGGGGCGTCTTCCGGTAGGCACGTTCGGCGCGGTCGAGGGATTCGGCAGCATGTGGGAACTGGCCAAGGAGTAACTGCGCTTTCGCCCGCTCCTTCCACGCCGCGCCGCGGAGCTGGTAGACCGCAAAGGAAGGATACAGGTCGTCCGGCAATACCTCCGCTACTGAGACCGCGGCATCGGCGAGCGTGAGCGCAATCTGCGGTTTGCTCTTGTGGATGGCGTGTGCCGCCGCGTTGAGCTTCCTTACCACGCCGCCCGTGCGGTACCGCCGCTTCGCAGTGAGCGCATCCCACGCTAAGCGGATCGGATTCTCCAGGTACTCCTTGAGGAGGATTTCCGCCTCGCGGTCTTCTTCAGCGACCCGCGCCCCGTAGTCCATCAGCGCGGCGTAGGTTGCGGAACCAATCATGGGCTCCCACGTGTCGTCCTCGCCGAGCGCCTCGTCGGCTTCGTCGTCGCGGATCACGAAGAAGTCGTGTGCCTCCTGGCACTCCGGGCACATGGCAAGGTGGGCCTCGATCTCGCGGCGCCGGCCCTCGGCGATCGACTCGGGCTCTGCGGCGTACAGTGCCAGCTCTCCTTCAGGGATATGGCTCATGTCCGCGGCTTCTCCGTCATGGTGTGGTAGGCCTCGAGCGCGCGCTTCCGGCACTTGGAAAGGCAGATCAGGACGGTCATCGGCTTGAAGTGGAGCGAGCTCGCGATCGTGCGTGTGTCTTCGCCGACGAGGTAGTAACGATGAAGAAGATCGCGGCAGCGGCTCCCGATCCGCGCGAGGAGGCGGCGGAGCAGGAGCTTGCGCTCGACTTCGAGCTGGATGGATTCGGTCGGGGCCGCGGCGCACGGCACGTCGTCGCAGAAGATCGCGTCCCGCGCGCCGATGCGCCGCAGATGGTGGCGCGCCGCGTTGCAGATGCCGCCGATGAGGTACGGCCCGACGTCATGCACCTCGCCGGCGTTCGTGAAGTAGGTGGCGAACACGTCGTGGACGAGCGGCTCGGCTTCGGCTACGGGGATGCCGAACTTCTTTACGGCGATCTTTCGCAGGAGCGGCGCGAATTGCAGGTACGCCTCCTCGAACGACGCGGGCGCACCGGTCTTCCCCGGCAGCACCGGCGTCGTGTACTTCACCTCGCGGGGTTCCTGCTGCATCCCACTCTCCTTTGAGGGGTGACGGAACTTCATCGTTTCCTACCCTCTGGTTGATGACGGTCAGGAAATACGAAGGTCTGCTCCGCCCCTGTCGTCAGAAAACGCGAGGCCGCACCACGGCCGAACCTCGCTACAACAGACGCGGGAAGCGCGTCATGTTCATGAACTCCTTCATCGCCGGACATTCTCCGCGTGAATAGCCCCCGCGTTCTGGATGTCCTGCCACAGCTCTCCGGCCGGGCGCGCAGTGCGCTCCGCACGGGTGGAATCGAGACCGTCGCGGACCTGGCGTACTGGAACGAAGGATCGCTCCGCTGCCTGAAGAACGTCGGACCGGTTACGGCGCTGGAGATCGTCACCGCCGCACGCAGCGCGGGGCTCGCGTTGGCGCCGGAAGACGCGCTACGGCCGTGGCGGCTCGACCCGGAGCGCTGGGGATGAGCTTCGACAGGGTGCCTTGACGCGCCGCAGAGCACAGGCCAAACCCGATGTCATGGCCGTCGTGCAGATCGCAGGAGCGATCGCTCACGGTGCGCCGCTCGATCGCGCCGGCGCAGGTACGACAGTCGAGGTGCCGTGGGCGCGGGTCGAGACGAGCGACATCATCTACCGTGTCGCCTCGACTCCGCCGGGGCTGGATCTTCAGCGAGACGACTTGCTCGTGGTCGAGCCGAGGAATCATGTTGCGACCGCGGAGCTCGTCGTCGCAGCGCTCGGCGAACGCCTGTTCCTCGGCCGCTGGTGGGGGAAGCACGGGCGCCGGGCGGTCATGGACGCGACCTACACACCGCTCATCGAGGATGAATCGCTGCGCGTCCTCGGCGCCGTCACCGTCGTGATGCGCTATCTGGAATGAGGACGCTGCTCTCCAACGCGGGCTGGACACTTTCCCGAGCCCGCGCCCGCGCCCGCTTCCGCGCCCGGGGTGGGGGGGGGAACACAGTCACTTCGCTCCCCCACCCCGGGCGCGGAAGCGGGCTCGGGGCTCGGGCTCGGGAGTGGAAGCGGGCGCGGGAAAGTACAAGCGGTGGGCCGTTATAATCCCCTTCCTTTCAGCGCCATGTCCAAGACCGCGTGCGTTGTTCCCTTCACCACCCTCGACATCAGTCCCGACGGTACGCCGATCATTTGTTGTCAGGCGCCGGTCGCGCTGACGGTCGATGGACGTCTCGCCAACGCGAAGATCGATTCGATCGAGAAAATCTGGAACGCGCCGGAGATCGTCGAGTTGCGCGGCGCGATGGCGCGCGGCGAGAAGCCGGACGCCTGCCGCATCTGCTGGGAGCACGAGAACGCGGGCTCGCTCAGCCTGCGCCGCATCATGGGCGAGTCGATTCATTACACGACCGGCGCGGATTGGTCGCTCGTGAAATTCATGCGCGCGTCGGCGGCCGCGGGACATCGTCTCGAAACGCGTCCGCGGTGGTATCAACTGCAGTTCGGCAACACGTGCAATCTGCGTTGCCGCAGTTGCTGGCCGGAGTCGAGCTCGCGCATCGCCGCCGATCCCGTGCATCGCGCCTGGTACGACCCCGATTCGTATCGCATCGCGCGCGGCCCTGCCGCGTGGTATCGCGATCCCGAGCGGCTCGCGGAGATTCTCGACGGCGACGATGAGATCCTTCTCTCCCTCCTCGGCGGCGAGCCGTTTCTGATCCAGGAAGTCTGGGACTTTTTGCAGATGCTCGTCGACCGCGGCTGGTCGCGGCGCGTCGTCCTCACGCTCACCACCAACGGCACGCGCCAGCGCGCGGAGCTGGAGCGGCTCGCGCCGGCGTTCCGCAATTTCATCGTCAGCGTGAGCATCGACGGACACGGACCGCTCTTCGAGTATCTGCGCAGCGGAGCGAAGTGGACGGAGCTCGTGCAGAACCTCGACTGGCTCGTGCGAGTTCCCCACGTCCGAACGATCGTCAGTCCGACGATGCAGAACACGAATGTGCTCTCCGCGGTAAAGCTTTTTCGATTTTTCGACGAGCGCGCGCTCGACGCGACGTTCAACGTCCTCACGAATCCGGGTTTCCTCAGCGAGAAAAATCTTCCGCCGCGCGTGCGCCGCATCGCCGCGGAGCGGCTGCGCGCGTATCTCGATGAAGACTGCCGGCCGGAGAACGGCGCCGTCGTGCAGGCCTGGGCGACGCTGCTCGAGCAGGAGCACGAGCTCGATCCGAAGCTCTTTCACGATTTCATGGTGTTCACGAATGATCTCGACGCGTCGCGCGGACAGAGCCTCGCGGACGTCGATCCCGAGCTGTTCGCGCTGCTTCGTGCCTCGGGCATCGAATGGACGAACGAGCGGCGACACGCGCAAAGCAGTGTCGAGAAAACGATCGCGTCGGCGCCGGCGCGCGTGAACGCGACGGTTTCCGCCGACGACGCGATCATGAAATTGACCGGCAGTCTTCCGCTCTATCTCCAGTCAGGCAGCGGCATCGTCGACGCGATCGAGTCGATCCTTCACAAACACGGACACGAGGGCCTCGCGAATGCGCGCGCGGTCGCCGACTTCGCGTCGCACTACGGACGCATCACGCGCGTGCTGCAGGCGCGCACGCCGCACGCGGTGGTCTACGCGTGCGACATCGATTCGAACGCGGTCGCGTTTTGCGAGCGCGAGCTCGGCGCGGTGCCGGTCGTCACCGGCTGGCGTCCCGATGAAGACGAACTGCCGCGCGACGTCGACGTCGTCGTCTGCATCTCGCTCCTCACCCACACGCCGCTCGACCACTGGCGCCGCACGCTGCGCGCGTGGCAGCGCATGCTCCGCCCGGGCGGCATCGTCGTCTTCACGTTTCTGTCGGAGACGTACTTCGATTCGTGGCGCGCCGGTGAGATGGAGGTGTACGGCAACTACTCGCCGCCGCAGCGGGACGAAGTCGTGCACGCGTTCGAGCAGCACGGCTTCGCGGCGTGTGAGCTGCGCGGAGACAACTATGGCGGCGACTACGGAATTGCCTTCGCGCGATCGGAGATCGTCCGCGCCGAAGTCGCGAACGCCGGACTCGAGCTCCTCGAGCTCGAAGACAACAGCGCGTCCTTCGGCCAGTCAGTCGTCGCGGCGCGAAAACCGGGAGAGCAGACGAACGACATGCCTGAGCCACGCGTAGTGAATCGCGATGTGCGCGTCATCGCGTTGTACGACTCCCGGTTTTACGAGAACGGAGAGCGCGAGAGCGTCTGGTCGCAGCTCGCGGCCGCGCAGCCTCCGCGTCCGCTGCCGGCCGACCTCGGGTTCTGCGATCCGCGCGTCGCCGAGGTGCGCGAGGCGCAGGCGGCGCTCGCCCGCGCGCACGGCATCGACGCGTTTTGCTTCGTGCAATCGAAGTGGGACGCGCCGCTGCGCGATGTACTCGCGGCCGGACGTCCCGATTTTCCGTACTGCATTTTGTGGCGCAACGAAGACCGCGCGGCGATCTCGGATGAAGACGCCGAACAGTTGTTCATCGAGCTGCTGCCGCACTTTCGCGATCCGCGCTACGTGCGACGCGACGGCCGTCCGCTTTTCATCGTCGCCGACGTCGCGACACTCCCCTCTCCACGCATGACCGCGGCGAAGTGGCGTGCGATCGCCGAGGCGGAAGGCGTTGGCGAGATGCACCTCTGCGCGGTCGAGCCGATTCCGACCGACCTCGTCGACGACATCGGATTCGACTCCCTGCTCGAAGCGCCGGCGATGCATCGCGCGAAGTCGTATCGCGAAACCGCCGCGAACGCGCTGACGCGACATGCGCCGCCGAAATTCATTCGCACCGTCGTCGCGCAGCGCGAGCCGTTCGACGCGACGAACGTCGAGCATTACGAGCTCTGGCTGCGCTCGATCCTCGAAAGACAAACCGACTTCGTCTTCATCGATGGCTGGAACGCGTGGAGCGACGGTGCGTATCTCGAGCCCGACGATCGCGACGGCCGCGCGTTTCTCAACGCAACGCGTCGTGCGACACGCGGACTGTCGAGCGGCAAAGTTCTCGTGCGGCGGCTGCGCGACACGCTCGGAAACGTGAACGGCGACACCGGTCGATTGCTGAGCGAGCTGGATCAGGTCGTCTCGATGCACGAGCGCTCGCGCGACGAATTGTCCGCGCTGATCGAAGCCGCGCTCGTGACGTCGAACAGCAACGGATCGTCGATGCAGCGCGGCGTGCTCATTTCTCCGCGAGTGTTCGAGGCGTCGCCGGGCCGCGTTTCGGTCGATGCGATCGGTACGTTGATCGGACCGCAGATTCACGGAACGGCCGATCCGGTGATGCTCGACGGACATCACGTCACGTTTCGCGGCTGGGCGCACTCCGGAGTCGCCGATCCGAACGTCGTCGACCTCTTTCTCGTGCTGACGTCCGGCGGCGAAGACCGCGTCTATCGCGTGTTCGAGCGGACCGCGCGGCCCGACGTCGTCAGCGCGTTTCCCGATTACCCGGAGCGCTGCGGCTTCGAAGGCACGATTCCAATCCGCGAACTGCCGCCCGGCGACTATCGCGTCGGCATCGTGCAGCGCACGCCGTCCGCCACGTTTTACGATCCCACGACGCTGTCCGTGCGGCGGGCGTGACGCGCATGTTCGAGAACCTCACCTGGCTCGACGACCGCGTCCTCCTGCGCGATCTCGTCTTCCGCATCGAGCACGCGCGCAACGACAACAACTGGGACCTCGGCGATCGCTGCTTCGGTTTCTACAAGACCAAAGCACTCGTCGATCAGTACGAGCGCTTCTGGTCGGCGCGAGACTTTCGTCCGAAGCACATGCTGGAGATCGGCATCTGGGACGGCGGAAGCGCCGCATTCTGGTGGGAGCACCTTCCGCTCGAGAAACTCGTCGCCATCGATCTGCAGGATCGCAATGACAGCGCGTACTTTCGCGAGTACGTCGCGAACAACCGGCTCGAAGCGCGAATCAAAACGCACTGGCAAACGAACCAGGCCGATCGCGCGCGATTGCGTCGCATCGTCGACGAAGAACTGGACGGTGTCGTCGATCTCGTCATCGACGACGGCTCGCACATGTACGCGCCGACCAAGGCAGCATTCGAGACAATCTTCCCGCTCATGCCGCCCGGCGGCCTGTACATCATTGAAGACTGGGCCTGGGAGCACGACGCGGGATTTCAGGATCCATCGTTCATCCTCGGCAGCGACGAAGGATTGAGCCGTCTCGTGCGCGAGCTGCTCGAAGCGACCGGCAGTTCGAAGACATTGATCCGCAGCGTGACGGTGTACGAAGGATTCGCCGTCATTGAGCGCGGCGAAGACGCATTAGCCGAATTTCATCTCGACGATCACATTACGCGCCGCGCATGGCGATCGGACGAAGCCGCGCCGCAGCGCAATGAGGACGTGAAACTCATCGCGTTCTATCTCCCGCAATTCCACCCGATTCCGGAAAACGATCAGTGGTGGCAAAAGGGATATACCGAATGGAGCCGCGTCACGCGCGGCAAGCCGCTGTACGACGGCCATTATCAGCCGCACCTCCCCGAGCGCCTCGGCTATTACGACCTGCGACTCGCCGAAACGCGCGAACAGCAGGCCAGGCTGGCGCGCGCGTACGGCGTCTACGGCTTCTGCTATCACTATTACTGGTTCGCGGGCCGGCGACTATTGGAACGCCCCCTCGACGAAGTGCTCGCATCCGGCCGCCCCGATTTTCCGTTCTGCATTTCCTGGGCGAACGAGACCTGGACGCGACGCTGGGACGGCGGCGACAAGCGCGTCTTGTTAAAACAGACCTACAGTCCCGATCTCGATCGCGCGCTCATTGACGACCTCGCGCCGTTCTTCCACGACAAACGCTACATCCGCGTCAACGGCAATCCGATGTTCGTCGTCTATCGCCCGCTCGACATGCCCAATCCTTATGCGACCACCCAGCGCTGGCGCGAAGCCGCGCGCGCAAACGGACTCGCGAACCTGCACCTCGTCGCCGCAATCACGTTCGGCCTCCCCGACCCCCGACCCCTCGGCTTTGACGCCGCCGTCGAATTTCCGCCGCACATGGACGACATGCTCGACCTGCGCTGCGAAGTCCCCGGCCTCGACCCGAAATTCGACGGCAACGTCTGCGACTACACCCGGATGGTCGACCGCATGCTGTCCCGCCCGGCCCCTTCGTACCGCCGCTACCGCACCGCCACCCCGTCGTGGGACAACACCGCCCGCCTCCGCCACAAAGCAACGATCTTCCACGGCGCAAGCCCCGCGCATTACGAACGCTGGCTCCGCGAGCTCGTCCAACAAGCGCGCCTAACAGACCCGGCGCACCGCTTCGTGTTCGTCAATGCGTGGAACGAATGGGCCGAAAGCGCGCACTTGGAGCCCGACCGGCGATTCGGGATGGCGTATTTGGAGGCGACTTCGCGGGCGTTGGCGCCATGAGTGACTGGCGTTTATTGCCGTACTTAGTCTTAGTACTGACTCGTGATGCGCAACAGGGCTGAAAGCGCCAGAACGGCGATTAGCAGCGTAGCGGACCAAACGTCTAATATCGGCGCAACGGCTGCACCGGTCGGCGGCGCGACGTATAAATTAGCCGTTGCGTTGTTGTTGAACAAGTTCGAATCGGGACTGGCAGCCGTTACGGAGGCCGATGCACTTAGGCCACCTTGCCATGGATAATCCACGTTGAGGTTCAGCTGTATGTTCGCCGAGAAGGAAGCAGACGGCGAGAGAGAAGACTGAGTACAAGTTACGACTGGATTGGGGCCTACCAACGACGATGTACATGTTGCAGCACCTAAGAGAGTCGTGATGTGATCTACCGTCGTATGGGGTGGAAACGTTACGGTTGCCACCACGTTGCTCGCGACACCCGGGCCGGCGTTCGTTACCTCAAGATAGAAGAGCGCATGCCCACCGGGCGTTACGGTATATGGTCCGCTCCCGCAACCGTTGCCGCCTCCGCAACCAGACGCATCGGAGGATCCAACAAAGTGCGTAATGGCGACGTCCGCTTGAGCCAGCGCGATGGCAGGCAAGGCTAGTAAAATAGCGACAGCAACACATCGCAGAGCGCCTGATCTCATTTGGTATTTCCTTGGAGTTCGGTAAAGTGTACGGCGCGGATAGCCGTAGTATTTGGAGTGAGCGTAGGATCGGTGTACGAGGGCGGCGTCAGCCCGATCGCGGAGAAGGCTTCTCCGAGGCGGGCTCTAAGTTCCTGCACGTGATCTACTTTCACCGCAATCCCGACGAGCGACACATCCGTCCACGCTGCAGGAGTGAGCAGAGCGAATGTGCGAATACTGTTCGTCGCCGCGCGAAGGTCGGTGATGTGAGCCGCGCGGATGACTGTGGTGGTTGGCGTCAGCGGATCGTCGGAATAGGAAACAGTGGTAGCGAGGTCTAGATTGCTCGGCGCAGATGCGTTGCTCGACGTATCGAGCGCGACAATCCGGTATTGGTATGTCGTCTGCGCGGTAACCGTATGATCGGTGTAGATTGGCGAGTTAGCTGTATCGATCTGCAAAAATGCGTCAGTGCGGGTCGCTCGGCGTTCAATGCTGTAATAGCTCACACCATGCTCGTCGGCCGCGGCATTCCATGAAAGTACTACGGTCGTGGTCGACGTAGCCGTTGCAGTAAGGCCGGCAGGCGTGGTCGGTGCGGTATGATCAGCAGTGAGCGCTGACCAAACATTAATGCGTGGCTTGGTAACACCGTTCGTGTCAGTAATTGGCACGCCAGTAGATACCAAGTCCTGCAGGAGCGTCGCTATCGAGGCGTTGGGCGATTTTTGCTTAAGGAGCGCCAATGCACCCGTTACGTGTGGCGCGGCCATGGAGGTACCGCGCGCCCAATCAAAGGTTCTATTGAGTACGGAAGAGGTAATGCCAACATTGGCGGCATTGCCATCGCCCGGTGCCAGCAAGTTCATTTCGGCGTGGCTGTCGGAGAATGACCACACCGTGTCATCTTTGGTCGTAGCCCCAACGTCGATTACGCCTTCAAGGCAACCGGGCATGAACAGAGCGTTCTTATTGCCATAGTTGCCCGTGATGCCGACGACCGCAATGCCGTCGGAGATAACCAGAGTGACTGCGGCTTGCATTGAAGGGTTATCGTTGCGGCACACGAACCTGGAGGGATAGGCGGGATCTCTTTGCTGGAGGCTCATGTTAACAGCCGTAATCTTGTACTCTGGATGCTCCAGATGTATGGTGTGAACCTGCTTCAGGGCATCGAGAAGATCAATATTAAAGTACTGGGCGCATGGCGCCGGATCGCCGTTACAATCGCTCGCATCGAGATTTGCGTGGTACACCTGGATCGAAATGATATTGGCGCCCTTGGCGATGCCCCAGATGTTATCCACATCTGAGGAGCCGGCCGCGATGCCCGCAACGTGCGTACCGTGCCAACACCCGCTGATCGTGGCATTGCAGTTTACGCCAGCATTCATTTCGGTCATCTCCCTATGGCCGTTTGGGCAGACGCTCGCCGAGCGCGGATTCGAGGCGAAGCTCGACGAATAGCATGCCTCGGCGACGAACCTGGCCTCCCCAAAAAACGGATGTGTCTTCTCGACTCCACTATCGATGATTGCAACCGTACGACCCGTCCCTACGAAACCGTTGGTCCACGCGGTCGTCGCGCCTATTTTGGTCGCCGTCTGGTGTAGGCCTCCGGATCCGCTGTCATTGGCTTCGATACTTGCGACAGAGTAATCAAGATTGAGCCGGACGAGAAGATCGACGTCGGCCATAAAGGAAACGTATGGTATCGGTGAAAAATCGCGTATCTCAAGGTTCGCACGGTCAGCATAGCGATTGCGGAAGCTCTCCATGGCCAGCGCGATAGCCGCGTGCTGGTTGCTTCGCGCTATCGGGTCCAAGAGCCCATCGGGTACCCACTCTCGGTCGAGTTTGAGGCCGACGATCACGTATATCGGATGACCGGCCGCTCGCCGGAGGAGTTCGTCCATCGGCGTACCCGGACGGGTGTGAGAATCGGAAGGCGGCGTAGAGGTGGCGTTCGGACGCAGCTCGAATCGTCGAGCGAGAGCAGACGGCGCGACCCCGAGGAGTGAAATCACATAGCAGAGTGCAAGAATGGCAGTGCGGATCGGACGACGGAGCATAGCTCTCTCTTTGTCTAGCTACGATTTTGGACGGTCATGGGTCAGTACAGACAGGATTGTCTGTCCTCCACTGCTATTCAATCGGATAGCGCTTCATGTCCTCGTACAACGGCGTCAGCGAGGCAATGGTGCAGTCGGTGTCGGTGATCGTATACGTCGTTAGAAAGTCTTCGTAGCTTCGTGCGCGCCACATCGTGCCTCCGGGATCAACGACGATCGACCGCCCGGTGCCGCCGCGGAAGATCCGCGAGCCGTCCGTGCCTGCATGTTCCGAATAGGTCCATGGCCTCTCCTGGGGTTGCTGACCCATGAGGTCCCGGATGCCGGCCAAGAGCTCTGCGAAGAGATCTCCGCGCGCCGGGGGATCGGCTTTGAGCGTCGTGGCGACTGCGTCACGAAGAAGGTCGTCCGCCGGAGAGGTCAGCACCGACGAAGTGAGCGAATTCTCGTCGGTTCCTTCCTGCGGGGACACCGCGGGATGATGTTCGCTCATGGCGCGGATGGTACACCGGTCCGCCGGCGTCTATTTCTTCTTCGCCCGCGAATTGATCTTCTTCGCCTCCGCGAGCAGCCGCTCCACTTCGCGCGCGTCGACTTTCTTGTCGCCTGACACTTTCTGGATGTCTTTCAACAGCGGCTGGAGGCTCTGCACGGTGATTTTCTCGCCGCGCATATTCGTGCGCAGGGTTTCGATCTCATCGTCGAGCGATTTTTTCTGCGCGGCGGTGACGTCTTTCGTGTACATGCCGCGCAGGTCGCCCATCGTCATTCCGAACACGAGGTCCATCAGCTCGGTGAAGCCGCCGTGCGCGAGGTAGGCGCCGCCGGCGAAGACGATGACGAGGACCAGCACGGACGCCGCGCCGCATCCGGACGACACCCAGGACGGCAGAACGCGCGCCGGCGAAGGGCCGGAGTAATAGTCGGCGGGACGATGAATCCGCGGTTCAACAGCCATCCCGGTCGAGGGTATCATGTGCGCGAAATGCGTCCAGCAGAGAACGTCACAGTCCTGATCCTCGATGACAACCCGCTCGTCCTGAAGCTCGGCCGCGCGCTGTTAGAGCGCGAAGGATGCCTCGTCCTGACGGCGTCGAGCTGGATCGAGTTCAACCACGTCCTGGCCGGCAACACGCCGGACATCATCTTCCTCGACGTCAACCTGCCGAGCATCAAGGGCAATCGCCTCAGCGAAGTGCTCAAGTCGCAGTCGAACAAAAAGGACATCCCGATCGTGCTGATCTCCGACCTTCCGGAGCGCGCGCTCGAAGAGATGTTCCCCAGCTCCGGCGCGAACGCATGGATGCGCAAGCCGCTCACGCGCGACAAGATGGTCGACATGATCACGAAGTACGTGCCGGCGGCGAAGAAGTAGTCTTCGGTCGCGCGGTTACGCAGTCGCGCGGTTACGCGGCAACCGGGCGGCTGGGGCCGCGCAACCGCGTAACTGAGCGACCGCGCAACTACTGATTTCCACTCGTATTCGTAGTGGCAGTCGTTCCAGTCGTCGCCGTCGTCGCGGTCGGCGGCGCCGGTGACTCCGCCCCCTCCCCCGTTTGCGCGGACGCATCGGGTGTGGTTTGGGTCGGTTCGGCTTCCTTCGGGACGTAGAACGGTCTCTGCAGGTAGTAGGGCAATTTGCTGACTTCGACGCTCGCGCCGCTGCAGTCTTTGTCGGGCTCCTGTCCGGCGACGAAGGCCTGCATCACCGGACGCTCGCACGGCCCGACGCCGCGGCGTCCGCTGCGCAGGTCCATCGGCACGACGACGATTCCCGGCGGCGCTTCGAAGTCCGCCTTCGCAACGCGCAGCTTCTGCGTCTCGAACTGCTTCATCACGTCGATCCAGATCGGCAGCGCGACGTCGGCGCCGGTCGCGCCCCCGCCCAGCGACTTGCTGGGATCGTCGTAGCCGACCCACACGCTGACGGTGTACTCCGGCGAGAAGCCGATGAACCACGCGTCAGTGTAGCCGTTGGTCGTTCCCGTTTTTCCGGCGAGCGGATCCGCGAGCGTGTGCGCCGCGTACGCGGTGCCGCGATCGATCGTGCCCTTCAGCATGTACGCGATCTCGTACGCGACCGGCGCGGACGTCGCCTCCGACAGTTCCGCCGGCGGCGCTTCGAGCACGCGATCGGTTTGATCCGAAATCTTCCGGAGGTAGTGCGGCTTGACCAGCACGCCGTTGTTGGCGAAGACGTTGTACGCGGCCGTCATCTCCACCGGCGACACGCCCGCCGCGCCCAGCGCGAGCGACGGATATTTCGGCAGATCCGCGGTGATGCCGCAGCGGCGCGCGAAGTCGACGACTTGATCGCCGCCGACCATCATGTACGTCTTCACCGCCGGCACGTTGATCGACAACTCCAGCGCGCGCTGGATCGTCACGATGCCGGCGTACTTGCCGTAGTAATTTTTCGGCGCGTAGGTCTGATTGCCGACCGGGATTGCGACCGGCGCGTCGAACAGCGTGTCCGCCGGCGTCAACCCTTTTTCGAATGCCGCGCCGTACACGAACGGCTTGAACGACGATCCCGTCTGCCGCCGCGACTGCACCGCGCGATTGAACTTCGACATCTGGAAGTCGTAGCCGCCGACCAGCGCGCGGATCTCGCCGCTCTTCACGTCGAGGACGACGATCGCGCCCTGCACGAGCGGCATCTGATCGAGCATCCACTTCCGCTCCGTCGTTTTCGCAGGGGGCGCGGGCATCTTGCCCGCGTCCCTGGGGCGGGCGGGACGCCCGCTCTCCTCGGACAGAAGAACGTGCACGAGATCGCCGCGCTTCAGCACGCCGGCGAGCGTCTTCTTGCTCGTCCACGCCCACGACTTCGCGTCGAGGTCGATGCGCTCGTGCGCGAGCCGCACGGTCACGCGATCGTTTGTCACTTCGAGCACGACCGCCGGATACAAACGATCGACCGCGTACGGCTCGTTGCTCCAACTCGGATCGCGATACGTTTCGGGATCGAGTCCCTCCGCGACGAGATTGCGCGCCGGTCTCCGGAAGCCGCGACGCTTGTCGAAACGCCGCAGTCCGCGCTGCAGCGACGTCTCGGCGATCTGCTGCATGTGCAGGTCGAGCGTCGAGTCGACTTTCAGTCCGCGTTTGTAGAGGTTCTCGACGCCGAACGCCGGGTTGCGCTCGATGTACTGCCGGATCTCTTCCGAGAAGTACGCGCCGATGCGCGGTGCCTCGTCTTTGTACGTGCCGAGGATGATCGGCGCGTTGACGGTGCGCTGATATTCGGCGGCGGTGATGAACTTCTCCTTCAGCATCCGGCCGAGGACGTAGTCGCGCCGCACTTTCGTGCGATCGATGTGCGTGATCGGGCTGTAGTACATCGGCGACCGGATCATCGCCGCGAGCACCGCCGCCTCGGGGATCGACAACTCTTTCGCGTGCTTGCCGAAGTACAAACGCGACGCCGCTTCGACGCCGTACGCGCCGTGGCCGAGGTACACCTGATTCGCGTACAGCTCGAAGATTTGATCCTTGGTGAAGTCCTTTTCGATCTGGATCGCGAGGAACATCTCGTTGATCTTGCGGCGGAAGGTCTTGTCGGGCGTGAGGTAGACCTGCTTCGCGAGCTGCTGGGTGAGCGTCGACGCGCCCTGCGCTTTCTTCCGCTCGATCACGTCTTTGACGACGGCACGGATGATCGCCTTCGGATCGACGCCGCCATGTTTGTAAAACTCCGAGTCCTCGGTCGCCACGACCGCATTGACGAAGTTCTGCGACATCTCGCGCTTCGAAATCACGATCCGCTTCTGGATCGAATACTCCGCGAACGGAACGCCGTTGCGGTCATACACGCGCGTGATGATCGCCGGCTGATAGTCGGCGAGCGTCTTCACCGCCGGCATCCGCACCGCATGCGCGAACAAAAATCCCGCGGGCACGCCGAGGCCGGCCGCAACGAGCAGCAGGAGCAGGCGCGACTTGCGGCGCGAGGGCGGAGGGGCGGGCGCGAGTTGGTGATCTGACATTTCGGTTGCTCGGTTGCTCGGTCGCGCAGTCGCAAACGCCGCGTAACGGCGCGACCGCGTAACCGCGCAACCCAATATAAACTACGCCCTCCAAATGTCCGCGAAACCCCTCTCGAATTCCAAGCCCGACTGGTCGCGGCTGATTGGTGACTCTCTCAAACATCACGGGGTGTGGCACACGTACGCAAAGTTGCTGGAGGCGCGAAGCGCGTATCCGGGCGACCTCTCGCTGCGCGGTTACGTCGAGATCGTGCGCAACACGATCGTGCGCGACTTTCTCGCGCATCCGAAAGGCATGCAGGCGGTGCCGAAGCTGAGCGCGGAGTTCATGTCCAACTTCGACCGCTTCAACCTCAACGCGCAGGAGGGATATCTGGTGTCGCTCATCGACGGCAGGCTCGATGTTTCAAAGTTGATCCTGCTCAGCCCATTCGACCCTTTCAACACGGTCTTCATTCTGGCAAAGCTGCAGGCCGAGCGCGCCATCACGGTGCCGCAATGACGACCTCGCGCGTGCTCCTCGATCATCTCCCCCAGCCGATCGCGGTCGTCACGGAAAGCGGCGGTGTCGACTACAAAAATCAGGCGTTCGACGAGACGTTCGGCAGCGACGCCGCGCAGTGGCTGAAGGAAGCCGCGCGCGCGGTGGCCGGCGAGCGGGGATGGCTGCACGGATTTTTCGTCGAAGGCGATGACCTTCGCACGATCGACGTCGAGATCGAAGGACGCGTGTATCGCGTCGATCGCATTCTGCGCGTCACCGAAGGCGAGACGCCGGCAGTCGCGCTCTCGTTCGAAGACGTGACGCGCGAGCGCGAAGCCGAGCAGGCCAAGTCCGATTTCACCGCGCAGATCGTGCACGACCTCCGCGGACCGCTCTCCGGAATCCAGGGCACGCTCGAGTTCATCCTCTCCGCCGACACGAAGCTCGACACGATGTACGCCGACCTCCTGCAGGAAGCGCAGCGCGAGTCGGAGCGGATGATGAATCTGATCAACGAGATTCTCGACTTCTCAAAGATCGAGTCCGGCAACTTCGTCGTCGAGCAGGAGCCGGTGCGCGTGGCGGGCGTGTTGAAACGCGCCGTGCGCAGTCTGCAATCGGTCGCGGGGCGCGACGAAGTGTTTCTCCTCAGCGCGCACGGACGCGACGTCCCGCAGATCATCGGCAGTGTCGAAAAATTGACACAGGCGGTGATCAACCTGATCTCGAACTCGCTGAAGTTCACGCCGCAGAAGGGACTCGTGTCGGTCGGCGCGCAGATCGAGCGCAAAGGCGATGTGGCCGAGGCGATCGTGATCACGGTGACGGACAGCGGAATGGGGATCAAGGCGGAGGAGCTGCAGGCGGTGTTCGAAAAGTACAAGCAGAGCGGCACGAAGTCGATCCGCGGCGGCTCCGGCACAGGCCTCGGACTGTACATCGTCAAGCAGGTCGTCGAGGCGCACGGCGGGGAAGTGTCGGTGGCCTCGGTCGAGGGAGTCGGCACGAGCATGGTGTTGCGGTTGCCGGTGCGGCGCGCGGCGGCGTAGGACTTTGTAGGACAGATAGGACGTATAGGACAGATAGGACGTCCTACGATGTCCTATACGTCCTATCTGTCCTACAAAGTCCTACTTCACATCCACCTTCAGCGTGGCCATCCCCGCTCGCTGCGCGAGTCCGTCGAGCACGCCGACGGCGATGTGATGCTCGCCCGCCCCCATCTTCATGTGCAGCGTGTGGCGCCACCATTTCGACTTCGCGGTCTCGTACTCCGCGACCGGCACTTCGACGACCTGTTCCTGATCCATGCCGCTGACGAAGTCGGAGTCGCTCGCGGTGACGGCGTAGTGGACGGTGAACTTGCCGCGATACTTGTCGCCGTCGCGCAAGAGCAAAAGCCGGCCGATCAACACGCCGACATCGACGTCGACGTTGTAGCCGCCGCGCTTTTCTTTGACAGGAGGGTTCGCGCGCGCGGCGATGCCGAGCTCGTTCGGCACGTTCGCGGTGACGAGCGCGGCGACGACGCGATCCGTCATCTCGCGCGGCGGCGACTTACGGGTGACCTCGTTGCGCGCGCGGATGTTGTACTCGGGATGATTGCGCACGCGCACGGCGACTTTGTGCGCTTTGTCGTAGTCGTCGCCGGCGCGGTACGCGAGCGAGTAGTAGGACGCGACGTCGCGCTCGATGGTGCGCAGGACTTCGTCCGCGTGCGTGTCGCCCCTCAGGAACTTCCCTCCCGTTTTTCCGGTGAGGATATTCATCGTGTCGGCGGTGTTCTCCAGCGCGCGCTGCACGGCGATCGTGTTGAGCGACTTGTCGTCGTCTCCGAATGAGAGTCGCAGATCGAACTCCGGCTGAATGCCGTAGAGCGTGATGCCGTTCGAGCTGGCCATGCGCGCGAGCTCGTCGAGGACCGGCCGCAAATCGAGATAGGCAGGCGGAACATGTTCCGACGGCGTTTCAAATGGAGCATCGGAGATGTCGAACTGCGCGGGCATGCCGGGCGTGTTGTCGTCGAAGAACTCGAGACCGGGAGTCGCGGGCAGCGACTCGGTGAACGTCACCAGCACCTTGCGGCCCGGGAGCGTTGCCATCGTCGCGATGATCGCGCGCAAGGTCGTCAATCGATTCTCGACGCGACGCCGCACGACCGCCGCGTGCCGGCGACGGAGTTCCAGCAATTCCTTGCGCGCACTCGCACGCTTCGACTCCAGCTGAAAGCGCCGCAACTCCCCTTCGAAGCCGACGTCCGGCCGGTACGTCTGCGCCTGAATCGCATTCGCGAGCGTCGAGCGGACGGACTCGCGATCGCCGGTGAGCTCGACGCCGACTTTGTCGCCGAGGTTCGCGGGACGAATCACCATCGCCTCGTCGCCGGGACGCATCGTGCGCTCGAGCATCTCCGACGCGTTCTTCGCCAGCGAGTTGCGCACCTGTTCGGTGAGGCTCATCTCGTCGACGAAGAACACGATCTTCCTCGGCGGCGGCACCTGTGGAGCGGCGGCCGCCTCGGCCGCCGGCGCGTTTGCAATCTGCGTCGCGGCTTTCTCCGAATACGCCGCAAAGTTCGTGATCGGCTGCGGCTTCCCGTCTTCGAGCAGTTCGAAGTCTTCCTTGCGCAGCCCTTCGACGGCGTTGCCGGTCTTGTCGGTGACGATGACGTCGATGTCGTGGATGCGCACTTCGATCTGCTCGACGAAGGGCGCCTGCTGCAGCGCGAGAAGTGCGAGGAGCGGAAGGATTTTCATTTTTCTATTTGGCGTCGATGGTCAGCGCGTTGATGCCCCACGTCATCGACGAGGAGTCGAGCACGCCGACGGCGAGACGATGCGGACCGAGCCGCGTGTTGAAGTGCAGCGAATGCGTCCACTGCTGCGATCGCGCGCGCTCCCAATCCGTGTCAGGAATCTCGACGAGTTGCTCGCGATCGACGCCGCTGACGAAGTCGAGGCGCTCGCCGCTGATGGCGTAGTGCACGGTGAAGCGCGCGCGATGCACTCCGTTCTCTTCTTCGAAGGTCAGCTTCTCGATCGGGATCACGACGTCGACGGTCGTCGATACGAGTTTCCCGTTGCGCTTCGAGCCGGCCGGATGTGCGTTGATGCCGAGATCGTTGCGCGGCGAGGCGGCGATCAGACTGCTGACCACGCGATCCGTCAGCTCGCGGCGCGGCGACTTGTTGATGGTCTCGCTGCGCGTGCGCACGTGCAGTTCGGGATGATTGCGCACGCGCACTTCAACGCGCAGGGCCGTTTCGAGCTGCCCCTGCGTGTGATACGCCAGCGAGTAATACGACTGCATGTCGAGCGCGACCTGACGCATCACGTCGTCGGCGCGCGTGTCGCCGCGATACCAGGTGCCGCCGGTCAGCTCGGTAAGGACGTTCATGCCGTCTTCGCTGTTGGCGAGCGCGCGCGCCGCGCCCGCGTCCGGATGTCCGGCGGTATCGACCGGGGCGACGGGCGAACCGACTTCGGGCTGGAACCCGTAGATCGTGATGCCATTCGCGCTCGCCGTGCGCGCGATGTCCTGAAACTCGGGGGTAAGGTCGACATAGTCGGCGCGCATGTATTCGCCCGGGACGTCGGGAGCCGCTTTCGCGACATGATTTCCGATAGCGCATCCCTCGCGTCCCGGTTGTGCGGGCAGCGACTCGGTGACGACGATGACGAACTTGCGTCCCGGCAATTCGGACAATGTCGTCACGGCCGCACGGATCGTTCCGAGACGCTGCTCGATTTTCTGCCGTTGCCGCTCGGCCATCAGACGGGAGGCCTTGCTCAGATTCATGGACCTGATCGAATTCACGAAGCGCTGGTCGTCAATCACCCGCGGCGACTGCAGATCGAGCTTGCTGTCCTCCATCGCCTTCGCGAGCGCCGTGTCGATCGCCGCGCGATCGGACGTGAACGTCCCACTCGACGCCGGACGCACGATCATCAATTCATCGCCTACGCGCAAGATCCGATCGATCAACTGATGAATGCTCGCGACGAGCCTTCGGCGCGTGACGGGATGCAACGTCATCTCATCGATGAACACGGCAAAATGTCGCGGCGGAAGTGGATCGGCGGCCGCCTCGGCCGCCGGCTTTTCCGCATACTCCGCGAAGTTCGTGATTTTCTGCGGGACGCCGTTTTCGAGGATGTCGAAATCGTTCGCCGTCAGTCCGCCGGCGTGATCGCCCTTGGCGTCGGTGACGATGACATCGACGCTGTGCAGCCGGACGTCGAGTTTTTCGTTGTACGTCGCAGCGAGGAGCAGCGCCAGGACGAGATGCACGACATTAGCCTAACACCGCATCGACTCCGTAGGCGACTTCTTCCGCAGTCACGTCGCTGACCACGACGCAGTCGCCGACGCGGCGCGGGAACACCATCACCCGCGCGTCGCCGGTGTTCTTCTTGTCGTGCTCCGTCGCGGCGAGCACTTCGTTCTTGTCGAGCGGCGGCAGCGGCGACGGCTCGTGTTTGAGGATCGCGCGCTCGATGCGCGACGCGATGTCTTTCGGCAGCAAACCGCGCCGCACCGCGATCGCGTTCGCGCCTATCATTCCCCACGCGACCGCTTCGCCGTGCGTCAATCCTTCGTAATGCAGCGCGGCCTCGATGCCGTGCGCGATGGTGTGGCCGTAGTTCAGCAGCCGGCGCAGGTCCGCTTCTTTCTCGTCCGCCGACACGATCTCCGCTTTTACGCGGATCGCCTTGCGCACCATTTCGTCCATTACTTCAGCAGGCCGCCGTTCCGGCGGCAGGTCGATCGCGTCGCTCTCGAACATCGAGAACAGCGACTCGTCGCCGATCACGCCGCCTTTGAGCGCCTCGTACATTCCGCTGAGCCGCTCGCGCGGCGGGAGCGTGTCGAGCACCGCGGTGTCGGAGACGACCGCGCGCGGCGGAAAGAAACTGCCGATGAGATTTTTCCCCTTCGGATGATTGACCGCGAGCTTGCCGCCGATCGAGCTGTCGACCTGGGCGAGGAGCGTCGTCGGCACGTGCACGAGATCGATCCCGCGCAGAAAGATCGACGCCGCGAATCCGGCCGTGTCGCCGATCATCCCGCCGCCCACCACCACCGCCATCGAGTCGCGCTTCGCGCCGCACTCCAGGAGCAGCGTCACGATCTTCGCCGCGGTGTCGAGCGTCTTGTTGGCCTCCCCTTCGTCCATCTCCAGGATCGTCGCGTTCGGAAACGACAGCGCGACGCGCTCCCCGAATCGATCGCGCAACGCCTCCGAGGTGATGAGGAAGACGCGGCCGCGCGCGCGAACGAGCTCGCCGACATGATCGAGGAGATCGCGGCCGACATAGACGGGATAGGCGGCCGAGGCCTGGGTGATCGTGATGAATGGAGTCATGCGCGTCCACCGTCATCCTGAGAGCCTGTGAAAAAATGTGTCATCCCGAGCGCAGCGAGGGATCCCCGGCGTAAGAGCGCTTGACGCTCCGTCGGCGGGGGATCCTTCGCCGTCTTTGCGGCTCAGGATGACACCGATTTTTTCACAGCCTCTGAGTCGGCGAAGCGCGACGAAGGATCTCAGAATGCGACGCCTGGCATTTCGAGATCCTTCGCCGTCTGCGCGGCTCAGGATGACGAATCATGCTTCACAGCGATTCCCAGCTCATCCAACTGTTTCTGATCAACGTCCCCCGGCGCATCGCACATCAAATCCTGCGCGCGCGCGGTTTTCGGGAATGCGATCACGTCTCGCAGCGACTCGGCGCGCGCCATGAGCATGGCGATGCGGTCGACGCCCAACGCGATGCCGCCATGCGGCGGGGCGCCGTAGCGAAAGGCTTCGAGCAGAAATCCGAAGCGCGTCTGCGCGTCGTCGTCGCTGATGCCGAGGGCGCGAAACATTTTCTTCTGCGCCTCGGGCTGATTGATGCGGATCGATCCGCCGCCCAGCTCGAGCCCGTTCAGCACCACGTCGTACGCGCGCGCAAGCGTGTTGCCGGGATCCGTCTCGACGAGATCGAGATGCCCGATCGCCGGCGACGTGAACGGATGATGCCGCGCGAAGTACCGCTGCGTCTCCTCGTCCCATTCGAACAGCGGGAAGTCGGTGACCCAGAGGAAGTGCCACGTCTCCGCCGGGATCATCTTCTCGTCCTTCGCGACGCGCAGGCGCAGACTCGCGAGCACGTCCCAAACGACGGTCTGCTTTCCGGCGACGATCAGCGCGAGATCGTTTTCGTTCGCGCTGAGCGCGTTGCGCAGCGCATCGAACGTCGTCTCATACAGGAACTTCTTGATCGACGAGTTGCGCTCGGCGTTGAACTTGACCCACGCCAGTCCGGATGCGCCGAGCTTCTTCGCTTCCTCGGTCAGGTCATCGATGCGCTTGCGCGAGAACGACGCGCCGTTCGGAACGACGATGGCGCGGATCGTTTGCGCGGACTCGAAGATGGAGATGCCGCGCGCGACACTCGTGATGTCGATCAGCTCCATTCCGAATCGCGTGTCGGGGCGATCGATGCCGTAGCGGTCCATCGCCTCCTGCCATTTCATGCGCGGGAACGGCGGCTTCGCCGGAATGTCCGCGAGCGGAAAAATCTCGGCGAGCAAGCCCTCGGTCATCGAATAGATGAACTCTTCGTCGATGAACGACGCCTCGACGTCGATCTGCGTGAACTCCGGCTGCCGGTCGCGGCGCAGGTCTTCGTCGCGGAAGCAGCGCGCGATCTGGAAGTAGCGCTCGAGTCCCGCGACCATGCACAGCTGTTTGAAAATCTGCGGCGACTGCGGCAGCGCGTAGAACGTTCCCTTGTGCACGCGGCTCGGCACGAGGTAGTCGCGCGCGCCCTCGGGGGTCGACTTCGTGAGAATCGGCGTCTCGATCTCGATGAATCCGTTGCGGTCGAAATAGTTGCGCGTCGCCGTCAGCATCTTGTGGCGCAGCACGAGATTGCGCGCGAGCGACGGGCGGCGCATGTCGAGATAGCGATACTGCAGGCGCAGCTCTTCGGCCGCGTCCGTGTCATCTTCGATCATGAACGGCGGCGTGTCGGCGCGATTGAGGATCGCGATCGACATCGCGACGACTTCGATGTCGCCGGTCGGCAGCTTCGGATTCTTCTGCGAGTCCGCACGCTGGACGATCGTTCCCTCGACGCGCACGACGAATTCCGAGCGCATCTCTTTCGCCGCCGCGAGCAGCTCTTCGCTCGCGCCGCGCGCGCGATCGACGACGACCTGGCAGATCCCGCTCCGGTCGCGCAGATCGACGAACACCAGCTCGCCGAAATCGCGCTGCTTCTGCACCCACCCGTTCAGCACGACCGCTTGTCCGGCGTGCTCCTTTCGCAACGTGCCGCTCTTCATCAGGCGCGGGAGATTAGCACAGCGATTCGGCGTCGAGCCGGTGCACGGCGCAATGCACAGGTCTCGATTTTCACCCTACGCTTCGCGCCACCCTCTCCCCGCATGGCCGAGGAGAGCGGGCATCCTGCCCGCCTCCGGGGGCGGGCGGGACGCCCGCTCTCCTCGGTGTGCGGCCGCTCACTGGCCCTTCGCCGCCGCGATGATCACGGCGGACGCTTTTTCGGAAATCATGTAAATCGGCAGCACGATGAAGTAACCGGGGATGTGCGGGAACGCGCTGGCGTCGACGACTCGCAGATTCTTCGTGCCGAATACATTGAAGTTGCTGTCCAGCACGGCCGTCGGATCGGTGGGCACTCCGATCTTGCACGTGCAGGACGCGTGATGTCCCCACGCCTGGTTGCGAACCCATTGTTTGATCTCGTCGTCGGTCTGGATATTCGCACCGGGCATCAGCTCCTGCTTTACGTACGGCGATCCCTGCATCAGGCGCCGGAGCCGACAATGATGTAGTCGTGCTGCGCGTCCTGATTAGAACTTGCCATGATCTTTCTTCGTCATCTCCCGTTTGTGGAGCATCCAGAACGCAACGCGCTCCGCGAGCGCACTGATGGTGTAGGAAGGATTGGTTGCCAGTGCGGTCGGAATGATCGAGCCGTCGGCGACGAACAGGCCCGGGCATCCGTGGACTTCGCCTTGCGGATTGACGACGCCGCCATCCGCGGTGTCGGACATGACGGCGCCGCCGAGGGGATGCGCGGTGAGCAGGCCCGTGCCGATGATGGGATTGTAGGTTTCCGGCGCGGAGTAGTCGCCGGAAAGCTGCTGGCTCAACTCTTTGAGACAGGCCGTCAATTCGCGATAGAGCGGCATACTGTCGGTGGGGTCCCAATTCAGGCGGATCCGCCCATTGTGCAGAGTCAGCACGCCGTTCCCGGCGTCGGTGCCCATGCCGAGATATCCGAGGGAGTGCGTGTCGGACGTGCTGACCGTCAGCTTGCGGGTGCCCATGACTGCTTCGAGGAACGGGATGAGGCCGAGATCCTCAATGAAGATTTTCAGGTCTTTTGTACTGAAATCCGCGCCGACGGTGATGGACGGTCCGGCCTTCGGAGCCAGATCCTGAGGGGTGTTGATCGTTTTGGGGATGAGGAAATCGCCGTTGCCGGAAAAGTTCTTGCCGAGCATCGGACTGATCGGAGGAAGCGTCCCGGCTTCCCGCGATTTCAGCAGAATCTCCACCGATCCCATCGTGCCGGCGGCGAGGACGACCTGCCTGGCGCGCAACATTCCGATGCGGCCGGTTTCGTCTTCTTCACGGTCGCGCATGCCGGGATCGAGCACGAAGATCTCGACTTCGAAGTGATCGTCGACTTTCCTGACGACGCGCACGCGATGCAACGGATGAATCGTGGCGCCGGCTTTCCGCGCCACGGCGAGATAATTCAACGTCAGCAAGGCGCGTGCGTTGACGTTGCCGACGAAACTCTGCGAAGGCGGACAGCCGATGAGGCATTCGCCGCAATAGACGCAGCGAGTCTGCGGGATCCCCGCTTCCGTCATGACCGGCTCCATGCCGGTATTGACGGCGATCGGAACGTAGCGCGGCTCGCTGACGCAACGGCGGCAATTCTTCGCCGCCAGCATGAATGCCGCGCTGCGCGGCGGCGGTCCAATGACCGGATTCGGCTTGGTTTCCGACGCCTGCAGCATTTCGCCGGCGATGTCGTAATAAGGATCGAGGATTTTTCGGTTGACCGACTTTGGCCAGCGCGGATTGTCGAAAATTTCGGGATGCGTCCGCAGGCGGACGCCGAAATAGTGCAGCGATCCGCCGCCGACGCCGATTCCGCGGACGACGTTCATCCCCGCTCCGATGTCGACCCAGAAATGTCCGTGGCGAACGGTCGCTAATCCACTTCCTGTGGTCTCGATCTCGCCGCGCCCTGTCGGATATTCTTTTCCTTGCTCCAGAACGGCGACTTTTTTTCCTGCTTTAGCGAGTCGGCACGCAACGGCTGCGCCTCCGAATCCCGAGCCGATGACGGCGACATCGACATCCATCCCGATCGCTGATTGGGCTGTGGACACAGGTTTCCTCCTAATGACTTTTTTTATCGAAGCGTCAGCTGCGGCGATTGTGTCGGAGGCTGCTGGAACATGTCCGTGAACTGCTTGAGCCCATCACAGGTTCCTTTGATGACCTCGACCAATCTCGGACTCTGAGTACAGCCGTTGTACATCGCCGTCGTAAAGGCCGTCTGATTCCTCTGGTTGATGAGCGTGTCCTCGTTTTGAAGAAGAGTCAGGAGGTTCGGCCGGGTGATCGATACCTGCACACTCGCGGCATTCCATGCGGCATTGAATTCTTTCGAGCTCGTCGTAATGAAGCGAACCACCGCTTTGTCGCGCTGAAGCACGTATTGTTCTTTGGGGAAGCCGGGCCCTTCATCAGGAAACAGGAAGCCGAGGGAGGCTTGTGTCGTGTCGTTCGGCTCGAGCCAGATCGTCCAGGACGAGACCCATTTATCCGGCGGAAGATTGGCGATGAATCCCGCCGACGTCAGTCCGCCGGGAATCGGAGGATGCGGAAACGGCGTGCAGCCCGGGCCACCCGCCGGCTGAAAACAGAGCTCCTCTGCCGACGTGATGTACCAATTTCTCCAGTTCGGGTTCGTCACCTGTGTCGCGAGCTGGCGGAAGGCATTCGCTTTGACTTGTCGCGCCGGCATGTCTTCGTGGTCGACGCGGATCAGAATCGTGGCCAGCTCGGCAGCCCACTGATACTGTTGCTGCGCTAGTGCGTGCTGCGCTTCCTGCAGCAATTTGTCTTTGCCGATCAGCGCGATATAGCCGGCAGCGGTTTCCACCGGAGGCGTGGGATTGAGCTCCACCGGATCGCCCGGAAACCAGCCGAGATAGCCGAAGTAGATTTCACGAACCCCCTGGCGCACCGACCCGTAAAATTCGCGCAGATAGTCCTGCGGATCCATGTTCGCGGCCGGCATTGCCGGCTGGAGGCTCATGAGATTCGTGATCAGATAGTCAGGGAGAATGACCTTGCTCACCAGCTCATCCGGTGTAAATCCCTGATCCATGTAACGAACGGTTTGGTCGTGCGTGAATTGAACGGCATCGCGGAAGTTGACGAGCAGCGTTTGCACGTTTTGCGCTCCGCAAAGGGGAACGCCGTGGCTCGGAACCATGCACCAGGAGTTGTAATTGCGGAGCGTATCGACGCTCTTGTACCACGTCGCCGGACTGCGATAAGAGGTTCCGCGCAGGCTGTACAGGTTCGGGAACGAAGGTCCCTGAATGACCTCCGCGGAAAACAACAGCCCTCCGTCGCCGGAACCGCCGTTTTTATTGTCCGGCACAAAGACCATCAGCTCGTCATTGGTCTCGCTGGGGACATAAACCAGCTGCAGGGTCAGGCCCGCCACGTTGAATTCCATCTGCTGGTTGAACATGCGCGACGGCAATCGGAACATGGAGACGCCGCTATTGACCTGCGGGCCGATTCCGTCATTGATGCGGTTCGCGCCGTTGTTCGGGCCGAGATACGCTCCGTACATGTATGCGGAGCGCGGATTGATCGCCGCGCCGGACAGCGTCGCGGTCTGGGTCAGACCGTCGATGATGTTGGCCTGTCCCAGAATCTCGACACAATCGGGACGTGCAGTATAAGTTCCATCCTGGACCTTGGACGGGTCCTGCGGCGGACACGCGCTCTTTCCCGATGCGCGCACAAACGTGTCGACGCCGGAGATATGGTCGATATGGTTGTGCGTGTAAATAATGGCCTTGACCGGAAGTTTGCCGTCGGGAGTCGGAACGCGCTGCTTGAACAGGTCGGCGACCACCTGCGCGGAGGTCTCCTCGCCCAGCGTGTCCACAATGACGACGCCGGACGGCCCCACCAGCATCATGCTGTTGGCCAGCTCATAACCGACCGCGCTGTACACGTTGTACTTGAGCCCAGCCGGAAAACTGCCGCTGGATTTGGGATCATTCTTCAAGTCGTAGATCTTCACCGGGCAGAAGAAATTCGTGTGGCCGACTAAGAGAGGGTTCGCGGGAATGGTCGGCCGAGGAACGGGTGACGGGCACGTTCCTGTCTGCGCCCAGGCACTGGTTCCGATCAGGCAAACGAGGATCCACACAGAAAACTGTTGACGGGCCATTTTGAGTCCTTTCGACCTTAGAGGCGTGGATTGACCGAAGCGGGAAGTAATTCGATATTATCACGCGCGGATCCCGACACTCTCCCTACGCGGGAAGCGGAGTTCGCTGGTGTGGGGCGGGCTTTCTAGCCTGCCCCGGGGCGCAGGCTGGAAACCCTGCGCCACACCTGCGCCTACACACGAAGATGTGTAAACTGAGGGCATGCCGACGAACCTGGCAATCGACGACCGGCTGTTGGAAGAAGCGCGCCGCGTCGGTGGCCAACGCACGAAGAAAGCGACCGTCACCGACGCGCTCGCGGAATACATTCAGCGGCGGAAGCAGGCAAAGATCCTGAAGCTCTTCGGAACGATCGATTTTGATCCCAAGTACAGCTACAAGAAGCAGCGGCGTAAGAAATGAAGGTGCTGGTCGATACGCCGATCTGGTCTCTGGCGTTCAGGGCTCGAATACCGACTTCCTGATTTGCGCCGTCGCATCACGCAACGATTTTCGATCTTCACGACCGACAAGGATTTCGCGCATTTCGCCAGGGTCCTGCCGATCGCGCCGCACGAGATGTGATCCGCTAAAGGAAGCTCTGCACAATTGTCTCGTGTTATTCCGAGCCGCGAAGACGGCGAGGAATCCCCCGCCGAAGCACGACCAGCGCTCCGTCGGCGGGAGATCCTTCGCCGTCTTCGCAGCTCAGAGGCTGTGAAAAAATCTCCGTCATCCTGAGTCGGCGAAGCGCGACGAAGGATCTCAAAATACGAAGAGCCTGCAATTTAGAGATCCTTCGCCGTCTGCGCGGCTCAGGATGACGGGATTCTTTCACAGGCTCTCAGGATGACAGTTGTGCAGAGTCTCCTCAAATCGCAATCTCCAGCGCCTGCGCTGACGACTCCACCACCACCATCCCCCGCCCCACCGCCGCGCTGGCATCGCTGCGGAATTGGTCGGCGGCGGCGGCGGGGTCGGTCTCGCCGCAGGCGACGGTGACCCACGCATCGCGGCCGCTGTGTTTCGCGGAGTAGAGCGCGATGTCGGCGATGTCGACGGCATGTTCGAAGGCGACGGCGCGACTCGCGGTGCGCGAGAAGGGCCACACCGTCGCGCCGATCGAGCAGGTGCGGCGGAGGATCGTGCCGTCGGGGATCGGGAACTCGTGCGCGGCGACATTCGCGCGCACTTTCTCGGCGAGCTCGGATGCGAGCGCGCGGTCGACGAAGCGGATCACGATCAGGAATTCTTCGCCGCCCCAGCGCACGATCGTGTCGGACGCGCGCACGGTGCGCTGCAGCACGCGCGCGAGCTCGGCGAGCACGGCGTCGCCCGCGGCGTGGCCATGTTTGTCGTTCACGCTCTTGAAGTGATCGAGGTCGACGAGCATCACGACGAGATCGCCTTCGCCACGCGCGGCCAGCTCGAGATCGGCACCGATCGTTTGCTCGAGATAGCGCCGATTGCGGAGACGCGTCAGCGGATCGGTGAGACTCGCCTCTTCGATGCGCTCGTACGCCGCGCTCAACTCGCTCGTCCGCTCCGCGACCAGCACCTCCAGCTCCGCGGCGCGCGCGCGGATGCGACGCACGCGCAGCCGATACGCGCCGTACATCAGCGCGGCGATGGCGAGCGCGGCGAGCGCGCGGAACCAGAGCGTTTGATAGAACGCCGGCAGGACGGTGATCGGCAGCCGCAGCTCGCGCGCGTTCGTGGCGCCGACGAGCAGCGTGTACGTGCCGGGCGGCAGGCGGCTGTAGGTGATCGACCGCTGCGACTCGCCCGCCGTCGTCCAATCGGCATCGAGCCCTTCGAGCTTGTAGCGATACCGCCGTCGCGTCGAGGACGTGTAGTCGAGCGCCGCGACGTCGAGCGTGAAACTGCGCTCCGCCGGCGTGAGCGTGAGCGCATGCAGCGCCGCCGCGCCGGCGCGCGCGTTTCCTTCGATGCGCAATCCGGTCGCGACGATCGGAACCACCGCGGCAGTGTGCGTGATCTTCGACGGATCGACGATCAGCAGACCTTCCGGCGATCCGAACAGCAATCGGCCGTCGCGCATGCGCGCGCGGCTGGCGATGAAGAAGTTGCGGAACGCGACTCCGTCCGCCGACGCGAGCTCACGCGCCGTCCAGTTGCGCGGATCGACGCGCAATCGCGGACCGACCCACAGCATTCCGTCCGCGTCTTCGATCAACTCCTCTGCTGCGGACGGTGCGCGCGAAAGCTTCGTCGCGAGGTTGTCGAAGTGCGCGACGCGTCCGTTCCACTCCGCGAGTACCGCCGCGCCACCGGCGGTGCCGGCCCACAAGCGGCCGTCGCGCGCGATCATCAGATCGGGAACCCAGTTGTCCGGCAGCGCGCCGCGCACGCTCGGGTCGCGCGCGATGCGCACGATCGTCTCGCTCCTGCGATCGAACGAATAGAGGCCGTTGTCCGTGCCGACCCACAGCGTGCCGTCGCGCGCGTCAACGATCGATTCGATCGCCGGCGACGACTTCGCCGCGCCCGGCCAGCTGCGATACATACGCGTCGTCATCGTCGCGGGATCGATGCGCACCATTCCCTCGGCCGCGCCCGCCCACACCATTCCGTCGCTCGTGAACGCGATCGTGCGAATCGGTCCGCCCGGAAGCTTGTCGGCGCCGATGCGCTCGAATCCCCCGTGTGGGGCAGGCTTTCCAGCCTGACTCCCGGGCGCAGGCTGGAAAGCCTGCGCTACACCCGGACGCAATCGATGCAGCATCGAGTTCAGCGTCGCGACCCAGATCGTGCCGTCGTCCGATTGCGCGAGACAGGTGATGCTGCCGTCGCTCAGCGCGTTCGGATCATTCGCGTTCGCGCGGAAGCCGTTGATGCGATGAAGATCGCGATCGAAGACGTCGATGCCGTTGCCGTTCGTGCCCGCCCAGATCGTGCCGTCGCGCATCTCCATCGCGCGCACGACGGCGCGATGCGTGAGCCTGTCCGCGCGATTCGGGCTGAAGCGCAGCGCGCGAAACGCACGCGTTCGCGGATCGTGGCGCACGATGCCGTCGCCCCACGTGCCGACCCAGACGACGCCGCTGCGGTCTCGGAAGATCGCGCCGGTGCGGTTGTCGTGCAGCGCGTCTTCGAGCAACGGATCGGATTGCAGCCGATCGATGATTCCGAGCGACGCCTCGTCGACGACGTCAATCCCGCCGCCGAACGTCGCGATCCACATCTCCCCGGCCGCCCCTTCGGCGAATCCGTACACCCAGTAGTGACTGAGACCGTTCGGATCTTCCGGACGCGGAAGGAGCCGCGTCATCGCACCGCTTCTCGGATCCAGGACCGCCGCTCCATGTTCCTCGGTGCCGATCCAGATCCGACCGCGCGCGTCTTCGAACAACTTGATCACGTACTGCGCGTCGAACCCGAGGCGCGTGAAGTGATCGCCGTCGAGCCGCTGCAGTCCGTCGCGCGTGCCGACCCACAACCGTCCCTCGCGATCGGCGAGCAGTCCGCGCACGCGATCGTCGGCGAGGCTCTTCGGATCGTCCGCGTCGTGATTGAAATGCTCGATGCGTCCCGACTTCGGATCGAGTCGATCGAGTCCGGCCGTCGTCGCGATCCAGATGCTGCCGTCGCGCGTCTCGGCGAGTCCTTCGACGCGGTCGTACGCGAGCGTGCGCGGATCGCGCGGGTCGTGCTGATAGCGCGTGAACGTTTCGGTGCGCGGATCGTAGACCGACAAACCGCCGCTGAACGTGCCGATCCACAATCGTCCATCGGACGCGACGAGCAGCGCGCGGACATAGTTGCCCGCGATCGTCGACTGATCGCCGGCATTCGACCGGAACACACGGAACTCGAAGCCGTCGTAGCGAACGAGCCCGCCCTGCGTACCGAACCAGAGCAGCCCCTGGTGATCCTGCGCGATCGCGCTGCAGAGATGCGCCGGCACGTCCTGCGGAATCACCACGCGCTGAAACGAGATCAGCGCGACCCGATCGGCGCGTGCGCACAGCGCAAGCGCACACAACAGAACGGTGCGGCGGATCATGGCCACGCATCGATTATGCGCCGATCGCTAGGGCGCGGTGTGTAAAGTGATGTAAACCCATGGACGATTACGCGGTCCGCGCGGTTACGCGGTTACGCGGCCGAGGCTACGCTGCGCAATCGCGCAACTGCGAGACTGCGCAACCGCAGCCTACGCATGTGGGACGTGCGGAAGCGCGCGGTCAGCACGTTTTCCGGCGGGATGCGGCAGCGGTTCGGGATTGCGCAGGCGCTGTTGGGAAACCCGCGACTCGTGATCGTCGACGAGCCGACGGCGGGTCTCGATCCCGAAGAGCGGAATCGATTTCACAATCTGCTGAGCGAGATCGGAGAGAACGTCGTCGTGCTCTTGTCAACGCACATCGTCGACGACGTGAACGATCTCTGTCAGCGGATGGCGGTGCTCGCGAGCGGATGCGGGCTCGTCGAAGGAAGACCGGCGGAGCTGATCGCGTCGCTCGAAGGAAAGATCTGGCGCAAGACCGTGCCGAAGGGCAGCGTCGCGGAGTACAGCAACGTCATCTCCACGCATCTCTTCGGCGGCGAGACGCGGATTCACGTGAAGTCGGATGTGAGGCCGGATCCCGACTTCGAGCCAATCGCGCCCGAGCTCGAGGACGTCTATTTCTCGGTGCTCGCTTGCTGACGGACATCGTGCGCTTCGAGTGGCGCTATCACATGCGACAGATCTCGTTTGTCGCGGCGCTGTTGATTTACGCGACGCTCGGCTTCGCGCTGACGGCGACCGGCTTCGGCCCCGACAACATCAACATCAACTCCCCTTACACCATCGCCGAGTCCCTCGGGCTCCTCTCGCTCACCGCGATCTTCGCGATCGCGGTCTTCTGCGCGAGCGCGGTCGTGCGCGACCGCGAGTATCAGATGGAGGAGATCGTCTTCTCTACGCCGGTCGAAAAGTTTCCGCTCCTCTTCGGCCGCTTCGCCGGATCGTTTCTCGCCGCGTTCACCGCGTTCAGCGCGACGGTGATCGGGATGCTGATCGCGCTGGCGATGCCGTGGCAGGACGCGACGCGCATCGGCGCGATCGCGCCGCTTCATTACATTTGGACGCTCGTCGTGCTCGTCCTTCCGGGCATGCTCTTCGCGGCCGCGCTGCTCTTCGGCGTCGCCGCGCTGACGCGCAGCATGATCGCCACCGTCGTCGGCGCCGTCGCGATCTACGTCTTCTACTTCATCGCCGCCGCGCTCACGAACTCGCCGCTGATGGCATCGAGCGTCGCCGGCGCGGATACGGCCGCGGGCGCGTCGCTCTTCGATCCATTCGGACTCGCGGCGTTCTTCGAGCAGACGCGCTACTGGACGCCGGCCGTGCGCAACGTGCACGTCGTGTCGCTGACCGGAACGTTCCTGCTGAATCGCGTGGTTTGGATTGGTGCAGCTGCGCTGGTGTGGATGCTCGTGTATCGCTTTTGGACTGCGGCAGCTACGCTGCCGCTTTCTTCTAAGTATGAAAAAGCGGCGGCGGAGCCGCCGCAGTCCAAAGGCGCTTACGCGCCTGTCCCGACTTCGTTCAATGCTTTTCGCGCGCTTCGATCCACGCTCAAGCTCGAGCGTCGCTCATCGCTGCTGACCATCCCCTTCGCCCTCCTCACGCTCCTCTGGCTCGGCCTCGCCTTCATGGAGATCGTCTCCGATCTCAGCGGCGAGTACGGCACCGTCGCCTATCCGGTCACCGGATTCATCCTGACGACGATCCAGCAGCCGCTGACGCTCGTCGCGCTGATCCTCATCATCTGGTACAGCGCGGAGATCGTCTGGCGCGAGCGGATGATCGGGATCGCCGAAGTGATCGACGCGACGCCGGCGCCGCGCGCGCTGTTCGCGCTCGCGAAGTGGATCGCACTCGGCACGCTCATCGTCGTGCTCATCGCCGGCGGCACGCTCGCCGCGGCGGTCGTGCAAGTGATGCGCGGCTACACGCACTTCGAGCCGGACGTGATGCTCGCGTTCGCGTGCCTCGCGGCGGTGCCGCTCATCCTCCTCGCGGCAATCGCGATGTTGGTGCAGCGCATCAGCCCAAACAAATACGCCGGCATGCTCCTGGTGCTCCTCGTCGCGATCGGTCTTCGTCGCGTCTACACGCTTTCCGGAGTGTCGGTCGACTACTCGTCGATGAACGGCTTCTTCATCAGCAGAAGCGTCTCGACGCTCGACTGGCGAGCCGAATACGAGAAGACCTATCGCCCGCTGCCGCAGCCGCGCGTCATCGGCGTGACCGCGAACGTGTCGCTGTACCCGCGCGAGCGCCGCTATCGCATCACCGGCGCGTATCAACTCGCCAACGAGACCAAAGCGCCAATCGACAAAGTGCTCGTGGCCGTCGGCCGCGACGCGCGCGTTGCATCGATGTCATTCTCCGGCGCGACGCTGATCAACGACGACCACCGCTTCGCGATGCACACGTATCGCCTCGATCACCCGCTGCAACCCGGCCAGCGCGCGGAGCTCCGCTTCGATCTCACCTGCGATCATCCCGACGATCCGACGATCGTCCCCAATGGCACCTTTCTCCTCGATCGCCGCGTCTTCCCCACTCTCGGCTATCGCCGCGGCTACGAAATCCGCGACGCCGCGCAGCGGAAGAAGCGCGGACTCGCGCCGATCGCCGAGCGTCCTGACGAAGACGCCGTCGCCGACGAATGGATCGCCTTCGACATGACGATCTCCACCGACGCCGATCAGATCGCGCTGACGTCCGGCGATCTCGTGAAGCAGTGGATTGTGGTTGCGCAGTTACGCGGTCCCTCGGTCTCGCGGCAAAACCGCCGAGCAACCGCGAGACCGCGCGACTGCGCAACCTCGGCGAACGACCGCCGCTACTTTCACTATGTGGCGACCGCTGCCCTCAGCGGTCGCGGTGCCGCGGAGGGCAGCGGCACCCACAAAGCATTGCACTCCGTCTTCGCGATCGTCTCCGCGAAATACGCGGTCGCGAAGGCGAACGGCGTCGAGCTGTACTACGCGCATCCCGTCAACGCCGCGCGCATCCTCGGCGCGGCCATCGAGTCGAAGCGCCTCTTCGAACAAGCCTTCGGCGCCTATCCGCTGCGCGTGTTGCGCCTCGCCGAAGTGCCGGCGTATCTGCGCGCCGGCGGCTTCGCGACGCACGGCCTCATCGTCCTCCCGGAGAACCGCACGTTCCTCATCGACGCGCGCGACCCGAGGCGCATCGATCTCGTGACGCGGCGCGTCGCGCATGAAGTGGCGCATCAATGGTGGGGACATCGCGTCGCGCCCCCCGACGCGCCCGGCGCCAGCGCGATCGTCGAGTCACTCGCGAAATACTGCGAGCTGCTCGTGCTCGAGAAAAAGTACGGGCGCGACGTCGTGCGGCAATCGCTCGCGTACGAGCTCGATCTCTACCTCGCCGGCCGTGTGGCGCCTGGCCCACTTCCTTCGTCATCCGAAGTCCCGCTGTCGCGCTGCGCCGACGAACCGTATCTCTACTATCGCAAGGGCTCGATCGTCATGTACGCGCTCCGCGATCTCCTCGGCGAAACCACGTTCCATCGCGCGCTGCGCAACTTCGCGAACGAACAAGGCGGAGCCGGACATCAGCCGCACTTCGCCGATCTCGTGCGTCACATCCAGGCGGTCGCGCCGCCGCAACATCATCGGCTCATCGATCAGTGGCTGAATGACATCGTGCTCTACGACATCCGGCTCACGTCAACGAGCGTGAAGCCGATCGGCAATCGCTACGAAATCACGATGACGGTCGACACGAACCTCCGCTTCGACGAGTCGATCGAGATCGGCCTCTTCGCGCGTGACGAAACACCGATCGTCGTCGCGCATCAGCCGCTGCATCGCGGACGCAACACGGTCGTCATGATCGCTGACAAGAAACCCGACCTCGCGATCGCCGATCCCTATTTCACGCGCGTCGACGTCAATCGATTCGACAACCAAAAAACCCTCTATCCTTAATGGATATGAGCAAACTCGAGCACGTTTTTCTGCTGATGCTGGAAAACCGTTCGTTCGATCACATGCTCGGTTTATCGGGCATCACCGGCACCGATGCCGTGACCGGCGCTCCGACCACCATCGACGGACTGGCCGGCACGGAGTCGAATGCGTACAACGGCACGACCTACGCCGTGAGTCAACCGGCCCCGCAACAGATGCCGGTCGATCCGGGCCACGAGTTCACTGATACGCTGATCCAGCTCGCCGGTCCGGGCGCGACGTATCCGGCGGGCGGTCCGTATCCGCCGATCAATAACAGCGGCTTCGTCGCCGACTACGCATCGTCTCCCTCGCCGCACGAAGGAAGCGCGCCCGGCAACTACGGCGAGATCATGGCGTGCTTCTCGCGACTCCTCGGCGTCCCGCCGCTGACGGCGCGCGACCAGGCGGCGAGCGATCTGCTGCCGCTGCTCGCGACCGCGGCGCGCAGCGACGCGCCGAAAACATTGCCGGAGCCGATTGCGAAGGCCGCAACGCGCGACGATCGCCACGTCGCGGATGACAACGCGCCGATCACCGGCAATCTCGCCGGCTTCCTGCACATCGCGCTGCGTTATGACCTGGCGATGTCGCCGTCAGAGTCGCGCGGCGCAACGATCGCGCGCGTTCGCTCGCTGAAGACGCGCGGCGAAGCCGCCGACTACATCAACGAAGTGCAGGCGAAGGCCGCGACGTTCTCCGGAAAGCCGCCGCTGTGACCGACGACGCCGTCCCGCTCCGATGGAGCATGGTCGTGCAGTCGCTGACGCGGCCCTACGCCGTCAGTGTCTGGATGGTCCTCCTCGTCTCGCTCGTGCCCTTCTACATCTTCATCGCCGAGTGGACGGAAGATCGCGTGCATCACGTGCCGGCGATCGCACTCGATCGCGCGATTCCGCTCGTGCCCGCGTGGGCGCTGTTGTATGGCGCGCTCTATCTCTTCCTGATCCTGCTGCCGGTGTTCGTGGTGCGGCAGGAGGATCACATCCGCCAAACCGTGTTCGCGTACTTGTCGATCTGGATTACGGCGTACGTCTGTTTCCTGCTGTACCCGACCATGGCCTTGCGCCCCGCGATCATCAGCGGCAACGGATTCGCCGCATGGGGACTGCGATTCCTCTACGGCGCCGATCCGCCGTTCAATTGCTTCCCGTCGCTGCACGTCGCGCATTCGTTCGTCTCGGCGCTGACGTCGTATCGCGTGAATCGCAGCCTCGGATTCGGATCGATCGTCTGCGCGTCGCTCGTCGGCGTCTCGACGCTGTACACGAAGCAGCACTACCTCGCCGACGTCATCGCCGGAATCCTGCTCGCCTGCGTCGCGTACGTTTTCTTCCTGCGCAACGTGAACGTTCCGCCGATCGATCGCCGTCTCGCGCCAATGCTCGCGCTCACCGTCGCAGGCATCGTCGCGATCCTCTTCGCCGGCTCGTTGGCCGCGTTCAGCCTTTGAGGGACTTGTCCTTGTACTCGACGTAATTGCGCCACGAGCGGTCGAGGTGCGCGAGCTCTTCGTCGGTCAGCGGACGTTTCACGCGCGCGGGCACGCCGACAACGAGCGTTCGCGGCGGCACCTGCATCCCCTCAGGCACGAGCGCGCCCGCGCCGATGAGCGCCGACTCGCCGACGACCGCGCCGTCGAGGACGCGCGAGCCCATCCCGATCAGCGCGCGGCGCTGCACCGTGCATCCATGCACGATCGCTCCATGCCCGATCGTCACCTCCTCGGCGATGACCGTCGGCCAATCGAGATGCGTGACGTGAATCGTGCAGTTGTCCTGCACGTTCGTGCGCGCGCCGATGCGGATCGCATTCACGTCCCCGCGAATCGTCGCCGCGTACCAGATCGAACAATCGTCGCCGAGCTCCACGTCGCCGATGAGCGCGGCGTTGTCGGCGACGAAGACGCGTTGCCCGAGGCGCGGCGACTTGCCGTCGTAAGAACGGAGGATCATTCGGCGCGCGAGATTAGCATGGAGCCCCTCAGTGCCGAACCGACCGTCGCGGCGGCGCGCTCTCGGTGCGCTCGAGCGTGCGCGTGAACGCGCGCGTGACGCCCGCGCTCTCGAGGTCGACGCGGTCGTAGCCGAACGTCACGCCGGCCGGCGACGGCATGAGCGAGAAGCGCGAGAACGGCGGCTGCTGCGTGACGTCGAACGGCTCGCTGTCGATCGCCTCCGCAAATCGATTGAGACGCAGCGCGCGCAGGCGTCCCCTTTTGTCGTTCCACGCGAGCACGTATTCGGAGCCGTTCCACGCGAGCTCGATCGTATCGGTCGGAATGCCGTCGATGTCGCGCAGCCGGCGCGGTCCGGCAATCACTTGTCCCTCCGCATTGAGCTGTGCGACGCGAATCGTCCACGTCGATCCTTCGAGCGTCATCCAGGCGAGCGTGACGCGACTGCGATCTGTCGCCGCGGCGACGCGCCTCGCACCTCCGGTGCCCGCGTCGACGAACAGCGGAGCGCCGTCGATGCCGATCGACCACTGCTCCGAGAATCGTACGGACGCGTGGGCAATGAGCAGGCGCGAAGCGGTCATCACGGGAGTCGGCCACCTCAACTGGTCGCCGGTGGGTAGGTCACGTTGCTCTTCGATGACGCCGTCATCGGTCACGCGCGCGATGTGCAGCTTGGCCGCGACCGCTGCGACGACGAACGCGTTGCCGTCGTACGTAACGGCGGGAGCGTCGTCGGTAGGCCCGCTCGTCGCGAGCACGAGCGGTGTCGAATCGAGGACCGTGCCGTCGAATGCAACGCGGCGCGCGAGAACTCTCGCGTATGCAAAGCCGGGGTCGAGCGCCGGCGAACTTTGCAATCGCCATGCGACGAGATAGTTCTTCTTTCCCATCGCGATCGCAGGGTGGCTCAGACAGCAACCAAGGCGAGTGATCGGGACCGCGTTTCCATTCAGCGTCCCCGTGATCGCGCCGTTCGAGTCGCGCCAGACCGCGAGATTCCCGGCGACGTGTACGTCGTACTGCGCGGCCGGCGAGGAGGAAATGAGGTTCGACTCCTGCGGCGCATTCGCCAGCGACGCGAAATCGTCGGCCGCACGCCCGAACACGTCCCGTGCGCTCCAGATCATCAACTGCTTCGTAACGTTCGATGCGAATAACGGCAGCGTGCTTGCGAGGAGGAAGCGGTCGCCGAGAAGGTCGCCGTTCGGCGCCATGCGTCGCGCGAAGACGCCGTATTCGGCGCCGCTGTAGGTGGGACCGTACGTGAGAAGGAAATCACGGCCGTCCCACTGCACGCCGGATTGGTCCGGATGGGACTCGAACGAAAGGGGAAGGAGCGGACGGACGACGTGTCCTTCGTAGTCGGCCATCACGAAGCTGTCGGCCAGGCTCGAAGTCGATGTGATGACGACGCGATCGCGCGACGCCACCGCGGCGAGACTCTCGTTGTGCAGCGGAACGAGGGGCAGCGACACGCGCGAGAGTACGCTGCCGCTTCCGTTGATCACGTTCAGTCGCGGCGCGCCCTTGCAGCCGCCGTCGCATCCCGCGGGCACGTCGACGACGACATATCGTCCGTCGTACGCGCCGGCCCACAACACGCTTCCGAACGTCGCGTCGATCGTCGTCAGCGGTGCACCGTCGCGATCGAGCAGCGTCGCGACGACGCCGGGCGACTCGAACAACAAGTACGTTGCACCATTCGAGGCGATCGCCTGCGGCTGTCGCGTCGCGCTGAGTCGCCGTGCGTCCGCGAGAGGATGTCCGTTCTCGTCGACGCGCAGCACGTTCGATCCGTTCGCGGTGAAGGCGATCAGATACCCGTCGCCCGCCGACGCAATATGCGGTGCTCGCGCGGCCTCGGCGAGACGGATGCCGAGTGGCTCGGCGGGACGGCCGTCGGTTCCGATGCGCGTCGCGTACAGCGGAGCGGCGGTGTTGGGGTCGGCGGTGCCGTCGCCGCCGGCGAGGCCGTCGCCGCGGCGATCGATCCACACGGCAACGAAATCGCGGCCGTTCGACGCGACCGCAGGCTGCTCCTGATTGAAGGCCGCGGGACCGATGTCGAGCGGCGACGCGATACGCGTTTCCGGTCCGAACCGCACGTCGGCGGCGAAAAGCGTTGTGGCGAAGAGGAAACAAAGCGTCATGCGGTACATGCAAATAACAATACCCTATGCTAAGTTCGGTTGCAATGAAACGGCGCACCACGCTCGCGATCTTCGCGTTCGTCTTCCTTTTCGCCGCGAAGCAGCGCTCGGTGCGCCCGCCGGAGACCGCGCCGCTCGACCAGCCGCTGCACGACCGCTTCTCGTTCTCGCAGCCGCTGAAGGTGACGACGCATCACCTGTCGCTCGATCTCACCGTCGATTTCGCCACGCAGACGATTCGCGGAATCGCGGTGTTGGACATCGAGAATCTGACCAACGCGCGCGAGCTCATTCTCGACAGCGAGCGACTGGCGATCTCGCGCGTCACGCTCGACGACGGCAAGCCGGCGACGTGGACGCGGGAGACGGACGGCACGTTCGGCGCCGCGCTGACGATCCCGATCGAGCCGTCGACGACGCGCGTCACGATCGAGTACACGACCGATCCGCGCGCGTCGGGACTGTTCTGGAACACGGCCGCGCAGAGTTACGGACGCGTGCAGCCGTACCTCTACTCACTCAATGAGCCTGTCGGCGCGCGCAGCTGGATTCCGATTCAGGACACGCCGGCGATGCGCCTGACGTACGACGCCACGGTGCACGTGCCGCCGACGCATCTCGCAGTGATGAGCGCGGACAACAATCCGCGCGCGACCACCGCGACCGGCGTCTATCACTACACCATGGCGCAACCGATTCCGCCGTATTTGATCGCGATCGCGGTCGGCCGCCTCGACTATCACGCCTTCGACGAGCGCACCGGCGTCTACGCCGAGCCGGAATTGATGGACGCCGCGATTTCCGAGCTGAATTACATGCCGCAGATGGTCGCGGCCGGCGAGCGGATCCTCGGACCGATTCCATTCCCGCGACACGACGTCGTGCTGATGCCGCCCACGTTCGTCGCCGGCGGCATGGAACACCCGATGCTGAACTTCATCAGCCCATTCGGCGCCGTCAGCGGAAATCATCCCGCCATCGTGGAATCAAAGAGTCTCATGGCGCACGAATTCGCGCATTCCTGGTCCGGCGACGCGACGACGCTGGCGACGTGGGACGACGTCTGGCTCAATGAGGGCATTACGTCGTATCTGACGCTGCGCATTCTCGAGGAGATGAACGCCGGCGATCGCGTCGAGTTCTACTATTTCGTCGATCGGCAGAACGTCGAGAATCGCGCGCAATTCGCCACCGATCCGCGCGCAACCCTTCTCCACAACCGCGTCAATTTTCCCTGGGACGGCTTCGCCACGAATTCCTACACCAAGGGCGAGATCTTCATGCGCACGCTCGAAGACGTTCTCGGCCGGACGACGCTCGACGCCTTCCTCCACGACTATTTCTCAAGAAACAAGTTCCATTGGACCGACGACCGCAATTTCATCGCGCTGTTGCGCGATCACGTCGGCGGCGAGCGCCTGACGACAGCGCAGGTGATGGAGTGGATCTATTTCACCGGCATCCCCGCCAATTGCACAGTGACGCAACAATCCGCGCTCTACAATCGCGTCCTCAATCGCGTCAACGCATTCGTCGCCGGCGCGCCAATCAATGTCCAGGGCTGGACCGAGACCGAGACTACGCTCTTCTTCCAATTCCTCCCCACCAACACCTCCCGCACCCGCCTCGCCGCTCTCGACGCCGCCCTCGGCATGAGCCTGCGCGAGACCCCGACGCTCGCGTTCCTCAATCTCAGCATCATCACCGGCTACACCGCCGCCAACGCAGCCATCGAGCGCGTATTGATGCACGGCGGCCCAAACAGCTGGATCCCGTCCATCTACGCGACGCTCTTGTCCGTCAACGGCGGCCGCCAACGCGCCATCGACATCTTCTCGCGCGCACAGGACCGCTATGAGCCGAACGTGCGGAGGACGGTGGAGCAGATGATCGCTCAGAGCGCGTTGGCAGGGGCGGCGTGATGCGGATCAAATGCTCTCCGGATTCGAGAAGTTCACGTGTCGCGTTGAGATGACGTTCTAATGAATTGAGACCGTGCGGTGACAAATCGTCTCACACGCGCCATCCACGGATGAAACGTTCTCACGATCTGAGACCTTCACGTCTCGCGTCGAGAGGACGCTCTCACGATTTGAGACCGTGCCGCGACAAATCGAGTCACACGCGTGATCCGCGGAGAAACGTTCTCACGATTCAAGACACTCACGTCTCGCGGCGAGAGGACAATCTTTCGATTTTCGACCCTCGTGCCTCGCGGTGAGATGACAGTCTTTCGATTGAAGACACTCACGTCTCGCGGTGAGAGACAGTCTCTCGATTTGCGACCCTCGTGTCATCCGCTGAGATGACGCGCTGATCTTTTGTTAGAAATGTCTCTCAAAACGGACAGCGTCCGTTAGGATTGAGGAGTGCATGACATCGGACGTAGACAAGGCAAGTCACCTATTTGCGACCGCCCGCCGTTCCCGCGCGGGACTACATTCACGGCGATGAAAACGCCATTTCGGAAGGCGAAGAGCGCGGCGAGGAGCATGCGCCCATCTTATCAAATAACTGTCACGTCGTAAGCCTGACATTCGTCACGGGACACGCCGCGCCGCGCGCGCTACATTGCCGGCATGCAGGAGAGTGTGCCGTTCCGCCTTCGCGCGCACGAGGTGTCGCGCATCGAGGCGTTCAGCGACATCGTGTTCGGGTTCGCGCTGACGCTGATCGTCGTTTCGCTCGAAGTTCCGGAGTCCTATGAAGAGCTGATGCACGAGATGCGCGGCTTCCTCGGCTTCGCGATCTGTTTCGCCGTGCTGATGTGGATCTGGCACGCGCATTACACGTTTTTCCGCCGCTACGCGCTCACCGACAACTACACGATCGTCATCAACACGATGCTGCTGTTCCTCGTGTTGTATTACGTCTATCCGCTGAAGTTCATCTTCTCGATCGTCACCGGCACGATCAGTCCGCACGGCGGCGACGGCGTCACGCTCTTCATCATCTACGGCCTCGGCTACGCCGGCATTTTCTCGCTGCTGCTCCTGCTGTATGCCCATGCCTGGCACCGCCGCGCCGAATTGCAGCTCAATGAATACGAAGTGCACGACACCGTCACATCGATGTGGATCTTCGGCGGGTACATCAGCGTCGGCGTGCTGTCGTCATCGATCGCCGTACTGTTTCCCCGCGGGCACGCCTGGGCCGGCTGGTCCTACTTCCTTTTAGGCCCGCTGTCCGCGTCCATCGGCGCGCGCCGCGGATACCTGCGACGCCTGTTGCACGAGCGATTGGTCGCGGCGGCGACGAGCGTGCCGGCGGCGTGATTTGGACTGCGGCAGCTACGCTGCCGCTTTTGGACACCGTATACAAAGCGGCGGCGCAGTATTTAGAGATCCTTCGGCGTCTCCGCGCCTCAGAGGCTGTCAAAAAATCGGTGTCATCCTCAGAGCCTGTGAAAAATCCCTCGTCGCCTGAGGAGCGCGGGCGGCCGGGACGGCCGCTCTCCTTCGTCTCCAACAACGATTTTTTCACAGCCTCTGAGAATGTGGTGACCGCTGCCCTCAGCGGTCACAGCGCCGCCTCACGGCGGCGCTAGCGGCGCGTAGCGCCGCCGCGACCGCTGAGGGCAGCGGTCGCCACAAAGCTCTTGGAATTTTCACAACCTCTGAGCCGCAAAGACGACGAAGGATCGCCCGCCGACGGAGCATCACGCGTTCTAATGCCGGGGATCCCTCGCTGCGCTCGGGAGGCTCACACCCTTCGCAAGGAACCAGACCGTCGCGACTATTCCGGCCAGGAACATCGGTAGCAGGAAGAACGGCGATCCATATTGCGGCGCGAGCAGGAGCAGGAAATTGCGCGCGATGAATCCGAAGCCGGCGATCGCGAAGAGAACGCCCAGGAATTTCGGAAGATAGCCGGAGCGGAAGATCAAGTAGCCGCGGAGCAGCGTCGCGATTCCGTAGAGGGCCATGAATGCGGCCGCACCGAGGTTGTAGGTTTTGAGCGAGAGCAGCGCGAGCGTGTTGCGCTGGTCGACCGAGAACGACTGCAGATAGCCGGCGTCGGACAATAGCTGTGACGACGCGAGATAGAACAGCTCCGCGAAACCGAAAACGGCCGTCGAGACGAGGCCGAAGAATGCCGCCAGAAGCGCCAGCTCCCGGTGGACGGGCCGCAACAATACGTAAAACGCCCACGCCAATCCGATGTCGCAGATCGCTTCGATCAGATACGCGGCGAATCCGAAACGGAACAGGAAGTCGGAGCTCTTGAGATTCGCGGCCGTCAACGCGGCGTCGGAAGCGACGATGAGTTTTCCCGGAACATACGCCTCGCCGATGCCGCCGCCGATCATCGACAACAGGAACAGTACTCCCGCGAGCCTTGCATACCGGGCCATCGAGACTCCTCCCGTCATCTTCTACGGCGCGTTCGGAGTCAGGGTTGCAGCGTTTCGCTTATCGGACCACGCCCGCAGAAATGCCACGACGCAAAGCAGCGACGCGATGGCGAACGCCGTACCGGCGCTTGCGGTGATGAGGAACTGTCCGTAGTTCGTGGACGCGCGGCCCTTCGAATAGTGGCGGCGCAGTTGCTCGGGAAGCCTCGGATCGTAGTCGACCGGCACCCAATCATCGACGACACCGTCAGGCTTGCTCGATGACTCGTCGCGCAATTGCGGTCCACTGACTGCCGGTTGGCCTTTCGGTCGATATTCATAGTGATATCGATTGCCCTGCTTCACCAAAACGCCGTGAACCTCGCTCGCGTTTCGCCATCGGTAGTCCCTGGCGGCGCTGTGAAGGGATCCAAATGCAAACCCCGCGAAGAACAACGCGACGAGCAGCGAAAACGCCATCCGCCCTTCGGGCGGCGTCGGTCCGGCAGCGGGCATGGACCCACGGTAACAGATCGATGAAACGCTCCGGGCTCTTTCGTCACTATCCTGGTGAGTGTTCAACCTCACACATCATTTGAGCGAAAGGAAATCACGATCATGGCCTATCAATTCGTCGTCAAAGCCAACAGCAACAGCGTCAGCGGCGGCGCTCCGCTGAACACCGGCATCGCGGTCAACCCGGGGCAGCTGCTCACCATCACCGCGTCGCCGGACGATACCTGGAGCGCCGGATCTGGAAACCGGACGTCCAACGCCAATGGACTCGGAAACCCTCAGGGCGGCAACTTCGGCGCGTTCACCAAAGGCGATTTCTCGTTTCTCTACGGCAGCCTGGTCGGCAGTCTCGATAACGGCAAGACGTACTTCGGCGTCGGCACGCGACTCGAGATGACGGTCCTCGCGCCGGGGAGACTCTCCCTGTATTACTGGGACATCAACAACGCGGACAATACGGGAGACGTCACCGCCACGGTCGACGTTTACAACGGACCGCAATGATCGCGGGCCGTGTGGGGCAGGCTTTCCAGCCTGCCTCCCGGGAGGGGGGACAGGCTGGAAAGCCTGTCCCACACCGCTACGGAATCACAATCGCCTGCCGCGCGAATCCGATCGTGTTGTCGGAGCGCATCAGCACCTTCACGACGTATTGTCCCGACGGCAATTCCAATTTCCCGCGCACGACGCCGGCGGCGGGGACGTCGCGCTGTTTGTAGTCGACGACCGCGCCTTTGGAGTCGAAGACGTAGCAGAGCAGCTCGACCGGGCCATTGGCGACCATTTCGGGAGTGACGTCGATGTCGATGAACGGCCGCACGCGCCAGGAGATCTTCGGCGCCGGACCGGATTGCGGGATGTCATTGAGGATGATGTCGGCGAGGCGAAGGCCGTCGCTGGGATTCGCGGGCTCCATCGTTTTCGAGAAGCCGCGGCGGAAAGAGAGCGTCGCGCCCGACCGGGCATTGCGCAGCTTGACGTCGATCTTGTTGTCGCCCTTGCGCGCGTTGCGGGGCATGGTGAAGCCGAGGCGATAGCCGTAGGCCGTCGAATCGGAAATGACGTTCAATGCGGTCTTGAAATCGTTCGTGTGCTGGATGAACTGGCCGCCGGTTTCCTGGGCCATCATGCGAATGGCGTCATTGAGAAAGGAATTGCGATCCGGCGATCCGAGGTCGATCGCGTCGATGACGACGTTCGCGCGGCGGAACGTGTCGAACATCCCTTTCATTGCGTCCGTCGTCGCATTGTCGGTCGCATACGGATTCGAGTACACCGCATTCGGATTGAATCCCTCGGACAGCATGACGAAGTGTTTGTAGCCTTCGAGCTGCGCGAGGCGCGATCCGATCAGATCGAATCCCGCGATCTGGTCTTCGATGAGCCGCTTGAGGGGCATCATGCGATTCGCGGAGTCCGCTGTTTCGCGCTGCAGTGTATTGACGGTCGTCTGCATGATGATCTCGCCGTCGTCGAGCCGATTGCCATCAACGGCCTGCCGCTCCGCGGCCGAGATGGTGAGCGCAAGCGGATCCTTGAACGGGCTGTCGCTCAGCGTCAATGCCGCACGCCGCGCGACGGCGTGGTCGTTCGTGAACGGGACGATGAATTGCGCGCCGTTGTTGTGCGTGAACGTCACGATCGCGAAGTAGTCGGCGAGAGACGCGCGGTCGATCATCGCCACCGCCGCTTTTTGCGCGCGGCCGATCGCCTCGACCCGCGTGAAGACGAGATCGAAGAAAAGCAGGAACAGGCGCCGCTCGCGCGGGTCGCGCGGCGCGATCGCCACCTGCGACGCCTTCTGTTCCTGCGGCACGGCCGTGAAATCGACGACGTCGAAATAGTCGATCGCCTGCGGCTTGCCGTTGACGAAGAGCTGGAAGTCGTCCTTCTTGAGATTGCGAATCGGGCCGCTGGTGTTGAAAACGTACACCGGAACGTCGACCACTTCGACGGTCACGCTTTCTTTCACTTGCGCGAGCAACAGCGGAGCGCAGAAAACGATGCACGCGACGGCGATGGAGCGGGTTCTCATGAGCTCAAATTACCTCCGCCACAAACGCCATGTTGCAACAGACCAGACAATTCCGAAAAGGAGCGAGAGCGTGGCCGCGCTGACGGTGGCGACGAACGGACCGAAATGATCGGACGCGAGGCCCGCGCCGAGGCTGGAGATTGCCATCGTCAGCGTCACGAAGCCGTAGTCGGCGGCGAAGACGCGGCCGCGGATGAAGTCGGGCGTCTCGCGCTGCAGGCCGTATGACGAGATCTGCCATGCGGCGCCGCCGCCGAGGTGCGCGAAGCAGACGGCGATCGAGCCGACGATGAGCGAATGCGAAAGTGCGAGCGCGGTGTAGCCGATACTGAAGGAGATGACGCACAACGCGATCGCGCGATACTGCGCGTCGTCTTTGCGCACAGCCGCGCGCACAAGAAACGGACCGAACAGCGCGCCGAGTCCGCGCGCGGCGAAGAGGACGCCGATCCCGAACGCGCCGGCGTGGAACACTTCCCTGCCGAACACGCTCACCATCGCCACGACGCCCGCGCCGAGGCCGTAGCCGCCTTTGACGGTGAGCAGGCCGAGCACGCGCGGCTTCTCGCGCGCGAAGCGGACGGTCTCGCGGATCGACTCGAGGAGCGGCGGACGCTCGTGGTGTCCGCGCTCTTCCGAAAAGTGCACGCGCATGCGCGACAGAAAAAACGCGGAGAGGAGAAAGCTCGCGGAGTCGACGATGAAGGACACGTTGCGGCCGAACATCGCCGTGACCGCGCCGCCGATGCCCGCGCCGACGGCGAGCATCGTGCCCCACGTCGACGACATCAGCACGTTCGCCGGTCCGAGCTCTTCGGGCTTGACGATGTTCGGCAGCGCGGCCTGCGACGCCGGCTCGAAATACGCGGAGCCGATCGAGATGAGGATCACGCCCGCGAATGCGATCGGCAGCGTCGCGGGCGAGCGCGCGAGGAGCGGAAGAAGACACGCGATCGTGCGCCCGAGATCGGTCGCGATCATCAGTTTGCGGCGATCGATGCGATCGATCAGATGTCCCGCGTGCGGCGTGAAAAGAAAAATCGGCAGTGTCTGCGACAGCAGCACCAGCGAGACCAGCGTCGCCGAGTGCGTGAGCTGGAGCACGAGATCCGCGAGCGCGACCGTGAGAAACCAATCGCCGCCGAGCGAGATCAGCGTGCCGGCGTAGAGCAGGCGGAAGTCGCGATTTTCACGAAGGAGGCGGAAGTACATGGTTGCGCGGTCGCTCAGTTACGCAGTTGCGCGGCGAAGGATACGCTGCGCAACCGCGCGACTGCGAAACTGCGCAACCGGCATCACCGAAAATACATGATTCAGGCGCATAGGCGCACAGGCGCACAGGCTCATAGGAGAGGACGACAACCAACTATGAGCCTATGCGCCTATGAGCCCATGTGCCTCGCCTATCCCTCCTCCGGAATGGCGTGTCCCGCGGGGGCGATGCGGTCGTACGTGAGGAACGAGTAGGGATAGTCGTTCTTTTCGTCGGCGTCGAAGTGTTCGGAGTCGGTGAGCTGCCATTCGCCGACGTCGTCGAAGTCGGGGAAATAGGCGTCGCCCTGCAGGTCGGCGTGGATGCGCGTGAGGTACATGCGATCGGCGCGGTGAATGGCCTGCTCGAAAATCTCGCCGCCGCCGGCGATGAATGGCTCCTCGTCATTCGCCGCGATCTGAATCGCGTCTTCGAGCGCATGCACGACGCGCGCGCCTTCGACTCGGTACCCCGAGTCGCGCGTGATGATGACGAACGTGCGGCCGGGCAGCGGACGTCCGACCGACTCGTACGTCTTGCGGCCCATGATCATGTGATGCCCCATCGTCAGCGCCTTGAGGCGCTTCAGATCGGCCGACTGGTGCCACGGCAGATCGTTGTCGCGCCCGATGACGTTGTTCGAGGAGAGGGCGGCGATGATGGAGATTCTCATACTCGCAGGCACCGCCCCTCACCCGGCCTTCGGCCACCCTCTCCCCGCAAGCGGGGCGAGGGGCAACAAACGAGACTGCTGCCGAGTGGCCCTTTCCCCCGCATGCGGGGAGAAGGTGCCCGAAGGGCGGATGAGGGGCGGGTCATTAGAAATGGGGCTCATACGGCGATCGGCGCTTTGATGGCCGGATGCGGATCATAGTTCTCGAGCGTGAAGTCGCTGAACTTGAAATCGAAGATCGAGCGCACGTCGGGATTCAGTTTCATCGACGGCAGCGGACGCGGATCGCGCGCGAGCTGCTCGCGCGCCTGCTCGAGATGGTTCGAATACAGATGCGCGTCGCCGAGGGTGAGGATCAAGTCGCCGGGACGGAGCTCGCACACCTGCGCGACCATCATCGTCAGCAGCGCGTACGACGCGATGTTGAACGGGACGCCGAGAAAGACGTCGGCGCTGCGTTGATACATCTGGCAGGAGAGACGTCCATTGGCGACGTAGAACTGGAAGAGCGCGTGGCACGGCTGCAGCGCCATCTTGTCGAGATCGCCGACGTTCCACGCGCTGACGACGAGCCGACGCGAGTCTGGATTTCGCTTGATCTCGGCGATGACGTTCGAGATCTGATCGATGTGGCGTCCGTCCGCCGCCGGCCACGAGCGCCATTGGTATCCGTACACCGGACCGAGCTCGCCGTTCGCGTCCGCCCATTCGTCCCAGATCGTCACCTTGTTCTCGTTGAGAAAACGGACGTTCGTGTCGCCGGCGAGGAACCAGAGCAGCTCATAAATGATCGAGCGAAGATGCAGCTTCTTCGTCGTCACGAGCGGAAAGCCGCGCTCCAGATCGAAGCGCATTTGATGGCCGAAGATGCTCAGCGTGCCGGTGCCGGTACGATCGGTTTTCGGCGCGCCGTGATCGAGGATCTCGCGGACGAGCGACAAGTATTGCTGCATGACGGGATGGTAGGCGCAAAGGCGCAAAGTCTCAAAGGCTCACAGGCGTAAAGGCTCAGAGGCTCAAAGACTCAGAAGCTCAAAGGAGGCCGCCACCCGCCCGCGGTTCTCCTTTGAGCCTTTGCGCCTTTGAGCCTTTGCGCCTTCGCGCTTACACTTCGCGCCGTCAGATGGAGTACCGGTCCAACTCGCTCTACATCGGCAACATCGCTACCTACGCGCTCGCGGAGCGCTTCGGCACTCCGCTCTACATCTACGACGCGAGCGTGATTCGCGCGCAGATCGCGAAGGTGCGCGAGTCATTCGCCGGCCTCCCCTTCCAGCCCTTTTACGCGATGAAGGCGAACAGCAATCTGTCGCTGCTGCGCCTCGTGCGCGGGCAGGGGTTCGGGTGCGACGCGGTGTCGCCGGGCGAGATTCATCTGGCGATGCGCGCGGGGTTCACGCCGGACGAGATCTGGTTCACGTGCTCGAACGTCTCCGATGCCGATCTGCGCGCCATTCCCGATCCGCGCATCGTCGTCAACGTGAACTCGCTCTCGGAGATCGATCGCTGTCTCGCGCTCGATCTGCCGAATCCGATCGCGCTGCGCGTCAATCCGGACGTCGGCGCCGGACATCACGCCGACGTCATCACCGCCGGCGAGAGCGTGAAATTCGGGATTGACCTGGCCGAGGTGGAGACGGCGCGGATGCTCGTCGAAGACTCTGGACGGACGGTCGTCGGGATTCACGCGCACATCGGCTCGGGCGTCGACACGCCGGAACCGCTCATCGATTCCGCCGCGCGTCTGTTGCAGCTGGCGACGTCGTTCGCGCAACTGCGCTGGATCAACTTCGGCGGCGGGATGTCGATCCCGTATCGTCCCGGCGAAAACGAATTTCCGATCGCGGACTACGGCGCGCGGCTCTCGGAGATCGCCGCGCAGTTTCTGCGTGCGCGCAACCTGACGGCGATCCTCGAGCCAGGCCGCTACATCGTCGCATCGTCGGGCGTGCTGCTCGCGCGCGTGACGACGAAGCGGATCAGCGCCGGCGTCGAGTGGGTCGGAGTCGACACCGGCTTCAACCATCTCGTGCGGCCGTCGAAGTACAGCGCATATCACCATATTCTCAACGCATCGCGCGGCACCGCCGCATCGCTGCGCGAGAGCTGGGACGACTCGATCGCGCGCGACGAAGTCGTCGTCGCCGGCAATCTCTGCGAGTCGGGGGACGTGTTCACGCGCGAGGGCGGACACGTGGTCACGCGGAAGATCGATCGCGTGAATGTCGGCGATCTCCTCGCCTTCTGCGACGCCGGCGCGTACGGCTTTTCGATGGCGTCGCATTACAACGCGCGGCTGCTTCCGCCGGAGGTCCTCGTCGACGGAGACGACGCGCAACTGATCCGCGAGCGGCAGCAAATCGACGATCTGGTGAGGGGAATGGCATGAGGCAGGCTCATAGGCTCATAGGCTCAGGGGCTCACAGAAGCTTGTTTGCGCGCGCTTTGCGCCTGTGCGCCCATGCGCCTCTGAGCCTCGCACTCGCGTTGCTCCTTTTCTCTTGCGCAACACGCCCGACAACAAAAATGATGGACTTGAAAATCACCAACGCCCGCATTCTCGACGGCACCGGCGCGCCGTGGTTCCGCGGCGACATCGGCGTGCGCGGCGACACGATCGTCGCGATCGGCGATCTGGCCAACGAGCCCGCGAAGTCGACCATCGACGCGCAGCAGCGCATGGTCTCTCCCGGCTTCATCGATCTCCTCGGCTGGTCGCAAACCTCGGTCCTCGAAGACCCGACGCTCGAGGCGAAAGTGCGGCAGGGCGTCACGACCGAGATCGGAGGCGAAGGAAACTCGCCGGGGCCGGCGACGTCCGGCCGCTTCCGCACGCTCGCCGAGTACCTCGACACGATCGACCGGCAAGGCGCGACGATCAACTTCGCGATGCTCCTCGGCTCGTCGAATCCGCGCGAGATGATCATCGGCGAGATGAATCGCGCGGCGACGCCCGACGAGATGCAGCAGATGGAGCGCATCACCGATCAGGCGATGCGCGACGGCGCGATCGGCATCGGCTCGTCGCTGATCTACGTGCCGGCGATGTATTCGACGACCGAGGAGCTGATCAACATCTCGCGCGTCGCGGCGAAATACGGCGGCGTCTACTTCTCGCACATCCGCGACGAAGGCGATCACATCGACGACGCGCTCGACGAAGCGTTCCGCATCGGACGCGAGGCGAAGATTCCGGTCAACGTCTGGCACATCAAAGTCGGCGGGCGCGCGAACTGGGGGCGCATGCCGCAGGTGATCGCGCGCATCGAAGCGGCGCGCGCCGAAGGGATCGACGTCGCGGCGAACATCTATCCGTATGCCGCGTCGTCGACGGGACTCAGCACGCTTGCGCCGAACTGGGCGCTGGAAGGCGGCTACGACGACTTCCAGAAGCGGCTCGCGAATCCGGAAGACCGCGCGCGGATCGCCGAGGCGTTTCGCGCGCAGTTCGCGAAGCGCGGCGAGCGCGGGATCTACGTCTCGCAGATCTACGCGCCGTCGCTCGCGCAGTACGAGAAGAAATTCATCGAGCAGATCGCGGCGGAGATGGGCGTGCCGGTGGAAGACGCGCTGATCAAACTGTTCGAAGAGAGCAAGCCGTCGCCGCGCGTGATTTTCTTTTCGATCAACGAAGACGACATGCGCTACGCGCTCAAGCAGCCGTTCGTGTCCGTCGGCTCGGACGCGGGCGCGGCGACGAGCGAGCGCCAGAAAAACGCCGCCGTCCACCCGCGCGCCTACGGCACGTTCCCGCGCATCCTCGGCAAGTACGTACGCGACGAACATCTGCTCACGCTCGAAGAAGCGATCCGCAAAATGACGTCGCAGGCCGCGTCGCGCGTTCACTTCAAGGATCGCGGAATCCTTCGCGAAGGGATGAAGGCCGACATCGTGGTCTTCGATCCCGCGACGATCCACGACGTCGCAACGTTCGAAGACCCGCATCATTTTTCCGAGGGAATCACGGACGTTGTCGTGAATGGGGTGGCGGTGCTGCGGGATGGGGTGATAACGGGAGCGTTGCCGGGGCGGGCGATTCGGGGGAGAGGGTACGTTAAGAGATGAAGGCAGAAGGCAGAAGGCAGAAGTGAGAACCTCTTCGTTCTGCCTTCTGCCTTCTGCCTTCTGCCTTCTGCCTTCATGTGTAAACGCGAGGAGTGCCGATGACGGAACAATCCACCGCAAAACTCATTAGAACAGTGGGGTTCTGGGGCCTCGTCGCGATGTGCATCAACGCGGTCGTCGGCTCGGGCGTGTTCCTTCTCCCCTACGAGTCGTACAAGCTCCTCGGGCGGTTCTCGTTGTGGGCGCCGCTGCTGTTCGCGATTCCGGTGTTCATCCTCGTGCTCAATTTCTCCGAGGCGGCGAGTCACTTCAGCGAGCCGGGGGGCGCGTATTTGTATGCGCGCACGGCGTTCGGCGACTTCATCGGATTCGAGACCGGCTGGATGAACTGGCTCGCGCGCGTCACGTCGCTCGCGTCGCTGTCGAACGGATTCGTGATCGCGCTCGCGTTGCTCGTCCCTTCCTTGAAAGAAGGACTCGCGCGCGCGGCCATCATCACCATCTCGATTCTGTTCCTCGCCGCGATCCACTTCATCGGCGTGCGTTACGGCGCCGCGTCGATTTACGTCTTCACGTTCGGCAAGCTCGTGCCGCTCATCGGCTTCATCGTCATCGCGCTCGTCGCGTGGAAGACCAATCCGCTGCCGGGATCGTTCGCGCTGCCGCAGGGCAAAGTGGACTGGAGTGAGGCGGCGCTGTTCATGTTGTTCGCGTACGCCGGCTTCGAGAACCTCGGCGTTCCTGCCGGCGAATACAAAAATCCTCGGAAGGATCTCCCCTACGCGCTGCTCATCGGCATTCTCGCCATCGCCGCGATCTACGTGCTCGTGCAGCTCGGCGCGATGTCGGCGCTGCCCGACTTGTCGAAGAGCGATACGCCGATCGCGTCCGCGGCGACGGAGATCATCGGCCCGATCGGCGGCATCATCGTGACGATCGGCGCGCTGCTGTCGATGGCCGGCACGAACTCCGGCACGATGCTCGAAGGCTCGCGCATGCTGTACGCGCTGTCGCTCGATCGCCGCATGGGGCCGCTCTCGTTCGTGCACCCGCGCTTCCACACGCCGACCATCGCCATCGTCATTCACACCATCGCGGCTCTCGCCTTCGCGCTCAGCGGATCCTTCCGCACGCTCGCATTGCTCTCAGCCGTCGCGCGTCTCACGACGTACCTTGTGACGTGTCTGGCCGTGCCGCGTCTGCGCAAGTTGAACGAAGGCTTCCGCACGCCGGGCCTGATCGTGCCGATCCTCGGCACGATCGTTGGACTCGTGTTCGTGTACAACCTCAACGCACCGAAGTTGATCGCCGCCGCGATCGCGATCGCGGTGGGGGCGGTGATCTACTACGTGTCCAGGCCTAAAACATCCACATACACACCGCAACCGTAGCGATCGCCGCAACGACGTCCCCGATGAGCGCCGCGGGAACCGCGTGGCGCGTGCGCTTCACGCCGATCGCGCCGAAGTAGACGGCGAGGACGTAGAACGTCGTCTCGGAGCTGCCGTACATCGTCGCGGCCATGCGGCCGAGGAGGGAGTCGGGGCCGTGCGTTTTGATGAGGTCCGTGGCGAAGGCGAGGGAGCCGCTGCCGGTGAGCGTCCGCAGGACGGCGAGCGGAAAGAGCTCGGCGGGAAATCCGACGGCGTTCAGAAGGGGATGCAATGCGCCGGTCAGCCAGTCCATCGCGCCGGAGCCGCGGAACATGCCGATGGCGACGAGGATGGCGACGAGGAACGGGATGATCTTCACCGCGACTTCGAATCCTTCTTTCGCGCCGTCGACGAAGACGTCGTACACCTTCACCTTGCGGATCATCCCGATGAGCGGGATCGCGACGAGGAGGAGAGGAATTGCCCAACGCGAGATGCCTTCGAGCGTCAGCCGAATTGCATCGCCAATGATCGACCAGGTCATTTCTGCACCTCTTCGGCGGCCGAGGCGGCCGTCGCTCCACTCGGATAAAAGCGCTGCAACAGCTTCGCGGCGATCACCGCGGCGGCGGTGCCGATCGCAGTCGCGACGAGCGAGGGCGCGATGATCCAGGTCGGATTCGCCGAGCCTTGCTGCGCGAGGATGGCGATCATCGTCGCGGGGATCAGCTGCACGCCCGAGGTGTTGAGCGCCATGAACGTGACCATCGGGTTCGTCGCAGTGTCCTTGTTCTCGTTCAGCGTCTGCAGCTCTTCCATCGCTTTGATCGAGAGCGGCGTCGCGGCGTTGTTGAGGCCGAGCATGTTCGCGGCGACGGAGAGCACGATCGCGCCGGACGCGGGATGTTCCGCCGGCACTTCGGGGAAGAGCAGGCGCATGACGGGACGCAGCGCGCGTCCGAGGAGCGTCACGAGTCCCGATGCTTCGGCGACGCGCATCATGCCGGACCAGAGCGTGAGCACTCCGATGAGGCCGAGCGCGACTTCGACCGCCGTCTTCGCGGAATCCATCGCGCCCTTCGTCACCGCATCGGCCTTGCCGGTGAACGCCGCGACGATCAATGCGATCGCCATGAGACCGAACCAGACGTAGTTGAGCATGCGGGCGATGGTAACGTGTTGCGGTGCGGTGCGTCGCGCTTCTCGTCCTCGCGCTCGTCCAGCTCGATCGCGGGTGGACTGTCGCCGTGACGCCGCCGCGCGCGACGCCGCCCGGAAAGGCCGCCGGTTGGAGCGTCCGGGTCGATGAGCGTCCGGAGCTCGATCTCTGGTTTCGCAGGCAGTTGCCGTCGACGACGCCGCCGGACGCGCAGCTCGTCTTCCGTTTTTATGCGAGCAACGTGTCCGTCTTCGTCGAGCAGCAGCGCATCTATCAATTCGACGACGAGCGCGTGCACGATCGCATGACGATTCACGTCGTTGCGCTGCCGGCCGATGCGGCGGGGAAGACGCTGTACGTGCGCGTGCAGCATCCGCGCGGTGATCCGTACTTCGGCGGTGCGCCCTGGCTCGCCGCGCGCGATGAGCTGCCGGCCGCCATGCACGCAATCGCCATCACGCCGCTGCGCGAAGACCTCGGCGACATGATCGCGGGCGCGATCCTCTTCGTCATCGGCCTCGTCGCGCTCCTCGCCTCGTCGGTCATCCGCCGCGGCGACACACGCACGCTGCTCTGGTTCGGGCTCATGTCCGCCCTGTATGGCGCGCGTCTCCTCGCCGACTCGCACCTCCCCTTCGCCCTCGGCATGCGCGCGCAGCTCATGCTCTACGCATCCGCGTGGATCACGTACATGATCAACCTTCCGGGATGGGCGCTCGCGCGGCGGCTGATCGGCGGAGGCTGGAAGTCGACTCTGCGCTGGCAGCTCGCGATCTTCATGATCTTCGCCCCGGTCGGAATCGCATCCGATCTCATCAGCGGCCGGCCCCAATCGCTCGAGCTGGTGAACAACGTCCTCGTGATTCTCGGCGGCGTCAACATCATCATCAATCTGGTGCTTCTGCAGTACAACGTGCTGCTCCGCGAGAAGCGCTGGTGGCCGGCGGAGCTGCGCGTAGTGCTTGCCGGTTCGTTGATCTTCACGCTCCTCGCGCTGGGCAACAACCTCTCCCCGCTGGGCCTCTTGCCGTGGGGCGATACGGGCGAGCACATCGGCTTCATCATCTTCGTGCTCGCTCTCGGCTTCGCCGCGACGCGTGAATTTCTGCGCGGCGAGCGCGCACGTGTCGCGTTGGAGAACGAGATGGCGACCGCGCGCGAGATCCAGCAGTCGATCCTTCCGGCGACGATGCCGGACGTCGCGGGACTGCGCTTTCACGCGCTGTACGATCCCGCGTCGTCCGTCGCCGGCGATTTGTACGACGTGCTGCGCGTCGACGAACAGCGCGCGGGCGCGATCGTCGCGGACGTCTCCGGCCACGGCGTTCCGGCCGCGCTGGTCGCGTCGATGATGAAGATCGCGGTGTCGTCGCAGGCGCCGCTCGCGCACGACCCGCCGGCGCTGCTGCGCGCGGTGAGCCGCACGCTGCGCGGACAAGTGAAGCGCGTGTTCGTCACGGCAACGTATCTCTTCTTCGACATGGAGCAGCGTCGCGTCGACGTCGCAAACGCCGGCCATCCCTCGCCTCTCCTGCATCGCGACGGCGACGTGCGCGAGATCGGCGGCCAAGGCGTCGTCCTCGGACGCTTCGACGCGCCGTACACCGCGGAGTCGATCGAACTGCGCGTGCACGACCGCATCGTCGCGTACACCGATGGAGTGACCGAGGCGCTGAATGCGAAGGGAGAGGCATTCGGGGAAGAGCGATTGCACGCGATGATCCGAGACGGCGCAGGCGCGGACGACATCGCACGCGCGGTGCGGCAATGGCGCGATCCGAAAACTGAAGCGGACGATGTGACACTGCTGATCATCCAGGTGTCATCCTGAGCCGGCCCACCGCGCGATGCTCAGACCTCGATCGTAATGACCGCCCCTCACCCGGCGCTTCGCGCCACCCTCTCCCCGCATGCGGGGCGAGGGGCAACATGTACGAGCATCGAGATTTGTTGCCCTTCTCCCCGCATGCGG
>Ga0066652_100000028_pt1 | contig 118150 bp, 111 predicted proteins | sample GraSoiAngelo_101_FD_71413 | JGI IMG/M metagenome (GOLD analysis project Ga0066652, IMG submission 71413) | Grasslands soil microbial communities from the Angelo Coastal Reserve, California, USA - 14_0903_02_30cm | ecosystem: Environmental > Terrestrial > Soil > Grasslands | place: USA... | reverse complement strand
ACTGTCAGGGCCGCCGGGCGGGGAGTGCGCCGGCGTCTGTGGAGCAAGGGGGCGATGCGATCCCGCACGCGGTGCTGACGGCAGAGCAGGAACGCGCGGATGGGCACCGGCCGCGGGGCCGGGATGATGCGCGGACGGGGGAAAGCGGAGCGCTCGGGCACGAGCGTCCCGTTGCGGATGCCGTCGAGCACGTCCTGGTGGCTGTCGAAGACGCTGCCGGCGCTTGCAGCAAGCCATCCGGCCATGAAGATCCAGCGCTCGGTCGCCAGGATGAGGAGCTCCGGCGCGTCGCCCGCATTCTCCGGATCGCGGGCGATGCAGGCATGCACTTTCGAGAGCTCGCGAGCCGCCTGCGAGAGCCGCGAGGAGGCGAGGAGGATCAGCTCTTCTATCTTCTCCAGCTCCCGCGAGGAACGGATCGGCCGGCGCTGCGCGCGGCGCTCGGAGGCGCCGGCGGATAGCAGGCTGCGGCTGATCAGGTGAACGGAGCTGTCGAGAGCGCGGTGGAGGCGCCGGATCGGACGGACCCATGCCCTCCGCCGCAGGTCTTCCGACCGGCGACGGTCCCGGCAAGTGCCGTCGGCGCTCTTAGGCGCCTGAACATGGTTCAGTTTCCTCATCCACGTGCTCAACCTCAACCATGAGACGCATATTTCTGACAAAAGTTATTCATAAACTACGAAAAACCGGCTTTCATGAATTAACACAGAGATCGGAGTCAGTCACTGATGACTTTCGGCCAAGTCGACGATGACTTCCGAACAAGTCAAATCGACTGCCGGGCAAGTCAACGATCACTTCCGGACAAGTCAAATCGACTGCCGGGCAAGTCAACGATCACTTCCGGACAAGTCAAATGGACTTCCGAGCAAGTCAACGATCACTTCCGGGTAAGTCAAATTGACTGCCGAGCAAGTCAACGATCACTTCCGGGTAAGTCAAATCGACTGCCGGGCGAGTCAACGATGATTTCCGAACAAGTCAAATCGACTGCCGGGCCAGTCAACGATGACTACCGGGCAAGTCAAATTGACTGCCGGGCAAGTCGACGATGACTGCCGGGCAAGTCAAATTGACTTCCGGGTTTCTCAACCCTCCTCCGCGGCTCGTACCCGTGGTCTTTGCAGCACGCGGGTCATCTCCTGGAGATGTGTGCCCTTTTCCAGCGGCACCTCACAGCACAAATGTCTTACGACAATTTTGTCGTGCGATGAACACCAGCGGAACGCGCGTGCATGGTCGCGCGTCGCATCAGGTATGCGTCGTGTTGTCCTGCTGTTGCTCGTTGCGTGTCCGCTGTTCGCGAAGCCGTTCGACGTCGAGGCGGATCTGTCCAGGCTCACCAGCGCGCAGCGCGAATGGTTGTTGACGTTCGAGGCGGGCGCGCGTCTGCACGCGAACGCGGAGATTCCGGCGTCGGATTGGTTGCGCGCGTCCGCAAGATCGGCGCGCAAGGTTCAACTCGTCGAGACCGCGAACGCGCTCGACGCGGCCGCGGACGAGCTGACCAACAGACCGGCGACGTTCCGCGCGACGTTGGATGCAGCGGTCTACGTGATGCCGTTCGTCAGCGAGAAAAGACTGACCGACGTCGTGGTCGCGATTCCGAGCTCCAGATTCGAGAAGGGAGGATCGTCGAAAGAAGCTATGCTCCGGCGCCGGATCAACCGCGCTGGCAAACGTATCTCGAGAAAGCGCTGCCGTGGCTGCGCGCGCACCGCGCGGACCTGCTCGCGCACGCGTATCCGAGCGAAAGTCTCAATCGAAACGCGGCGGCGGAGTGGGTGTCGATGCTGTGTGACTGGCGCGCGGCGATCGGGCAGCCGGAGGCGGCCGTCTGCGCAAAGTAGTGGAGCGGCGGCCGCCCTCGGCCGCCGACCCTCGCGAGAATTCGGCGGCCGAAGCGGCCGCCGCTCCACAGGAGACGCGGGATCAACTCAAGAGACCACGGACCGGAAGTAGTCGATCGTCCGCGTGAGCCCTTCTTCGAGCGGCACCTTCGGCTCCCATCCGAGGATTTGCCGCGCTTTCGTGATGTCGGGCTTGCGGATTTTCGGATCGTCCTCGGGGAGCGGACGGAATTCGATCGGGGCGTTGCTGCCGGTCAGCTTCTTGATCACTTCGGCGAACTGAAGGACGGTCATCTCCGACGGGTTGCCGATGTTCGTCGGCTGCACTTCGTCCGACATCAGCAATCGATAGATGCCGTCGATCAGATCGGAGACGTAGCAGAAGGATCGCGTCTGGCTGCCGTCGCCGAACACGGTGAGCGGCTCGTTGCGCAGCGCCTGCGAAATCAAGGCGGGGACGACGCGGCCGTCTTTGACGCGCATCCGCTCGCCGTAGGTGTTGAAGATGCGCACGATGCGCGTCTCGACTCCGTGGAAGCGGTGGTACGCCATCGTCATCGCTTCCGCGAATCGCTTCGCTTCGTCGTACACGCCGCGCGGGCCGACGGGGTTCACGTTGCCCCAGTAATCCTCTTTCTGCGGGTGCACCAGCGGATCGCCATACACCTCGGACGTCGATGCAATCAGATACCGCGCCTTGCGATCCTTCGCGAGGCCGAGTGTTTTGTGCGTGCCGAGCGATCCGACTTTCAGCGTCTGGATCGGCTTCTCGAGGTAGTCGATGGGACTCGCGGGCGATGCGAAGTGCAATACGTAATCGAGCGCGCCGTCGACGTGGATGTAGTTGGTGACGTCGTATTTGACGAAGCTGAAGCCGTCGCGGCCGAAGAGGTGCTCGACGTTTTTCGGATTGCCGGTGATGAAGTTGTCCATGCAGACGACTTCGTGTCCGCGATCGAGAAAGAGCTCGCAGAGGTGAGAGCCGAGGAAGCCGGCGCCGCCGGTGATGAGCGCGCGGGCCATTACTTCTGCGCGTCCTCCGCGCGGCCGACCGATGTGTAGGCGAAGCCGAGGGTGCGCATGCGGTGCGGGTCGTAGACGTTGCGGAGATCGACGAGCACGGGTGCGCGCAGCGCCTTGCGGATGCGGTCGAAGTTCAGCGCCCGGAACTCGTTCCACTCCGTCGCGAGCACGAGCGCGTCCGCGCCTTCGGCGGTCGAGTAGGCATCGTCGCAGTAGGTGATGTCCTTGAAGAACATCTTCGCGTTCTCAATCGCCTGCGGGTCGTACGCGCGCACGGATGCACCGCGCGCCTGCAGGCCGTTGATGATCGGGATGGTCGGCGAGTCGCGCATGTCGTCGGTCTCGGGCTTGAAGGCGAGGCCGAGGATGGCAATCGTTTTTCCGCGCAGCTCGCCGCCGACGGCTTCCGCGATCTTGTCGACCATGCGCAGCTTGATGGCATCGTTGACGCGCAGCACCGCTTCCATGATCTCGAACTCGTAGCCGTGACGGCGCGAGATGTCGGCCATCGCGCTCGTGTCTTTCGGGAAGCAGGACCCGCCGAAGCCGGGGCCGGCCTGCAGGAACTTCGGACCGATGCGCGAGTCGAGTCCCATGCCGCGCGCGACGTCCTGCACGTCGGCGCCGACGCGCTCGCAGACGACGGCGATCTCGTTGATGAACGTGATCTTCACGGCGAGAAAGCCGTTCGATGCGTACTTGATCAGCTCCGACGACTCGACGTTCGTGACCACGAACGGAATCTCGAGCGAATGCAGCGGCGCGTAGATCTCTTTCATCAGCTCGACCGATTGCTTATCGGACGCGCCGATGACGACGCGGTCGGGCTCGAGAAAGTCTTCGATCGCCGATCCTTCGCGCAGAAACTCGGGATTCGAGACGACGGAAACCGAATGCTCTTTGCCGTGCGAGGTGATGATCCGCTCGATCAGACGTCCGGTGCCGATCGGAACGGTCGACTTCGTGATGACGAGCTTCGGCCCGTTCATGTGCTGCGCGATCGAGTGCGCCACTTCTTCGACGTAGCGCAGATCGGCGGAGCCGTCCGGCTTCGGCGGCGTGCCGACCGCGATGAAGATCGCCCGCGCCGCGCGAATGGCCTCGGGCAAATCGGTCGTGAAGCGCAGCCGTCCTTCGTTGACGTTCTTGCTGACGAGCGTGTCGAGCCCCGGCTCGTAGATCGGGATCTCGCCGTTCTTCAGCGCCTCGATTTTTCGGACGTCGACGTCGACGCAGATGACGTCGTTGCCGAAGTCGGCAAGGCCCGCGCCGGTAACGAGTCCGACGTAGCCGGTGCCGATGACAGAGATGTTCAAACCGTTAGCCTCCGAGCCTCCGAGCCTCCTGGCCTCCCAGGGAGACTGAACTCGTCATCCTGAGTCGGCGGAGCGCGACGAAGGATCTCAAAATGCGAACAGGCCTGCAATTTCGAGCTCCTTCGCCGTCTTCGCGGCTCAGGATGACGCGGCGCGGGAGACTATCACGGCATACGCGGTCTCCCGGTCTTCTCGGAGGCCAGGAGGCTGGGAGGCCAGGAGGCTGATCACGGCGGATTTGTACCGGTCGTCGCGGTCGTATCTGTCGTCCCCGTCGTATTCGTCATATCGATCGCCGGCGGAGGCGGCGGCACGATCGGCGGCGGCGTTTGCAGCTGTTTCTGCTGTTCGTTGTAGCGCTTCTCGATCCCCGACTGCTGGCGGTTGCGAATGAGCCAGCGCAGCAGCTTCGACTCGTTGATGCCGATGAGGATGTCGTTGACGGACTCGAACAGCGTCGGGTCGGTGATGAGTTTTCCGGCGGTGCCCTGTCCGTTGTTGATTTTGGCGACAACCTCGTTGAGCTGATGCGCGAGGAGCGCGAACTCGGTGAGCGCCTGATCGGCGTATTGCTTGTCGTTCAACAAACGCGGAAGAAGTCCCTCTCCTTTTTCCACGCCCGCGGTGAAGGTCGCGAGACTCGTCGATGTCTTGTGCAGGTTCTCGACGAGATCCGTCACCTTCTTCTTCGTCTCGGCGTCGTTGAGCAGCGCGGGCAATGCGCCCTGTCCGGTCTCGAAGCTCTTCTGCACGTTGCCGGTGATCGACTGCAGCGACGACGCGGTGCTCGCGAGAGACGTCGTGAGCTGCTCGCTGAACTTGTCGTCGTAGAACAGTTTGCCCATCACGCCCTTGCCGCTCTCCATGTGCGTGAGCGCGGCGTTGGTTTTGTTGAGCGTGGTGAGGAACGTGTCGGTCATGCGCTGCTTCGTTTCCGGCGCGGTCGTCAGCTCGCCGATCAGTCCTTCGCCGCGATCGATGCGCGCGAGGATGCTCTTCAGCGAATACGAGATCTGCACGAAGTTGTCGACGAGGTCTTCGCCCGACGACAGCAGCTGCTCGACGTCGGTCTGCCGCTGTGACGGAATGATCGAGCCCGGCTCGAGCGGCGGGAACTTCGGCGTGCCCGGAGTGACGTCGATGTAGCTGTCGCCGGTGAGGAGCCCGAGCTTCTTGAGGCGCACGCGCGAGTCGCCGCGCACGCGCTCGGAGAATTTGCGGTCGATCATCAGGAGGATGTTGACCATCCGCTCTTTCGGGTCCTGCGGGAGTTTGATGTCGCGGATCACGCCGATCGTGACGCCGCTCATCTTCACCGGATTTCCCTCGGCGAGTCCGGTCACGTTTTCCAGCCGCACTTCGTATTCGTTCTTGCGCGCGAAGATTTTCTGCTCGCTGCCGATGAAGAACACGAACACCATCAGCACCGCCAGCGCCACGGCGACCAGCAGGCCGACTCGAATCGATCTCGCTTGATTGGTTTTGGCCATAGAGCTCACTTCGTCGGCTGCGCCGCCACGACGGCGCTGGCCTTCAGAAATTCACGGAGTTTGGGATGCGAGGCGTCGCGCGCCTCGTTGATGCTGCCGACCCACTCGAAGACGCCCTCGTTGAGAAAGGCGATGCGGTCGCCGACCGAGAACGCGGAGTGGATGTCGTGCGTCACGACGACCGAGGTGACGTTGAGCTTCGCCTGTAAGTCGACAATCAACTCGTTGATCGTCTGCGCGGTGATCGGATCGAGCCCGGTCGTCGGCTCGTCATAAAGGATCACTTTCGGATCGAGAATGATCGCGCGCGCCAGTCCGACGCGTTTGCGCATGCCGCCCGACAAATCGACCGGCATCAAGTGTCCGGTGTTCGGAAGATTCACGAGATCGAGCTTCTCATGCACCGCCCGCGTGATCTCCCCTTCCGTCATCTCGGTGTGCTCGCGCACCGGGAACGCGACGTTCTCGAAGACGGTCATCGAGTCGAAGAGCGCGGCGCTCTGAAAGAGCATCCCGAATTTTTTTCGCACGCGATACAGCTCTTCCTCGGGGAGATCCGTCACGTCTTCTTCTTCGACGATCACCCGTCCCGCGTCGGGCGCTTCGAGGCCGAGCATGTGCCGCAGCGTGACCGATTTTCCGGTTCCCGAGCCGCCGAGGATGACCACCACTTCGCCGCGGAACACCTGCAGACTCGCGCCGCGCAGGACCTGCTTCGGTCCGTACGCTTTGTAGACGTCGGTGAACTCGACGAACGGCTCGCGCGAGTGGCGCCGGCGGTCGGGGCCACGGTCGGTGCCGCGACGGTCGGTGATGGCGGCTTCGGTCATCAGAGGATGAGAAGGAAGAGCTTAGTGAGAAAGAAGTCCATGATCAAAACGGTGATCGCGCCGGTGACGACGGTGCGCGTGGTCGAGCGTCCGACGCCGTCCGCGCCGCCGCTGGTGCGAAGGCCGTTGTAGCAGCCGATGAGCGCGATCGTAAAGCCGAAGAAGAACGTCTTCCCGATGCCGGACGAGAGGTCGTTGTACTTCACGGTGGTGATGACGCTGCGCATGTAGAAGTTCGCGGTGACGTGCAGGTTGATGACGGCGATGACCAGGCCGCCGAGGATTCCGAGGGCCATCGAGACGACGGTGAGGAGCGGGAACATGATCGTCGTGGCGAGGACGCGCGGCACGACGAGCTTGCGGACCGGATTCGTCGCCAGCGCGCGCAGCGCGTCGATCTGCTCGGTGACTTTCATCGTGCCGATCTCCGCGGTCATGCCCGCGCCGACGCGTCCGCCCACCATCAGCGACATCAGCACCGGCGCGAGCTCCCGCACCAGCGAGAGCGAGACGATCGTGCCGATGAAGAGCTTCCCGCCGAAATCTTCCAGTGCATACGCGGTCTGCAACGCGAGGACCATCCCGATGAACGCGGAGGTGATGATGACGATCGAGAGCGAGCGCCATCCGATCTGCTCGAGCTGTGCGACGAGCAGATCGCGCTCGATCGGACGCTTCAGCTGCTGCATCGTCTGCAGCGCGAGATCGGTCAGCTCGCCGACGTGATTCAGCGCGTCCCCGATGCGAGAGCGAATGCGATCGAGGATGTCGGCGTCGTCGGCCGGCGCTTGTTCAGAGACTGTGGTCATTTGGTTCGTGCGTGATTATAGGTGGGGGGACGTAGGCTCATGGGCTCATAGGCTCATAGGCTCATAGAGGTTCGTAGTTGGTTTCCTTTGAGCCTTTGAGCCCATGAGCCCATGAGCCTCGTCATCAGTCGTTACCGAAAATCCTTCTCAACAATCGGCGAATCGAGTTCTCACGTGTTTTCTTACGCTGCTCCTCGGCCCTGCGTTGTGCGTCGATCACGTTCGGCGGCGGCATCGGGATCTGCTGCAACTGCGGCTGGTCCGGGAAATACGGCGAGAGCTCGCCGCTGCCGGCGTGAATCGGACAGACCGTTTCCGGTTCCGTTCCCGCGACGAAGACTTCCGAGCGCGTCTGCGGACAGTACGGCGTGGCGAGCATGCCGGATTCGGGATCGATCTCGCGCTCGGTGACGTCGTCGGGACGGCGCCAATCGACGTCGGGAACGAGTCCGCTGACGCGATTCATGTGCCGCGTCCAGATCGGCAGACACGCGTCGCCGCCCGCCAGCCGCACGCTCTTGCCGTCGTCGAAGCCGATCCACACCAGACTCAGAATGCGCGGCGAGTAACCGGTGAACCAGGCGTCGCGATAGTTGTTGGTCGTTCCGGTTTTTCCGGCAAAGGGCTTGTCGAAGCCGAGCGAACGAGCCTTGCCGGCGGTGCCGTAGTTGAGCACGTCCTTGAGGATGTCGTTCATCACGTAGCAGACGCTCGCCGGCGCGACGCGCTTCATCTTCACGTTGCGGCTCTCTTTCAGCTGGCCGTCGTGCGTGACGACGGCGAGGATCGAGACCGGCTCGGCTTTCACGCCGAGGTTCGCGAAGACGGAGTAGGCGTAGGCGATTTCGAGCGGCGTGACTTCGAACGATCCGAGGGACACCGACGGATACGGCTGCAGCCGGCTCTCGACGCCGATCGTCGACGCCATCTTGATCACGTTCGGCACACCGGCGTTCATCGCCGCGCGGACCGCGGGAATGTTGTACGAATGCGCGAGCGCCTCGCGCACGCTCACGCGTCCGTGAAAGCGATTGTCGTAATTCTGCGGAGACCAGACGTTGTTGCCGGTGCGCACGGTGATCGGCGAGTCGTCGAGCACCGTGGCCGCGGTGAATGCCTGGTGTCCGCGCGCGGGATCCATCGCCGTCACGTAGACGAACGGCTTGAAGAGCGATCCCGGCTGTCGCCGCGCCTGGATCGCGCGGTTGAACTGCGTCTTCGAGTAGCTGCGTCCGCCGACGAGCGCCTTCACGTATCCGGTGCCCGGCTCGATCGTGACGACGACGCCTTCGAGCGGCGTCGCCGAGTCGCGGATGTATTTGTACTTTTTGTTGAGGTTCGCGATGCCGTTGTCGAGCGCCTCTTCGGCGCTTCGCTGCACCGTCGTGTCGAGCGTCGTGAAGATGCGCAGCCCTTCGGTCTTCAACTGCGTCTCGGGATACGTCTCGCGCAACTGCTTCATCACGAGGTCGACGAAGAACGGCGCGCTGCGCGACGTCTTCGGGAAGCGCGTGACCGCGAGCGGCGATGCGAGCGCGGCGTCGTACTCCGCCTGCGTGATCTTGTGCTGATCGAGCATCAGCTGCAGCACCGTGTCGCGCCGCGGTTTCGCGCGCTCGGGATATTTCAGCGGCGAGAGGACGTTCGGCGAGCGGATCATGCCGGCGAGCGTCGCGGCTTCGGGCAAGGTCAGATACGTGACGTGTTTTCCGAAGTAGACCTGCGACGCCTGCTCGACGCCGATGATCTGCACGGATCCGTTTTGTCCGAGGTAGATTTCGTTGAGGTAGGTCTCGAGGATCTGCTGCTTGTTGTAGCGCGCCTCGAGCAGCAGCGCCATCACCGCCTCGACGGACTTGCGGCGGAAGTTGCGCGCGGGCGTGAGGTAGAGATTCTTCACGAGTTGCTGCGTGAGCGTCGAGCCGCCCGCGGACAAGGAGCCGCTGCGGATGTCGGTCCAGACCGCGCGCAGGATTCCGCGGATGGAGATGCCCTGGTGCGAGTAGAAGCCGCGGTCCTCGGTGGCGACGATCGCGTCGACCAACACTTTCGGCGCGGCATCGAGCGAGATCGGCATGCGGTCTTCCATCTCGTTGTCGTAGATCGACGTGATCAGCTCCGGCTCGATGCGCACGCCGCGCAGCTTCACGCCGTCGGTGACGCGGCGGATCGAGCGCACCGTCGCGCCGCTGAACTCGACGAGCACCGGCATCGCGTGAAACTCCATGTCCGGATACTCGAAGTTGTTGAGATAGATCTCGAGGTCGTCGCCGACGTAGCGGTACTCGCCGGGGTTCTCGACCGCCTTCTTCACTTCGCGATAGCCGACATGATTCAGCTTCGGCTCGAGCAGCGTGCGCGGATACTGGATGCCGGGCACGAGCGGCGCGGCGTCGGAGTAGACACGACTCGGCAGATCCCAGCGCTGGCTGGACTCGAATTTCTTGGTGATCGAGATGTAGGTATAGCCGACGAATCCGATCAGCGCGACGAACAGCAACATCGCCGTGAAGGCGATGCCCGCGGAGTGTCGCCACAGAAAATCTTTGATGCGCGAACGCTTGGCCATCAGTTGTTTGATCGCAACGTAGATCGCAACAAGAAAAAAGCGGCCGGTGCTTCCGGCCGCCGGACAATTGTACGCGTCCTCGATCTGCGTCGTTGGCGTTGCTCATCGCGGGACAACCGGAGATCCCGCGTCTTCGCGCGGGATAAACTGAAGAACCGAGTCCCTACGCGGAAACGTGTCGCGCGGTGAGAAAGCGCCTCAGCCGTACGCGTTCTTCGATCGTGAGCACCTCGCCCACCCACGTCTCCAGTTCTTCAGCCCGCCGGAACGCGCGGCGGAGGTCGCTGTTGGAGCTGCGCAGCACGCGCTCGACCTGCAGCGCGAACGTCGCGCTCTCGCCGATCAGCATCGCCGAGCGGATGACGCGCGGCGACGACGCGGCCATGTACTGGATCATTGTCTGCGTGACGTACGGCGGAAAGATGTGCGCCTCGGTGAGGTCGGTGACGCCGACGTACTTGCCGGGGATCTGGCCGAGCACGCGATTCAGGTCGTGCACGAATTGCCCGAGCTCTTGCTCGGTCATGGGCGTGACGACGCGGACTTCGAAGAGTTTGCCGGTGTGATGTTCGACTGTGTACATGTCCTTACTTCCGCATCGGCGGATGCGGGAGTGTACACGATCAGAAACGTCAGTGCCGCGCCGATCTTCGCCTGTCCACCGGCACGCTCACTTCCAGCGCGTAGCTGTTCGGCGCTTGCGTGGACGTCAGCGTGACGAGAAACTTGCCGCCGGTTTTGTAGATGTGCGTCTGCTCCGTCTCCGGACCGCGCGCGGTCGTGCCGTCGCCGAAGTCCCACAGCCAATCGCCCTTGCCGACCGCGGAGCCGACGATGAAGCGATATCCGCGCGGCACGCGGCCTCGATCGCTGAACAGCTCCTCGCCCTCGAATGACGGCTGCGGGTCCGAGATGAATACGTTTTGCGTGAGCGTCAGCTGCTGCATCGGTGAGTTGATCGTGACGGTCACGGCGTACATGCCGGGCGACGTGTAGACATGCGTCGAAGCCCGCGTAAGCACGACCTCCGTGGAGTCGCCGAAGTTCCACCGGAACGCGTGCGTAAAACAGGCAAAGTTGTAGCCGAACGTTGCGAGATCGAACTGGATCAGCTCTCCCTGCGTGCAGGGCTCCTGTGAGGTGATGAGACAGTGGCTGCTGCTACCCGCGTAGAGGATGAAGGCATTCGCCGGCGTCAGCAGCGGACAAGGGAGGTCCGCGTGCGCCACGCCCGCCGCGAAAAGAAACGCAAGGAGTAATTTCCGCATCAATGCTCGAACTGCGGGGCGATTCCGAGCTCCCGCATCAGGTCGTGTGCTCCGTCAATCGCGTCCATGATCCAAATAATATAACGCGAATCGACGTGAATCGTACGCGCGATGTCGGATTCGACGAGATAGTCCGAGCCGACGCCTTCCCAATTCGAGTCGAAGGCGAGGCCGCACAACTCGCCCCACGCGTTCATCGTCGCGGAGCCGGACTGGCCGTTGGTGACGACGTTCGTGGAGATGAACGCGACCGGCAATGTACCGAGCTCCGGATCGACGTACGTGCCGAACTCTTTGCGCCGCGCGCGCTCGAGGAGTCGCGGCGGGCTGTTGAACGGCTCCTGGCCGGTTTCTTTTTCGAGCACGCCGCGGATGTCGGTCTGCGGCGTGTACCAGACGGCGTTGCGCGGCGCGTAGCCTTTGACGACGCCGAAGCCGACGCGCAGCGTGCTGTTCGCATCGGGATAGAGCTGTCCGCCGCGCGCGACGCGCAGTGCGTCGAGCATGACCGGCCGCAGGCGCGACATCGCGCCGCTGCGCGCGGTCTCCGCCTCATCAATCTTGTCCGCGATCGGACGCAGCGAAGCCGCGAACGCGATCATCGAGTCGTTGCGCGCGAGGAGCTGCGCGGTCGTCTCGTTCAGCATCGCGGATTCGGCGTCCGCGGTGCCGATCTTCGTCGACGCATAAATCCGGTCCAGCAGCGCGTCGATCTCCTGCTCCGTCTTCGGCAACGGCGCTCCGAATCCGACCTTCGCGGCTTCCACGAGGAACAGGCGCAGTCCCGCGCGGTCGCTGCCGGGCTCGATGTTGCGCCGGTTGCGCGTGATCGTTGCGAGCAGGCGCTTGCGATTGCGGTCGCGATCGTCCTCGGCGCGATCGAGATCGGGCTTCACGCGCTCGACGCTGAGCCGATAAATCCTGTCCGCCTGCGTCAGCATCGGCGACGCGGTGTACAGCCACGCGAAGACCGTGTCGCGCGCCTGCGTCTCCTCGTCGCGTTTGAAAATCTGCTGCAGCTCCGCGTTCGCCGCGTCGTATGCGGCCGCGAGCTTCGGATCGAGCTTCGCGCGGATCTCCGATTCCTGCTTCTGCTTCTCCTCGACGATGTGCGCGCGCTTGAACGACTCCAGCGTGCCGATGTACTTTTTCTGATAGTTCTCGAGCGACGCGATGCGGCTCGCGTTCTTCAGCGCGATCGCGCGATCGTTCTTGCCGCGCTCGCGCAGCACCTCGAGCAGCATCGTGCGGTAGCGCACGCCGGCCGGCAGCGAGAACTGTTCCGCGTTCTCCACTTCCGTCGCGGTGCGATGGCGATACGTAACGCCGGGATATCCGGCGAGCAGCACGAGATCGCCGTCGTTCAAATTGCGCGTCGAGATTTTCAGCCAGTGCTTCGGGTGATACGGAACGTTGTCCGGCGAAGGGTCGGCGCTCTTGCCGTCTTTTCCGACGTAGGCGCGATAGAAGCCGAAGTCGCCGGTGTGACGCGGCCACATCCAGTTGTCGGTCTCGTCGCCGAAGTTGCCGACGCCGAGGGCGGGCGCGTAGACGAGACGGACATCGCGGATCTCCATCTCGACGATCTTCACGTATTGCGCGCCTTCGAAGAACGACGCGACCGAACAGCGCACGCCGCCCGGCTTCTCGCACTCGTCGATCATCATGCGGCGCCGCTTCGTGATCAGTTTCGCGCGCGCGGTGTCGTCGGTCTTGTGGGTGCCGCTGCCCTCAGCGGCACCGCGACCGCTGAGGCAGCGGTCGCCACAGAGGATCTGCTTCGTCACGTCCTCGATCGACGTCGTGACGTACATCCGCGTGTCGGGCGACGCGTTGATCTCGTCCTTCATCGTCCTGGCGAGAAAGCCGTTGGTGATGATGTCGTTCTGCGGCGTCGCGTTGTACTGCAGCGCGCCGAACACGCAGTGATGGTTCGTGGCCACGAGCCCGTCGGGCGAAACGAACGACGCGCTGCATCCGCCGACCTGGATGACGGCGCCCATCGGAAAGCCGGTGAGATCGCCGAACTGCGCGGGATCGATCTGCAATCCGAGTTTTTTCAACTCGTCGGCGAGCGCCGGAATCTGCTGCGGCATCCACATGCCGCCTTCACCGACCACACCGGCGGCGAATGCGGGAACGGCGAGAAGGAGCGAGAGGAGCAGTGCGCGCGCGTTCATGGCGCGCGTGAGTCTAATTCAAGCCGCGATGCCGGTCGCGCGACTGGAGGCCTTCGACCGCGAGCAACGCGCGGATGTTCCTCGCCGCCGTATCGTCCTCGGCGATCGCAACGCGTGGCTTCACGCGCACCACATGCGACTCCTCGCCATTCGCGTGCAGGATCGGCAGCGTCTGCGGCAGGAGGATGTGGAATGTCGTACCTTCGCCGGGATTGCTCTCCGCGCTGATGTAGCCGTCGTGACTGGTGACGATCTGATAACTGACGGCGAGGCCGAGGCCGGTGCCGCCTTTCTTCGTGGTGAAGAGCGGCTCGAAGAGATGCGCGAGCTGGCTCGCGTTCATGCCGCTGCCGTTGTCGCGCACGGAGAAGTGCGCGAAGCGGTCCGCGGTCGGAATCGCGGCGAAGCCGAGCGTGCCGTAGCTGCGCACGCGCGCGGCCGTGATCTCGATCTCTCCGTTCTCCGCAGTGATCGCCTCGCGCGCGTTGACGGCGAGGTTCGTCAGCACTTCCGAGATCTGCTCGGGATCGGCGGAAATGTAGAGTTCTTCTTCTTCGACGTCGACGGTGAGCTTGATGCGATGGCCGAGGGACGGCGCGATCTCGCTGCTCCAGCGATCGAGAAAGCGCGTGACGTCGATGCACTCGAGCTTCGGCGGCGCGGACCGCGTGAAGCGAAGGATCTCGTCGGTGATGCGCTTGCCGCGCTTGACCGATTGCTGAATGTGTCCGACCGGTACCGCGAGGTCGTCGCCGCCGCGCCGCTTCACGAGCTCGAGGTTCGGCTGGATGCCCATCAGCACGTTGTTGAACTCGTGCGCGATCGCGGTGGCGATTCGTCCGAGGGAGCTCACGCGCGTCGCATGCGCGAGCCGCTCCGCCATCTGCCGCGCCTCGGTCACATCGATCATCGCTCCCACCATGCGCACGGCTTTCCTGTCGTCGCCGCGCCCGATCGAGCCGCGATCGAGCACCGTCGCGTAGGTGCCGTCCGCTTTGCGGAAGCGGTACTCGTTCTGCCAGTTCATCTGTCCCGCGCCGATGGCCTCGTCGATCGAGTCGAGGACGCGTTGCACATCATCGGGATGCACATGCTGCCGCCAGAAATCGACGGCCATCGCTTCCGCGACCGTGTAGCCGAACTGCGTGTGAATCGCTTCGTTCCACCACACCGTGTCGTCGACGAGATTCCAGTCCCACATCACGTCGTTCGTCGCGCGCGCGAGCAGCTCGAAGCGCTCCTCCGCCTTGCGCAGACCGCGGACATGGAGGACAGCACGAACCGCGGCGAGCGCGGCACACAGCATCAATGCGATTGCCGCCCAAAGCAGAATCACGGGCGTCGTCCAGTGCATGGTGGGCTGTTTCGTATCAAGCGGCGTTCCGACGATGCCAATCGTCGAAGTGGATGAGGAGACAGGAGTTACGCGGATTGGCGGATTCGCAGGACCAGTTCGAAAGCCGGAAACCGTCAAGAATCCGGACACCCCTCTTTCCGCTTTCACGTTATTGCGGATCAGCGGACCTGCGTCCCGCCTTAGTGCCGCCTCGCACCCGATTCCGTACCTTTAATCCCAAATTTATTGTGAGCGGACCGAACGAGGCGTTCACTGGATGGCGAAAGGAAATCGTATGAACCCACGTGCCCCATCAATCCGCTACTTCCTCATCGCCCTCGCCCTCGCCCTTGCACTTCCTCTCGCCGCCAACCATCCGCCGACGCGCCCGGTAAGCATCGGCGTGGTCGCCAACTACGACCAGAACCTCGCCCGCAACGCAAATCTCGGCTGGACGCGACTGGACATCATTTGGAAGGACATCCAGCCGACGTCCGGCGCCTGGAACATCGGTCCGGTGAACAGTCAGATCGACAACGCGATCGCGAACGGCCAACAGGTCCTGGCCATCCTCCACGTCGTTCCGCCATGGCTCACCAGCGACGGCGACATTCCTCCGTACAGCACGACCGAGTGGTCCGCGTTCGTGCGGCGCCTCGCGTCCGAATTCCGCGGCAGGATCGCGGCATACGAGATCTGGAACGAGCCCGATCAGAAGAACATCAGCTACAGCAGCGACGGAATCGGCTGGGGACGCAATGTCGAGGAGCCGCCGCTCTTCATCGACTTCGTTCGCACCGCGGCGATCGAGATCCGCGCGCAGGCGCCGGGAACGCTCGTCGCCGCGCCGGCATTCATGAGCCGCAACAACGCCGACGGCGCCGACAACCGAAAGCGGCGCATTCTGCAGCAGGCCGAAGGAACCTACTATCCCGACGGACAGGGAACGAGCTTCATCGACGTGATCTCCGTGCACAACAACGCGGGCAGCACGGAGAGCGCGGACACGATGGGCAACCGGCTCAACTACGAGAATCTCGCGTACTTCTGGAACCATGCGTTTTCGATGCGCCATCGGCCGGTATGGGTCACGGAGTTCGGATGGAGATCGAATGCGGTGGGCGACACCGGACAACGGCAGCTGACCTGTCAGGTGGCGCAGTCGTACTCTGGTTATCGCAATCCGTCGTACACGCATCTCAACGATTGGGACGTTCGGAGAGCGTTCATCTTCACTCTCTGGGATCCGTCCAACCAGATCAGCAACACGATCTATTACGCCAACGGCACGCCGAAAACGGTCGTGACGCAATACCTGCAGTACCTGCCGTATCCGGCCGTGCAGCAGCCGGCCGGCAGTCCAGTGTGCACGTCCGCGACAGGATTCGCTTCTGTCGTCGAGGCGAGCACGCCGAAAGCCGCATTGGCGGATTTCGGTCTTCGGGACCCGGCGGCGGCGCTCCCTTCCGGCTTCAAGGAAGCCGGGATCAGCCGCTCTGCCGAAGGGCAGAGCACGGAGGTGCTGTTCGCCGATGACGCGGGCGGAACCATCAGCGTCAACGTCGAGCCGGCGCGCGAAGCGGCGCGTGGATTTCTGACCGAGTCCGGCGCGGAATGGACGAGCGGCAACTCGAGGATCTCGATCTCCGGATTGCGCGAGGGCATGCCGATCGGCAAGAACGCAGTCCGCGCGATCGCGTCCGCGGTCGATGCTTCGTTCGGAGGCGCGTGCCTCGCCGAAACGATTCGCTCCGACGACGACGCCGTCGCACGCCTCGGCTACGCATCACCGAAAGCGCCGGCCGGCTTCACGTTGAAAGACGCGGCGATCGAGTCCACGCACCTCACGCTCGGCTGCGGCGCCGACGTCGCGGCACACACACCGGATCTCGACTTCGTCTGGACGTTCGAAGATGCGAGCGGACGCGTGATCCGCGCCGGCATCTACCGCTACGGCCAGAGCTTCGAAGGCGCGCACTCGGGCGAGCGCTCGCTGCACTGGAAGGGCACCGGAGACGCGCGCTACTTCGTCGCGTACGACGCGGCGGTGACGAACCCGGATCGCGCCGCGCTGCGCGCGATCGCGGAGTCGATGGATCCCGCGTTCGCGAAAGCGGAGCGCGAGGGCAAATCCACGCGCGAGCGTTAATGAACCACCGTCATCCTGAGCCGCGCAGACGGCGAAGGATCTCGAGCGTCGTAGCTTGAGATCCTTCGCTGCGCTCAGGATGACGCGTGCTTGCGCACGCGTCACATCGAAGACATCGCGTTCAGGAACTCGCCGTTCGTCCGCGTCTTGTCGAGCTTCTCGACGAGCAGCTCCATCGACTCGACGGTCGACAGCGGCGAGAAGACTTTGCGCAGCACCCAGATGCGATTGAGCTCGTTGCGCTCGAGGAGCAGCTCTTCTTTGCGCGTTCCGGAGCGGTTGATGTCGATCGCCGGGAAGACGCGCTTGTCGGAGAGCTTGCGGTCGAGGTGCACTTCCATGTTGCCCGTGCCCTTGAACTCTTCGAAGATGACGTCGTCCATGCGCGAGCCGGTGTCGATGAGCGCCGTGGCCATGATCGTCAGCGAACCGCCTTCTTCGACGTTGCGCGCGGAGCCGAAGAAGCGCTTCGGACGCTGCAGCGCGTTGGAGTCGACGCCGCCCGAGAGCACTTTGCCCGACGGCGGCACGACGGTGTTGTAGGCGCGCGCGAGACGCGTGATCGAGTCGAGCAGGATCACGACGTCGCGCTTGTGCTCGACGAGACGCTTCGCTTTCTCGATGACCATCTCCGCGACCTGCACGTGGCGCGATGCCGGCTCGTCGAACGTCGACGAGATGACTTCGCCCTTCACGCTGCGCTGCATGTCGGTGACTTCTTCGGGGCGTTCGTCGATGAGCAGCACGATGAGCGTGATCTCGGGATGGTTGATGGTGATCGAATTGGCGATGGCCTGGAGGATCATCGTCTTGCCGGTGCGCGGCGCAGCGACGATGAGACCGCGCTGACCCTTTCCGACCGGCGCGATGAGATCGAGCACGCGCGAGGACATGTTGTTCTGCGTCTCGAGCTTGATGCGATGCTCCGGATAGAGCGGCGTGAGGTTGTCGAAGAGGATCTTGTCGCGCGCGACGTCGGGATGCTCGAAGTTGACCGCCTCGACTTTGATCAGCGCGAAGTAACGCTCCCCTTCTTTCGGCGGACGCACCTGGCCGGAGACGGTGTCGCCGGTGCGGAGGTCGAAGCGGCGGATCTGCGACGGCGAAACGTAGATGTCGTCAGGACCCGGCAGGTAGTTGTACTCGGGCGCACGCAAAAATCCGAAGCCGTCCGGCAGGCACTCCAACACGCCCTCGGAAAAAATGAGGCCGGATCGCTCGGTCTGCGCCTGCAGGACCGCGAAAATCAAATCCTGTTTGCGCATCCCCGACGCGTTCTCGATGCCGTGGTCTTTCGCGAGCTTCGTGAGATCGGGAAGCTTCAGCTCCTTCAGCGCCCGGATGTCGAGCGTCTCGGCTTTCGTCGGCTGCTCGGCCTGCGCTTGTGGTGGAGCGGCGGCCGCATCGGCCGCAGGTTTTTCTTCGGCCGCCGGCTTTTCTTCCGCGGCAGCGGCAGGCGTCGCTTCTACCACCGGCGCCTCATCCGCAATCGGAGCGACCTCCGCGGGCGGTTCTTCCGCAACTTCCTTCTTCTTGCGCGGCGCGCGCTTCGGCTTCTCCGCCTTTTCGACGGGGGCTTCCTGCTCGATGACCGCGGTGTCGGTGTCGTTTTCGATATGTGCCATTGGTTCCTCGATCTCAGAGTCGCGTGTGGATCTCGCGGCGAATCTGTTCCATTCCCTTCTTCGTTACGGTGGACGCGGCAATCAGTTCGCTCTCGCCGATCTCCAGCTCTTTCGCGATCGCGCGGCGGCTGACGGCCAATTCGTTGTTCGAAAGCTTGTCGCTCTTGGTCAGCACGATCTTCTCGGCGACGCCGTCGAGATCGCGGGCCCATTGGTGCATCTGACGATCGTGCTCGCCCGGAGTTCTCCGCGAGTCGAGCAAAAGAAAGATCGCCCGCAGCTCGGGGGCGTTCTCCAGGTAGCCGCGCACGAGCTCGCCCCACGAGCGGGACATGCTCTTCGGCACCTTCGCGTAGCCGTAACCTGGAAGGTCGACCAGGTAAAACTTTTCGTTCACGAGATAGAACTGCACGGCCTGTGTCTTCCCGGGCGTCTGACTGACGCGGGCAACGCCCTTTCGGTTCAGCACGGCGTTGATCAGACTGGATTTTCCGACGTTGGACTTGCCGACCATTGCGAACTGCGGCCGTTGGTCACGGGGAAAATCTTCAGGCTGGTACGCCGCCCGATGAAACGTTACTGACCGGATTTCCAATGATGATTTGTTGCTGGCTTGATGTAAGTACGAGTATCCGGAGGGCCGGACAAGGCAGAAGTCGGTGAGTTGTGAAGCTGAACGCCGGAAATTGTGGCGATATTCGCGCGCGGTGTCAACGAGCGGTGGAGGACAGGCAATCCTGCCTGTCCCTGTTCAGCGGAAGAGAGGACAGGCAGGATTGCCTGTCCTCTACTTGTGTCTAATGCGTAACCGGAGTGTCGCCGGTGAGCTTCTCCGGTTCCGGGAGTTTCGTCTTCGCGGCTAATGGAACGATCGTGCCATCGAGGGCGACCGACATCACGTCATCCATCGACTCGACCAGCGTGAACTCCATCTTCTCGCGGACGTCTGCCGGGATCTCGTCGAGATCGCGCTCATTCTCGGCGGGGAGAATCACGCGCATGATTCCGGCGCGCGCCGCGGCGAGAACTTTGTCCTTCACGCCGCCGACCGGCAGGACCTTTCCACGGAGAGTGATCTCGCCGGTCATCGCGAGATCGCGATGCACCGGAATCTTCGTGACCGCGGAGAGAAGCGCCGTCGCCATCGTGATACCGGCCGACGGTCCGTCTTTCGGAATCGCGCCTTCCGGCACGTGGATGTGAATGTCGATGTTGGCGTGGAAGTCGGGATCGAGTCCGAACATCTCCGCGCGTGAGCGGACGTACGACAGCGCGGCGCGCGCCGACTCCTGCATCACGTCGCCGAGCTTTCCGGTGAGCGTGAGATTGCCTTTGCCGCGCGAGAGCGCGACTTCGGTCGAGAGAATCTCGCCGCCGACTTCCGTCCACGCCAGGCCGGTCGCGAGGCCGATTTCGCCCTGCTCGTTCATCTGCTGCGAGCGGAACTTCGCCTTGCCGAGGAGCTCGCGGACTTTGGGGCGGTCGATCGAGGTCTCGAAATCGGGACCGTTCTTCACGACGAAGCGTGCGATCTTGCGCAGCACCGAGCCGACTTCGCGCTCGAGATTGCGCACGCCCGCCTCGCGCGTGTAGGAGCTGATCAGCTCTTCGAGCGCGGAGTCGTCGATCGAGATCTTCGTGTCTTCGAGACCCTGCTCGGCTTTCTGCTTCGGCACCAGGAACTGCCGCGCGATGGCGAGCTTCTCGAGGTGCGTGTAACCGGACAGAGAAATGATCTCCATGCGGTCCTTGAGCGGCGCGGGGATCGTGTGCACGACGTTCGCGGTGGCGATGAACATCACCTTCGAGAGGTCGTACTCGACGTCCATGTAGTGATCGGTGAACGAATTGTTCTGCTCCGGGTCGAGCACTTCGAGGAGCGCCGCGGACGGATCGCCGCGGAAGTCCATCGACATCTTGTCGACTTCGTCGAGGAGGAACACCGGGTTGATCGTGCCGGCCTTCTTCATCCGCTGGATGATCTGGCCGGGGAACGCGCCGATGTACGTGCGGCGATGTCCGCGGATCTCCGCTTCATCGCGCACGCCGCCCAGGGAAAGGCGCACGAACTTGCGTCCCGTCGCGCGGGCGATCGACTTCGCGAGCGAGGTCTTGCCGACGCCCGGAGGTCCGACGAAGCAGAGGATCGTCCCCTTCGGCTGCTTCACCAGCTGGCGCACCGCGAGGAACTCGAGGATGCGCTCTTTGATCTTCTCGAGGCCGAAGTGATCTTCGTTGAGGATCTGCTCGGCGAGCTCGATGTCTTTGATTTCCTTCGACGACTTTTTCCAGGGAACGGAGACGAGCCACTCGATGTAGTTGCGCGAGACCGTCGCCTCCGCGCTGACGCCGGGCATCGCCTCGAGACGCTTCAGCTCCTGCAGAGCCTTCTCCTTCGTCTCCTTCGGCATGCCGGCTTCTTCGATCTTCTGGCGCAGCTCTTCGATCTCGTCCGAGCGGTCGTCCTTGCGGCCCAGCTCGTGGTGGATCGCCTTGATCTTCTCGTTGAGGTAGTACTCCTTCTGCGCGCGCTCCATCTGCTTTTTGACTTTGGAGTTGATGCGCTTGTCGATGTTGATCTTTTCGATCTCGATCTCGATGAAGTCCTGCAGCTTCTGCAGGCGCTCGTGCGGCGAAGGAGTCTCGAGGAGCTGCTGCTTCTCGGTGGTGGTGATGAGGAGGTGCGACGCGAGCGTGTCGGCGAAGCGGTCGGGGTCGTCCATCTTCAGCGTCGACATGACGCCTTCGAAGGCGAGGTGATGCGACATCTTCGCGTACTGCTCGAAGATCTCCATCAGCTTCTGCATGTACTGCGTGACGTCGGGCGTCGGCGCGGACTTGGTGTCGATCTCGCGCACGGCCACGACGGTGTAGCCGTCGCGTTCCGAGTTGCCGATGATCTCGCCACGCGTGAGGCCCTCGACCATCACCTTCACGTTCTGGTTCGGCAGCTTGAGGTTCTGCACGACCGTGGCGATGACGCCGGTCTTGTAGATCTCGGTCATCGACGGGTCGTCGATCTTCGGATCGCGCTGCGTGGCCAGGAAGATCTTCTTTTCCGACGTCGAGAGCGTGGCTTCGAGCGCGAGGATCGACGCGCGCCTGCCGACGACGAACGGAGCCATCATCGACGGGAAGACCACCATGTCGCGAAGCGGAACGAGCGGCAGTTGGAGCACTTTCGATTCTGGGTTGGACATGTTTGATCCAGTTATACGCTGATTTGAGGGTAAAAACTTCCCGAGCGACGCGGGTCCGCGTCTCTCGTACACTCGAACAAACTCGTATTCCTGAGAGGAGAAGGATTTGGAATTCGTCGTCACTGCACACGATCATCGCGACGCGGGAGCACTCGACCGCCGCATCGCCGCCCGCCCGCAACATCTCGTCGTCGTCGGCGAGCACGTGAAGAACGGTCACATGTATTGCGCGGCCGCGCTTCTCGACGACGCGCAGCGGATGGTGGGCTCCGTTTTCATCTGCGACTTCCCGACACGCGAAGACGTCGACGCATGGCTGCGCGACGATCCGTACACGAAGGGCAACGTCTGGGAGCGGATCGAGGTCACGGCGTGCGCCGTGGGGCCGTTCTTCAAGAAGAAGTGAAGTGGAGCGGACCTGCCGCAATGCCAGCCCTCGTCCCGACTGTTGCTAACATGCAGTCATGAGCGAATACACGGCGATCGTCAAAGACGCGGGTGACTGGTGGATCGGCTGGATCGAGGAACTTCCGGGTGTGAACTGTCAGGAGCGGACACGAGAGGAGCTCATCGAAACGCTCCGAATCACGCTGCGCGAAGCACTCGAACTGAACCGGGTCGATGCACGCAATGCGGCAGGCGCTGACTTTCAGGAACTGCGCATCGCCGTATGAAACGGCGCGCCTTCGAACGGTGGCTCGCAGAACATGGATGCGAACTGCTGCGAGAAGGTGCTCGCCACTCCTGGTTTCACAATCCTGCTCTCGGACGACGCTCCGCGGTCCACGCCACTCCGAAATCAATAACGATCTGATCCGGAAGATCTGCCGCGATCTCGGAATCGATCCGCCGCAGTACACATAAAACGCAAAAGCCGCCCGCGGGCGGCTTTGTTTCGTTGCGTTTGACCTCGCGCCCTATCCCGCCTTCTTGTACAACGTGATCGGCTGCGAGCGGTTGTCCACGACCTCGCGCGTGATCACGCATTCGCTGATCGCGCTCTGCGAGGGAATCGTGTACATGATCTCGAGCATCAGCTCTTCGATGATGATCTTGAGTCCGCGCGCGCCGACGTTGCGCTTGAGCGCCTCTTCGGCGATCGCTTCGAGCGCGTCATCCGTGAAGCGGAGTTCGACGTTCTCGAAGCCCATGATCGTCTGGTACTGACGCACCAGCGAGTTTTTCGGCTCGCGGAGGATCTCGATGAGCGCGCCTCTGTCCAGTTCGCCCAGCGTCGCCACCACAGGCAAACGGCCGACGAACTCCGGAATCAATCCGAACCGGATCAGATCTTCCGGATGGACCTGCGCGAGGAGCTCGCCGGTCTTCTTCTCTTTCTTCGTCGCGATCTTCGCGCCGAAGCCCATCGACGTCTGCGAGAGACGCCGCTCGATCACGTTGTCGAGTCCGACGAACGCGCCGCCGCAGATGAACAGGATGTTCGTCGTGTCGATCTGGATGAATTCCTGGTGCGGATGCTTGCGTCCGCCCTGCGGCGGAACGTTGGCGACGGTGCCTTCGAGGATTTTCAGCAGCGCCTGCTGCACGCCTTCGCCGGAGACATCGCGGGTGATGGATGGGTTGTCGCCCTTGCGGCAGATCTTGTCGACTTCGTCGATGTAGACGATGCCGCGCTGCGTTTTTTCCTTGTCGTTGCCCGCGGCCTGATAGAGCTTGAGGATGATGTTCTCGACGTCCTCGCCCACGTATCCCGCTTCGGTGAGCGTCGTCGCGTCGACGATCGTGAACGGCACCGACAGCATGCGCGCGAGCGTCTGCGCGAGCAGCGTCTTGCCCGTGCCGGTCGGTCCGATCAGTAGAATATTTGACTTCTGCAGCTCGACGTCCTGCCGCGCGTTGCGCGAGTGGTAGTCGATCCGCTTGTAATGGTTGTAGACGGCGACCGCGAGCTTCTTCTTCGCCCGCTCCTGCCCGATCACGTAGAGATCGAGAAACTCCTTGATCTCTTTCGGCTTCGGGAGATGTCCGGCGCCTTCCAGCGCGCCCGGCTCATCTTTTCGATCTTCCGCGATGATGTCGAGGCAGATGTCGACGCATTCATCGCAGATGTACACCGTCGGGCCGGCGATCAGCTTCTTCACATCCCGCTGCGACTTGTTGCAGAAACTGCAGCGAAGTACGTCGCCGGTGTTCCCCTTTTTCGACATGTGCTATTGGTCCCTTGTCTGAGGTTGCTCCAAGATTGAACTCCCGAGCGTCGGGGAAGTCAACTCAGTGTAGTGCGACCGCATTCCATCGTAGAGTACGTATGTTCCATGAGCGCCGACGCGGAAATCGACCAAACCTTTGCGGAATGGGAAGAAGCGGGCCGCAACGGCGACGCGGAAACACTCGCGTCGCTCGTCACCGGCGACGCGGAGTTCTGGTCGCAAGGCAGGCCGACGATGCGCGGACGCACGTCCGTGCTCGAAGCGTTTCGCGCGACGTTCGCGGTCTACGACGCCGCGCAGCGATGGGAGAAGATCGAACGGATCGTGATCGGCGACTGGGCGTTCGAGCGCGGACACGAGCACAACGTCGTCGTGAACAAGAGCGACGGCGCGCGCATCGAAGTGCGCCAGCGCGGCTTCACGGTGCTGCATCGTGAAGCCGACGGCCGCTGGCGCTTCGCGCGCGGGATGACGAACCGCGAGTCCTGAAGCCGGTTGCGCGGTTACGCGGTCGCGCAGTTGCGCGGTGTCGTTGCCGCGTGACTGCGTAACCGCGCAACCGCGCAACCGCTCGATGGTCAGTCCCTCTTCGCGATCACCTGATCGACGACGCCGTACTCCTTGGCATCGCTCGCCGCGAGGATGTAGTCGCGATCGGTGTCGCGATCGATCTTGTCGATCGATTGTCCGGTGTGCTCGGCGAGGATCTCGTTGATGCGGCGCTTCATGCGAATGATGTCTTTCGCGTGAATGTCGATGTCACTCGCTTGACCGCCGAGGCCTTGCAGCCACGGTTGATGCATCAGGATGCGCGCGTTCGGAAGCGCGTAGCGTTTTCCTTTCGTGCCGCCGGCGAGCAGCACCGCGGCGAACGACGCCGCCATTCCCATGCACATCGTCGCGACGTCGGGTTTCACGTACTGCATCGTGTCGTAGATGGCGAAGCCGGAGCTGACGGAGCCGCCGGGCGAGTTGATGTAGAGGAAGATGTCCTTCTCGGGGTTCTCCGCTTCGAGGAACAGCATCTGGGCGATGACCAGGTTGGCGACGTTGTCGTCGATTGCCTGGCCGAGGAAGATTACGTTGTCTTTGAGAAGCCGCGAGTAGATGTCGTAGGCGCGTTCGCCGCGCGACGTCTGCTCGACCACCATTGGAACCAGCATGAGAGTCTCCTTACCATAGTCGTCATCCTGAGCGTTGCGAAGGATCTCAAACTACGCGGCACGAGATCCTTCGCCGTCTTCGCGGCTCAGGATGCCGCGAAGCGGCAGTCTAACCGAACTCCTCGCTTGCAAACGACCGCGCGCGACGCGTATCTTCCAAGGATCAGAACAAGCCGTCGCGGCACGCACACGCGTGCCCGGCGGCTTTTTCATTTGGAGGATTGCATGAGCGATGAAGTCGATTTCTATTTTCCGTCTGACGCAAACACGCCGTTGCCCGCAGTCGTGATCGTGGGCGGCTATCCCGGCCGCATGAACACGCTCGAGCTCATCATCAAGACCGCGCGGCGCATCGCCGACGCCGGCATGATCGGCGTCGCGTACGCGAACGACGAGCCGGTCGCGGGATTGCAGCGCGCGCTGGAGAAAGTGCGCGCGCGCGAAGGAGTCGATGCCGACCGCATCGCGTTCTGGGCGACGTCCGGAAACGTGCCGCTCGCGCTCTCCGCGCTGCACGGAATCCGCTGCGCCGCACTGCTTTACGGATTCATGCTCGACGTCCCGGAAACGAACTTCGGCTTCGTCGATCCGAAAACGCGCTTCGAAGATGTACCGCGCGACGTGCCGCTGTTTCTCGTCCGCGCGGGACGCGATCACTTCGACGGTCTCAACGCGTCGATCGATCGCTTCGTCGCGCAGTCACTCGCGAACAACTTACCGATCACGCTCGTGAATCTGCCCGAGGCGCAGCACGGATCCGAGGCCGCGGACAGCGCGGTTTTGCGTTTCCTGCAACTTCACCTCTCCGCGGTATCACCGGAGATCCCGCGTCTGCGCGCGGGATAAACTGCAGACAATCTCACCTGTCCGGCGAAACGGACTCGCGCAGCACGAGCTCCAGCGCGCGTTCCTGAGCGATCGACGCTTTCAGCGCCTCGTAGCCGCCATCCTCGACCAGATGATGTTTGACGTCCGCGAAGTCGCGCTCCTGTTCGCGCGCGGCCTTGCGGATCTCGGCGTCGGCTTCGACGTCGCTGACGACGATGTTTTCTTTCCTCGCAATCGCCTCGAGGATGAGGGAGCGCTTCACGCGCTTCACCGCCTCGGGGCGAAACTCTTCGCCGATCTTCGACCAGTCCAGCTCCGCCTTCTGCAGCTCGACGCCCTGCGACGCGAGATAGCGCGCGTAGTTGTTCAGCGACTTTCCGAGCTCCTCTTCGACCAGCGCCTGCGGCACGTCGAATTCGTGCGACGCGAGCAGCTTCTCGCCGATCTGATTGCGCTTGAGGCGCACCACTTCCAGCTCGCGATGCTTGCGGATGTCGGCGCTGATCGCCTCGCGCATCTGCTCGACGCTTTCCCATCCGCCGACGCTCTTCGCAAACTCGTCGTCGACTTCCGGCTTCTCCTGCACGCGGATCTCTTTCAGCGTGACGTCGTGATGAATCGTCTTGCCGCGCCACGCTTCCTGATTCGCGTCGTCGCCGTACGCCTTGTCGAACGATGCCGTCTCGCCGGTCTTCTTGCCGCGCAGCGCTTCGTGCAACTCGGGCAGCGGCGTGTCTTCGCCCAGCTGAAAATGACCGGAGTCGGTCTTCGGCTCGACGTCTTCGCCGCTCGACGCGATGTCGATCACCGCGAAGTCGCCGTCGTCGAGACCGCGCTCACTCTCGACGCGATACACGCTGGCCTGATCGCGCAGCCGCTCGATCATCGCGTCGACGTCGGTGTCGGAGACTTCGATCTTCGGATCGTCGATCTCGAGGCCGCGATACTCGCGCAGCTCGATCTGCGGCTTCACTTCGAAGCGGGCCTTGAACTTCATCGGCGCGCCTTCGATGAACGGATCGAGATGCTCGAGCTGCGGATCGCCGACCGGCTCGAGACCTTTCTCCTTCACGATCGAACGGAAGCTCTGTCCGAGGACGCGCTGCACGACCTCTTCCTGGATCTCCTTCGAAAACCGCGTGCGCACGACACTCGCCGGAACCTTGCCGGGCCGGAAGCCCGGTACGTTCGCCTGGCGGCCGAATTCGGAAGTGACGCGATCGGCCTCGCGGGTGAGGAGAGCCGCGGGGATCTCGACCTCGACGGTTTTCTGGACGGGGGAGAGGTCTTCGAAATTAAGGACAGTCATTGCTTGAAGTACCTTCTGAGCTGAAGGCAGAAGGCAGAGGGCAGAAGGCAGAAGTAAGAAACGTTTCTCACTTCTGCCTTCTGCCTTCTGCGTTCTGCCTTCGTCGGTCTGGTGCGAAAGGTGGGACTCGAACCCACACGGCTTTGGGCCACTGGCTCCTAAGACCAGCGCGTCTGCCAATTCCGCCACTTTCGCGCGGGAAGAGTCTACGTCATAGGAGGGTTGGTGCCCCCACCAGGACTTGAACCTGGAACCAACGGATTAAGAGTCCGCTGCTCTACCAATTGAGCTATGGAGGCCCGGGCTTGCGTACAACAAACGGGTGCGGAAACTATTTCGCTTCCGCGCCGAAGTCAAGAATCCGCCTCGCGCGATGCATGTAGTGCCATCCGGAAACGAGCGTCATCACCAGCGACGCGCGAAACAGCAACTGCAAAAACGGCAGCAGCATCGGCAGGAACGCGTTTACGGCGATTGTCGTCGACAGCAGCAGCATCTGCAGGATCGTCGAGATCTTTCCGTACACCGTCGGCGGGAAACGTTTCACGTTGACGCGCGTGTACATCAGGTATGCGACGCACACGATCAGGAAGTCGCGGATGAACACCACGAACGTGAGCCAGGACGGAATGCGCACGAGCGGAATCCCCGACGCGAACGTGTAGTACAAGTATCCGCTGACGAGCAGCGTCTTGTCCGCGGCCGGATCGAGCAGCGCGCCGAGCTTCGAGTGCATGTTCCAGCGCCGCGCGACGATGCCGTCGAGCGAATCCGTGATCGCCGCCGTCACGAACATCACGAACGCCGCCGTGAACATCCCCCGCATCGACGCCACGATGAAACATGGCACGAGCAGGAGACGAACGAGCGTCAAGATGTTCGGGATTGTGAGCATTCGTGCTGGGTGCTGGTGCTGGTGCTGGTGCTGGGTGCTGGGTGCGAATCAACAACTCAGCACCCGGCACGCAGCACTCAGCACTTCTAGACTTCAGCGCGGAACTGATCCAATGCAGTCCGCCTGAGATAAATGGTCTTCCCTTCCGACAGCAGCAGATTCTGTCGCATCAGATCGTGGATCAGCCGCGAGACGGTCTCGCGCGACGTGCCGATCATGTTGGCGATCGCCTGGTGCGTCGGGCGGGTGACGGCAACGTAGCCGTTCTCGAGAACCTTCCCCTGATCGCGCGCCAGGTCGAGGAAGAAACGCGCGAGGCGTCCGTACACGTCCATCGTCGCCAGCGACTCGATGCGGCTCGACGCGCTGCGCAGACGCCGCGAGATCTCGGACAGCACTTTGCGCGTGATCGAGAAATTCTCGGCGAGGATCTGCAGGAAGTCGCTGCGCCAGATCGTCACCAGATCGAGGTTCTCGGTCGCGATCACCGTCGCCGAGCGCGGCTCGTCATCGAGCAGCGCCATCTCGCCGAAGAAGTCGCCGGGTCCGAGGAGCGCGAGGATGATTTCCTTCCCCTCGGGGGAAATCATCGTCACTTTCACCTGCCCCTCGCGGATGAGGCAGAAGACGTCGCCGCTCTCGTCGGCGTGAAAGATGACGTCGTCCTTCGCGTAGCGGCGCGTCTTCGCCACCGCCACGATGGACGCGAGCTCGCGATCGTCGAGATCTGCGAAGAGAGGCAGCTTCCGGAAGAACGATGCCTGCATGGACGCGCTGATTGTAACGCGTGGTAACGTTGCCACGCAGGTGGCAATCAAGCGGATCATTCCCGTCTCTTCCGGCAAGGGCGGTGTCGGGAAGACCACGTTCGCGATCAACTTCGCCCTGGCGCTCGCGCGTCATGCCCCCACCGTGCTCGTCGATCTCGACACCGGCACGTCCGCGATCCGCAACGCGATCGACGTCCCGATCCAAAAAGATCTCTACCACTTCTTCCGCAAGAACGAGCCGCTCGAGAACTGCATCTCCACGCTCGACTCGAAGCTCGACAAGGACGGAAAGTTCCGCCAGTTCGGCTTTGTCGCCGGCCCGCTGCATCTGATCGAAGAGATCACGAACTTCGGCCCCGCCTACAAAGCGAAGCTGATGGAGGCGATCAACACGCTGCCCGCCGATTACGTCGTGCTCGATTTGCGCGCGGGCCTCGACGCGAACGTGATCGACTTCCTCCCCTTCTCCAACTCCGGCATTCTCATCTTCACGCCGCATCTTCCGAGCGCGACGCTCGCCGCCTCGGACATCGTGAAGGCGATTCTCTTCCGCAAGCTGCGCCTCATCTTCAGCAAGTCGTCGCCGTTCTTCGACACCGTCGATCACAAACTCGATTTCTGGAAGTTGATCAACGACCTGATCGATCGCGTGGAAGACGTCTACGACTCGTCGGTGCAGAACCTCGACGCGTTCGCGCTCGATCTCGCCGAAAACCTCGGCGACCACCCGATCACGCGCACCGTGCAGACGACGATCGACGAGTTCCGCGTCCACTACGTGCTCAATCTCTTCAACGGCGTCGAGGATTCGTTCAACACCGCGGTGAAGCCGTTCCTCGACAACCTGACGCGCAACGTCTCCGCGCGCTGCGGCGTCACGAACCTCGGCTGGATCACCCGCAGCGACATCATTCATCAGGCGAACTGCAATCGCATCCCCGCGCTGCTTTTGCCCGCAAAGAAGAGGACGCACAAAATCGATCGCATCGAAAAAGAGCTCGACGATCTGCGTCTCGCGATCGGACTCGAGCCGGCGAAGAAAAAGTCGAAGATCGTCTCCCCGCTCGAAGTGCCGACGATGGAAGAAGCGCTCGAAGACCACCTCTCGCGCCAGCTCAACACGCTGAAGACGATGTTCGACCAGAAGAAGAACGACGACTTCTACGCGAACTTCGACTACGTCACGCAGCGCACGCTCTTCACGATGAAAAACCGCCGCCCGAGCGAATTGGGCGACGTGCGCATCTACTCGCCGCAGGAAATGCTCGCATCACTGTTCGCGAAATCGAACGTGCCGACGACGATCGACTGGTCGGAGCTGGAGTAGGACAGGCTTTCCAGCCTGTCCCCCGGAAGGGCGGGCTGGAAAGCCCGCACCACACCGCCCCGTCACTTCGCCGCCAGCTGCCGCAGCGCCGCCGTCTTGAGGCCCATGTTCGTTCCGCTGCGCGCGATGTTGCGCACTTCGGCGTCGGGCAGCGTCGGCAGGATGCGCAGCGCGAGCGGCTGCGGCGTCTTCGCGTTGTGAATCAGGCCGATGCGGACGTCGAGGTTCGACATCCACTGGCCGGTCTTCGAGATCACGTCCGCGATTTGAAAAGTGAGGTACGACGACTTCGCGACGCGCACGACTTCGTCGACCGTGATCCGCGGATTGCGCAGCAGCGAGAGCAGCACGCGCGGATCGTTGTCCTGCAGCAGCACCGCGCGCTCGGGACGATCAGCCTTCACCGCGAGCAGCAGCTTTTCGGTTTGCGTCAGCGCGCGCATTCGCTCCCACAGGTTCGCGGGTGACGCAGCATCCGTCTCCAGCTTCGCGAGCAATCGCGCGAGTCGCTCTTCCGCATCGCCGTCGACGGCGAGCGCGAGTCCGTCCGGAAGTTGCGCGACGATCGTTGCCTTCGCGATCGCCTCTCCGCCGAACGGACCGCGCAGCGTGAGAAGAATCGTCGTGTTCAGCGCGATCGATTCGGTCGTCTGCAAGCGAAGGCCGCCCATCGAGAGATTGTCGCGATGCTCGTCGCGCAGCTCGCTCTCGCTCTCGAATGCGACGGTGAACGCGGCCGATGCCGTGCGCGTGACGTTCATGCAGCTTCCATTACACTACGCGGCCGATGAAACTGCGGACTGTCATCTTTTCTCTGTTTCTCGCCGCCGCCCTCGCCGCCGAACAACCCGACCTGCAAATCGTGACGCGCATCCGCGCGGAAGGCTTTCGCAATTCGAAAGTGATGGAGATCGCCGAGGCGCTGACGGACCAGATCGGCGCGCGCGTGACGGGTTCGCCGAACATGAAGAAGGCGAACGAGTGGACGCGCGACAAGCTGACGGAGTTTGGTCTCACGAACGCGCATCTCGAGTCGTGGGGACCGTTCGGCCGCGGATGGACGTCCGACTACTGCGTCGTGCGCATGCTCGCGCCGGATACGCAGCAGCTCTACGCCGCGGGACTCGCGTGGTCGCCGCCGACGAACGGTCCGGTGCGCGGAATCGTGAAGAAGGTGAAGCTGGAGACGAAAGAGGACCTCGAGAAAAACAAAGGCAAGCTCGCCGGCGCGATCGTGATGATCAACGACGCGCGCGAGCTGAAGCCGCAGGACAAAGCCGCGCTCGAGCGATACGACGACGCGGAGCTCGAGAAGCTGGCGGCGTACGAGGTCCCGCAGCTCAATGACACGCGGCGCCGCGAGGCGCAGACGCGCCGCGAGTTCCGCCGCGCGCTCGCCCAGTTCGCGATGGACGAGAAGATCGCGGTGCTCATCCAGGTCGGACGCGGCGACGGCGGAACGTTCAACGTGCAACAGGGATTCGGCAGTTGGAATCCCGAGGAGCCGCAGGGCGTGCCGACGATCGCGCTCGCACCGGAACACTACGACCGCATCGCGCGCCTCATCGACGCGAAGAAAAACGTCGAGCTCGAAGTGGACCTGCACGCACAGTTCTACGATCAGGACAAGGACGGCTACAACACGGTCGCCGAGATTCCGGGGACAGACAAGAAAGGCGAGATCGTGATGTTAGGCGCGCACCTCGACTCGTGGCAGAGCGCGACCGGCGCCACCGACAACGCGGCCGGCGTCGCGGCGATGATGGAAGCGGTGCGCATCATCAAAGCGCTCGGCATCGCACCGAGGCGCACGATCCGCATCGCGCTCTGGAGCGGCGAAGAGCAGGGACTCTTCGGCTCGCGCGGCTACGTCGCCGAGCACTTCGCGTCGCGCACGACACCGAAGGATCCGGAACAAGCAAAGCTCCCGCTCGGACAGCGAACCACGGACAAGGGCGAGCTCGTTCTCAAGCCCGATCACGCGAAAATCTCCGCCTACTTCAATCTCGACAACGGCACCGGCAAGGTGCGGGGCATCTACGCGCAGGAAAACGCCGCCGTCGCCCCGATCTTCGCCGACTGGCTCCTCCCGCTCCACGACCTCGGCGCCACCGCCGTCACGATGCGCAACACGATGAGCACCGATCACATCTCGTTCGACGAAGCCGGAATCCCCGGATTCCAGTTCATCCAGGACGAGATCGAATACAGCACGCGCACGCATCACACGAACTGGGACACGTACGAGCGCCTGCAGCGCGACGACTTGATGCAGGCCGCCGTCGTGGCGGCGACGTTCGTGTGGGAGGCGGCGAATCGCGCGGAGATGTTGCCGCGAAAACCGTTGCCGAAGTAACGTCCCTGTGGAGCGGCGGCCGCTTCGGCCGCCGATTTTTCGCGAAACGTCGGCGGCCGAGAGCGGCCGCCGCTCCACTACCAAAGGAATTTCGCGCGCGTCACCGTCCACGCGATGCGCAGCGTGTCGACGAGCGGGCGGAAGTGCGAGGTGGCGAGACCGTCGACGAAGCCGAGCTCGATCGGGATGGTGACGATGCGCAGCTTGCGCTTGGCGGCGAGCACAATCACTTCGCTCTCCATGTCGAAGCGGTCGGCGCGCAATTTCAGCGCGCGCAGGAGACGCGCGGAGTAGAGGCGGAAGCCGCTCTGCGAGTCGGTGATGTCGGCGCCGGAGCATTTCGCGATGCACCACGCCGAAAAGCGATTCGCGTTGCGGCGGCGCGGGAGCATCTGCATGAAGAGATGCGCGCGCCCGCCGATGATCAGGTCCTCGCCTCCGCGCGCGTACTGCTCGATGAACTTCGGGATCTCGGAAGCAAGATGCTGCCCGTCCGCGTCGAGCGTGATCACCGCGCTGTATTCGTTGTCGAGCGCCCACGCGAATCCTGTTTTCAGCGCCGCGCCCTTGCCGCGATTCACGTCGTGACGCAGCACCACCGCAGCTCCCGCCGCACGCGCGGCATCGCCGGTTTTGTCGACTGATCCGTCGTCGATGACGATCACCGGCTCGTGCTGCCTGCGCGCCTCGATCACGACGTTCCCCACCGTCCGCTCCGCGTTGTACGCGGGAATGATCACCGCGAGATCACTGCGCAAACGATCCCTCCCCCCGCCGAAATCGAATTCACGAGCAGATGCCGCTCCACGTTGCGAACCGCTTCGACGATTTGCAGCGCGCCTGAGGCAGCGTACTCGCCGTAGATTTTTTTCGTGTTCACGAGCCGCGGCATCTTCGCGCCGAACAGCGCGTCGAGTGCGCGCGCTTCGAGCGCATCGCAACGCCGCGAGCCGTTCGCCGAGACATGAACCGCGTCGATGTCCTCGAGCGCGATCTCCGCATCGTCGATCGCCGCGCGCATCGCGCGCGCGACGCTCTCGTGATCGCTTCCCCAGTCCGAGATCGTCGCCGTCGCATCGCGCGCGATTCCGAATCCCGAGAAATGCGCGTACGGCTCGCGCGCACATGCGCTGCCCGCGACGAGCACCGCACTTCCCTCACCGATCACCATTCCGTCGAGTCCCGCATCGTCGAGCGCGCCGATGCGATCGAGGACGCTGAACAACATCTCGTTCACTTCGTCCACACCGCCGATTAGCGCCGCGTGGACCGTTCCCTTCGCAAGCTGTGCGCACGCGTACATCGCCGCGGCCAGCGCCGACGACTCGCGCTGCGTGATCGTCACGTTGAATCCGCGCAGCCCCCACTCGATCGCGATGTGACTCCCCGGCGCGTTCGCCACCGACTCCGCGAACAACTGCGGCGGCGCAAGCGCCGCGCCTTTCTCGACATACTCCCGCATGTAGTCGACGGACGTCTGCACCGGCCCGAACGCCGTCCCCATCGCCACGCCGGTGTTCGCGGGAAGCACAGCGCCGCAATCCGCGATCGCCAGCTTCGCCGCCGCCATCGCCAATCGCGACAGCCCGTTCATGCGACGCATCTTCATCGGCGCGATGTAGTCCTTCGGCTTGAAGTCGCGCACCAGCGCGGCGGTGTGCGCGGAGAGGCCGGTGGTATCGAAGCGATCGATCGGCGCAATCGCGGAAGGCGCGATGACACCGATGCCGGTGATGGGGACGCGCGTCATGAGAGGCGCGGCGTTATACCACCGCGAGCGGAAAAGACGACCCTGGCTCGAAAAATCTGCAAGGACCTCGACTGCCGGTCCCGCGCTGATCAGAGGTTCACGACGAGCGGCTCACGAATGATCACCGCTTCATCCACATCCATCATCGAGCGCTCACGATTCACTTCCAGAATCAGCTCAACCGCCTCACGCAAATTCTCTCGTGCTTCGTCGAGAGTTTCTCCCTGCGTGTTCGCGCCGGGCAGTTCCTCGACCCATGCTACGAATCCACCTTCATCGGCGGGTTGAAAGACTGCGGTGAAAGTCCGGGTCATTCGATGCTTAGTTTACTTCGGCCCGTCGAAACAGCAACGACACGTTGCTCCCTCCGAAACCAAATGTGTTGGAGAGGACGTTTTCCAGCGACATCGGGCGCGGCGTGTCCGGGATGTAGTCGAGCGTGCAGTCGGCGGCGCGCTCGCGAAGGCGCAGCGTCGGCGGCGCGGTCTGGTGTTGCAGCGCGAGCACGGTGACCACGGCTTCGACGGCGCCGGAGGCGCCGAGGGTGTGGCCGAAGTAGGACTTGCTCGACGACACCGGCACTCCGCCGCCCAGCGAAGCGAGGATCGCTTTCGTTTCGGCGGAGTCGTTGAGCGTGGTGCCGGTGCCATGCGCGTTGACGTAGTCGATCGCCGCGGCGTCGACGCGCGCATCAGCGAGCGCGCCGCGCATGGCGGCTTCGGCGCCGCGTCCGTCTTCTGCCGGCGCCGTCGGATGATGCGCATCGCACGATGCGCCGTAGCTGCAAAGTTCGGCGAGGATGTTTGCGCCGCGCGCGACGGCGTCCTCCCATCGCTCGAGGACGAGATAGCCTGCGCCTTCGCCGAGGGTGATGCCTTTGCGCGCGGCGTCGAAGGGAGCGCACGGCTCGGGATCGACGGCCTGCAGCACGTTGAAGCCGCTGTAGGTGAGGCGGCAGAGCGCGTCGCTGCCTCCCGCGATCGCGACGTCGGCGTGATGCGAGCGGAGGTAGTCCGCGGCCATGCCGATCGCGGCGCCGGCGGACGCGCAGGCAGTCGCGTTCGAGACGACGCCGCCGCCGAGATGAAAGGCGCGCGCGACGGCGTCGGACGGGCCCGATGTCGGCTGCTGCAGCACGAGCGACGCGGGCGCGTGGCGGCGTCCGCGCACGATGCGGCGGAAGTAATAGTCCTCGCCTTCGAGCAGACCGCCGGTCGACGTGCCGGTGGAGACGATCGCGCGCTCGCGCGGCAGCGGAGAATGTTCGGAAGCCTGCTCGATCGCTTCTTTCGCGGCGACGATCGCGAGCCGGTCGGTGCGCGAGAGTCGCCGCGACTTCGGAAGATCGGCCGTCACTTCCGCGGCGAGGTCGGTCGGAAACGTCTCGCCCGGAAATCGCGTCAGCTTCGCGATGCCCGCACGCGCGTCGACGATCGACTGCCACACTTCCGCTTTGTCGCGGCCGATCGAGCAGACGATGCCCGCGCCGGTGATCGCGATCCGCGTCGAGAGATCAGGCTTGCGCACTGCTGAGGTAGAACCTCCCACGTACGACGTCTACTCCATCGATCGAGCCGCTGCCGCTGAAGCGAAACGTCCCGCCGAACTCCGCTTCGAGCTCGACGTGAATCGTGACGACGTCACCCGGTTCGACTGCGCGCAACACTTCGCAGCGATCGATGCCGGTGAAGAATCCGCGCGACTCGAACACAAGCCCTCCCGCGAACTGCGCCATCGCCTCGACGATCATGATCTCCGCCGGCATCGCGTCGTTCGCGGTGCAGACGTACACGCCTGCGATCGTTTTCTCATCGATGCGATGCGCCGCGCTCGCGGCGCGAAAAGGAATTTGATGCGGGAGGCGCGCGAGCCAGTTCAGGACGACACCGGCTCGTTGAGCTTCTCCTCGACGTACGCGGCCAGCGTCGAGATCGACACGAAGTAGTCGCGCGCGGCCGATTCGTTTTTCACTTTGATGCCGAACTCGCTCTCCAGCATCACCACGATCTCGAGCGCGTCGATCGAGTCGAGGCCGAGTCCGCCGGCGAAGAGCGGCGCGTCATCATCGATGTCCTCGGGCGTCATGTCCTCGAATTTCAGACGCTCGATGAGCATCGTTTTCAGTTTGTGTTTGAAGTCGGTCATGGGCAAGATGGTATTCCGGATGCTGGATCGATTTCTAACCCTGCTCGAACGCGATCCGCGCGCCGTTGCGGTGATCGAAGAGGGGCGTGTCTGGACGCGGGCGGAGTTGTGGGAGAGAGCGCGGGAAATCGAGGGCGCGCTGGAAAGCCCGCACCACACCATTCAGCTGCCGAACTCGGCCGAGTTCGTCGCTACGTTCCTCGCAGCGCTGAAGCGCGACCTCGTCGTGATCCCGATCGACCGCGATGCCGCGCCCGCGGAAGTCGCGATGATTCGCGACACGTTCACGCCGCCGCTTCCTGCAGGCACGCGCATCATCAAAGTGACGTCGGGCTCCACGGGAAAACCGAAAGGCATTTTCACGAGCGAAGCGAATCTCATCGCCGACTGCGAAAACATCTGCTCCACGATGAACCTCGCGCCGGACGACATCAACCTCGGCGCAATCCCGTTCTCGCACTCCTACGGCTTCTGCAATCTCGTCATGCCGCTTCTCGTGCAAGGCACTGCGATCGTGGCGACGAACGCGTATCTGCCGCAGACGCTCATCGAGCTCGCGAACGAACATCGCTGCACCGTCGCGCCGCTGATCCCGATGGTGTTCGATCACCTCGCGTCCGCCGCGCACGGCAACTTCGAGACGGTACGCACGTTCATCTCCGCCGGCGCGCCGCTTCCCGCGTCGACGTCGCGCCGCTTCCGCGAGCGCTTCGGCATCGGCATCCATTCGTTCTACGGATGCAGCGAAACGGGCGGCATCACGTACGACCGCATCGGCGGCGCAGCGGAGCGCGGAACGGTCGGCACGGCGATGAACGGCGTTCAGCTTGCGATCGAAAACTCGCGCCTGACCGTGCGCAGCAACGCCGTCGCCGGCAGCGAGACATTCGTCACCGACGATCTCGTCGCGATGCGCGAAGACGGAGAGCTCGTGCTGACGGGACGCGCGTCCGATCTCATCAACACCGCGGGAAAGAAAGTGAACCCGCGGGAAGTGGAAGCGGTGATCCTGCAGCTCGACGGCGTGCGCGAGGCGAAGGTATACGGCGAAGCGGCGGGTGCGCGGGGAGAAGTCGTCGCGGCCGCGATCGTCGCGACGCCGGACGTCACGCGAGAGCACGTGCGCTCGCATTGCCGGGCGCGGCTCTCGCCTCACAAAGTGCCGCGGATCGTGAAACTCATCGACGCGATGCCGGTCGATGAGCGGGGAAAAATCAAGCGCTCCGCCCTCTCCGCCGCGCGCTGAGTTGTCTGGTAGCATGCGCCGCCCTCATGCAAGAAACCCTTCACCATCTCCTCGCCACATGGATGCAGTTCATTCTCGATTGGGGCTATCTCGGCATCTTCGTGATGATGGCGCTGGAGAGCACCGCGCTTCCCGTCCCCGCCGAGATCGTGATTCCGCCGGCCGCGTATTGGGCCGCACAGGGACGCCTCAGTTTCGCCGGCGTGATCGTCGCCGCGACCGCCGGCTCGTGGTTCGGCTCGGCAGTCAGTTACTGGATCGCGTGGAAGTTCGGACGTCCGCTCGTTGACCGCTTCGGAAAGTACATCTTCCTGAAGCCGGAGAAAATCGCGAAAGCGGATCAGTGGTTCGGGGCGTACGGCGCGGGCGGCATCTTCGTCGCGCGATTGCTTCCCGTCATTCGCCATGTCATCTCGATTCCGGCCGGTTTGTTCCGGATGAACTTCAAGTGGTTCTCGATCATGACGGTCACCGGCGCGGCGATTTTCTGCAGCGCGCTGGCGTGGTTCGGCGCGAAAGTGATCGGCGATCATCCGGAGCTGATGAACGATCCGTCGGCGATGTCGGAAGTGCTGAAAGAGAAGTCGCATTACCTCATCGGCTTCGCGCTCGCGATCGGCGCGCTGTACTGGCTGATGACGTGGATGCAGCGACGGGCGCAGAAGCGGAACGCGTCAAACTGACGCCGGCTGCGACGCGCGCGCGGCCACATTCGCCTTCACCGTCGACACCGCCTGCTCCGCCTGCCACAGATGCCGCCGCTGATGCGCGGCGATGATCTTGAAGGCGGAGTAGAGGTTGTACTTCACGCGCTTGTCGAACGGTGACGAGACTTTGATCTTGCGGACGTCGAGTCCCTCGGCGTTATGCACGACGTCGACGAGCTGCGACTGCAGCGCGGCGAACTCGCCGAATGCTTCCGACTTCGCGCGCGCGGAGCGCGGCACGAAACGGCCCGCCGCTTTCACGCGCTTGCGGATCGGCGGCTCGAGGAACCAACGCAGCGTGCGGCCGATGACGTCCATCGCGGGCCTCTTCTTCGACATCCACCCTTTCTGCCTGGCGGCTTCGATCGCCTTCTGCAGCACCGGCAGAAACTCTTCGGTCGACAGACTGAGATGCGCGATGCACTCCGCGGCCGACCAGTCGCGCGGCGTCGGGCGGACAGTGAAGAGGCGGCCGTCGGTAGAGCGCACGAGCTGCCATGCGCGCGACGTCGTCTCGCTCAGCTCTGTTTCGACTTCCTCCAGCACGCCTACTCCTTCTTCATCAGCGCTTCGCCGAGCTCACGGGAACGGCGCGTCGCTGCTTCCACCGCATTCATCAGCGTCGTCCGCACGCCGCCGTTTTCCAGCGTGTGCAATCCCGTGATCGCGGTCCCGCCGGGCGACGTCACCATGTCTTTCAAACGGCCCGGGTGCTCATTAGTTTCGAGCAAGAGCTTTGCCGAGCCAAGTAACGTCTGCGCCGCGAGCAACTGCGAGGTGCGGCGCGAGAGCCCGACCTTCACGCCGGCGTCGCTCAATCCCTCGAGGATGAGGAACACGTACGCCGGTCCCGATCCCGACAAGCCGGTGACCGCGTCGAGCTGCGACTCTTCGAGGATGACGGTGAGTCCGACCGCGTCGAAGATTTTCTTCGCGTCTTCGAGATCGGACTCGCGCGCGTGCTCGCCTCCGGCGATCGCAGTCGCGCCGGCCTCGACGAGCGCGGGCGTGTTCGGCATCGCGCGCACGACACGCGTGCCGCTCGCGAGCCGCGCCTGAATCGCGGCCACCGGAACTCCCGCGGCGATCGAGATCACGAGCGCGTCGGATGAGATCACGCCGGCGACTTCGTCGAGCACGCGACTGAGAATCTGCGGCTTGACCGAGAGCACGACGATCTGCGACGCGGCCGGCACTTTGTTGTCGGTCGTCGCGTTGATCGAGTACTTCTCGCGCAACTCGCGCATCCGCTCTTCACGCGGACCCGACGCCGACACACCCTCCGCCGCGAAGTCCCCTCCGCGCAGCAACCCGCGAATCATGGCCTCGGCCATGTTTCCCGCGCCGACGAAACCGATCGTTTTCGAGATGGACATCCGGCTCGCGCATTGTACGATCTCGCGATGCTCACCCTCGCCGCATTTCTTCTGCTGTTAGGCCAGCCGCACGATTTCGAGACCGAGGCGCGCGACGTCGCGAAGGCGGTCATCGCCGGCGATTACGCCGGGGCAACCAGGAATTTCAACGCTGAGATGATGAAGGGGCTCCCACCGGAAATCCTGAAGCAGGTCTACGAGCAGCAGATTGCCCCGAATGTCGGTGCGTTCGAATCCGCAGGCGACGCGACGTCGGAAAAGCTGGGCAGCGTCACCGTCGTGACGATCCCGGCGAAGTTCGAGAAAGGGCCGGTCAGCATCGTGGTCGCGTTCGATGCCGAGGGGAAAGTGGGCGGACTCTTTTTCCGTCCCGGTCGGGCACCCGAACCCGCGCCGACGCGCTTCGCCGATTACCAGACGAAGACACGTTTGCAATTGCCGTTCGACGATCAATGGTTCGTGTTCTGGGGCGGACGCACGGTGCAGCAGAACTATCACGTGATCGCGAAGGATCAGCGCTTCGCGTACGACATCCTGATCATGCGCGACGGAAAATCGCACGAAGGCGACGACAAAGTCCTCGCGAACTACTACTGCTTCGACAAGCCGATCTACGCGCCCGCCGCGGGCACGATCACCGAAGTGGCCGATGGGATCGACGACAACGTGCCGGGCGTCATGAATCGATTCGCACCGGCGGGAAATCACATCGTCATCGATCACGGCAACAACGAGTTCTCCGTGATGGCGCACTTCCGAAAAGGAAGCGTAGCGGTGAGAGTCGGCGACAAAGTGAAGCAGGGACAACTCGTCGGCCACTGCGGAAACAGCGGCAACACGAGCGAGCCGCACCTGCACTATCACCTGCAGAACACCGGCACGTTCGGCAACAGCGAAGGACTCCCCGCGCCGTTCGTGAACTACGTCGCCGACGGAAAGCGCGTAGAGCGCGGCGAGCCGGTGAAGGGACAGCTGATCATGCGGTTCCGGAAGTAGCGGTCAATCGCTTGGCACCCGCGGCGGTCCCGGCGGAATGTACGGCACGTACTTCACGCCTTCAGTCTTCGCCGCGAAGTCGCTGCGGATCGCGCTCACGTTCTTCGGATCTTTGAAGAGATCGACCATCGTCGCGGCGAGCGCTTTCGACGCGTAGATCATCCCCTTGTGTCCGATCGACATTCCGCCGCACGCGACGACGGACCAGCCGTGCCACGGCACTCCTTCCGCCGCAGTGACGATCGAGAGATGAATCGTCGGAATGTTCCAGCTGACGTCCGCGACGTCCGTCGAGCCGCCCTCGGCCGGTCCGGGATTTTCTTCGAATGCCTTCACCGCACCCTTCACGCCTTTTTCCGGAATGCTGTTCACGCGCTGAATCGCTTTCCCGAACTCCTGCTCTTCCGGCGTGAACTGCAGCGCGCCTAACCACTCGAGATTTCGCTGCGCGAGGCGCTCGCCCGGCATGTTCACGAGCATGTTCCAGTCGCCGCCGTTGATCGTCACTTTCGACTCGACGCCCGCCGCCATCGCCGAGCCCTCGGCCATCTTGCGCAGGCGCTGCAGCATCTCGTCGACGAGCGCGCGTTTCTCGTCGCGCAGCCAGATCCACACTTTTCCGTATTCGGGAACGACGTTCGGCACGTCGCCGCCTTTGATGATCGCGTAATGCATGCGTGACGTCGGGTGAACGTGCTCGCGCATCATGTTCACGGCGTGCGTGAAGAGCTCGAGTCCGTCGACGGCGCTGCGGCCGTTCCACGGATCGTACGCGGCGTGCGCGGCCTTGCCGAAGAATTCGACCGTCACGTCGACGATCGCCTGCGTGCTCTTCGTGTCCGCCTGCGTTTCATCGCCCGGATGCCACGCGAGCATGACGTCGACGCCGTTCATCACGCCTTCGCGCAGCATGTAGAGCTTTCCGCCGACCGATTCTTCCGCGGGAGTGCCGAAGAACTTCACGGTGCCGCGCAATTTGCCGGCTTCGATCAACTCTTTGATCGCGGTCGCGGCGCCGAGGGAGGCGACGCCGAAGAGATTGTGCCCGCAGCCGTGACCCGGCGCGCCATTCTCGATCACCGCGCGCGCCGGCTCGGCTTTCTGCGAAAGGCCGGGCAACGCATCGTACTCGCCCATGATGCCGATGACCGGCGAGCCGCTGCCGTACTCCGCGACGAACGCGGTCGGCATTCCGGCCACACCGCGCGTCACGCGAAACCCTTTCGACTCCGCGTAATCGGCGAGCGCCTTCGACGACTTCACTTCCTTGAGCGCCGTCTCCGCGTACCGCCACACTTCATCGCTCAGCGCGATCATCCGATCGCGATCCGCGTCGATGTTCGCAGCCGCGGCTTGTTTCTCGGCGAGGAATGGAAGCTGCGGCGGCGCGGCGAACGCGGCCGCAGCGGCGAAGAGACAGAGCACGAACAGAAAGATTCGTTTCATGAGAAACGCATCTTAACTGCGTCAGAGCTGGGATTTCCGCTCCGGAAAGAGGGGGTCGAGCGCGTTGACGACCGGCGGCAACTCGTCGTTCACAATCTTCCAGATATCGAGCAGCCATTGCTGCTCATGCGACGTCAAGTTGCACCACCGAATCGAGAATCGCTGCTCTTCGAAGGTAATTGCGCATATGTTCGATGGCTGCGCGTTCGACGAGGTCGACCTCCCGGCCAAAGATCGCTGTCAGCTCATCCTTCATATCGAGCCACAACGAAAAACTCCAGGGAGCGTCCGGCGCTAATTGAACCAACACATCCACGTCACTATCGGGACGAAAGTCGTCGGGCTTGACCGCGCTCCCGAACAACGCGAACTCCGTCACTTTCCACTTGCGGCAGAAATCGCGTAGTTCTTCTTTCGGAATGTCGATCGCGAAAGACATCGTCATCACGCCGCCGTGCCGTGGCACTTCTTGTACTTCTTCCCCGATCCGCACGGGCAGGGATCATTGCGTCCCACCTTCGCCTGCGTGCGTTTGACCGGCGCGGCTGCTTCTTTCGGCGCGCCGCTGAACGTGAGCTGCTGTTTGGGCGGCTGGGGCGGGAGGGCGCGCTGGACGCGCTGGACCTCCTCCGCCGAGCCTTCGGCAGACCCTCCGATCGCCATCTTCCAGAGAATCTTGACGACGTGGTCCTGGATGCGTTCCATCATTTCCTGGAAGAGCTCGAACGATTCCTTCTTGTACTCGATGAGCGGATCGCGTTGGCCGTAGCCGCGCAGACCGATGCCTTCTTTCAAGTGATCGATGTTGAGAAGGTGATCCTTCCATTGCTGGTCGATGACCTGCAGCAGGAGGTACTTCTCGTTGAGGCGCATGTTGTCGGGACCGACCGCGCGCTCTTTTTCTTCGTAGCGCGCGTTGACCGATTCGACGATTTTTTCTTTGACCGTGTCGCGCGGCATCGAGTCGAGATCGACGCCCGCGTCTTCGAGATCGAGTCCGAAGTAGTCGTACAGCTCCGCGTTCAACTCCGGTTCGTTCGGATGTTCGCGATCGCCCTCGGGGACGTGCGTGTCGATGAGGAACGCGACGATTTCGTCGGCGGCGTTGAGGATGTACTCCTTCCCTTCGCGTCCTTCGAGGATCGAGCGGCGCAGCGTGTAGATCGACTCACGCTGCTTGTTCATCACGTCGTCGTATTCGAGGAGGTGTTTGCGCGCCTCGAAGTTGCGGCCCTCGACCTGCTTCTGCGCGCGCTCGATCGCCCGCGTGACCATGCCGTGCTCGATGGGAACGCCTTCTTCCATGCCGAGGCGCTCCATGATTCCCATGATGCGATCGCCGCCGAAGATGCGCATCAGGTCGTCTTCGAGCGAGAGATAGAAGCGCGACGAGCCGGGATCGCCCTGGCGTCCCGAACGTCCGCGCAGCTGATTGTCGATGCGGCGCGACTCGTGCCGCTCGGTGCCGAGGATGTGCAGGCCGCCGAGACTCACGACCTCTTCGTGATCGCGATTCCACTGCTCCCGAATCTCTTCTTCGATCTTCTGCCGCTCGCGCGGCTCGGTGACCTCTTTCGTTTTCTGCGCGGCCAGGAACTCGGGATTGCCGCCCAGCAGGATGTCGGTGCCGCGGCCGGCCATGTTCGTGGCGATCGTGACCGCGCCTTTGCGTCCCGCCTGCGCGACGATCTCCGCTTCGCGCTCGTGATACTTCGCGTTGAGCACGACGTGCGGCACGCCCTGGCGCTTCAGGAGCGACGCGAGGTGCTCCGATTTTTCGACCGAGATCGTGCCGACGAGCGACGGCTGACCGGTCTCCTGCTTCTCCTTGATCTCCTGCACGATCGCGTCGAACTTCTCGCGCTCGGTGCGATAGACGAGATCGGGCTGATCGCGGCGGACCATCGCCCGGTTCGGCGGGATGACTATGACTTCGAGCTTGTAGATCTTGTCGAACTCCGCCGCTTCCGTATCGGCGGTGCCGGTCATGCCGGCGAGCTTCTCGTACATCCGGAAGAGGTTCTGGAACGTGATCGTGGCGAGCGTCTGGTTCTCCGCTTCGATGCGCACGCCTTCTTTCGCCTCGACGGCCTGGTGCAATCCGTCCGACCAGCGGCGGCCGGGCATCAGTCGTCCGGTGAACTCGTCGACGATGACGACTTCGCCGTCTGTGACGATGTACTCGACGTCATTGCGATACAGCGCATGCGCGCGCACGGCCTGGTTCACGCAGTGCAGCGTGTCCATGTTCGCGGGGTCGTAGAGGTTGTCGACCTTCAGCAGCTTCTCCGCGTGCGCGACGCCTTCCTCGGTGAGCACGGCAGTGTGCTGCTTCTCATCGACCTGGAAGTCGGCGTCCTTGATCAGCTTCGGAATGATGCGATCGACCTGGTAGTACTTGTCGACGCTCTCCTCGGACGGTCCGCTGATGATGAGCGGCGTGCGCGCTTCGTCGATGAGGATCGAGTCGACTTCGTCGACGATCGCGTACACCGGATCGCGCTGCACCATCGCCTCGAGATCGAACTTCATGTTGTCGCGGAGATAGTCGAAGCCGAACTCGTTGTTCGTGCCGTACGTGACGTCGCAGCGATAGGCCTGCTGCCGCTCGCGATCGCCGTGCGAGTTCTGGATCACGCCGACGGTGAGGCCGAGAAACTTGTAGAGACGGCCCATCCATTCGGAGTCGCGGCGCGCGAGGTAGTCGTTGACGGTGACGACGTGCACGCCGCGGCCGGTGAGCGCGTTGAGATAAACGGGAAGCGTCGCGACGAGCGTCTTGCCTTCGCCTGTCTTCATCTCGGAGATTTTTCCGCGATGCAGCACGATGCCGCCCATCAGCTGGACGTCGAAGTGGCGCATGTTCAGCACGCGCTTGCCCGCTTCGCGGCAGACGGCGAACGCCTCTGGCAGCAGATCGTCTAGCGCGTACTGCAGGTCATCCTTCGCGGCTTTGACCGCATGCTCGTCAAGGGGAACTTCCTTCTTCACGTCTTCGAGCGCCTGAACCACCGGCTTGAGGCGCTCGCGAAACTCGTTGGTTTTCTCGCGCAGCTGATCGTCGGACAGCGCGCTGATCTCGGGCTCGAGCGCGTTGATCTGCGCGACGGTCGGCCGCATCGCTTTCACATCGCGCTCGTGCTTCGAGCCGAAAATGGCGGTGAGTACTTTGTCGATCATGAGGATCTCTCTTCTGAAAATGAAGGTGCGCGGACGAGAGCGGCTTAGAAGCCGAGGCCGGGCGCGCGGGCGGCGGCGGTGCCGCGAAGGGGCGCAATGAGCCTGACGAGTGGAGGACAGGCAATCCTGCCTGTCCGGGACAGGCGAGAGCGCCTGTCCTCCACTACAGCAGGTCTTCGCTCCATCCGTCGCACGGAGAAGCGCGGGCCGCTGACTGCGATCAGCGCAAACGCCGGACGCGGCCTGCGCTCAGCGGCGGCAGCCACGATTCCAAACGTCAGCGCGAACAGTGAGAAAAGACTCATTTCGGTTTAATTCAGCCTATCACTTCCCACGGTGTAGGGCAGGCTTTCCAGCCTGCCGCCCGGGGGTTGGAAACCTGCCCTACACCGATTAGTGCGGCAGCAACTTCAGACGGCCATACGCCATCCACGTTTGATGCCCTAAGAAGATGACTAACGCAAAGTAGAGCGCGGCAATGCCCGCCCGCTGGCCGCCGGTGATCTCGTAGAAGCGAGGATCCGTCTTCTCGCGAATGATCGACGCATAAACCTGGAACGCGGCGAGGAGGCCGATGATGATCGTCAGCAGGTTCGGCTGGTCGAGCACTTTGTAGACGATCGCCGCGCCGCCGATCAGCCACATCCACTTCGAGATCGCGGCGGAGATCCGTCCGCCGTCGAGCATTCCGATCGGCAGCAGGTTGATGAGATTGAGCACGAAACCGAGGAACGCGATCAGCAGAAATCGCGGCGAGCCGTTCCACTTGTACCACTGCAGGCAGATCAGCGCTGCCGACGTGCCGGCGACCGGTCCCGCGAGTCCGATCAGCGCGTCGTCGTACACGGTCCGCGGCTGGTCCTTCAACGTGACCGCACCGCCGACGAACGGGATGAACACCATGAATCCCGCGCGCAACCCTTTCGCGCGAATCACGAGCGCGTGTCCGATCTCGTGAATGAGCGTGATGACGACGAATCCGATGACGACCGCGAGCGGAAACTGCGTCGCATACGCCGCGATCGTGACGATAAACGAGCCGCCGGCGAGCGCGTACTGAATCGCCCCGAACCCTTCGAACGGATTGACGAAGAGCAGCCGGATTTTCTCGACAAAGAGAATCAGAACGGCTTTCGCCTTCAGCGCGAACACGCCGAGGAGGAGAACCAGGCCGGAAAGAACCTGCGTGAACGTGCGGCGAGGTTTGGGGGAATCCATTGGACCTTCTTCAGTTTATCCCGCGCGAAGACGCGGGATCTCTGGTTACACCGGCAGAAACCAAGCCACAAGGGCGATGATTGCCGATCGCTCGGGGAACTGCTCGACGCGGTGGTGCCGGAGATCCCGCGTCTTCGCGCGGGATAAACTGAAGAGCAGTGTCCGACGTCGACTCCCTGCGCAATGAACTGCGCACGCGCGGCTACCTGACGAATTCGATCGAGCGCTGGTTCGCGCTCGATCCCTGGTCGTCGCGCGCGTTCTGGCTGGAGCTCGTGCTCGTCGCCCTGAAGGCGGCCACGCTCATCGCCGCCTTCGGCGCGCTGCCGATGACGGCGGTCATGCTCTTCCGCAACTTCCCCCTTTCCGCACTCGAGATCTTCGTGCTTTTTCTGACCTACGCTGCGGCGTGGCTGCTGTTCTCCTTTGTCGTGGTCGTCCTGGTCGCACTACTGCTGAAACTCCGTCCCGCGCTGCCGATCGACACGCCCCGCGCGCTCCTCGGCATCTCGTTCGCCGCGAGTGCGCTGCTCGTCGCGCCGGTCGCGGTCTGGTGGTATCGCTTCGACGCAGCGCCGGCGATGAACGAGCTGCTCGCCGGCGTCGCGCTGTGCGTCATCTTCTTCCTCGTCGCGACGATCGTCGTGTCCGCGGCGTTGCTCTCATTCTCCATTTACGAAGTGCAGCGCGTGCCGGCGATTCATCAGAAGCCGCGCACGATTCCGATGCTGGTCGCCGCAATCACACTGATCGCATTGCTCTTCGTTCCGGCGTACGCGGTGCGCGAGCGAAGCGCGATCGAGCCGATGGTCGTGACGACGCCGACGACGGCACGGATCGCGTTGATCGCGGTCGACGGCCTGACGAACGAGATCTACCAATCGCGTCCGCAAACGCTCCTCTCGCATTCCGCATCTCCGATTCCCGGTGCGTCGACCACCGAACGCTGGGCTTCGTTGGGCACCGGCGTGCCCACTGCCCTCCACGGCGTCCGCGCGATCGAAGGCGTACGCATCCGCGGCGGTCGCCACATCCTCCAACGGATCTCGCGCAGCGACTTCGTCTTGATGAACGCGAAGCCTCTCGCCCGCCGTGAGCCGCTTCCGCCGACCGTGCGCAAGCGCGACTATGTTTGGGAGATCGTCGCGAAGCGCGGCATCACGAGCCTTTCGGTCAACTGGTGGACGACGGCGGATGAAAAGGAAGGCGCGTTGACGTCGATCGGACAGGAGTCGATCTTCGGAAATGCGCACGGCGACGCGCTGCGCGTCGATGCGCTCGCGACCTCGCGCTTTCTCGCCGAGCTCGATCGCACGCATCCGCGATTCGCGACGGTCTATCTCCCCGCGCTCGACGTGATCCTCAACCGCGCATACATCGAACAGACCACGAAACTCGCGCAATCGATCCGCGCGCTCGACAACCTGCAGTCGCTCGTCGCGACGCTGCGCGCGCGCGGCTACGACGTCATCGTCGCGGGCCTCCCCGGCGATTACCAGCTCGGGCAGGCCGTGATCGCTTCGAACGTTGCCGTTCCGCAACGTACCTGGGACGTCGCACCTGCGATCCTGTCGATCCTCGGCTTTCCGCTTGCCGCCGAGATGCCGGGCGGAACCACGCGCGAGCCGCGCATCACCACCTACGGCAACCGCGGCGCCACGCACGCCGCGCAAACCATGAATCAGGACTATTACGAAAATCTGAAATCACTGGGGTACATCCGATGAAAAAACTGCTCGTGATTCTCTTCATCGCCGCGGCCGCAACCACGTATGCCCAGCACGCGATGAACTTCGATGATCTCGCCGGCATGCGCCGCATCGGCGCGCCGAAGATTTCGCCGGACGGCAAATGGATCGCGTATGACGCGATCACCGTCGACCTGCCGGCGAATGCGAAGAACAGCGCGGTCTATCTGATGCCCGCGAGCGGCGGCGCAGCGAAGCGCATCGCCAGCGGCGACACTCCGGCGTGGTCGCCGGACGGAAAAACGATTGCGTACCTTTCGTCGCAGGCGTATCTGTACGACGTCGCGAGCGGGAAGTCGACGAAGCTCACGCACCTCGAGAACGGTGCAGGCAACGTGAAGTGGGTTCCCGACGGCAGTGCGATCGTCGTGACCTCCGACGTCGATCTCGGCGCTGCCGAGGAGGCGAAGCCGACCAAGGCGCGCGTGATCGACACCCTGCTCTATCGCCACTGGAACGCGTGGCAGGAGCCGACGCGCACGCACATCATCTACATTCCGCTGAACGGCAGCGCGACGCGCGACCTCACGCCGGGCGCATTCGACGCGCCGCCGTTCTCGGTCGGCGGAGGCAACGAGTTCGACGTCTCGCCGGACAGCAAAGAGCTCGTCTTTGCGCGCGACACCGACGAGCATCCGGAGCGCTCCACGAATTCTGATCTCTTCCTCGTGCCGCTCGTTGCGTCAGCAGGGGGCGGCACGCCGAAGCGCATCACCACGCGCACCGGCGCCGACACGTCGCCGTCGTATTCGCCGGACGGCCGCTACATCGCCTATCGCTCGCAGGCTCGCGCCGGCTACGAGTCCGATTTGTGGGAGCTGTGGCTGTACGACCGCGCGACGAATCAATCGAAACGCATCGCGTCCGAATTCACGGACTGGATCGAGTCGGTGAAGTGGTCGCCGGACAGTAAGTCGATGTTCCTCATCGCGCCTCTGAAAGGAGCGGAAGCGATTTACGAAGTGACGCTCGACGGAAAGATGACGCTCATCACCCAGAGCGGCTCCGCATCCGAGGTCGACGTGGCGCGCGACGGAAAGACGATCTACTTCGACCTCTCGACGCTCACGCGTCCGAGTGACATCTACTCGATGAGGCCAGGCAGCACGCCGAAAAAGCTGACGACCGAGAATGATGCGAAGCTCGCGCAGGTCGCCATGGGCGAGCCGGCGAGCACGTGGTGGAAAGGCGCGGACGACACGCCGGTGCAGGGTTGGCTCATCAAGCCGCCGCACTTCGACGCGTCGAAAAAATATCCGGCGGTCGTGCTGATCCACGGCGGTCCGCAGGGCGCGTGGAGCAACGGCTGGTCGTATCGCTGGAACGGCGAGATGTTCGCCGCCCGCGGCTACGTGGTGCTGATGCCGAATCCGCGCGGCTCGTCGGGATTCGGACAGCAGTTCCTCGAAGAGATCTCGCGCGACTGGGGCGGCAGGGTCTACACCGACATCATGAACGGCGTGGACATGCTCGCCGCGCTGCCGTACGTCGACGGCAACCGCATCGGCGCCGCGGGCGCATCCTTCGGCGGCTACATGGTCGACTGGATCCTCGGACACACGAACCGTTTCAAGGCGCTCGTCACCCACGACGGCGTGTACAACCTGGAGTCGATGTATGGCGTGACCGAGGAGCTGTGGTTTCCGGAATGGGAATTCGGCGGAACGCCGTGGGACAACCCGGAGCTGTACGAGAAGTGGTCACCGCATCGTTTCGTGAAGAACTTTGCGACGCCAACTTTGGTCGTGCACGGCGAGCTCGATTACCGCGTTCCGATCGATCAGGGACTGCAGCTCTTCACGGCGTTGCAGCGCAGAGGCGTGCCTTCGAGGCTGCTCCTGTTTCCCGACGAAGGGCACTGGGTGCTGAAGCCGCAGAACTCGAAGCTCTGGCACCAGACGGTGCTGGACTGGCTGGATCGCTGGCTGAAGTAGTTTGTGGAGGACAGGCAATCCTGCCTGTCCTCGTACCACTGGGATGGACAGGCAGGATTGCCTGTCCTCCACTTGCTACGTGCCGGCGCCGCCGCGCCCGGTAGTCGGCACGGTCGTCCGCGCCGCCGCGGCTCCGGATTCGCCTTCGCCCGGTCCCAGCGCGGGACGCGCGACGGTCGAAGTGATGCCGACTGCCTCGGCGTATTTGAGGTACGTGTCGATCGACGCGATGACGACGCGGGCCTCAACGGTGATCAGGTCGATGCCGACGAGGGAGATTCGTACCCACGCATCGACGACGATACCTTTGTCGAGAATCCGGTCGAGTACGTCAATGAGACTGGTACCGCCCGGGGCGCGTTCAACAGCCATGACTTACCTGCCTTTCCTCTCTCGAGTACTCAATTGCTGTTCGAGCTCGGCGATGCGGTTGCGCAATTCGTCATACTCCTGCGCACTCGGAAGTGCCTTCGCATCGCTCGAGTAAAAACGGTCTGAGCGCCACCAATTGATGCCGATCGCTTCAGCCTTGTCGATCGAACAGATCACGAGCCGAAGCTGAATCGTCAGGAGCTCGACGTTCGCCAGCGAGACCTTCACGTCGCCGGCCACGACGAGACCCTTGTCCAGAATTTTGTCGAGGATATCGACCAGCCCTTGCGGCTGCCGCTGCATCACACCTCGATCATCGATTGGCATTGCGCGCGGAAAATATCACAGGGACTTCACCGGTCCGAGCTTCAAATTGAGATCGTCATCGCTCAAGCCGAACACACGCTTGAGCTCGCTCATCTTTTCTTCGAGCTTCATCAGCGCGTTGCCGAGCCGCTCGATTTCTTCGTCGCTCAAGTTGCCTCGATCCATTCGACGAATCGCCTGCTTCTCCAACAGACGCCGAATCAATTCGATGATCGACAGCACGAGCTTCGCGAGTCCGTTCTCCACGATCTCCGGATCGGCGGCGATGCGCTCCGGCACGATCGACTCCGTGAACGTCAGCGCCTGGCGCAGCTCTTCTTCTTCATTCGTGATCAGCATCGGCGAAAACTTCCAGCGGCCACGGACCAGAGAGCAGGAATGGTACCGAGAGACACGCGCGGCGCAACTCCTCGCCCGCCGCGCGCACGTCGTCGACGCGTTCTCGCGCGATGAGCGCCGTCAGCTCGAGCGACTTCTCATCGCGATGCGTCCATCGATGCTGCAGTGCGAGCGGCACGATCAATCGCTCCGCTTCTTCGCGAAATCGCGGATCGACTGCCGCGGCCTGTGTCGACTCGTGCAACGCGCGCAGATACGCCGCGCCGCTCGCGAACGCGTGACGATCGGGACGCTCGCGCGGCGACGCCGCTGCGATCTTGAGCGTCATCTCGACGTGGTCGCGATTCGATTCGAGCACGCGCTTCCATCGCGCGAGCTGCGACGCTTCGACTTCGCGCGAGAACGTGTAGCCGTAGCGAACGGCGATGAAGGTCGCGCGATCGAGAAGCTGCGCGCGGATGTTCGCGACGCGCAACAACAAATCGCGATCGCCGAGCGGCTGATCGTCGGCGACGGCGACAGCGCTGAAAAAAAGATCGCCGCCCGCGATCGGCGTCGCCAGCGGCTCGATGTCTTCACGACGGAGATGCACGCCGACGGCGACGTGCTTCATCGCTTGCTCACGCGCGCGACCGCGTCGACGTTGGCGAGCACGACGTTCAGACCGAGGTAGAGGAGGTCGACGTCACCGATGGAGATCACGGCTTCGCCTGCGATCACGACACCGCGGTCGAGCAAGTGATCGAGCATCTCCAGGAGGCCGAGGTCTTCTTCCTGATCAGGCATGGGCATTTGCAGTTTATCCCGCGCTTAGACACGGGATCTCTGGTTCCACCGCGATGGTGCTGCCCGCGGGCCACAGCCTGCCGGTATGACCGGAGATCCCGCGTCTACGCGCGGGACAAACTGGAAGCTCCCGCAAACGTGTACGGCGGCCAAGGCCCCGTCAGTGCAAGTGCGACGCCCTCGGACGCGTAGCGATCCATCAGCGACGCGTGCAGCTCTTCCAGCTTCGCTTCTTCGTCGCGCTCGATCAGCACGTTGATCTGCGGGAACGCGCCGTCGCGGCGCTCGCGCGTTTCGGCGACGGTCTCGCACGCGAGCTTGTCGAGCACCGCGCGCTCGATCTCACCGACCAGCTCTTCCTCGGCCGCATGCGACGCGCGTTTCTTCTCATCGTCGAGCTTCTTGCGCAGCAGGAACGCTTTCCCCGGCGGCGCGGTGTCGATCTCGTTTTGCAGCGCGCGCAAACTGTCGACGCGCGTGACGAGCGTTTCGCTCCAGCGCTGCGGATCGATCTCCACGCGCAACGTCCACTCCTGTTTTCCGCCGAGGCGGTCGAGCGCCTTGTTCAGCATCGACGCGTTCTCGTGCAGATACGAGCGCAGCGCTTCCTCGCTGCTGAACAGCGTGAACGCGCGCAGCGGAATGATCGCCGTCTTCTTCATCACGTCCTGAACCACTGCTTGATGCCGATAGCCGATCGCGCCGATCCATTCGAGATCGCCCGCGCGCCGGTCGATCTCGTCCTGCGAGAACGCCTCGTCGCTGACCGCGGTAAAGACCGCGCTGACGCCGTCGATCGATGCCGCGCCGAAGCGATGCGTCATGTCGATCCCTTCGCAGTCGGGCGTCACCGCGTTCCGAGTGATGGCGTAGACGTAGATCACGCGAACGAAACTATAGTGGACAACTCGACGAGCGAGACCGGCGGCGCGGCGCGGCGCTCGATCCTCTGCGTGACTTCCAGCCCTTCGAGCGCCTCCAGCTCGTAGCCACGCATCGTTTGGTCGCACTTGCATTCGTTCTGCGGCGTGACGTAGTTCGCGATCAGGCCGCCGACGGAAATGCCGCGCTGCTTCAGCGTGTCGATGAGCCGCTTCGTCTCGGCGACGACGACCGGCTCGGGACGCGTCACGACGATCACCGACGCACGATCGGAGTGGAGCGTTTCGTCGAGCACTTTCAACGCCCGCGATGCGCGGACGAGCTCTTCGCCGAGGGAGCCGGGCGGGACGAGATCCTTGTAGCGGAGCAGGAGGCGCATGAATTCGCGCACCCATTCGCCGGCCTGTTGCGGAAGATCGAGCAGGCGAAGGAAGTGGCCGGTCGGCGCGGTGTCGACAACGACTCGCGTGTCGCCGGCAGTGAGATCGGCGAGACGCGTGATCGCGAACAGCTCGTCCGCACCCGGCGGCGCGATCTCGATCAATTGCTGCATCGCCTCGGTGTCATAGCCGATCGTCATCCCGCCCGGCGTCAGCGCCTCCATCGCGCGCTCGATCTCCGTGCCGAGCGTGTCTCGGAGCTCGCGCCATTTCCGTTTCGTGTCGATCATCTCGACGGACAGGTTGGGCGGAGGTGGCTCGTGCGCGAACACGTCTCGCAGCGAATGCGCGGGATCGACGGAGAGGAGCGTGACGCGTTCTTTTTTCGCGAGCTGCAGCGCCAGCGCGCTCGCGCACGTCGTCTTTCCGACGCCGCCTTTGCCGGCGAAGAAGGTGAGTGTGGTGGAGCGGCGGCCGCTTCGGCCGCCGGATTCTCGCGAGGGCTCGACGGCCGAAGCGGCCGCCGCTCCACTCCAAAGAGGCACGCAGCTCCTTTCGAAGTCCACGACGTTCCTAGGCACGAATCGCGCGCGCGCCGCGTCGTCGCGCTTCGCTCGTTCGCGATCCAGGTCGCAGTCGATGTCGTGCACGGCGCGGTTGAGCACGACGAACGGCACGTCGATGGCGCCGATCTCCCCGTCAATCTGATGGATGAGACGCAGCGTCTGCTCGACGACCCACGGCTCGGACAGCGTCACGGGAATGAACGTGTCGACGTACGAGCGGTAGCGCTTCGCACGGGCGTCGAAATCTTCGATGAACGCGTCGACGGCGTCGCGCGACGCGCGGCGCGTGAACTGTTGCACCATTGCGCGATGTTTGGCCTGCATCGCATCGAGCGCGCGCGCGAACTGCTGGAAATGTTCGGACGACGACAGCATGCGCAGCGTGTGTCCCGTCGGCGCGGTGTCGACGACGATGATTTTTTCGGGATTGTTCTCGGCCAATTCGCCGATGTGCATCCACGCCATCAGTTCGTCGACGCCGGGCAGCGACAGCTCGAAGAAGCGCCGCAGCTCATCGCGGTCGAGATACGTCCCGCGGTCGCCGATCTCCAGGAACTGATCGAGGTTTTGATCGAGAAAGCGCTGGTACAACGCGTGCGCGTCGAACGACTCGTTGGCGGGATCGGACGAGAAGAGAATCGCCTTCTCGCCGAACAGCGTCGCGGCGTGCGTCGCGATCGTCGTTTTCCCGACGCCGCCCTTACCGCCGAAGAGAATTACTCGCCGCGTTGCCAGCGCGCGCAGCTCGTCATCGATCACCGTTCTTTCAGTTTATCCCGCGCATAGACGCGGGATCTCTGGTGACATCGGCAGGATCTACGCGGGATGAACTGAAACCGAAGGCCGCGGGATGAACCGCGAGTCAATCACCGTAGCCGGTGTAAATGCCGATGCCGCCCTCGTCCTCGCCCTGCTGCGCGGCCATTTCGCGCGCGATCGCCTCGCGCCGCGCGCGGATGTCGCGCAGCGCCTGGAACACGACCGCTTCTTCGCGCCCGTAGTCCTCTTCGCTGATCTCGCCGAGCTCCAGCTGCATCTGCAACTCGATCAGCCGCTCCTTCCACGGCTGATCGTTCATCAACTCCTCGTCCGCCATCGTCTGAATCGTCGACATGATCCAGCGGAAGCCCGCGATCGGCCCCTTGATGGGGAGGAGGAGGATGTCGTCGAGGATGAAGGCCATATAGTTGCTCGGTTACGCGGTCGCTCGGTTGCGCGGGCGGTCGGGCTGCGTAACCGCGCGACTGCGCAACCGCGCAACTTATCTCTCGGCCCGCTCCAACTTGAGCCGGATGTTGACGAAGTTGTACGGCGGCCACGGGCCCGTGTAGAGGAACGACAGTTTGTTCTCGTACTTTTTCGCGATGTCGGAGATCTGGTCGTCGAACGCTTTCGTTTTGTCGCGCTCGACGAGGAACGCGGCGTTCATGATCATCTTGTCGCCGATCGGTTTGTTCGACCGCGACGCAATCGCGGCGTCGCGCAGCGCCTCGTAGATCTCCGTCACGTATGCGTCGGCTTTCGCCTGCAGCGCCGACTCGACGACGCGGCCGAGCTGCATGCGCGAAAAGTACGTCGACGTCGACGTGTTCGACGAGATCTCTTCCTTCAACCTGCGGATCTCTTCGTTCTCGGTCTCGATCTCGCGGATGACCTGGTCCTTGTCCCAATTCACTTTGAGACCGAATTCGATCTTCCCTTCCATCTTCTGCAGCACATCGCTGAGCGCTTCGTACGTTCCCTTGAGGAACTCTTTGATGTCGTTCTCGGTGCGGAACACGGTGCCGAACGACATCGGCAGGACGGTGAAGTCTTTCATCACCAGTTCGTTCACGTGCTCGTGGGCCAGTGCGTTCTCGCGCGTAGGATCGAAGACGATCAGCGGGCAGTTCGAGACCACGGCCGCGAACTCGCGGTAGTGCACCGTGTAGACGCGATCGCGACGACCGCCGATGCCGACGCCGCCGAAGTCGCGCGGCGTGTCGGTTTTGATGATGCAGTAAACGTATTTGCCCTGCTCTGTTTCGGGCTGTGCTTGCTCACCCATCGATGTCCTCTCGTGGAACGACCTGAAGAATACAATGCTGCCAGCCTTGCAAGCTATGGACCTCCACCGCGTCGCGCGCAAAATCGAATCATGGTTCGCGCGGCATCAACGTCCCCTCCCCTGGCGCGAGACCTACGATCCGTATCGCGTGTGGGTATCCGAGGTGATGCTGCAGCAGACGCGGATGGAAGTGGTGGTGCCGTATTTCGAGAAGTTCGTGAAGCGCTTTCCGACATTGCGCGCGCTTGCAGCCGCGTCGGAAGAGGACGTGATGGCGGCGTGGTCGGGACTTGGCTACTACCGGCGCGCGCGCATGCTGCACGCGGCCGCGCGCGCGGCAAACGGCGTGGTCCCACGCACGGTAGAGAAGTTGACAACGCTGCCGGGAGTCGGCCGCTACACCGCGGGCGCGATCGCGTCGATCGCGTACAACCAAAGAGCACCGATCGTCGACGGCAACGTCGCGCGCGTGCTCGCGCGGATCTTCGGATCGGAAGACGACGCGTGGGGACGCGCGCAGCAACTCGTCGATGCCTGCAAGACGCCGCGCGACTTGAATCAGGGACTGATGGAGATCGGCGCGCTGATTTGCACGCCGCGCAAACCGGCATGTCTCGTTTGTCCGTTGCGCACGGACTGCGCGACGCGCAGCGACGCACTGCCGGTCGCGAAGCCGAAGAAGGAAACGCGCGCGCTGCGCATCGCGCTGTACCTCATCACCGACCGCAAAGGCCGCGTCCTCATGCGCCGCGAGTCCGGACCGCTGATGAACGCGATGTACCACCTCCCGCACGGCGACACGTCGCTGCTGTCCGGCAAGCCATTGACCGTCGTCACGCTCGATTTGTTAGGTACGTTCAAGCACACCGTGACGACGCGCCGCATCGAGTTCGCGCTCTACACCGCAACCGCGCGCGTGCGCGCATCGCGGGAGTGGGCGTGGGTGGACACCGGCGGCATGTCATCGGTCGCACATCCGTCGTACGTGGCGAAGGCGCTGCGGATCTGGGCCTCCAGGCCTCCAAGCCTCCCGGCCTCTTAGGAGCCTGCGCGGCAATAAAGCAGTAATACGGCGTAAGTCGCACGTTCCGAATCGGCAGTTTGCGCGCGCGGATCGCCGGTTCGCGCGTGCGGATCGGCCGGTTGCAAATGAAAACAGGCCCGTTGCAAACGAAAACGGGCCGGTTGCAAACGAAAACAGGCCCGTTGCAAATGAAAACGGGCCGGTTGCAAATGAAAACAGGCCGGTTGCAAACGAAAACAGGCCGGTTGCAAATGAAAACGGGCCGGTTGCAAATGAAAACGGGCCGGTTGCAAATGAAAACAGGCCCGTTGCAAACGAAAACAGGCCGGTTGCAAACGAAAACAGGCCCGTTGCAAACGAAAACGGGCCGGTTGCAAATGAAAACGGGCCGGTTGCAAATGAAAACGGGCCGGTTGCAAATGAAAACAGGCCCGTTGCAAACGAAAACAGGCCCGTTGCAAACGAAAACAGGCCCGTCGCAAATGAAAACAGGCCCGTCGCAAACGAAAACGGGCCGGTTGCAAATGAAAACAGGCCGGTTGCAAATGAATCTGTGGAGCGGCGGCCGCCCTCAGCCGCCGAATTCTCGCAGGAGGTCGGCGGCCGAAGCGGCCGCCGCTCCACCAACTGGATGCCCGGGAGGCTACAATAATTCTTGAATGTGCGGGCGTGCGCTCTCTCTCCTCCTCACCCTTCTCCTCACCACCATTCCCCTCGCCGCTGACTGCAACTGGACGCTTCGCTACAGCGGCGAATTTCGCGCGACCGTCTTCGACGTCGTCGTCGACGGCGAGGGAATCGTCTGGCTTGCGACCGGCTACGGCCTGCAACTGCTCGAGCCGGTCACCGGGCGCGGCTACGCGATCGTCGGATCGCTGCCGATTCCCGGATCGACGCGCGTCATCGCATTGAACGGGATCCTCGCCTACGTCGGCAGCGGCTCGCGCCTGTACGTCGTCCGCCGCGACGGGCACAAGCTGACGATCGTCAGCTCGATGGACGCGGGCGGAACGGTCAACGACATCGCGCTCGTCACGTCGTACCTGTTCGTCGCGACGTCGAACAGCATCGCACACTATTTCCTGTTCGACGCGACGCATCCCGAGCGCAGCAGCGTCGTCCTCTTCACGTCGCGCCCGAACGTCACATCGCTCACTGTCTCCGGCACCACGGTCTATGCCGCCGACGGCGACTCGTCCGTCGAACGTTTCCTCGGCGCGAACACGACGCTGCCGCAAGGCACGACGCCGCTCGACTCGCTCGCGCGCGCGTCGGCCGTGCACACGATGCCGAACAACAACGTGATCGTGTCCGACGAGCTCGGACAGAACAGCGACATCTTTGCTCCCAACAGCACGACGAAGATCGGACGCATCGCCTACGGTACGAACGCGTACGCGGCACTGACGACCGACAGCTTTTTCGCCGCCGGACCGCAGCGCACGTTCCGCGCCGTCGATACGACGACGATCGCGCGCGTCGCGGAGCTGTACGCGCAGCAGCTGCAAGCCGTCGGCGGCACGAGCAACCGCATCTTCGCGATGACGCGCAGCGGCAACACGCTCCTCGTCGCCGCCGGCGACATGGGACTGTTCTCGTACGAGATCGCCGGCCTCGCGCCGCCCCGCCCGCTCGTCAGCTACAGCGAAGGCGCGAAAGGGAGCGCGCTGACGATCGGCGACCGCGCGTTTTACGCGGACAGCGCGGGCATTGCCGAAGCGGCGATCATTCGCAGCGGGATCTCGCTGTCGCCGGTGCGCTCGTGGACGACACCGTCTCCGACGTTGCACGACACGACCGCAACGTCGCTCCTCGCATCGAGCACCGCCGAAGTGCGCATCTGGTCCGTCGAAGGCCAGACACCCACCACCACGTTCACTGCAACGATGCCGGCCAACGTGCGCTCCGCCGTCGTCACGAGCAACGCCGTGTTCGCGAATCTCGTGGACAACAGCGTGTGGCGCGCAGCGCTCGCCGGCGGCGCACCGACACAAGTGGACGCCGGCGCGCCCGTGCACGCGATCGCTCGCTCCAGCGCGAACGTGATCTTCGCGACGATCACCGACGACGCCAACACGGTGCTTCGCTACTACGCGAACGGCGACACGACTGCATCGCCGCGCGTGTTCAATCTCGACGGCGTCGCAACCGGCGGTGTCGCGCTGAACAGCACGAGCGCGGCGATCTTCACGTTCCGTGGTCTCAGTGTCATCGACCTCGCAAGCGGCGCCGTGCGCGTGCTGCCGTCATCGAATCGCACGATCCCGAAGCAACTGCTCTTTTCCGGCACCGACCTTCTCGTCCTCGGCGATCCGTCGACGCTCGCGGTGTGGAACACGACGAACAACACGCTCCTGCGCGAGCATCCGCTGCCCGCGTCGCCGCAGCGCATGAACGTCGCGAACGGCGTCGCCGTCATCGCATCGAGCGCCGGCTCGATGGCCATCGCGTACAACGGCACGCTGCCGAAACCGTCCGCGATCAACGGCAACCGCTTCTACAAAAAAGCAGCCGCCGCGGGCGACTACCTCTATCTCTTCGACGATCACGTCGACGTGTACTGGACCGCGAAAGGCGCGGCGCCGACGTTCATCAACAACATCGCCGCACCCGGCACGATCGACATCGCCGCTCTTCCGCAAACGCTCTTCGCCCTCGGCGCGTTCGGCACTGTGACCGCGTACTCGACCGCCGGCGCGCCAATCGCGCAGACCACCATCAACGAAGGCCCGGACGCGCAGCCGCTCGCGATCGCGACCGTCGGCAACGCGGTGTGGGTCGCGTTCGAAAAGGGCTGCTCGAGCGGCACGTGCGAGCGGAAGACGCTCGTCCTCGATCCGCAGTCGCTCACGATCACCGCGACGATGACCGGCGGCTTCAAGCGCGTCGTCACGAACAGCACCGCGACGCGCGCGTACGCGCTCTTCTCGACGCCGGACGACATGCGCGTCATCAACATTCTCAATCCGCTGCAACCGTCGCAGATCATGTCGGCGGCGAGTCCCGCGAACGCCACCGACATCGCGTTCGCCGGCGGCACGGTCTACGTCATCGCCGACAAGGTCTACGCCTACAACGAGGCGTTCGTGCAGTCGGGCGAATTTCTCTCCGCATCCACCGCGCCCGCGAACATGTCGATCGAAGACAGCTGCGCGGTCGTCACCGGCCGCGCGGAAAATCCGCAGCTCTACTCGACTGTCGGCTGGGTCGCCTCACCCACACAAATCGCCGCGCCGTCGAGCGTGAGAGTGCTCGCGCAACAACCCGGCCGCCTGTTCCTGCTCACCGATCACTCGATCGAAGTCTGGACGGCCGCGCCGCCGGCGACCGGCGGCAAGAAACGCGCGGCGGCGCATTGATGGTGTAACGCGGGCCCCACACCGTCGATAATCGCGCGGCCAATGCCGAAGATCCGTTTTTCATCCGACGCAAACGCATATCGCATCACGCTCGACGATCCGCCGCTGCACATCCTCGACGTCGCGATGCTCGCCGAATTGCGCGACGCGCTCGCTCGAGTGGCGAACGATCGCCACGCGCTCATCATCGACGCCACCGGCGACAAGGCCTTCTCTGCCGGCGCGAGCGTGCCGGACCACCTCGGCGACCGCGTTGCGACGATGCTCGCGAATTTTCACGACTGCTTCCGCACGCTCACGCGTCTCGACCTCGTCACCGTCGCCTTCGTTCGCGGCCCTGCGTTGGGAGGAGGGTGCGAGCTCGCCAGCGCCTGCGACTTCGCCCTCGCGTCCGATCGCGCGCGCTTCGCGCTGCCGGAGATCACGCTCGGCGTCTTCCCTCCGGTGGCGGCGTATCAGATGTCGCGGCAAGTCACTCCGCGCATCGGACTCGAAGCGATGCTCACCGGCGAGCCGATGGACGCTCGTCTCATGACGAACGCGATCTTTCCGCACGACGAATTCGATGCGCGCGCCGAGGAGTGGATGCAGCGTTTGTATCGACAAAGCGCGTCGTCTCTGCGATTCGCGAAGAAAGCGTTCCGCATCGCGCAGGCCGAAGACTTCGACGAGCGGCTCGCGCGCGTCGAGCGGCTTTATCTCGAAGAGCTGATGAAGACCGATGATGCGACCGAGGGATTGGTCGCGTTCATGGAGAAGCGGAAAGCGGCGTGGCGCCGGCGATAGCTACTGCTGCTCGAACGCGACCGTCGTCTTCGCGTCGAACTTCACGTTCATCTTCTTCGCCGGCGATATCGCGGCACCGAACGTAACGATCATCACGACGCCCGAGGTCTTTCCGTCGCAGCCGACCGGCATCGGACGGATGACCTGGAGCGGGCCCGTTTGCCTCGCGATCGACTTGCCGCCGTCGTCCACCCACTCCAGCGGCGGCGACTGTTTGTTGCTGATCGCTTTCGCGAGGTCCTGCGCTTCCTGGAACGTGAGCTTGCCGGTGAGCAGCGTCACGACCTGGCGCACGCCCTGGCGCGTGGTGACGAACTTGTTCACGCACTGCGCCCCCGACGCGAGCTGAGCGGCAGCGAACAACGACACGACGACTGCTGCGATACGAACCTTGGACATTCCGGACGACCTCGAATCGCTTTAGACAAACCTGAAACCGCCGGAAATTCCACACGTAGAAATCAGTGCAGCCGGCTGTGTCATTATGACTTCGATGGACGTCCCGCCCGACACGAAACGGCGCGGCATCTCGCCCGCGTTCCTGGTCTGGCTTTGCGGCGTGGCCGCGATCATCATCCTCCATTACGCCGGCGTCGTTCTCGACCGGTTCCACCGCACCCTCGGTCCGTTCGCGCTCCTCTCCTTCTTCGCCTGGCTGCTCGTCATCTCGCTCACCATCTACGGCTTCGCCATCGCCGCGCGATGGATCCTGCGCAAGCTGTTCTGGACCGTCGGGCGGCGGCTCTTCCTCAGCTACGTGATGATCGGCGTGCTGCCGTTCTTCCTCTTCGCGATTCTGCTTATCGCGATTTTGTATGTCATCGCGGGCGTCGCGAGCCAGGCCAGCTATCGCCAGGAACGGCAGAACATGCTCGGCTATCTCGAGTCGCTCAACGCCGACTACGCGATTCAGGGACGGCGGCCGCGCATGGAAGGGCTCGAGCTGTACGACACCGCGAACGCGAGCGGCGCGAAGCTACCGGCGTGGCTGCGGATGAAGACCTACAGCGGTCTCGTGCTCCGCGGACGGCAGCCGCTGCTCGTTTCGGCGCGGCAGTACGGCCGCGCGCGCGCGGTCGTGCTCGTGCTGCCGATCGACGAGCGTTTCGCGAAGCAGGTCGAAGAGCGCGGCGGAATGATCAGCGCGACGACGGTCGGCGAGCGTGAGCGCGACGGCGTCAACATCCAGCCGGCCGACGCGCACTTCAAAGACTTCGGCGAGCGCGGATTCGCGTGGAACCGCATCTACTTCTTCGAGACGACGGAAGAAGGCACGGTCCTCAACTGGAAAGACGGCGCGACGAATCCGAAGACGCGGATCTTCACGCTGATCTCGAATCCGGTGCGCAGACTCTCCGAGTACTACTTCGGCGGCGCGACGAACTCGCAGCTGATGCACGTCATCTTCTGGGTGATCATCGGTCTCGCCGCGACGTTGATGGCCGCGTACTTCATTGCGACGGCATTCGCGGCGGTGCTGATCTTCTCGATCTCGCGCGCGGTGAATCGCATCGAGAAAGGCACGCGCGCGGTCGAGCGCGGCGACTTCTCGTATCGCATCCGGATGAAGCGCAACAACCAGCTCGGCGCGATGGCGATATCGTTCGATCGCATGACCGAGTCGATCGCGTCGCTGCTCGCGTCGGTGACGGAGAAGGAGCGGCTGCAGAGCGAGATCGAGATCGCCGCGACGATTCAGCGCAATTTGTTGCCGCGCGAAGGCCCGCAATTCGGCGGTGTCTCGTTCTCCGCGCACTTCGAGCCCACGACGTCGATCGGCGGCGACTACTACGACGTCTTCAACCTCGACAAATCACGCCTCGCGGTCGCGATCGGCGACGTGTCGGGACACGGCCTCTCGACCGGACTGGTGATGGCGATGGTGAAAGCCGCGATCACGACGCTCGTCGAAGAAGGCGCCGACGAGACGTCCCTCTTTCAGCGACTCAACCAACTGGTCTATCGCTCGACCGAACGGCGCGCGTTCATGACGCTCGCGTTTACGATCTTCGATCTCGAGCGCCGCACGATCCGCCACACGAACGCCGGTCATCTCTATCCGTATCTCCTCCGCCGCGACAGCAATCAGCCGATCTCGATCGAGTCGCCGTCGCTGCCTTTGGGCGTGCGCGCCGAATTGCGCACGCACACCGCTGAAGAACAGCTGCGCGAAGGAGACACGATCGTGTACCTCTCGGACGGAATCGTCGAAGCGCAGGACGAGGACGGAGAGCCGTTCGGCTTCGATCAGCTCGAGACCCTGCTCGCGCGCCAGCAGGACCGCTCGCCGTCGGCGGTGCGCGACGCAATCCTCGCCGCGATCGCGCGGCACTCCGGCACGCGCCCGGCGGACGACGACCGCACGGTGATGGTGTTGCGGTTCGACAGCTTGCTGACGGCGACGGCGAGCGCGGCTGCGCTCGAGCCGGCGCTCGCCACGAGCGATTGATGCTGGTGTGGGGCGGGCTTTCCAGCCCGCCTCCCGGGGCGCAGGCTGGAAAGCCTGCGCTACACCATTAGCGATTGACGCTCGCCGCCGAGGCTACTTCCGCGCTCGCGATCACGTTCTCATCGATCGCCTTGCGAATGTGCTTCGCGATGCGGTTGATGTAGTTGACGGTCTCGCGGAACGGCGGGACGCCGTTGTACTTCCAGATGTTTCCTTCGCCAGCGTTGTATGCGGCGACGGCGAGATCGGCATTGCCGTCGAACGTCTTCAGCAGCCACTTCAGGTAACGCGCTCCCGCGTAGATGTTCTCTTCAGGATCGAACGAGTTCTTCACGCCGAAGCGCTCCGCGGTCGCGGGCATCAGCTGCATGAGACCGCGGGCGCCTTTGTGCGAGAGCTCGTGCGGGTTGTAGTCGGATTCGGCTTTGATCACTGCGGAGACGAGCGCGGCGTCGACGTCGAACTTCTTCGCGGCGGCGACGATGATCTCGTTGTACTTCGACTGCCAGAGCGGCGGACTCACTTCGCTGTACTTCCACGAACGCTTCGGGAAGACGCCTTCTTCGACGATCTTCTTCACTTCCTCGACGACTTCGGGCGTCGTGACTTCGTCGTCGACGATGCGCTCGATGCGCGTCAGCGCCATCGACATCTTCCCACCGCCGGCGAACGTGAGATGGATCGTGTCCTCCTCGACGGCGTAGGCCTCGATCTTCATGTTGCGCCCGTCGCTGAACACCGCAATGCTCGCGCTCGCCGCGTTGGCGGCGAGACAAATCGCGAGAGCGAGAAAAACGCGTTTCATCGAGATCGGGTTCAACTGCTTGGTTGGGACGATTATGCCCGGGAAAGGTCTCCCAGCCTCCACCCTCCCACCCTCCCAGCCTCCCAGCCTCCAAGCCTCCAAGTCCCTCCCGCCCACTCCTGGGAGGCTTGGAGGCCAGGAGGCTGGGAGGCTGGCAGACTCACGCCCGCGGGTGGAACTGCTCATATATCCGCTGCAGACGAGCCCGCGAAACGTGTGTGTAGATCTGCGTCGTCGAGATGTCGGCGTGGCCGAGCATCATCTGCACGGAGCGCAGGTCGGCGCCGTTTTCGAGGAGGTGCGTGGCGAACGAATGGCGCAGCACGTGCGGCGAAATGTGCGTCTTGATCCCCGCCACGCGCGCGTAGCGCACGATCTTCATCCAGAACGATTGCCGCGTCATCGGACGTCCGCGGCGCGACAAAAAGAGATGCGGATCGGCGTGCTTATCGAATGCGGAACGTCCGCTCTCGCGATAGCGCAGGATCGCGTCGCGCGCGGCGTCGCCGAACGGAACGATTCTTTCCTTCGAGCCTTTGCCGATCGTGCGCAGGAATCCCGCGTCCATCACCACATCGTCGATTCGCACTTTGATCAGCTCGCTGACGCGCAGTCCCGTTGCGTAGAGCAGCTCGAGCATCGCCGCGTCGCGCAGTCCCTCCGCGGTCGTGCGATCGGGCGCGGCTAACAGTGCGTCGATTTCCGTCGGAAGAATCGACTTCGGCAGCGTCGACCAGAGCTTCGGATTCTCGAGGTTCTCCGTCGGATCCGCCTTCAGATGACGCTCCGCGACGAGGAAGCGGAACATCCCGCGAATCGCCGCGAGCGCCCGCGCGACGGAGCGCGCGGAGATGCCGGCGCCGCGCAGCGACTGAAAGTATTTGACGAGATGAATGCGCTCGACGCGCTCGATCTCGATGGACTGATCGCTCAGCCAGTGGCCGAAGCGGCGCAGGTCCGTCGCGTAAGACGAGAGCGAGTTTTTCGCGAGACCTTTCTCGACGGCGAGGAAGTCGAGGTAGATCGGGAGATACGTGGTGAAGAACTGCGTTTTCTCTTTGTCAGGCTCTCGCATGGTTGGATGAGGCCACCACATCCGCCATGTACGAGCTTCGCACAAAGGGACCGGAAAACACAGCGCGGAAGCCGAGGTCTTCGCCGATGGCGCGGTACTCGTCGAAGACGTCGGGATGGACGTACTCGACGACGTCGAGCTTCTCGCGCTTCGGCTGGAGGTACTGCCCGATCGTCACGATCTCGACCTGCGACTCCAGGAGACGCTCGAGCACTTCGATCACTTCCTCGCGGCGCTCGCCGAGGCCGAGCATCAATCCCGACTTCGTCACGACTTCCGGGTCGAGCGACTTCGCTTCGCGCAACACGGCGAGCGAGCGCTCGAAGCGCGAGCCGGGGCGGACGAAGTCGTACAGCCGCGGCACGGTCTCGACGTTGTGATTGAAGTAGTCCGGCTTCGCCTCGATCACCGTACGCACCGCGTCGCGATTCCCGCGAAAGTCGGACGTGAGCACTTCGACCGCGGCGTCGGGAAGCGCGATGCGCAATTCGCGAATCGTCTCCGCGAACTGCTGCGCGCCGCCGTCGGCGAGATCGTCGCGCGTCACGCACGTGACGACGACGTGGCGCAATCCGAGTCGCCGCGCGGTTTCCGCGATCGCGCGCGGCTCATCCTTCGAAGGCGGCGCGTACGGACGTCCGGTCGTCACGTTGCAGAAGCCGCACGAGCGCGTGCAGACATCGCCGAGAATCATGAACGTGGCGGTGCCGCGCGAGAAACACTCCGTGCGATTGGGGCAGGCCAGCGACTCGCAAACGGAGTGCAGCTCGCGTTCGCGCAGCATCGTCTTCACTTCGCGGAGCGAAGCGAGATTCAGTTTTTTCTCGCGGATCCAGGGAGGAAGCATGTGAAGCTAATTGAGAATTGTGAATTGAGGATTGAGGATTGTGAATTGAGAAGCCTCTCGCGGCTCAATCCACAATTCACAATTCACAATTCACAATAAAAAAGTGCCGCCCAAAGGCGGCACGCAAACAGATCGCGGTAACCGAGGTTAGTGGCCCGTCGTCGCGAGCGACTTCTCGAGGCACTTGTGAATGAGCTTCTCCGCCTCCGGCTCAGGGATGTTTTTCACGATCGCGACTTCGCTGACGAGCAGGTACTTGGCGCGGTCGTACATTTTCTTCTCGCGGAAGGAGAGGCTCTTGCGCTTCTGCACTTCGTTGAGGTTCTTGAGAACTTCGGCGACGTCCTCGAGGCGGCCGGTCTTCATCTTCTCGAGGTTCTCGCGGTAACGGCCTTTCCAGTCCGTGTGGCTCTTCACCAGCTTCTGCTCGAGCAGGCTGAGGAGACCTTTGATCTCCTTCTGCTGATACAGGCGGCGAAGACCGACGCGGTCCGTGTTCATGATCGGCACCATCAGCCGCGAGTTGGTCGCGAGAAGCCGAAGGTGATAGTAGCTGTCCCCCGGGGGCATGATCGGTGATTCACCGATATGCTCCACGACCGTGACACCATGGTTGGGATAAACGAGCTTGTCCCCGACCTTGAATCCTAGTTTCATTGACGACAAGTGAGGCTCCTTTCGGAAATTGCTGAGACAACAACTTGAGGGACAGGCATTCTACGTCACGGAGCGCGTGTCGTCAAACCACCAAAAAGTATAAAAATCGAAGGTTTTCGGGCTCTACCGGCGCATTTTCCGGATGAGCTGATGTAGTTGATCGAGCCCTTCGCGACGCTCCGCCTCGCTGCCCGTGAGCAGGTCTTCAATGAGCTGCAGTTCGGTCTGCATTTCTACCTGAGCCGCAGCGTCCGGCGCGGCGGTAACCGTCATGGTCGACTGTGACGGAGATGGAGACGGAGCGGCCGCGACCTGTCGCACAGGCGCGCCGAGCACGTCGCGGACGCGTTGCGCGGATGCGCGAAGCGAGGGGATGTCGCCGTTGTCGAGCGCGCGCTGCATCGCCTTCGCGGACGCGACCGCCTGCGCGTACGGACTGTCGGCGTTGTCGACGATGCGCGCCTGCACGAGCACGACGTCGAGATTGCCGTAGCCTTTCGGATCGCCGTTCGCCACGATTCCGATCTTCACCTGCCGGGCTACGGCCGGGAGATCGATCGGCTTGACGTCGCCCGGCTGCATCCACGCTTTCACATCGACCGAGCTGCGCTCCGTCTGCGACTTCCCTTCCGCCACCATCTCGATGTCGACGCGCTCGATCCAGACCGGCAGGTTCTTGCGCACGAGCAGACGCCGCGTCGGCACTTCGAGCACGACGCGATAGATGAACGAGCCCTTCACCTCGTCCGTCTCCATCTGGTCCTTGCGCGGCTGCACCGAGAATGACTGCGTCGCGCGTGCCGCTTCGAAACGCTCGTACGTCGCGTATTGAAACGAGCCGTCCGGACGCTTGCCGCGAAGCAGATCGACGTCTTCGTTGACGATCCGCTTCAACAGATCGCGCGGCAGATCGCGCTTCGACGCTTGGGCGACGCGATCGACGACGAGCGCGTCGTCGGAGACTTGTTGCACGAAAGGCGTTTGCTGAACTATCGAGGACGGCTGCGCCAGTGCACTCGCCGCGAAGAGGAACATCAGAATCAGAACCACACGCCTCATCACACCACCCCCAGTTCCGAAAGGACGCTCTTTCCCGCGAGGCCGGTTTGCGGCAGCGAGAGGTACTCGCAAATCGTGGCGCCGAGGTCGCCGAACGTGGAGCGCGTGCCGAGCGGGCGCGCGCCCTGGATGCGCGGACCGGCGACGAGCAGCGGCACGTACTCGCGCGTGTGATCGGTCGAGACGTCGGTCGGATCGCAGCCGTGATCGGCGGTGATGAACAAGAGATCATCCTGCTGCATCGAGTCCAAGAGAGCGGCGAGCTCGGTGTCGAACGTCTCCAGCGCTTTCGCGTAGCCGACGGCATCGTTGCGATGGCCGTACTTCGAGTCGAAGTCGACCAGATTCGTGAAGATGAAATCGGCGTTCGACTGCCGAATGAGATCGATCGTCTTGCGCATGCCGTCGGAGTTCGACTCCGTGCGGATCTCCTGATCGATGCCGACGCGATCGAAGATGTCGGCGATCTTGCCGAGTCCGATCACGCGCCGTCCCGCGTTGTGCGCGCGCTCGACAACCGTCTCGCCCGTCGGCCGCACGGAAAAGTCTTTGCGATTCGGCGTGCGTTTGAAGTGACCCTTCCCCGTGCCGACGAAGGGCCGCGCGATGATGCGCCCGACATTGTTCTCGCCGCGCATCAATTCGCGCGCGATGGCGCAGATGCGCCACAACTCCTCGACCGGAATCACTTCCTCATGCGCCGCGACCTGGAACACCGAGTCCGCCGACGTGTACACGATCGGATATCCGGTGCGCACGTGCTCTTCGCCGAGCTCGTCGAGGATCACCGTGCCGGATGCCGGCTTGTTTCCGAGCGTCTTCCGCCCGATCCGCCGCTCGTATTCTTCGATGATCTCGCGGGGAAACCCGTTCGGATACGTGCGGAACGGATCCTTCACGATGAGCCCCATCATTTCCCAATGCCCCGTGGTCGTATCCTTCCCCGCACTAACCTCGGCCATCCGCCCGTACGCACTCGACGGGTTGTCCGTCGTTGCCGGCGTCGGAAGCGCGTGCAGCAGGCCGAGGCGCGTGAGTGTAGGGAGTTGCGGGTGCTGCGAGTCGAGCACGTGGCCGAGGGTGTTGGAGCCCTCATCGCCGAAGTCGGCGGCATCAGGAAGCTCGCCGACACCGAGAGAGTCGCAGACGATGACGATTGCGCGGTTTTTCATAGGCGGCTGTTTCGTGAAGCGTTAGTGATGAAGGATGAAGGATGAAGGATGAAAGATGAATGCGGGTTAGTCATGACGTTTGCGAATTAGCTTTAATCGTTTTTACAGAAGCTACCAGAATGCGCGTCAGTTCGTCGGCTTCTTGGATCAGCGGCGCGAGTCGTTGTGTAGGCATCACGTTCGATTCGCTGATCAACTCGAGCCAGTAGCTTGTCTCGTCGAGTTCCTGCAAGGCGGTTTCGAGTTTACTGACCAATTCCGCATTCGACCGGGCACGATAAGCCTCGCGACAATGAGAGCCGACAGACGTGCCGGCGCGCAGCACTTGTCGCGCCATCACGGTCGCCTCACGACGCCGCGGTAACGCTGATGAAAGCCTGATGATTCGCAATGCGAACGTTTTAGTTCGATCGCACAAATCGCGAGTCATCCTTCATCCTTCATCCTTCATCGCTAACTGCTCTCGCGAAACACTACGTCAGGTGTTCATGTACAAGCGGCCGCGCCTTCGGCTGGTCGTCTCCAAACTCTACGAAGGACAGAAACCTTGACACGAGCTCTCGCTCGTCTCGTGCCGCCGCGCCCAACTGAATCCGCGCGATCACCTCTCCCGCTTTCACTTCGTCTCCGCTGCGCTTGTCGAACATCACGCCCGCGGCGTAGTCGATCACGTCGTCGGCTTTCTTGCGGCCGGCGCCGAGGTCGACGGTGAACATGCCGGCTTGATAGGTGTCCATGTGGGTGATGTAGCCGGAGCGCGGCGCTTTGACTTCGATGACGGTGCGGGGCTGAGGGAGGAGTGAGTAGTCGTCGACGATTTTCGGGTTGCCGCCTTGTGCGGCGATCCATTTGCGCGTTTGTTCGAGTGCGCGGCCGGACGTGAGCGCGTCGTGGAGCGCTTTGCCCGCGGATGCGTCGTCGAATCGGCCGGACATGGCGAGGATGCGCACGGCTTGCGCGCGCGTCACTTCCATCACGTCCGCGGGTCCTTTGCCTTTCACGCATTCGATCGTTTCGATGATCTCGTTTGCGTTTCCTGCGGCGATGCCGAGCGGGCGGTCCATGTCGGTGATGAGCGCTTCGACGCGTGTGCCCGATCCCGCGGCCGCGGCGATCAAACTTTGCGCGAGCGCTTTCGAGTCGGAGTAGTTGCGCATGAACGCGCCGCTGCCGGTCTTGACGTCGAGGATGAGCGCGGACGCGCCCATCGCGAGCTTCTTCGACATGATCGATGCGGTGATGAGCGGGAGCGACTCGACGGTGCCGGTGACGTCGCGCAGCGCGTAGATTTTTTTGTCGGCGGGCGCGATGCCTTCGGTCGACGTCGAGATCACGCAGCCGCAATCGGCCACCGCTTTCTCGAAGTCGGCGCGCGACAGGCGCGCGTTGAAGCCGGGGATCGCTTCGAGCTTGTCGAGCGTGCCGCCGGTGTGCCCGAGGCCGCGGCCGGAGAGCATGCCGATCTTGATGCCACAGGCGGCGACCCACGGCGAAAGGACGAGCGAGACTTTGTCGCCCACGCCGCCGGTGGAGTGTTTGTCGGCGAAGTAGTCGTAGCTGTCGCGCAGGTGCCACTGCTCGCCCGAGCGCAGCATCGACTGCGTGAGCGTCGCCATCTCCGGAGCGGTCATGCCGTTGATCGCGATTGCCATCAGGAGCGCGGACATCTGATACTCGGGGATCGCGCTCTTCGTGAAGCCGTCGATGAAAAACTCGATCTCAGCAGCGTCCAGCGGACCGCCGCGGCGTTTCTTGTTGAGCAGCTCGTACACGGAGTAGTCGGCCATAGTGCGCGGTAGCATAGCTGCCGAGCGTCCTGGCCTCCTAGCTTCCAAGCCTCCCAGTTTCTAGGAGGCCGGGAGGCCCGGAGGCTTGGAGACCTGAACATGAGGGCAGTCATTCTTCTCAGCGGCGGCCTCGACTCCGCGACCGTGTTGGCGATCGCGAAACAGCAGCAGCGCGAATGCCTCGCGCTGTCGATCGTGTACGGGCAGCGGCATCGCGTCGAGCTCGATGCGGCGAAGCGCGTTGCGGACGCGGTCGGCGTTGCGGAGCACGTGGTGTTGCCGCTCGACTTGCGCGTGTTCGGCGCGAGCGCGCTGACTGCGGACATCGAGGTGCCGAAAGATTCTGCGGGCGCGCCGGGAATTCCCGTCACGTACGTTCCCGCGCGCAACACGATCTTCCTCGCGCTCGCGCTGGGTTTCGCGGAAGCGCGCGAAGCGGAAGAGATCTGGATCGGCGTGAACGCGCTCGACTACAGCGGCTATCCCGACTGCCGGCCGGACTTCATCGACGCGTTCCAGGACGTGATCTGGAAAGGAACGCGCAGCGGCGTCGAGCATCACACGCCGCGCCTCGTCGCGCCGCTCCTGCACATGACGAAAGCGCAGATCATCGAGCGCGGCACCGACCTCGGCGTCGACTACGCGATCACGCATTCGTGCTACGACCCTGACGCGCAGGGACACGCGTGCGGACACTGCGACTCGTGCATCCTGCGAAGAAGAGGATTTGAGGAGGCCAGGGTTTTGGACCCCACGATTTACGCGAGCGCGTTAACGATGAAGGATGAAGGATGACGGATGACGGATGAGAGATGAACGGCGTCAAAGGCGTGAATTCATCTTCATCTTTCATCCTTCATCCTTCATCCTTCATCGCTAACGATCTCGCCATGCGCGTGACTGAAATCTTCCACTCGATCCAGGGCGAATCCACCCACGCCGGCCGCCCGTGTGTGTTCGTCCGACTCACCGGCTGCAATCTGCGCTGTGTGTGGTGCGACTCGGAGTACACGTTCGCCGGCGGCGAGCGGATGTCGATCGATGAAGTCCTCGATCGCGTGAAACGCTACGACTGCGATCTCGTGGAAGTGACAGGCGGGGAGCCGCTGGCGCAGGCGGAGTCGTTCGAGTTGATCAAACGGCTCTGCGACGAGGACCTCGAAGTGCTGATCGAGACGTCGGGCTCGATCGACATCACGCCGGTGGATAAGCGCGCGAAGATCATCCTCGACATCAAGTGTCCCGGCTCCGGCGAAGTCGACAAGAATCGATGGGAGAACCTCGATCATCTTCGTCCGCACGACGAGATCAAGTTCGTGATTGCCGATCGCACCGATTACGATTGGGCGCGCCGCATGATCGAAGAGCGGAAGCTCGATCGCTGGACCGTTCTCTTTTCGCCGGTGTGGGGCTCGATGGACATGAAGTCGCTCGCCGAATGGATGCTCGCCGATCGCGTGCCGGCGCGCTTTCAAACGCAACTGCACAAGCACATCTGGGGAGCGGACGTTCGCGGAGTATGAACAAACCGGTACTCGATCACATCGGCATCGCCGTCAAATCGCTCGACTCGGCGAAGATCTACGAAGCCCTCGGCCTGACGATCGATCACGTCGAAGTCGTCGAGACGCAGGGCGTGAAGACCGCGTTCCTCTCCATCGGTGACTCGAATCTCGAGTTGCTCGAGCCGACCGGCCCCGACTCGCCGGTCGCGAAGTTCATCGAGAAACGCGGCGAAGGGATCCATCACATCTGTTTCCGCGTCGACGACATCGACGTGCATCTCGCACAGTTGAAAGAAAAAGGATTCCGTCTCATCAACGAGACCGCGGTGCCGGGCGCGCACGGATGCCGCGTCGCGTTTCTGCATCCGGCCGCGGGCAATGGCGTGCTGATTGAACTAAGCGAGAAGCACGAATGATCGAAGGATTCGATCCGCAGTCGCTCGTCATCGTGAATCTCATCAATCCGAAGGAGAAGTTCTTCGGCCTGCTGCGTACGCTCTCTGCAGCAGGCGTGACGATGCGCGCGATCAATCTCGATTCGTTCGACGACTGGATCCGCCAGCTCGCGCGCGGCGAAGAAGAGGAGATCGTGATGTTCACGATGTTCGCCCCGCTGTTTCGCGTCGAGCGCATCTTCCTCGACGAGCCAGCCGGCGCGATCAAGTCCTATGCGCAGCGCTTCGAGGAAGTCGTCGGCATGACTGTCCACGCGTACCTCGGCGACGCCGGCGCCGCGCCGTCCGTATAATTCGCGCTCGATAACGTTTTTTATGGAGATTTCTTTGAAGACACCCATTCGTACATTGTTCGTCGCGGCCGTCGCCGCGATGCTCCTTTTCGCCGGATGCAAACGGGAGGAGAACTACTCCGAGCCCGAGGCGTTTAGCTTCGTCGTCTATCCCGGCTCGAAATACCTCGGCGAGATGACCGAGGCGACGAAGAACGCGCACCGAGTGATCAATCCGGGACAGGAGCCGCCGCCGACGGCGATCTACGACACCGACGCGCCGATGGAGCAGGTGGCGGAGTATTACGCGAAGGAGTACGGCTACAACGGCGTCGCGCCGGACATGACGAACAACCTCAACGCCGCGAAGCCGCCCGCGTACTACCGCACCGGCGATCTCGCCACCGACAACAAGGGCATCGAGCCGCTGCTGAAGAAAATGAACATGCCGACCGACGTCTCGAAGGCGACGGGGCTGTACAAAGCGGCCGACATCCAGGGACGCCCGAACCGTCCGCGCGTGACCGTGCAGCGGCCGTACTTCGACTTGACGAAGTCGCAGGTCGTGGACCGGACGCTGATTTTGATGTCGCGGTAAGCGCGAGTTTCATAAGCCATCATCCTGAGAGCCTGTGAAAAAATCCCGTCATCCTGAGCCGCGCAGACGGCGAAGGATCTCTAAATTGCAGGCTCTTCGCATCTTGAGATCCTTCGCCGTCTTCGCGGCTCAGGATGACGGTTGCCGCGTCATAAACTGAGAACCCGATGAAACGCGAAGTCCTGATCGTCGGTCTCGGCCTGATCGGCGGCTCCGCCGGCATCGCGCTGCGCCGCCGCGGCTGGCGCGTTCGCTATGTTGATCCGCACGTCAATGTTGACGAAGCGCGTCGACGTGAGGCGGCGGACGAGCGCGCGGAGACCATCGACGGCGATTTCGTTCTGATCGCGACCAGCGTCGACGTCGCGATCGACATCCTGCGCGATCGACCCGGCGGTTTGACGACGTCGGTCTGCAGCGTGATGCAGCCGCTGCGCGACGTGGCGCAAACGCGCTTCGTCGCCGGCCATCCGATGGCCGGCTCACACGAACGCGGCCTTGCGGCCGCGCGCGGCGATCTGTTCGAAGGGAAGCGCTGGTTTCTCGATGCACACGACGACGCGGTCGAAGCGCTCGTGCGCGACTGCGGGGCGGTCGCGGAAGTCGTCGACGCGGCGGAGCACGATCGGGCGGTCGCGCTGACGAGCCATCTGCCGCAAATTCTCTCGACCGCACTCGCCGCCTACCTCGGCGATCGCGAGGACGTCCTCCGCTTCGCGGGCAGCGGACTCGCGACGTTCCTTCGCCTCGCGGCCAGCGACGCGTCGGTGTGGGCGCCGCTGATCGACGCGAACCGCGCGAACATCGCGCCGCATGCGGAAGAGCTCGCGCGCGTCGTCCGCGAGATCGTCGGCGGCGATGCGAGCGACGCGTTCGAGCGCGCGCAGCGGCTGTGGCGGAAGCTGCAGTGAATTTCACGTGGCTCTATGTCGCTGCGCTGTATGCAATCGCAATTGCGATTGTGCGCAGGGCTTCGCCGATGGCGGCTCCGCGGATGGCGGATGGCAGATCGCAGACGGCGGACGAATCACAGCCTCTGCCATCTGCCGTCCGCCATCCGCCATCCATCCCGTGGCGCGTGGCCGCGCTTTTCTACGCGCTCACGCTGGCGTTTCTCTTCCGTCCGATGACGGGGCCGTACAACAACGTCGCGCCCGACATCCTCAAGGCGGTGTGGCCGTGGCAGCAGCCGGGATTCGACAAGTATTCGGTCTCGAACTTCGAGTTGCAGGACGTGATGTTCCAGCTCGCGCCGTGGATGCAGCAGGTGCACGATCAGTGGCGCACGCTGCACGTGCCGCTGTGGAACGACCTCACCGGGTGCGGGATGCCGCTGCTGGCGAACATGCAGAGCGCGGCGCTCTCGCCGCTGCGTCTCCTCACGATTCCGCTGCCGCTGACGTACTCGCTCGCGGCCGAGGCGGCGATGAAGATTCTCGTCGCGCTGACGTTCACCTTTCTCTATTGCCGCCGGCGCTACGACGAACTGCCGAGCGTCATCGGCGCGATCTCGTTCGGCTTCGGTACGTTCATCCTCAGTTGGCTGCACTACCCGATCGGCGCCGCGGCCGCGTTTCTGCCGGCCGTGCTCTTCGCGATCGACTTGCTCGCGGAGAAGCGGACGTTCGCGCGCTTTGTCTTCGCCGCGTCACTCGGTCCGCTGCTGCTTTCGCAGGGCCATCCGGAATCGGTCGCGCACATCGCGTTCATCGCGACCGCGTACGCGCTCGCAACCGCGCCGCATGCGTGGAAGCGATTGCTCGCAGCCGCGATCGTGTCCGCGCTGCTGGCCGCGCCGATCCTCGCGCCGCTCATCGAAGCATTGCCGCTGACGATGCGCTATCAGGATTTGCAGCACACCTCGCATCGCAACGGCACCGCGTTCTCCGATTTTCCGTCGCTCGCGCTGCTCGTGCATCCGCGAATCTACGGCGAGCATCCGGGCGTGTTCTGGGGGCCGGCGGTGACCGAGGCGGTGTCGGGCTTCTGCGGGATTCTGGGTGTCGGCGCGTGGTTCGGCATGCTCGTGGTGCGGTTGCGCGGTCTTACGGTTTCGCGGTCGCGCGGCAACGACGACCGAGCAACCGCGCGACCGAGCAACCGCACAGCCGAGTGGTTCTATCTCGTCGCGAGCGCGGTGCTTTTTGTCTGGCTCGCGGACGTGCCGATCATCAGCATTCCATTGCGCGATCTCTTCTCGATCGCGCTCAACGCGCGATTGCGACTGCCGTTCTCGTTCTTCCTCGCGATCCAGGCCGCCGCGCTCGTGCATTACTGTGGAGGACAGGCAATCTTGCCTGTCCGGACAGGCAGGATTGCCTGTCCTCCACTGTTCGTCGCGATCGGCGCCGGTGCGGCGGCGCTAGCGTACGTGATGCTGCGCACGCACTTCCCCGATCCGGGCGAGCGGCACTTCGCGCTCGTCGCGTTGATTCCGAGCGTGGCGGTGCTCGTCGTCGCCGCGCTGTTCCGCAAACGTCCGGTGATCATCGCGCTCGCGGTGTATGTCGAGTTGTTCGCGACGTCGGCGGCGTGGAATCCGGTGCAGCGCGGCACGGAGCTCTATCCGCGCACGCCGATGATCGATGCGCTGCTGAAACTGCAGACGAAGGAGCCGTATCGCATCGCCGGCATCGGCGCGCCGCTGTTTCCGAACCTCAACGTGCCGTTCGGACTCGCGGACGTGCGCACGCACGATCCGATGGCGAACGGCCGCTACATGCGATTGCTGCGTACGACGCGCAACTGGGACCCGAACGCGTATTACGAAAAGTGGAACGACGCGGATTCGCCGCTGCTCGATTTTCTGAACGCACGCTGGATCCTGATGGAGCCGGCTGCTGGAATGGTGCGCGGCTCCGGCGCGCCTCCAGCCCCCACAGGCGCGCCGGAGGCGCGCACCACTCCAAATACCCGCTTCCGGCTCGTGTACGACGGAAAAGACGGGCGCATCTTCGAGAACGTGCACGCGATGCCGCGCTTTTTCTCGCATGAGGCGAACGTCGCGATCACGAAGTGGAGCGGTGACGCGTACGAGCTGCGCGTCGACGCGCCACGCGAAGCGGAGGTCGCGAGCAGCATCGCGTGGTGGCCGGGCTGGCGCGTGACATACAACGGCCGCGCGCTGCGGCCGCGCATCATTTACGGCGCGTTCCTCGGCTTCACGATTCCGCCGGGCGCCGGAACGGTGCGCGTGCGATTCGTTCCCATTTCGTTCTGGGGCGGCCTCGCGGTTTCGTTGTTGACCGTCGGCGTCCTCGCTATGATCCGCCGCCGTGTTTAATCCGACCTGGATGTTTGTCGGCGTCGTGTATGCCGCCGCAATCTGGCTTGCGCGCCGTGCAAACGCCGCCATCCCCGTCCGCATCGCGATTTTTTTCTACGCGCTTGTTTTCGTCTTTTTCTACCTGCCTCTGACGCAGGACTACGTCAATCTTCCCGTCGACTTCCTCAAGACGCTGCCGCCGTGGGCGCATCTCCTGCGCGATCACCGCGCCTCGAATCTCTACATGAACGACATCGTTCTGCAGATCGTGCCGTGGGCGCAGCAGGTGCGCGACGCGTGGCGCTCGCTGCACGTCCCGCTGTGGAACGAGCTCTCCGCCGCCGGCTATCCGCTCCTCGGCAATCCACAAACGTCCGCGCTCTCTCCGCTGCGCCTCCTCGCGCTGCCGCTCGACCTCGGCCACGCGATGACGGCCGAGGCGGCGATGAAACTGCTCATCGCATTCACGTTCACGTTTCTTTTTTGCCGGCGTCGCGGTTACTCGGAGCTCGCGAGCACGATCGGCGCGGTCGCGTTCGGGCTCTCGTCGTTCATCATCGTCTGGCTGCACTTTCCGCTCGTCACGTCTGCGTGCATGTTGCCGGCGGTGCTGTACGCGACCGATCTGCTCGCGGAACGCGTCACGTACAAACGCTTCGTCACCGCGGCGGTGGTGTGGGCGGTGCTGCTGTTCGGCGGACATCCGGAGACGGCGGCGCACACGTTTTTCATTGCAGTGCTGTACGCGCTGTGGATTGGCTTGGTGGAACGCAAAACGCAGAACGCAGAACGCAGAACGCAGAATGTTCTCAATTCTTCATTCTTCGCTCTGCGTTCTGCGTTCATCGTTCCGCGTTCTACCTATCGATTTTTTGCGGCATTCTTCTGCGCGCTCGCCGTCGCCGCGCTCATCGCCGCGCCGCTCCTTGCGCCGTTCGCGGAAGCGATCAACAAATCGAAGCGCTATCAGGAACTGCGCGCGCATCCGCCGGGCGTCGAAGTGCCGTTCTCCGACTGGCCGTCGTTCATCGCGACGCTGCAGCCGCATTTTTACGGCCGCATTCCGAACGAGCCGGCGTGGGGCACGGCCGCGCATCCCGAGTCGATCACCGGCTTCGCCGGCTTCCTCGGCGTCGCCGCATGGTTCGCGCTCCTCGCGCACGTGATCGCCACGCGGTCGTGGCGCTCGCGCGAGGCGTTCTTCGTCTTCATGACGCTGCTCGTGCTCGGAATCGTGATGTCGTGGCCGGGCGTGCGCGAGCTGTTTCATTTCATCTTCCGCCTCGCCGCGAACGCGCGACTGCGATTGCTGCTGGCGATGCTGTTCGCGATTCAAACTGCGGCGGTCGTGAATCTGCTCGAGCGCGGCAAACGCGCGCCCGTGCTGATCGGCATCGCCGCCGCGGGCGCGGTGTTGCTCACGTTTCTCGTCCGCACGAACTTTCCCGGCGCGATCCAACGCGATACGGCGTTGATCGCGATTTTCCCGAGTCTCGTCGTGCTCGTCGTCGCGGCGGTCATCGCGTTCTTCCCGCGCTGGTCGATGCTGATTCTCGTCGCGGTGATCGTGGAGTTGTGGAGCGCGGGACACGAATGGAACCCCACGATCGAGGCGAAGTGGATGTACCCGAAGACGCCGATCCTCGAGAAGATGGACGAGCTAGTCGCGAAACATCCCGCGCGCATGGTCGGCGCGGGGCCGGCGTTTTTCCCGAACCTCAACGGCGTCTACGGATACGAAGACATTCGCCCGCACGATCCGATGGCCTACGGCCGCTACATCGGCTTCATTTCGTGGGTGACGAATTACGACGCGGAGGACTACTTCGCGCGTTGGAACGACTTCAACACGCGCGTGCTCGATTACCTCAACGTGCGCTACGTGATCACGCCGTGGCGCGCGGAGCTGCCCGCGCCGCGCTACACGATGCTGTACGACGGACGCGACGGCCGCATTTACGAAAACCGCGACGTGCTGCCGCGATTCTTTCCCGTCCGCAACGTGATCATCGACTTCAACGACACGACGTTCTACGAAAAACTGAAACACCTCGACGAATGGCGCGAGACCGCGCTCCTCGACAAGCTCGATCTCGAAAACCGGCAGATGCACGACGACTTTTTCCGCCCGCGTCCCGTGAGCGCGCCGCTCGCGACGTCGGAGATCCTCGAAGCGAAGCCGTCGAGCTACCGCCTGCACGTCAAAGCGCCGCGCTACTCGCTCATCGTCAGCAGCATCCCGTGGTGGCCGGGATGGAAAGTGTCGCGCAACGGAGCGAACGTGGAGCCCATTCGCGTGAACGGTACGTTCCTCGGGTTTGCCGTGCCGCCGGGAGAATTGGACGTGCACGTGTGGTACGACCCGTGGACGTTCAGGTATGGAGCAATCGTTTCGGGACTGGCGATTGTCGTGTTGATCGTGATTGGAATGAAGGCAGAAGGCAGAAGGCAGAAGGCAGAATGAAGAAGGTTTCAGTTCTCACCTCTGCCTTCTGCCCTCTGCCTTCTGCCTTCATCTGAACTTCTTGTTCAGTCTGTCCCTCGCGACGTTATCCACCCGCGTCAGCGTCGGCGTGAGCACTTCGCGCTGCTTTTCGATCAGCTGCGCGATTCCGCCTTTTGCGAGCGCGAGCATCGCGTGCATTTCGTCTTCGCTGAAGCTCGCGGTCTCGGCGGTGCCCTGGATCTCGACGAACTTGCCTTTGTCGGTCGCGACAATGTTCATGTCGGTGCCGGCTTTCGAGTCTTCTTCGTAATTGAGGTCGAGCAGCGCCTGTCCGCCGTGCATGCCGACGGAGATCGCGGCGACGAAATCGATCACCGGCCAGTTTTGCATCTGCCCGTCGGTGTAGAGCCGGCCTAGCGCGAGGACGAGCGCGACGTACGAGCCGGTGATCGACGCGGTGCGCGTGCCGCCGTCGGCCTGCAGCACGTCGCAGTCGAGCCAGATCGTGCGCTCGCCGAGGAGCTCGGGATTGACGGCGGCGCGGAGCGAGCGGCCGATGAGGCGCTGAATCTCCATCGTGCGCCCGCCCTGCTTGCCCTTCGCCGCTTCGCGTTCCGTGCGATCGGTCGTCGCGCGCGGCAGCATTCCGTACTCCGCGGTCACCCAACCGCGTCCGCTGCGATAGAGAAACGGCGGCACTTTCTCCTGCACCGACGCCGTGCAGACGACGCGCGTGTCGCCGACTTCGATCAGCACCGAGCCTTCCGCGTGCTTGATGAAATTCGGCCGGAACGTGACCGGCCGCAGCTCGTCGGGCGCGCGGCCGTCCTTGCGCGTTTTTCCGCTCATGCCGTCACCCGCTCTTCGACCGACGACCCTTTCGGCACGACGACGATGCCGGAGTCCGTGACCGTGAACCGCTCGCGATCGTGATCGAGGTCGTAGCCGATCGTCGAGCCGGGCGGCAGCTTCACGCCCTTGTCGATGATCGCGCGGCGGATTTTCGAGTGGCGTCCGACGTCGACGCCATCCATGAGAATCGACTCGTCGACGTCCGCGTACGAGTTGATGCGCACGCGCGAATGCAGCACGCAGCGATTGATCGTGCCGCCGGAGATGATCGCGCCGTCGGAGACGAGCGAGTCGGTCGCGACGCCGATGCGCTGCGACTTCGAGTCCGCGAACACGAACTTCGCCGGCGGCCAGTGATTCGGCGCCGAGACGATCGGCCACTGCGGGTTGTACAGGTTGAAGAGCGGTGTGACCGCGACGAGATCGAGCGCCGCGGCAAAGTACGAATCGATCGTGCCGACGTCGCGCCAGTAGCCTTGGTTGTACGCGTCCTCGCCGGGAATGATGTTCTGGCCGAAGTCGTACGCGAACACCTTCGTCTTCGGATACATCTCCGGGATGATCTCTTTGCCGAAGTCGACGCCGGAGTTGCGCAGCGCGTTGCGCTGCAGGACGTCGATCATCACGCTCGCCTTGAAAATGTAGTTGCCCATCGACGCCAGGATCATGTCGGGGCGGCCGGGAATCGTGCGCGCGCCTTCCTTCGGCTTCTCGACGAATCCCGTGACGCGGAAGTCGTCGTCGACTTCGACGACGCCGAACTGATGCGCCTCTCCGACCGGAACCGGAACCGTCGCAATCGTGAGATCGGCGTCGTTGTTGATGTGCTCCTGCAGCATCTGATTCACATCCATCTTGTAGATGTGATCGCCGCCGAACACGCAGACGTACTCCGGTTGCTCGTCGAAGATCAGCTCGAGGTTTTGAAACACCGCGTCCGCCGTGCCGCGGAACCAGAACGGACCCTTGCGCATCTGCGCGGGCACGACGTCGACGTACTGTCCGATCTCCGGCACGAGCCGCCACGTGCGCGTGATGTGCTCGATGAGCGAGTTCGATTTGAACTGCGTGAGCACTTTGATCTTGAAGAAGCCGGAGTTGATGAAGTTGTTGATGACGAAGTCGATGATGCGATAGCGGCCGCCGAACGGCACCGCCGGCTTCGCGCGATCGCGCGTCAGCGGAAAGAGCCGCTCGCCCATTCCGCCGGCGAGAATCATCGTGAGCACGTTGCGGCGTGAAAACGCGTGATGCATCGGTTGCCGGATTCTTTCTACTGCCGCGCGGAAAAGCAAATTCGCGACCAAACCGGGATGGCGGGTGGCAGATGGCGGATGGCAGAAACGCAGCCCATGTTTCGCCATCTGCCATCCGCCATCGGCCATCTATACTTCGCCCGTGGCGGAAAAGGACTACTACGAAATTCTGGGCGTGAAGAAGTCGGCGTCCGAGGACGAGCTGAAGAAGGCGTACCGCAACCTCGCCAAGAAATGGCATCCCGACAAGCACAAGGGAGACAAGAACGCGGAGAACAAGTTCAAGGAGATCTCCGAGGCGTACGCCGTTCTCTCCGACAAGGAAAAGCGCGAGCAATACGATCGGCTCGGACGCGAGGCATTCGGGCCCGGCGGCGCGAATCCGTTTGCGGGATTCGATTTCTCGCAATTCATGGGGGGCGGCGGACGCACGCGAACGCGAACGAACGGGCGGAAGGGCGGCGGGATCGACTTCACCGACATCTTCGGCGACTTGTTCGGCGGCGGTGGCGGCGGATTCGAGCCGGAGCCGCAGGTCCTGCAGGCCGAGCTGACCATCGAGTTCCGCGACGCGATCCTCGGCACGACGATGAGCCTGTCCGTCGCCGGCGAATCGATCCGCGTCAAGATCCCCGAGGGAATCGGCGACGGACAGAAAATCCGCCTGCCGCGCAAAGGACAGCCGCCGATCGAGATCACCGTCCACGTCCGTCCGCATCCATTCTTCGAGCGGCGCGGCGACGACATCTACATCGAGCTGCCGATCACCGCCGGCGAAGCGATCCGCGGCGCGGAGGTCGAGGCGCCGACGCTCTACGGAACCGTGCGCATGCGCGTCCCCGCGGCCACGCAGAGCGGACGCACGATGCGCCTCAGCGGCAAAGGCGTGAAGAAGAAAAACGGCGCGGGCGATCAATACTGCCGCATCCAGGTGCACGTGCCGCCTAACGCGCCTGTCGAGGCCGTCGACGCGATCGAGGCGGCCTACGTTGAGAATCCGCGCGCAAATTTGCGAACCTCGCTATAAGGCCGGCACGGCCGGCAGCGCTGGTTGGCCTAGCCTTGGGCGCGATGGTCGCCTGAATGACATTTCGGCGCCCGAATTCCTATAAGCTCTAGGGGCACGTCACCCTGAGTCGCGTAGACGACGAAGGGTCTCAAAATACGACGCTCGTGATTTGAGATCCTTCGCCGTCTTCGCGGCTCAGGATGACGGGAATGTGAGCCTATGGAAATTCAACTGCTGCGCGCCGACACGACTTCGTTGAAAGTCGACGCGCTCGTCTACCCCGCGGAAGACGGCAGCGCCGAGCCGGTTGCCGTCAGCAGCGGAAACTTTCTCTGCCGCTTCGTGATTCACGTGCAGGTCCCGAAAGCGAGCGAAGCGGACTCGGAAGCGAAGCTGCGCAAGGCGACGACGGTCGCGCTCGAGCGCGCCGAGGAGCTGGCCGTAGCATCGGTCGGAGTGCCGCCGATCGGCACCGGCTTCGCGGCGCAGACGCAGGCGCGCGTGATGCTCGCCGCCGCGCTCGAGTTCCGTCCGCGCGCACGCTCGCTGCAACGCGCCGTGTTCTGCCTGTTCGGACAGGCCGAGCTGGAGACGTTTCAACACGCGCTCGCGGAGCTCGGCGGGTGATTTCCCCCGGGCAGATCGTCGTCATCGGCGACTCTCACATCGGACTCGGCGAAGGCAGCGAAATCAAAATCAACGGCTGGCTCGATCGTCTCGTCCCGACGAAACCGCGCGCGCTGTATCTCAACGGCGATCTCTTTCACTACCTGATCGCGCACCGCAACTTCCGCACGTCGTCGGTCGACAGAGTGATGGAGAAGTTTCGCGACGTGCGCGACCGCGGAGTGCCGATCCACTTCGTCGAAGGCAACCGCGATTTTTTTCTGAAGGGATCGTTCGTCGAAGACGCGGTGACGGACGTCGGCAACGAATACGCGATCGCCGCCGGCGCGAAGAAGTACCTCATCACGCACGGCGACACCATCAACGACCGCGACTACGCGTACCGCTTCTGGCGCCGCGCATCGAAGAACCCGATCACGAAATTCGGCGTGAACTTCATCCCCAAGCGAATCGCGCGCGGCTTCGTCGACAGCGTCGAGCGCAAGCTCGCCAAGTCCAACTTCAAACACAAGTCGCGCCTGCCGGTCGAGTTGATGCAGGAGTTCGGACGCAAACGCGCGCGCGAAGGAGTGACGAACATCGTGTTCGGGCACTTTCACGAGAAAACCGTGATGCCGGGCGATCCGACGATCGCGATCCTGCCGCCGTGGTACGAGACCGGCGAGGCGATGGTGATCGATCCGGACAGCGGCGAATTTTCGTTCGAAGTGATTTAGTGGCTGGTGTCATCCTGAGCCGCGTAGACGGCGAAGGATCCCCCGCCGACGGAGCGTGAAGCGTTCTTGCGCCGGGGATTCCTCGCCGTCTGCGCGGCTCGGAATGACACTAATGCCGCACCGCGCGACTGCGCACCGGCGGGACGTCGATCTCGAACTCCGCTGTGCTCAACGAGCACGGGGTGATCGCGCTCACCCACACGTACTGCTTCGTAGAAGTTAACGGCGTAAACGTCAGTTCCGCGCCGCCGGTGGCGAGCAGCTGCGACGTGTCGCCGATGTGTCCCGCGTACCACTGGAACGTCGTGCGTTGCGCGATCTCCGACAGCACGCGCAGTTGCACCGGCTCGCCCGCGCGGCCGGCGATCACCGGCCGTTCCGCGCGCACCGGCAGCTCGCTGCCGCAGACGACGTGGATCTTCACGTAGTACCCGCCGGTCGATCGCGGAATGACCGTGTCGCCGGGCGAGATGCCGTAGATCTCGAAGTGACCGTCCTGAAGCTGCCACGCGACGGCGATGTGGTTGTCGGCGCTGTGCAGGGATTCGTTCGTCCCGTGGTTGCCCATCCCGAAGCTCCCGTCGAAGGCGCGAAGAGTGTCATCGACCCGTCCGACTTCGACGACGACCTCCGATTTGTTGAAGACCCACCCGGCGGAGAGCGGGAGCGCGATGAACAGAAGGAGCATCAGCCGGCGCATGCGATTGGTACGGAACGCCGTGGTGGAGCGTCCAGCATAGAATTCCTCCCTTGATGAGTTTTATCCCGCGCGCAGACGCGGTATCTCCCGATCCACCGGCAGTAACCGTCGCATGTGGTCAGCTCTTGCGCGGTGCAACCGGAGATGCCGCGTCTACGCGCGGCATAAACTTCAGCTTCAGCGCAGCGTAGAATCCCCCACTTCATGCGCGTCACGTTCCTCGGCAGCGGCACTTCCACCGGCGTCCCGGTCGTCGGCTGCCGCTGCGCGATCTGCACGTCGACGAATCCGCGCAATACGCGGCTGCGGCAGTCGGTGCAGATCGAGCTGAACGGGAAGTACTTCCTCATCGACACGACGCCCGACCTCCGTTTGCAGCTGCTGCAGCATCCGATTCCGAGGCTCGACTTCATCCTCTACACGCACTCGCACTCCGATCACCTGATGGGACTCGACGACATCCGCCCGTTCAACTTCCGGCAGCGCGAGCCGATCCATGCATTTGCGAACGCGGCGACCGCGAAGGCGATCCGCCGCGCGTTCAGCTACATCTGGGACCAGACGCAGATCGGCGGCGGCAAACCGCAGCTCGAGCTGCACGAAGTGCACGCGCCGTTCACGCACGAAGGGATCGACGTCACGCCGATCCACGTCCTGCACGGCGAATGGACGATCCTCGGCTACCGCATCGGCGGCTTCGCCTACATCACCGACACGAACGGCATCCCGCCGGCGTCGATGAAACTGCTCGAAGGCGTCGACGTGCTCGCGCTCGACGGATTGCGCCCTGCGCCGAAACATCCGACACACTTCACGATCCCCGAGGCGATTGCGTGCGCGCGCGAAGTTGGCGCGAAGACGACGTACTTGATTCATCTCACGCACGACGTCGATCACGACGCGTTGGAGGCGACTTTGCCGGACGGTGTGAAGTTGGCGTATGACGGACTGGTGTTGGAGATCGAATGAAGGCAGAAGGTAGAAGGCAGAAGGCAGAACGAAGAAGTGGCGCAGGCCGCGTTACGTACCGTTCTCACTTCTGCCTTCTGCCTTCTGCCTTCTGCCTTCATCAATGAAAGTCATCCCAAAGTCCCCGCCCATCAACGCCACCGTACAGGCGCCTCCATCGAAGTCGTACAGCGTGCGCGCGCTCTTGCTCGCGGCGATGTCCGAGGGCGTTACGACGGTCACGAACTGCCTCGATGCCGATGACACGCGCTACGCGTTCGAGGCGTTGAAAGCCCTCGGCTACGACGCGACCGGATCGTTCGCGAACGCGCTGGTGATCGGGCCGCGCAAGTCGATGTCGGCGAATGAAGTGCCGATCTTCGTCGGCAACGCCGGGACGGCGATGCGCTTCTTCACCGGCTGGCTCGCGTTCACGCCGGGGCGGTTTCTGCTGCATGGCGAAGAGCGGATGCATCAGCGTCCGATCGGCGATCTCGTCGACGTGCTGCTGTCCATCGGTGCGGAAGTGGAGTACGTCGCGAGCGAGGGGTATCCGCCGCTGCGCATCCGAGGGAAGAAAATGCGCGGCGGATTCGACGTCGCGATCTCGGGCGAGACGTCGAGCCAGTTCATCTCCGCGCTGATGCTCGGCGGCGCGACGCTGCCGGACGGCATCACCCTGCGCATCGCCAACATCGCGTCGGGTCCGTACATCGACGTCACCGCCGACATCCTCACGACGTTCGGCGCGCACGTGCATCGCGCGGGCAACGTCGTGGTCGTGCGCGCGGGAAAACTCGAGCGCAGCGAGTATCGCGTCGAAGGCGACTACTCGTCGGCATCCCATTGGTTCGCCGCTGCCGCCGCGACCGCGGGCAGCGTGCGCGTGACCGGACTCGCCGTGCCGACCGCGCAGGGCGACGCCGGATTTGTCGACATCCTCGCGGCGATGGGCTGCGAAGTCGAAGTCTCGCCCGACGCGATCGCCGTCCGCGGACCGCAGCAGTTGCGCGGCGGCACGTTCGACTGCAACGCGACGCCGGACATCGTGCCGACGCTCGCCGCAATCGCGCCGCTCGCGTCGTCGCCGGTCGAGATCACCAACGTCGCGAACCTGCGAGTCAAAGAATCCGATCGCCTCGCCACGGTTTCGTCCGAACTGCGCAAGCTCGGAGTGAATGTCGAAGAGCGGCCGGACTCGCTGCTCATCCAACCCGGCTGGACCGACGCGCCCGCGACGATCGACACGCACAACGATCACCGCATCGCCATGGCCTTCGCAATCGCCGGCCTCGCGCGCGGCAACGTGACGATCGAGAAGGAGCAGGTCGTCTCCAAGTCGTACCCTCGCTTCTGGCGAACTTTGGACAGCGTCACAGGGATGACGTAACGATGTCATCCCGAGCATGAGCGAGGGAGCTGGGCGGGAGGGAGGCACGCGTTACGCGCCACCGCCGCCCAGGTCCCTCGCTACGCTCGGGATGACATAATCGCCACCCACCCCTCGATGGACCTCTTCTATCTCGTCCTGGCGCTGCTGTTCATTCTCGCGAACGCGTTCTTCGTGGCCACCGAATTCGCGCTGGTGAAAGTGCGCCCGACACAACTCGCCGAGTTGCTGTCGCGCGGCAGCAAGCGTGCGCGCATGACGAAGCGGATCATGAAGCGTCTCGACGCTTATCTCGCCGCGGCGCAAGTCGGCATTACGCTCGCCTCCCTGGCCCTCGGCTGGATCGGCGAAGAGGCGTTCGCGCCGTTGCTCATCCCGATGTTCTCCGCGCTCGGAGTGTTCGCCGCACCGGTCGCGCATTCGATCTCCATCACCATCTCGTTCATCCTCATCTCGGCATTGCACATCGTGTTCGGCGAGCAGGTGCCGAAGTTTCTCGCCATCGACAAGCCGGTCGGCGTCGCGGTGTGGACGTCGCATGTCCTGCACGGCTTCTATCTCCTCACCTATCCCGCGATCTGGCTGCTGCGCACCGCCACGAACGGGGCGCTGCGACTCTTCCGCATCCGCGTGAGCGATGCAGAAGGCGGCGTGCATTCGGTCGACGAGTTGCGCGCGCTCCTCGCGAGCTCGGAGAAGGCCGGCATCCTCTCCGAAGAAAACCGCGAGATCATCGAAGGCGTCTTTCAGTTTTCGAAACGCACCGCGCGGCAGATCATGGTGCCGCGCACCGACGTCGTGCTGCTCTCGACGACGAAGACGATCGAAGAAAACCTCGAGGTCATCCGCACGACGCGGCACACGCGCTATCCGCTCTGTGAAGGCACGCTCGATCAGACGATCGGACTGATTCACGTGAAAGACCTTTTGCTCGCGCAACTGCGTGGGCCCGGAAAAACGCTCGAGCAGTTGAAACGCGAGATTCTGTTCGTGCCGGAGAACAGCACCGTCGAACAGCTGCTGCAGCAGTTCATCGAGAACAAGACGCACATGGCCGTCGTCGTCGACGAATACGGCGGCGCGTCCGGAATCGTGTCGCTGGAGAACATCACCGAGGAGTTGTTCGGGCAGATTCAGGACGAGTTCGATCGCGAGCGTCCGGAGATCGAGCCGCTCGGCAACGGACGCTACCGCGTGCGCGGCGACTATCTGATCGAAGATCTCGCCGACCGCCTGAAGATCGACCTCGGCGAGCCGGAAGAAGAAACCGTCGGCGGCTACGTCGCCGCGCGCCTCGGGCGCGAAGTCGTTCCCGGCGACCGCGTGCAGCTCGGCGACCTCACGATCTCCGTCCTCGAAGCCGAGCGCTTCCGTGTCCGCTGGGTCATGGTGGTGACGAAGATGCCGGCGACGGAGGTGGTGGAAGAAGAGGGAGGAGACGGGAATTGAGAATTGTGAATTGTGAATTGTGAATTGAGCGGACTCAGGAGCTGGTCTCAATCCTCAATTCTCAATTCTCAATTCGCCTCTCATCTCATGGGCATAGGACGTTTTGCCGCTGCGTTCCGTATCAGGATCGCCGGCGGCTGAATTTGCTTTCGCCAATAAAATCGTGAGAATGGCCCCTGCCCGCGGAGAACACTTCGAATGAAGATCAACATGGTATCGATGGAAGACGGGATCATCGCTCTCGGCTTCCGGAAGATGGCCGCTTACATGGAGCGGCTCAATCCCGACACGAAGACGTACTACGTCGGACTGCCGCGGTACCGTTCGATGTGGAAGTCGTTCCGCCGCACGCTGGGCGACACTCCGCAGTTCACCGGCAAAGACTTCGACCAGATCGCGGAGTCGCTGTGCGACGCCGACATCGTCGCGTTCTCCAGCATGACCGGCTACGCCGACATGACGAAGGAAGTCATCGCGCGCATCCGGCAGATGAACAAGAACGCGTACATCATGTGGGGCGGCATTCATCCGATCGTCTACCCCGAGAACGCCATCCAGGCCGACGTCGACGCGATCTGCACGGGCGAGGGGGAGTTCGCGTTTCAGGAGTGGCTCGATTGCTATCAGAACGGCCGCGACTGGACGCACATCAAGAACTTCTGGTTCAAGTCGCGCGACGGACAGATCAAGCGCAACGGCCTGCTGCCGCTGATGACGAATGCCGATCTCGACGCGCTGCCGTTTGGAAAATACGGCGGCGAAGAGTGGTTCTTCCGGCAGCACAAAGGCTTCACGCAAATCACGCTCGACGATTACCTGCAGAACAACGGCCTCGGATACAACGCCATCTGGACGATCGGCTGCCCGCTGCACTGCACGTTCTGCGCGAACACGGTCTTCATTCAGAACGACGCCAACTACAAAAAGATCCGCCACTCCAGCCCGGCCTACATGGTCGCGGAGGTGGAGCACGTCCGGAAGATCCATCCGCACGTGACGACGGTCCTCTTCAATGACGACAGTTTCATGGGCATGCCGAACCGCGAGATCCTCGAGTTCGCGACGCTCTGGCGCGAGAAATTGAACGGCGTGCAGTTCGTCGTCTACGGCGTCATTCCGACGCTCGTGCATCGCGAGAAATTCGAGATGCTCACCTGGGCCGGCATGCAGCGCGTGCGCATGGGCATCCAGAGCGGCAGCGAGAAGATGCTCGACTTCTACAAGCGGCCGATCCCGATTCCGAAGGTCGAGCACGCGGCCGAAGTCATCGCCGAGTTCAAGAAATATCAGCTCGCGCCGTCGTTCGACTTCATCGTCGACAACCCGACGGAGACGCGGCAGGACGTGCTCGATACCCTGGAGCTCGTCTATCGATTGGCGAGGCCGTTCACGATGAACATCCTCTCCTTGCGCATCATCCCCAACACGATGCTCGAGAAGCAGATGCTGGCCCTAGGCTTCGACGTCGATCTGATCGACGCGAACTACCTGCGCATCCGCCCGACCTGGTCGAACATGATGATGTTCCTCCTGCTGTGGTATCGGCCGCCGCGCAAAGTGTTCGACTGGATGCTGAAGAAAGCCCACGCGTACGGCGAGCCGCAGAAAAATTACAAGCTCCTGCTCACCCTCGTGCGCCTCCCGTGGCTCTTCCTGCAGGGATACCGTCACCTCCGCTGGGGCGAGTTCTCCGTCATCACCGGAAAAGTCGGCTATTACCTCTGGAAGACCGGCATCCTGAAGCTGTGGTGGAAGATCGCGCGGCCGAAGTACGAAATGCCGGTGAAGCCGGACCTCGCACCGCCGACTTCGGTCGCCAGCGCGCAGGCTTAGCGCTTCGCGCTGGCCGCACGGCGATAACAGGCATACGCCTGAGTACTTTACGCGCGCCAGCCGTGCGAGTGCGATGTTCCTCGTCGCGAGTGCAACGTCACTCGTCGCGAGTGCAACGTCACTCGTCGCGAGTGCAACGTCACTCGTCGCGAGTGCAATGTCACTCGCCGCGAGTGCAACGTCACTCGTCGCGAGTGCAACGTCACTCGTCGCGAGTGCAACGTCACTCGTCGCGAGTGCAACGTCACTCGCCGCGAGTGCAATGCCACTCGCCGCGAGTGCAATGTCACTCGTCGCGAGTGCAATGCCACTCGCCGCGAGTGCAATGTCACTCGCCGCGAGTGCAATGTTCCTCGCCGCGAGTGCAGTGTCACTCGCCGCGAGTGCAAGGCTCCTCGTCGCGAGTGCAATGCTCCTCGTCGCGAGTGCAATGTTCCTCGCCGCGAGTGCAATGCTCCTCGCCGCGAATGCAACGTTCCTCGCCGCGAGTGCAATGTTCCTCGCCGCGAGTGCAGTGTCACTCGCCGCGAGTGCAACGTTCCTCGTCGCGAGTGCAATGGTCCTCGCCGCGAATGCAATGTCACTCGTCGCGAGTGCAACGTTCCTCGCCGCGAGTGCAATGTTTCCTCGTCGCGAGTGCAATGTCACTCACCGCGAGTGCGATGTTCCTTGTGTTGAGTATTTTTGACCAGGACGCTGCCTGCCGCGGCCGCGGCGGCCAACTCTCTTCTGCTGAGCGTCATAGTTGCATATCGTAGCAAGCAGATGAGGTACTACATCGGCGTGGACGGTGGCGCATCGAAGACCGATGCGATCGTGATCGATCAGAACGGAGAAGCGCATGGACGGGGACTCGCGGGCGGCTCGAACCACCTGCGCGTCGGCATCGAAGAGGCGACGCGCAACGTCGAGCGCGCGGTCAACAAGGCGCTCGTCGAAGCGGGCGTGGCCATCCGCGACGTCGAGTACGCGTACTGCGGCATCGCCGGCGCCGATCATCCCGTCCATCACCAGCGCGTGGTCGACTCGCTGCGCGTCTTCTTTCCGCGCGGCAACTTCATCGTCGACACCGACGCCCGCATCGCGCTCACCGGCGCCGTCGGCTTCGGCCCCGGCATCGTGATCATCGCCGGCACCGGCTCCGTCGCGTTCGGCCGCAACGCGTCGAACGACGAGTCGCGGGCGGGCGGCTGGGGGCCGACGATCGGCGACGAGGGAAGCGGATTCTGGATCGCGCGCGAAGGACTCTCGGCGATCGTGCGCGCACACGACGGACGCGGATTCGCGACGCTGATGACATCGCTGCTCTGCGAGGACTACGACATGTGCAGCCCCGAGGATCTGCCGCGCTTCGTCTACGCGACGACGACGCACGCCGACGACATCGCGCGCTACGGCAAGCTCGTGATCGAGGCCGCGCAGAGCGGCGACGAAGTCGCGCGCGACATCCTCTCGCGCGCGGGGTCCGAGCTCGCGGAGTGCGTGCTCGCCGTCGCGCGCCAGCTGCACATGAGCGACAGCGAGTTCGACGTCGCCCACGTCGGCGGCGCGTTCCACGCCGGCGATCTGCTCCTGAATCCGATGCGCATGCGCCTCAATCGCGACGCGCCCGGCGCGACGATTCATCCGCCGCACGAAGAGCCGGTGCGGGGTGCCGCACGCATGGCGATGCAGGCCGCACGCGCGCCGCGGCCCGGACGCGCCGCGTAGATTAGGATCGGTGTAGCACAGGCTTTCCAGCCTGTGCTCCGGGGGGGGCAGGTTGGAAAACCTGCCCCACACGAGACCCACACCGCGAAGGATTGGTCATACCAATCTCAGTGCGCAAGGTGTGAGAAATAGGTCGCATTCAGCTTTTTGCAACAATTCGGCGAAGGGGGGTAGGGATTTCGTGCCTTAAATCACTCCTATCCAGAGTGACAGACAAAGAAATCGAATACGACGTGATGACTGCGGTCCACCTGCCGGTGTCGGAACGCGTTCTCGACAAGCTCGCCGATATTCTCTTTGCCACCGATGAGATCCTCGACATGGTTCGCGTCCCGGAGACCCACATGGATCCGCAGAAGCTGGCAATCGAGAGCCTCGCGCAGAGCGTGTACGACCGCGTGAACGACATGATGAAGACGCTCAGCGACTGAACCGTCCGGCGTCCCATAAGGAAAGAATTCCAAAGGGTGGCACTTCGGCGTTATCCTGATCCCGTCCAAAGGGATCCAATGAAGCCTATCGCTCTGGTGCTCGACCGAGACGCCGGCACGAGGAAGCTGCTCGACGTGTTGCTGACACGTTTCGGGTACGAAGTCGATCGCATCGGCGTGACCGGCGACGCGATCTCGCTGCTGCAGCGGATCGACTACGACTTCATCCTCAGCGACGACGAAGAAGTCGCGGCCTGGCTGGCGAAGCATCGCGAGGACGCGCTCGCGCGGATGATGATCCTCTCGTCGGCGACCGAGGCGCAGTTGGCGCGCATGAAGGCGGAGTGGAACCGCGTGCGCGTCATCCGCAAGCCGTTCGAGCTCGCCGATGTGATCGATGCATCACAAGCGGCGGCGAACCGTCCGCGCCGCACGCCGCACGAGTGCGAGATGTTCTGGCGCACGTCGGCGATCAACGGCGCGAAGTCGGGAATCCTCGTCCGCCGCGAGGGAGACTCGATCGTGATCGTGACGAGCTACGGCTACGAGCCGGCCGCCGTCGATCCGTGGTTCCCGCTGTCCGTGAACGATCCCTATCCGCTTTGCGCGGCGATGCGGCACGAGCGACCGATCTGGATGGCGTCGCTGGCGAAGGCGCAGGAGTATCCGCTGCTCGCCGCGGTCTGGCAGCAGCAGAGCAGCCGCGCGCTTGCGGTCGTGCCGGTGATGCGCGACGGAGTCGTGATCGGCGCGGCAGGGTGGACGTTCCGCGACGCGCAGCGGTTCAGCGAAACGGAGCAACGCTCGTGGATGGCAATCGCCCAGGCCGCGGCCGCTTTGGTGGGAGGAGAGGCTTCCGCACAACCGGCAAGGCAGACGGGCGCGTAAGATTCGTCGTACAACCCGATGGATTCTTCCGCCGATCCACGCACGGCGCAGCTCGAGCTCCTCGTCGAAGTGGCGCGCATCGCGACGCTCGATCTCGAACTGCGGCCGATGCTGCAGCGCATCACCGACACGCTCTCGCAGAAATTCGGCTGGCCGTTCGTCGCGCTGATCACCATCGATCGTGACCTCAACGAGTTTCAGTGCGAGGCGATGACGAGCATCGTCGAGACGTCCGTCTACGTCGGCTACACGCGCACGCTCGGCAGCGGCGTCGTCGGACAAGTCGCCGCGACCGGCCGGCCCGTCGTCATCGACGATGTGCACGGCTGGCCGAATTACGTCGACACGATGCCGGGCGCGCAGTCGGAGATCTGCGTTCCCGTTCACCATCACGGGCGGCTCGTCGCGGTGCTGAACATCGAGAGCATGGAGCTCAACGCATTCCACGAAAAGCTGCCGCTGCTCACGACCGTCGCCGATCAAATCGCCGGCGCGATCGCCAGCGCGCAGTTGTACGACGAGGTGCGGCGCCGCGTGCGACTGATGGAGATGATGAGCGAGGTCTCGCGCACCGCGCTCGAAGCGACCGACCTCGAGGAGCTGCTGCAGCGCATCGTGCGCTACATCCACGAACGCTTCCCGCTCGAGATCGTCGCGATCGTGATGTACGACCAGGAGCGCGACCAATTCGTGCGCACCGTGAACGTCGGCATGCTCCCTCCCGCCCCCGCGCCGTGGCCGGTCTCCCTCGGCGTGATCGGCCGCTGCATCCGCCACGGCGTCACGCAGATCGTGCCCGATGTCCAAGCCGATCCGGAATACATCACGGTCAACGCGCGCGTGACCTCCGAGGCGGCGATTCCGATTCGCTTTCAATCGAAAATCGTCGGCGTGCTGAATCTCGAGAGCACGTCGCCGGACGTGTTCAGTCCCGCGACCGTGCTCGCGTTCGAAGCATTCGCGGACCAGGTCGCGGGCGCGATTCACATCTCGTCGGTGAACGCGCGGCTCGCGGAGACGTCGACGCAGCTCGAACAGAAAACGCACGCGCTCGAACAGGCGAACGAGCATCTCGCCGCGGCGATCGAGTCACTGCATCGCATCTCGACGCAGGATGGATTGACCGGCATTTCCAATCGCCGCCATTTCGACGAGACGCTCACGCTGGAATGGCGACGCGCCGCGCGCAGCCGTTCGCCGCTCTCGCTGCTGATGCTCGACATCGACTACTTCAAGGCATTCAACGACGACGCCGGACATCAGGCCGGCGATGACTGTCTGCGCCGCGTCGCGCAGGCACTGAGCGAAAATCTTCATCGCGCCGCCGATCTCGTGTCGCGCTACGGCGGCGAAGAGTTCGCGATCCTGCTTCCCGAAACGGACGGCGACTCCGCGCGCACGCTCGCCGAGTCGATTCGCGAGTACATCGAGTCCCTCGACATCGCGCATCCCGCATCGCCCCTCGGCCGCGTGACCGTGAGCATCGGCCTCGCCAGCGTCGTCCCGCCGCGCGACGGCGCGAACTCCGGCGATTTCATTCGCGCCGCCGACGCCGCGCTGTACGACGCGAAGCGGAGCGGGAGAAATCGCGTGGTGGCTTAGGCTGATAGGACAAATAGGACGGATAGGACCTCTGTCCTACTTGTCCTATTTGTCCTATCTGTCCTATGCGTCCTATTAACGCCGCCGCCGCACGCGCGGCGGAAATTGTCGCGCGGTTTCTCCGGCGCGGCGCCCGTTGGGAACACGCTCCTCGCTTTTCGGCGGCACGACCTCGACGCCTTGTTCGCCGCGCCGTCCCGCGCCGCCGCGCCGCGCTTTCTCCATCGTCATCAGGAACCCGAACGCCGGATCCTTGAACTGCAGGTGACGCAGCATGTGCCAGTGGCGATGCACGTATGCCTGCAGGTACGACAGCACGTGACCGAGCGAAATGATGCGGCACGGCGGGACCTGCGATCCGGGCGGGAACGAGCCGAAGGCGATAAGACGCACCGAGGATGTCGGCGGAATGCACGCGTCACCGGCGTTGAGGAGCTCGAGCACGACGCGCTCCGCGTCGCCGACTTCGCCGAAGCGGTTGATCACCGTCTTCAGCACGCGCGGATCGCGGATGCCGGTGTTGATGCCGACGCGTCCTTCTTTCACCTCGCCGATGATCATGTCGATCGATTCCTTCGGCACCGCGAGGCCGGGATCGAGCTCCGACGTGTCGATCAACTTCGGCGCGCGGCGCGAGCGCGCCATCGGCTCGCCGCCGGGAAAACGAAACGCGAGGATGTCGATGTCGGTGACGGTCCGAAATCCATTGCGTCCCGCGCCGGCGATGACCGGATATTCGGCGGACGTGAAATAGCCGTTCAACTGCAAATACGCCTGTACCAGCGCCACGGCGTGGTCCATGGCTGCACACACTTGCGTGCAGTGTGCCTACTTGTGCTCGACACAGGCGCGCGTGCCCAGCACGTCGCCGCATCCGGCGTCGTCGAACCACTCCCGCGACGCCGCGTCGTCGAACAACCAAGCGCGCAGAAACGCCGCCGTGATCGTCGCGATCATCTTGTCGTTCACGTCTTTCAACGAAACGGTACGACCTATACGACCTATAGGTCCTATGGGTCCTAGAGGTCCTAAAAGTCCTATGCGCTTCCCCGCCATCGCCACGATCGCCTTCACGCGCGTGTCGCGCTGCGACCCGAGCGCCGTCGCGGCGTGGCCCACGATGGCCACGCGATTCATGTCGAGCAGGTTGTCTTCCGCGAGTTTGTCGAGGACGAAGCTGACGTCGAGCGCGCGATTCGCCGCGCGATCGCCGTCGTGCGTCAGCACCACGGTATAGAAGCCGGCGCGCGCGATTGCGTGTCCGAGGTATGGATAGGAGTCGCGGTCTTTGCCGGCGTCGGGCGAGAAGATCGCAATCGGGAACGGCGGCTTCGCGCCGATCGGCGTGTAGGTGTGAATCGGAATGTCGCGCTGGCGCAGGTCGTCGCGAAACTTTCCTTTCGTCTCGACGACGTCGCGGTACGGCGGCCGCAGCTCGGGAAACGCGACGCGCTTCGGCGCGAGGTGCGGCAGCGTCGAACAGCACGCGCCGGCGAGCAGCATCGCAATCGGAGCGAGGTATCTCACGGACGTGGAGTGTAAACTGCACGCAACACTCGCATGGCTTCCAACAACGGTGACGAATCTCCAAAGCTCCACTACGACTGCGCCAAGTGTCCGGCGTACTGTTGCAGCTACGAGGAGATCGCCATCGACCGGTGGGACCTGAAGCGGCTCGCGCGCCACTTCGGCGTCGAGCCCGAGATCGCCGAGCGCCGCTTCACGAAGATCAAGAACGGCAAGATCGTGCTGCGCCATCAGCAGGACGAGATCTACGGCAGCGTCTGCATGTTTCTCGACACGAAAACGCGGCGCTGCACGATTTACGAGGCGCGTCCCGGCGTGTGTCACGACTATCCGACGCGCGCGCGCTGCGGCTACTACGAATTCCTGCGGTGGGAGCGCACGTTTCAGGGCGATCCGGACTTCATCCCGCTCAGGATGGGGTAGTGGAACTCGACACTCACCGAATTTGTTGAACGCAGCAATGATCCGACGCACTTTCTTAGCCGTGCTCTGCCTGTGCGCGACCGTCGCGTCCGCGCAATACGAAGAGCAGGTTTCCGTCAGCTACGTCATGGTCCCGTTCACCGCGCTCAGCTCGAACGGCGCGCCGGTCACGGACTTGAAGGCGAAAGACGTCTCGCTGCTCGTCGACGGACAACCGGTGGCGACCGACATGTTCGAAGTGTCGTTCAACGCGCCGGTGTCGTGGACGATCCTCCTCGACGGATCCGGCTCGATGGGACTCGCGGGAAAAATCGACGCGGCAAAAGCGGCGATCAACGCGCTCATCGCGCGCAAGCGTCCGGGTGACGACTTCGCGCTGTACGTGTTCGACTCCGAGGGACACGCGAACGAGATGGTGCCGGTGACCGACAATCCCGGTGCGATCGCGCGCGCGCTCGACGTCGTGAAGCCGTGGGGGAAGACCGCGTTCTTCGACGCGCTCGCGGAGATGCCGGCGCGCACGGAGCTCGGCCGCAACGGCTCGCGCGCGATCATTCTGCTAAGCGACGGCATCGACAACAACTCGAAGCTGACGCGCGAGCAGATCCAGAAACGACTCGAGGCCGTGGCGATTCCGATCTACGCGTTCGGCCTTCGCGAGCCGGCCGAATACAAGAACGTTCCGGCGATCAGCGAGGAGATGTCGAATATCGATCTCCTCGGAGAGCTGGCGAACGCGACGGGCGGCAAACTGTTCGTCGGCAATCAGCCTGAACAAATCGCAAAGGCCATGGATGGAATGGAATCCACGTTGCGGGCGCAATACTTGATAGGGTTTCCGCCAACAGGGAAAGGTACAGTAAAGTACCGCCGCATTTCGCTGAAGTTCGCGGGACGCGTCCGCTCCGTCCGAGCTCGCGCCGGCTACCGTGGTACCGAGCCTCCGGTCCTGAGCGCTTCGTCGCGTGGATCCAAGCGCAACGAAAGGAAAAAAGGTTCATGAAGAAGTACACGAGAGCGTTATTCGCGACTGCGCTGGCCGCACTTCTGTCTGCGTGCGCGACGAACAAGTCCGTGGAGCAGAAGATCGCCGCGGCGCAGGCGCAGAACAATCAGAAAATCGAGTCGGTGTCGTCACAGGTCGAGACGCTGCAGCAGAAGCAGACGCAGACCGACGTGAAGCTCGAGCAGCTCAGCCAGTCCGCGCAGGAAGCGCTCAAGCGCGCGCAGGAAGCAGGCGTGCTGGCGAAGGGCAAGGTCGTCTTCGAGCAGACGTTCAACGAAGACCGCGTGAAGTTCAAGGTCGACAAGTACGAGCTCGACGACAACGCGAAAGCGGCGCTCGATGAATTCGCCGGCAAGATCAAGGGGCTGACCGACCAGTACTTCATCGAGATCCAGGGACACACCGACGACACCGGCGGCGAGCGATATAACGAGGAGCTGGGACAGCGCCGCGCCGACGCGGTGCGCCTTTATCTTTCGCGCCAGCACCAGCTGCCGCTCAATCGCATGTCCACGATCTCCTACGGAGACACACTCCCCGTCGAGTCGAACAAAACCAAAGCGGGACGCGCAGCGAACCGCAGGGTGGTACTCGTCGTGCTCGAATAGATCTTCGGTTTCAGCGTTGCAGAGCAAAAGGCCGGCGTATCCACGTCGGCTTTTTGCTTTTGGTGAGGGCGAACGGTAGCGCCCTCAACCCGAGAACCCGAGAACGCAGAACGCAGAACGCAGAACGCAGAACGAAGAACGAAGAACGAAGAATTTAGAAGCCCGCCTTTTCTTCGTTCTACGTTCTGCGTTCTGCGCTCTGCGTTCTCGGGTTACTCGAACGTCGCCACCACCGGCGCGTGATCACTCGTCCCAACTTCCCGATATGACGGACATGACGTCGCTCTCATCGCCAGCTGCGAGCTCGCCAGCACGTAGTCGAGCCTCCATCCGATGTTCCGCTCGCGCATCTGTCTCCACGGCGCCCACCACGAAAAGTAGCCGTCGTCGTTCGGATAAAGCATTCGTCCGACGTCGACGAGTCCTCCTTCGATCAGCAATTTCTCGAACAGATCCCGTTCTTCCGGCAGTTGTCCGATCGCTCGCGGCTTGCGCTCTTTCGGATGTACATCGATGTCGGCGCGTGCGATGTTCATGTCGCCGCAGAGGACGAGTTTGAGCCCGCGCGCGCGGATTCCGGCGGCGTAGCCGGTCAGCGCGTGGATGAAGGCGATCTTGGCGTCGAAGTCCTTTCCGCCGTTGGGAACGTACACGCTGGTGAACACCGTGTCCTCGATTTGAGCCTCCACGATGCGCGTCTCGTGATCGAACTCGGGGTGCGTAAATGTGACGTTTTCGGCAAAGTCGCGGCGCACGTGCATGGCCACGCCGGAGTAGCCGCCCGCGCCATGCCAGTAGCACGTATATCCTTCCACTGCACAGCTTTGCGGGATTTGATCGAGCTTCGCCTTGATCTCCTGCAGACAGATCACATCGGGCTTCGCTTCGCCCGCCCACTGCGGAAACTGCTCGTGCCGCGCGCGGATCCCGTTGACGTTCCAGGTGGCGATTTTCATGGTCCGCGGATTGTATCCAGCCCGGCTCAAATCGGAGGTCACATGCGCAAGTACGCTCTCATGGTTTTGGTTCTCCTCACTTCCACCACTCCGCTCTTCGCTCAGAATTGGCGTCGTGGATACCGCACGCCGGCCGAAGATCGATTCGAGCTCACGCCGTTCGCAGGCTATCGCTGGGGCGGGACGATCTTCGCGGATCAGACGTTCGTCTTCACGCAGGATGTCGACGTGAAGTCGAGCGCCAACTTCGGCGTCAACCTCGGCATCCCCGTCGGACAGAGCGGAATGAAGCTCGAGTTGATGGCGAATCGCCAGTCATCCGAGCTGGAGACGTCGCACGGTTTGTTCAACCCGTCGAACGGCGTCGCCGACATCAACGTCACGTATCTCCACGCCGGCCTGCAGATTCCGTTCGCGCGATCGCGCAGCATCACGCCGTTCTTCGTCGTGAGCGCGGGCATCGCCAATCTCGATCCGCAGCTCGCCGGCGTTTCCGATGAGACGCGTTTCTCCGCGTCCGCGGGCATCGGCCTCAAGGCGCCGATCAGCGACAGCGTCGCGTTCCGCTTCGAAGGCCGCGGCTACTACACGTCGCTCCAGGACTCGAACGACTGCCGCCTCTGCAACTACTACTACAACCGCGATTTCTACCAGGGAGAAGTGAACCTCGGTCTGGTATTCTCGTTTTAGTGGTGATCGTGAGCCGCATCATCGCCGCGCTGGCCTACGCCGGCGCGGCGTTTTTATTTGGCCTCGCGTTGGGCGAGCGCGGCGAGTTCGGTCCCGTCCAGTACGTGTTCTGGTTCGTGATCCCGATTGCGACGTTCGTCCTCGCCTTGTGCGCAAAGAAGGCCCGCGCCGAAATTTTCCTGACGGGACTCGTCCTGTTCGCCGGCCTGCGCTGGGGCGAGTCCGCGTTTGCGAAAGCCTGGGACGAATGCGTGCTGCGCGGACGCGTCGTGCGCGCGCAGATCGTCGAACGCCACAAAACCACCGATGAATATCCCGCCCGCCTCGAAGACCTCGGCGTCGACCTGCCGTGCAAGTGCGTGTTGCGGAAAACGATCCTGCACTACTACGCGAACGAGCGCGGCTTCAGGTTGTGGATGTCGAATGACAGGGAACGCATCGCGTTCTGACTTGGACTGCGGCGGCTATGCCGCCGCTTTTCTACACCTAGAAAACATCGTCATCCTGAGGCGCGGAGACGCCCGAAGGATCTCTAAATGCGAAACATTTGCGTATTTGGAGATCCTTCGCTGTCTCACGCAGCTCAGGATGACGATGTTACGCGTCGTGCGGTGTGGGAAAGCGGCAGCGTTAGCTGCCGCAGTCCAAAGATCACTGCCACCGAAAAATCTTCAACCCGAGCACGTAGCCAACGACACTCCACGCGACGAGCACTCCGATCTGCGGAGCGACGCCGGCGAGCGTGAAGCCGTCGTTCATCACGCCGCGCAGCGCGTCGTTCAACGCGGTCAGCGGCAGCGCGCGAATGAACGGCTTCGCGGCGTCGGGGAATCGCTCGTACGAGAAGAAGACGCCCGAGCAAATCCACATCGGCACCATCACAAAATTTATCAAGCCGCTCACCGCTTCGAGCGTTCGCGCGCGCGAGGCGACGAGGAGACCGATGCCGGCAAAGGCCCAGCCGCCGAGGAAACAGATCAGCGCGAAGAGCAGCATCGAGCCGCGGACGCGTACGCCGAAGAAGATCCACGCGAACGCGATGAGGATTCCGACTTCGAGCACGAGAAACGCCATGCGCATCAGGAGCTGCGCAAGAAGGTAGTGACTCTTGCGCATCGGCGTTGCGATCAAACGCTTGAGAAGTTTTCGCAGACGCGCGTTGACGACGGAGAAGCCGATGCCCCACATGCCGGTGCCCATGAGGTTCATGCCGAGGAGTCCGGGCACGAGGAAATCGATGTAGCGCGAGCCCTGCTCGGTGACGTGTTCCTCTTTCGCCTTCATCACGTCGCGTCGTCCGGCCGCGGTCTGCAATGCGTCGTCGACTTCGACGCGCGCGGTGCGCGCATCGGGACGCGTGACGTCGAGTCGATAGACCGGCGTTGCGTCGCCTTCGATGAGCAGCGAGATTTTCCCGCGCCGCAATTCTTCGCGCCCCTGCGCGATCGGATAAACACGCGGCTGAAGCACCGGCGACTTCGCCAAAGCAGCAGCTCGCTGCTTCGCCATCGGACCTTCCGCGACGCCGACGAGAATCTTGTCCGGCGCTTTCTCGCGGAACGCGAGTCCGAGCGCCATCGTCAGCAGGATCGGGAACGCGAACACCCAGAAGATCGCCTCCGGCTCGCGGATGAACTCCTTGATGCGCGCGAGCGTGAGCTCGACGAGCGGATGACGAATTTGCGTCTCAGGCATCGCGCAGCTCCCTCCCCGTCATCGCCACGAACAAATCCTCGAGCGTCGCCGCGTGCGTGGTGAGCGTGATCAGCTTCGCACCGCGCGCCTCGATGACGTCGAGCACCTGCGGCACCGCGACGGCGAGCGAGTCGACGCGCAGCGCGAAGCCGTTGCCGCGCGGCGTCGCGCCGTGAAATCCGGCGACGCCGCTGAACGCGCTTTCTTCGATCGCCGGCTCGCTCGTGAACTCGATGATGTGCGGCGCTTCGAGCTTCGCGATCAAGTCTTTCGGCGTCCCGAGGGCGATGCGATGTCCGTGATCGACGATCGCGATGCGGTCGCACAACCGCTCTGCTTCTTCCATGTAGTGCGTCGTGAGCAGCACCGTCCCGCCGCCTTCACGAAAGCGGCTCACCACTTCCCACAACTGCAGACGGCTCTGTGGATCGAGTCCCGTCGTCGGCTCGTCGAGGAAGAGGATGTCCGGTCGCCCGACGAGCGCGCACGAGACGGCGAGCCGCTGCTTCTGCCCGCCCGACAACTTGCCGACGCGCGCGTTGCGTTTCTCATCGAGCGACAGATCGCGCAGCAGCTCCTCGGGATCGTGGCCGTCGCGATAAAACGCGCGGAACAGACGCAGCGTCTCGAAGACCGTGAGCTTGTCGGAGAACTGCGTTTCCTGCAGCGAGATGCCGATGCGCTCGCGCAAGTCGCGCGGGCGATCGCGCCACGACATGCCAAGGATGCTGACGTCGCCGGAGTCCGGCGTGTTGATCCCTTCGAGAATCTCGATCGTGGTCGTCTTCCCCGCACCGTTCGGACCGAGGAGACCGAAACACTCGCCGCGCTCGACGAGCAGATCGATCCCGTCGACCGCCTTCACGTCGTCATAGTGCTTCTTCAGATCCTTGCAGGAGATCGCCGGGCTGTTCTCGGTCACGCGCGCGAGAAGATAGATCAGAAAGCAAAAAGCAGAAAGCAGAAAGCAGAAATTGGAAAGCCAGTATCCGCATAGGTTCTTTCTGGCCTTTCTGCTTTCTGCTTTCTGATCTATTTTCATGCCCATGCGCGCCATCGTCGTTCGCGACAAAGCTCTTCACATCGAAAACGTTCCGTCACCGACGCCGGGACCGAACGACATTCTCATCAACGTTCGCGCGTGCGGCGTGAATCGCGCCGACCTCTTGCAGCGCGACGGTCACTACCCGCCGCCGCCCGGCGCCTCCGACATCCTCGGCCTCGAATGCGCGGGCGTCGACGCGAACAGCGGCGAGCGCGTGATGGCGCTGCTGGCGGGTGGCGGATACGCGGAACAGGTCGCGGTGCACAAGGGATCGGTGATGCGCGTGCCCGACGCGCTGAGCGACGAAGACGCGGCGGCGATTCCGGAAGTGTTTCTCACCGCGTTCCTCAACATCTTTCTCCTCGCACGAGCGCAGCGAGGGGAGATCGTGTTGATACACGGCGGCGGCAGCGGAGTCGGCACGGCCGGGACGACGCTCTGCAAACTCGCCGGCATGCGCGTGATCGTGACGGCTGGCTCGGACGAAAAGTGCGCGCAGTGCGTCGCGCACGGCGCGGACGTCGCGATCAACTACAAGACCGAGGACTTCGTCGAGAAAGCGCGCGGCGCGAACGTGATCCTCGACCACGTCGGCGCGCGCTACCTTGCCCGCGACCTCGACGCGCTCGCACTCGACGGCCGCATCGTCATCATCGGCGGCATGGGCGGCCAGCGCACGGCCGAAGTCGATGTGAGCACGCTTCTCGGCAAACGCGCGCAGATCATCGGCTCGACTCTTCGCTCACGCAGCGTCGAATCGAAAGCAGCGATCGTGCGCGCATTCCTCGACCAATTTGGCGCCGATCTCGAAGCGGGACGCGTACGGCCGGTCATCTCGAAAGTGTTCCCGCTCGAGCGCGCGGACGAAGCGCATCAGCTGATGGCGTCGAATCAGCACTTTGGAAAGATTGTGCTGCGGATGAGCTGATGGCTTTGTGGCGACCGCTGCCCTCAGCGGTCGCGGCGGCGCTACGCGCCGCCGGCCGCCGTGAGGCGGCGCTGTGACCGCTGAGGTCAGCGGTCACCACAACCGAAGTAAATACCGACTTTGAGATCGATCAGCGCGTTTTGCTTTTCCAGCCACGCGTGCACTTCCTGCAGTGGAACACGATGCACGGTGATCTGCTCGCTGTCCACCCCACCCCCATCCCCCACCCGCCGTACACCATGCGCGCGATAAATGCTGACGATCTCCGATGTGATGCCCGGTGAGGTCGGACCCTTGGCAAGCAGCTCGACGGAGTCGCACGTGTAGCCGGTTTCTTCTTCCAGCTCCTTTTTCGCCGTCGCCTCGGGACCGTCGTCTTCGACAAGTCCCGCCGGAAAGTCGATGACGCGCGCGTTCACGGGGCGCCGGAACTGCTCGGTGAGAATCAGCTCGCCGTCTTCCGTCTCCGCGATCACCGCGACCGCTTCTTTGCCTTTCTTGCGCTCGACGAATTCCCAGTCATCGCGCTCGAGGACGAGGATGTTCTTGCCTTCGAAGATTGATTTCATGGTGCGACACCGTTCGAGAAACTTAATCACGAAAAACCAGTGGAGCGGCGGCCGCTCTCGGCCGCCGATCCTCGCGAGAACCGACGGCCGAAGCGGCCGCCGCTCCACAGAAGCACTCACCACAGCGAAGCCTGTGCCGTCCGCCTCCTGAACATCGACGTATTCAGCTCGTAGTCCTTCTCATTCAACCCCAGCTTCCTGCACGTGACGTCGAACAGCGCTTCGATCTGTTCGGCGAAGATGCCTTCGCCTCTTCCGCGAACGCCCCACTGCGCGTCGTACAACTTGCCTCCGCGCAAGTCGCGCACGCGGTTCAGCACTTTGTCTTTGCGGTCGGAAAAGTTTTCTTCGAGCCACTGCTCGAACAGCGGCGCGACGGCCCATGGCAGACGCAGGACGACGAAGCCCGCCCACTGCGCGCCGGCGTCGCGCGCGGCTTTGAGGATGGCCGGCATTTCGTGGTCGGTGAGGCCGGGGACGACCGGCGCGACCATGACGCCGACGGGAATGCCGGCCGCGCTCAGCGTGCGAATCGCTTCGAGGCGCAGCTCCGGCGTCGACGTGCGCGGCTCCATCGTGCGGTGCACGTTCGGGTCGAGCGACGTGACGGAGAGGAACACGCGCGTGCCGTTCCACGTCGACATCTCGCCGAGCACGTCGACGTCGCGCGTGACGAGCGCGTTCTTCGTGATGATGCCGACCGGATTGCGGAAGTCGGCGAGCACTTCGATGCAGCCGCGCGTGATGCCGAGCCGGCGCTCGATCGGCTGATAAGGATCGGTCACGCCGCTGATCGCGATCGTCTTCGGCTCCCACGACTTCTTGTTGAGCTCTTCGCGCAGGAGTTGCGGCGCGTCTTCCTTCACCAGGATCTTCGTCTCGAAGTCGAGACCGGCGGAGAAGCCGAGGTACTCGTGGGTGGGGCGCGCGTAACAGTAGATGCAGCCGTGCTCGCAGCCGCGATACGGATTGATGCTGGCGTCGAAGCCGACGTCGGGACTGTCGTTCGTGGCGATGATCGAGCGCGACGGATCGCGCAGGTAGAGCGTCTTCGGCGCGTTCTCGTCGCGCTCCGCTTCATCGTCGACGGCGTATGCGAGCGTCTCGAAGCGGTTCTGCGGGTTCCAGCTGGCGCCGCGGCCTTTCATCATCAACGGCAGCCTATCGCGCGCGTCAAAAAAATCTACACTGTGAAGATGTTCGCATACGTTCTCGCGGCCACGCTGGCGACCTCGGCCGGGCCGAGCACGTCCACGCCGCCATACGTTCTTCCCATTGCGCCCGGCGCCAACACGATCTCGCTGCTCACTGCCGGCGATCGCGTGAACGGCTATGTGATGGTCGGCGTGCCCGACGGACTCGGCGCGTTCGACAACGGCGACGGTACGTTCACCGTGCTGATGAACCACGAGATCGGGCCGCCGAACGGGCCAATGCACGCGCACGGAGCACGCGGCGGGTTCGTTTCGAAGTGGACGATCCGCAAGAGCGACTTCGCCGTCATCGCCGGCAGCGATTTGATTCAACAAGTGTCGGTCTGGAATCGCGACAGGAATTCGTACGAGCCACCCGCGAAAGGAGTCGCGCTCACGAGTCTCTGCTCCGCAACGTTCGATCGCGCGACCGGCATTTTTTTCGACGGTGAAGAAACGTTCGAAGGCCGCGTGTTCGCACATCTGCTCGACGGCACGTCATATGAGCTCCCGCGCTTCGGTCACGCTCAGTGGGAGAACGCGGTGCCGCATCCGACCGCGTTCAAGACGATCGTCGTCGGGCTCGACGACGTGAACGGCGGTTTTCTCTACGTCTATATCGGCGACAAGCGCGCGACCGGCAATGCGATCGAGCGCGCAGGTCTCACCAACGGCTCGCTTTACGTCGTCCGCGCCGCCGGCAGCACGTTCCAGCTCCTCAACCTCGGCAATCTCTCGAACATCAGCGGCGGCGCCTTTCAACGCGCGCTCAGTGCGTCCGCGGGCGGCACGCAGTGGGAGCGCACCGAAGACGGCGCGTGGGACCCGACGCATCCCAACGACTTCTACTTCGTCACCACTGCCACCTTCAACGGCTTCTCGAGATTGTGGCGATTGCGCTTCGACGATCTCGCCGACCCCGCGCGCGGCGGACGACTCGACGTCATGCTCGACGGCACCGAAGGACCGAAGATGATGGACAACATCGTCGTGCGCGCGCGCGGCGACGTGATCATCCAGGAAGATCCGGACGGCCCGCTCGTCGCGAGGATCTGGCGCTACGATCCCGCGACCGACAAACTCGAGCTCATCGCGCAACACGATCCCGCGCTATTCGACGGACCGCGCGCGATCTCGACCTCCGAGGAGTCGTCCGGCGTCATCGACGCATCCGACATCCTCGGCGACGGCTGGATTCTCTTCGACGTGCAGACGCACACGCCCGCAAGCGGCGAAGTCGTCCAGGGTGGACAACTACTGGCGATGCATTTGACGCCGCCGCGGCGACGCGTCGTCCGTCACTAAATTAGGCCGCGCATCTTGCGCAGCTGCGGCGAGCGCCAGGCGACGGCCGCTACGACGAGTAGAGTCATGCATCCGCCGAAAATGACGGACGGAACGACGCCGAGGAGGCGTGCCGCGACACCGGACTCGAACTCGCCGATCTCGTTCGATGAGCCGATGAAGATCTGATTGACCGCGGACACCCGCCCGAGGAGATGCTGCGGCGTGCGCGTCTGCAACAGAGTCGAGCGGATGACCACGCTCACGTTGTCGCACGCGCCGCTGACGATGAGCAGCGTGAACGAGAGCCAGAACGAGCGCGACAGCGCGAACGCGATCATGCAGACGCCGAAGCCCGCGACGGCAATGAACACGGAGCGGCCGGCGCTCCTCATCGGAGGACGATGCGCGACGACGATGCCGGTGCCGATCGAGCCGATCGCCGGCGCCGCACGCAGGATGCCCAGTCCTTCCGGTCCCGAGCCGAGGAGTGTCGCGAATGCGGGCAACAGCGCGACCGCGCCGCCGAACAAAACTGCGAAAAGATCGAGTGTCATCGCCGCGAGCAACACCTGCTCGCTCATTACGAAACGAATGCCGCTCTTCAGACTCTCACCGATCGGCACGTCGTCGGATGCAGCCGGTGCCGCGCGATGCTGCAGCGAAAGAAGGATCGCGACGCCGAGCGCCATCCCGATGATGACGACGCTGTACGCGAGCGCCGGTCCCGAGAATCCGTACAACACGCCGCCCGCGGCCGGTCCCGCAATGGCCGCGAGATGCCACGTCGAGGACCGCCACGCGACGGCGTTCGGATACAACTCGCGCGGCAGCACTTCGGCCGAAAGCGCGAAAACCGCCGGCCGCATCAGACTGCGCGCGATCGCGCTGAGCGAGATCACGACGTAGATCGGCCAGACGCGCGTCACCGCGATCGCGCCGGGCGTGATCGTGAGCAAAAGCAGCGCAACCGCGGAGCACATGACCGCGAACGCGCCGCCGATCGCGATCGTGCGGCGCGGCGCACGGTCGGCGAGATGCCCCGCATACAACGCGATCGCGATGAACGGCAGCGCCTCGGCGAGTCCGATGAGGCCGAGAGTCAGCGGATCGTGCGTCAGCTCGTAGACCTGCCAGCCGATGACGACGATCTGCGCTTCGCGCGCGACGGTCAGCGTGCCGTGCGCGAGGAGAAGACGTCGGAAGTCGCGGACGCGGAGGGAGGCGTACGGCGAGATCGTCAATGCGCGGCGAGTGTACGACGGATGGCGGAGAGCGGAACGAGACGGCCAGCCAGCCACCATCTGCCATCGATCAGTTGCAACTGTTCCGCTCGCGTCAGGCTGGAGGGCATTGCGCCTAACGGCATGACCGCGCAACCGATATACTCCCGCTGTCAGGCCCGGGGATGCAGAGGGAGGAAAAGTCAGAGCGATCGCGGCGCGCTGTTCTCGATGCGGCGCTGCATTTGTTCTCGCATCAGGGGTATCGCGCCACGACCGTGCGCGACATCGCCGACCGCGCGCGCGTCTCCACCGGCAACGTCTACCATCACTTCCCCGACAAGGAGACGATCTTCCGCGCGCTGATCGACGAGTATCTCGAGATCAGCGAGACGCAGCGCTCTCCGTTCATGCGCGCGCTGCACACCACCCAGCGCTTTCCCGACAACATCGAGGAGCTCGGCTTCGCGGCGCGCGCGAACGTGCGCCAGTTCCGCGACTACCTCGCGCTCATCTACGTCGACGTGATCGAGTTCGGCGGCACGCACCTCCAGACGTTCTACGGCGCGATGGCCGACCGCTTCACGCGCTTCTTCGAGCAGCAGGGATCGATCGAAGAGGTCCGCGCGAAGCTGCGTCCGAACGTCTCGCCGACCGACGCGCTGCTCTTCACCGCGCGGCTCTACTTCAACTACTTCTCGCTGGAGATCCTCTTCGGCGTTCCCGATCCGTTCGGAAAAGGGTTCGAGCAGATGGTCCACGAGATCGCGGACATCGTGCGCAACGGGATCTGCAAGCGCGATTAGTGGCGCACCGCCGTACGCCGCAGGATTGGCGCCGGCAGCCGATCGAGCGAACGCACGAACGCGCGCGGTGAACCGCCGGTTTGCTCGTCGAAGCGTGTGTACGCGATCTCGACTCCCGTCGAGGTGACGGCGAACGACGGGCGGTCGGTCGTCGCGCCGAGAGGTGAGATCGCGATCGGCGAGGCATCGAGCAGCTGTCCGTTGACGTCGACTCGCATCGCGCGGATGCGATTCGAAGTTTCGCCGGCAACGCGGCCGCTCCAGGCGACGACGTATTCCGTGCCGTTCCACACGACTGCGACTTCGGCCGGTGCCGATTCGTCCGGGATCAGTCGCGGGTCCGTGAGCACGCGCGATCCATCCGGCAAGATCTGCGCGAAGCGAAGCTGCGACTGCAGCTCGCCGTCGACCCACGCGATCGCGAGCCGTCCGGGGCCGGGCGCGAACGCGGTTCGGATCGTGGGGCCGAGATAGAACCACTGTGTGCGGAGCACCTCGACCGGATTCACTCCGGCGCTCGCCACGGAGAAGCCGAACCAATAGGGAAAGACGCCCGGCGAATAATGCATGCCGCCGCCGAGGCCTGCAATCGCGACGCGAAGCTCTCCGCCGGTCCATAACGGGAGCACCAGATAGGGCGCGCTGTAGTCGCCCGGAACTCCGAACGTCTGATCGGGAAGGACGACGTTGTCCTCACGCACATTGCCGACGTGAACTTCGTAGGTCGATCGTCTCGGCTCGAGGTATCCGATCGCGGCGCTGAACCGCGGATTGCGATAGACGATGCCGGGAATGTCGTCGAAACCGCCGGAGCTCGTGAGGTCGACCGGGCTCGCAGGCGTGCCCGAGAACGGAATCAGCAGCGCAAAAAGGCGTTCCTGAATCGGATCGTTGAATGCTTCGAGAAACGCGGTTTCGCCGGCGGCGATCGCCGGCCGGCCGATGTGATGATCGAACGTCTGCGTGATCCTGTCCTTTCCGTCGACGAGCACATCGATTCTCGTCGCTGTATCGTCTCGCCACGCGGACGCGCGACGTTCTCCGCGACGCGCGATCTGCACCGCGCGCTGCGGACGTCCCGAATACGACACGAGCTGCAGTTCCGCGCCGGGCGCAACGCTGTCGGACCCGTGCACGACGCGCGCGACCACGTCGGACTCGCTGCTGAAGTGATGATCGGGCCAGACGAGCAACTGGTCCGTTCGGTTCGTCGCGAACAGCGGAACGCGATCGGCCGTCAACGACAACAACGTCGGGGCGCCGTCGAGCGTGCCGTCTTCCATGTAACGCGTCGCATCCAACCGTCCGAAGCCATCGAGGCAGGTAGACACGAAATGAATGCCGTCCCACCAGGCGCTCTGCGAACGCCGCTCGCTGGGAGTGCAGGGCATTTTGCCGATCTGCCGGACAACCCGGCCGTCGAGCTCGAGAAGCGTCGCGGTTTCGCGCTCGCCGACAAAAATGTGATTCGGCGACGCGGCGACGAACGAGATGTCGTCTTTGGGAAGGTTCAACGGAACGTCCGTGCGCGGCTCGAACGCGGAGAAGCGATGCAGCACGTAAGCCGTCAGGTCGGTCCCGTCGATGGCGGCAAACTCGCCGTTCTGCACGCCCGCCCACAGCACGCGCCAAAACGGCGCCAGCTCGCGCACGATCGTGCCTTCGCGATCGACGACCAGCACCGTCGTCATGCCGATCTTGTCCAATACGAGCAGGAGAAACGCGGAGCCGTCGAAGAGGAGATGCGTGACCTGCGGCGACACCACCTTCGACGTGACGATGCGCGGCTCGCCGAGGAGCTGGCCGTCGCTGCCGGCGCGCTGCACGTAGACGGTCGAGCCGCTCACGAAGGCGATGAGCGATTCATCGCCGTCCACGGCCATCACCGCGGAGCTCGCGCCCGGAATGAAGTAGGCCGCGCTCGCGCCGATGCGTCCGAGCTGGAATGTCTGCTGCGTGCCGGCGACGGTCTGCCACAGCGCGAGAAAATCGCTGCCGCTCGGCGCGATGCTGATGGGATATTGCGGGTGTGCCGCCGGAACGATCTCAATCTCTGCCGATAGCGGCGTCTCCGGCCCGAGGCGCACCTCGGCCGCCATCGCACTGAACGTCATGAGCGCAGCGAGCAGTACTCTTAATAACATTTCATAAGATCATACACCGAACCCGGGCGTGATAGGTTCCGCGTCCATGAAGAGATTCGCGCTGCTGCTCCTTCTCGCGACCTCCGCCTTCGCACAAAACGACACCGCCTACACCGACGCCATCAAAAAATTCACGACCGAGCCGCGCTTTCTCACCGAGCTCGTCGATCATCTGCCGGCATCCGACAGTGTGCCGTCGCCGCTGAAGTTCAACGGCTACATCGCCGGCGCCGAAGGACATCTCACCTACGCCGCGGATGTGCATCGCTACATGCGCGCGCTCGAGGCGGCGTCGAAGAACGTGAAAGTCTTTTCGATCGGGAAGAGCGAAGAAGGGCGCGAGATGATCGTCGTCGCGATCGCGAACGAGGACACGATCGCGAATCTCGACTTCTATCGCGACATCACGCGCAAGCTCTCCGATCCGCGCAAGATCGGTGAAGCCGACGCACGGCAGCTGATCGCGCAGGGCAAGCCGATCTACTGGGCCACCGGCGCGCTGCATTCGCCGGAGACCGGTAGCCCGGAGATGCTGATGGAGCTCGCGTATCGCCTGGCGGTCGAGGACTCCGACTTCATCCGGGAGATCCGCAACAACATCATCGTCCTCATCACGCCGGTGCTCGAAGTCGACGGCCGCGAGCGGCAGGTCGATCTCTGGCGCTACCGCGAGGCGAATCCGAAAGTGCCGACGCCGCCGCTCGTGTACTGGGGCCACTACGTCGCACACGACAACAACCGCGATCAGATCGGCCTCTCGCTCAACCTCGGCCGCAACATCATGAAGGCCTACTACGACTTTCATCCGCAGGTGATGCACGACCTGCACGAGTCGGTGCCGTTCCTCTACGTGTCGACAGGAACGGGTCCGTTCAACCCCGCGCTCGATCCGATCATGATCAACGAGTGGCATCGCATGGCGCTCAACAACGTCGATGAGATGGCGCGCCGCGGACTGCCGGGCGTGTGGCTGCACGGCTTCTGGGACGGCTGGGCGCCGAACTATTTGTTCTGGGCCGGCGCGGGACGCAACACGATCGCGCGCTTCTACGAGACGTTCGGCAACCGCTGGCCGACGACCGAGAAGCGCATCGTGCGCGGCGCGAGCGACCGCGCGTGGTTCCGTCCGAATCCCGCGCTGCCGGTCGTCACGTGGTCGCTGCGCAACAACGTCAACTATCAGGAGTCGGCGCTGCTCACGTCGCTGAAAGACATGGCCGACAATCGCGAGCGCTTCCTCGAGCGCTTCTACACGATGGGACAGCGCGCGATCGCGAAGGCGTCGAACGAAGGTCCCGCCGCGTGGGTCGTAAACGCGGATCAGAAACGCCCGCAGATGGTGCACGCGCTCATCGCACTGCTGCAGAAGCAAGGCATCGAAGTGCACGTCGCGGACGACGCGTTCTCCATCACGACGAACTGGCCGCCTGCGCCTGCTAAAGAAACGGCTGACAAGAAACCGGCGGACGCGGTGAAGTTCGCGAAAGGCTCGTACATCATCCGCATGGATCAGCCGTACTCGCGCCTCGCCGACACGCTGATGGACGTGCAGTACGTGCGCGGCGAAGAGCGCGTGTACGACGACACCGGCTGGACGCTGCCGTATCTGTACAACGTCACCGCGTCGCGCGTCGTGAATCCCGACGTGCTCAAAGTGAAGATGCATTTATCGGACGCGGTGACGCCGGAAAAGCTGTTTGCGTCCGACGCAAAGTTCCCGCGCATCGCGCTGATGCACACCTGGGCGGCGACGCAGGATGAAGGATGGTGGCGGCTCGCGCTCGAGTCGATGGGCGTGCCGTACGAATACATCTCGACGCAGGACGCGTCGCGCGACGCGAACCTCCACGCGAAATACGACGTGATCCTCTTCCCGCCGGTCGGACGCGTGACGTCGCAGGAGATCGTGAACGGCTACCCGCCCGGGCCGCCGCTGCCATGGAAGAAGACCGATCTCACTCCGAACCTCGCCGTCGATGAGACCGACGACATGCGCCCCGGCCTCGGCCTCACCGGCGTCGAGAACCTCACGCACTTCGTCGAAGACGGCGGACTCCTGGTGACGTCGCGCGACACCGCGGTGTGGGCCGCCGACTACGGACTCGCGCGCTGGGTCCGCGCCGTCGACACCAACAAACTCAAAGCACCCGGCACCGTCGTGCAGGCCGCGGTGACGGACAAGAAGAGCGTGATCGTCAACGGCTACGACGACACCGTGCCGCTCTACTTCTCCGGCTCACCGGTGCTGCGCGTCGGCCTCCGCGACGACCAGCCGCCCGACACGCGTCCCAGCGGACGCGGAACCAAAACCGACCCCGACGTCCCGCAAGGCCGACCGTTCGTCGCAGCGCCCGAACGTCCGAAGAACGAACCGTTCGCGATGCCCGAAGACGCGCCGTGGAGCGTCGAAGCAATCATGCCCGCCGAAGCCGACCGCCCGCGCGTCATCATCTCCTTCGCCGAAAAAGCCGACCAGCTGTTGCTGTCGGGAATGCTCGAGGGCGGCGACGAGCTCGCGGGCAAACCCGCGGTAATCCTCGCGCCGCGAGGCAAAGGAAACGTGCTCCTCTTCGCGACGAACCCGATGTGGAGGATGAACACCGTGGGGGCGTATCCGCTGGTGATGAATGCCGTGATGAACTGGGACAAGTTGCGGTAGTCAGTGGAGCGGCGGCCGCCCTCGGCCGCCGGAATGAACACGCGCATCTGGCATTCGCACAGTTTCGATTCGGCGGCCGAAGCGGCCGCCGCTCCACTTACTGCAACTTCGTATCAATACTCGTCTTGATCGCCGCGCGCCGTTCCGGCGTCAACGTCGTATCCGCGTCGAGCAACGTCGCCGCTTTCTTCGCGAGCTCGCGCGCTTTTTCGCGATCGCCTGCGGCTAAATACGCGTCGGCGAGGCTGTCGTAGACGTTGGCGGAGTTGGGGAAGACCTCGGCGTTCAATGCGAGGAGTTTCATTCCTTCGGCGGGCCTTCCGCCTAAAAGGAGGTTGTAGCCGGCGACGTTGACTACCGCTTCGGTGACAGGCGGGGTGCCGCGCGACTTCCACAATTTGCGATACGCGGCGATGGCCGCGTCGGCGCCGTCTTCGTCGATCGCGCCGAGGAATTCGGGGACGGTCATCGGTGCGGGCTCGGCCGCGAGATGCGTCACCTTGATCCCGGGCTGGTCTTTCGGCGAGAACGATTTGCCTTTGAGATTCGCGTCGAGAAAGGCGAGGGTGAGGCGGTTGAACGTCTCGAAGTTCGTCGCGATTTTTTGCGCGTCGTTCGCGCGCACGCCGGCGAGCGACGTTGCGTAGCCGACCGACTGGAAGTCCCAGTGATCGAGCATCGGCTCTTCGAAGAGCATGTAGGTGCGGTCGGCGTAGCGCATCGCTTCCCACAGCGTCGGGTCTTCCTGCTTCGCGAACGCGGTGCGCACCATGTGCAGCACCGGCACTTTCACCGCGTCGAGGTTGTAGGACGGCAGGCGCTTCCACGCTTCGTTGATGGGATCGTTGAAGAGCATCACCGAGTCGAGCGAGACCACCGCGTGCACGTCCGGATTTTTCATCGCCGCGGCGAGCGCCCACCGCCCGCCCGCGCTGAAGCCGAGGGCGCCGATGTTGCGCATGTCGGCCTGCTTCACTTCGGCGCGCACCACGTTGAGGACGAAGTCCATGTCGCGCAATTTGGTGTCGAGATCGAGCGCGTCGCGATTGTCGGCCGGCAAGCCCGCGAACGCGCCGACGCGCGGCGCCTGCACGACGACGTAGCCGTGGCTCGCCAGATACTCGGGCGTGACGTGCGCGAGCGCGGCGGAGCCGAGGCTGTAGAGGATGAGAGGAAATTCTCCGGCGACCGGACGTGCGTCGCGCACCGCCGATGACGGAATCGCGCGCAGTTGCGCGCGCTGTTCGCGCGTCACGGTGTTGAGCAGCGGCGCGGCGAACAGCGAGTCCTCGGCGCGCTGCTTCGCTTCCGCGGTGATCGCGCCGAAGCGCGTCTCGTTCGCGACGAGGTCGACGTAGTCGCCGAACGTGAGCGGCGTCTCGCGCGATGCCTCCGCCGGATACCAGACGTAAATGTTGATCGGCCGCGCACGCTCGCCGCTGCGCGGCGTGCCGTCGAGCGACCTCGCGCTGCGATACGGGCGTGACGCGTCGTAACGCTCGATGTGTTTGAAGCCGACCGCGTGCGGGCCGGGTTCGAGACCTCCCCAGAGAGTGGCGGCGAGAACGAGTGCGCTGATCATGCGTGCCTCCGTGTGGGGCAGGCTTTCCAGCCTGCCGCCCGATGACAGGCTAGAAAGCCTGTTCCATACCGGCGGCGCGTTTGTCACGAACGGCGCGCCGCACGTCACGAGCGGCCTGCAGCGTGCGCGGCGCGGCGCGTATCATCGAGCGCGTGAAGCGCGCGCACCTCATCCTCATCGGCATCGCCGTCTGGACGGTGATCGCGCTCTACTTCGCGTCGCAGGCGTATCTGAATCCGGCGCTGCGCTACAAGCCGCGGCTCGCGGACGTGCTGCAGGTCAATCTCGTCTATTACTACTTGTGGGGACTCTCGACGCCGGTCGTGATCTGGCTCGGGCGGCGTTTCCCGATTCCGTCAAAGCGCTGGAAACGCTCGCTCGGAGTCCACATCCTCGCGAGTCTCCTGCTGACGGCGGCGCAGATCGTGATCGCCGAGTCGATCCTCTCGACCTTCAGCAAAGCGCTTTATCGAACGGAAGGTTTTGCGAACAATCTGCAGACCGCGTTTCGCATCAACTTCCACGGCAGCCTGCCGACGTACTGGCTGATCCTCGCCGTCTACCTCGCCGCCGTCTACTACCGCAACGCGATGCGGCTGGAGTCGCAGCTCTCGCGCGCGCAACTCGACGCGCTGAAGATGCAGCTCAATCCGCACTTTCTCTTCAACACGCTCAACTCGATCTCGTCGCTGATGTACACCGACGTCGACGCGGCGGACGCGATGCTGGCGCGCCTCTCGGAGTTCCTCCGCCTGACGCTCGATCTGCCGCCGGAGCAGGAGATCGCGCTGGAAGAGGAGATGGACTTCGTGCGCCGCTATCTCGAGATCGAGCGCATTCGATTCGAGGAGCGCTTGCACGTCGATATCGACATGGAGCGCGGCACCGAGCGCGCGCTCGTGCCGTCGCTGGCGCTGCAGCCGCTGGTCGAGAACGCAATCCACCACGGCATCGCGCGCAACTCCGCGGGCGGATCGATCGAGATCCGCGCGCGGCGCGACGAGGAGTTTCTGCGCGTCACCGTGCGCAACGGTGGAGGACAGGCGATCCCGCCTGTCCGGACAGGCAAGATTGCCGGTCCCCCACAAGAGGTGCGCGAAGGCATCGGCCTCGCCAACACGCGCGCGCGCCTCAAGTCGCTGTACGGCGAGCGGCACCGCTTCACGTACGGCGTCTACGACGGCGGCTTCGAAGTGGAGATGCTGATCCCATGCTTCGCGCGCTGATCGTCGACGACGAGCGTTTGTCGCGCGAGAAGATCCGCACGTTTCTCTCGACGCGCGACGACGTGACGATCGTCGGTGAAGCCGCGAACGTGAAACAGGCCATGACCGCGATCACCAGCGAGCGTCCTGATCTCGTCTTCCTCGACATCCAGATGCCGGGCGGCGACGGCTTCGACATCGCGCGCGCGTTGCCCGAGACGACTGCAGTCGTGTTCGTGACCGCCCACGACGAGTACGCGCTGCGCGCGTTCGACATCGCGGCCGTCGATTACCTGCTCAAGCCGTTCGACCGCCGGCGCTTCGATCAAGCCGTCGAGCGCGCGAAGAAAAGCGGCGGACGTCCGAAAGAAGCCGCGTCCGCGTTTTTCACCGTGCGCAAACGCGACAAAGTGCTGCTCGTCGCCGTGCGCGACGTCGACTGGATCGACGCGGAAGGAAAGTACGTGCGCATCCACGCGCGCGGGCAGTCGCATCTCATCCGCGACGGCATCGCCGCCGTCGAAGCGCGTTTGGACAAGCGGCAGTTCGTGCGCATCCATCGCAGCACGATCGTGAACCTGCGCCGCATCGCCGAGATGCAGCGCGGCGACGGCGGCGACTACATCGTCGTCCTGCACGACGGCACGCGCCTGACGCTGAGCCGGAGATTTCGCCCGCACGTGCGAGAAATGACAGGATTGGACCTTTGATATGGTTGCTCGGTCGCGCGGTTACGCGGTTGCGCGGTTGCGCGGCAGAAACGACCGCGTGACTGCGCAACCGCGCAACTAACATGTGGTCCCCTGATCAATACACACGCTTCAAAGCCGAGCGCAAACGGCCTTTCACTGATCTCCTCGCGCTCGTCGAAAAGCGTCCGCGCATGCGCGTCGCCGACCTCGGCTGCGGCACGGGCGAGCTGACGCGCGAGCTGCACGAGACGCTCGGCGCGCTGGAGACGATCGGCATCGACAACTCCGAGACGATGCTGCTCAAGAGCGGGCACTTCGAAAATGAAATGCTGCGCTTCGAGAAGGGCGACATCGAGGCGTTCGTCAGCGATCGTCCGTTCGACCTGATGTTCTCCAACGCCGCGTTCCATTGGGTTGCCGATCACGAAAAGCTTTTCGCGCGGCTCACGAACCTGCTCTCCGCGACGGGACAGCTCGCGATTCAGATGCCGGCGAACGACGACCATGCGTCGCACCGCATCGCGGCCGAGGTGGGGCGCGAGTTCGGAGTCGCCGAACGTCCCGACTACGTGCTGCCCGTCGAGCGCTACGCGGGGCTATTGCATCGGCTCGGATACGCGCGACAGCACGTGCGCATGCAGGTGTACGGTCACGTGCTGCCGTCCTCGGGCGACGTGATCGAGTGGGTCCGCGGCGCGCTGCTCACACACTACGAATCACTCCTCGGCAATCGCTTCGACGAATATCTCGACGTCTATCGCACGCGCCTGCTCGCCGCGATCGGCGACGAGCAGCCGTTCTTCTACACGTACAAGCGCGTCTTGATGTGGGCGTCATTCTGAGCCGCGCAGACGGCGAAGAATCTCAAGATTGCAGGCATTCGCATTTTGAGATCCTTCGTCGCGCTTCGCCGACTCAGAGGGTGTGAAGAATTCGCGCGTGCTGTGGAAAAGTGACAATGACCGTACCATCGGTTCATGAGCGAGAAGCAAGAGCCGAAAGCGCGAGTGGTGGAAGTGAATCGGGCCCAGATG